>ENA-OQEY01000027-OQEY01000027.1-human-gut-metagenome-genome-assembly--contig:-NODE-27-length-166672-cov-17.306858_pt1 | contig 166672 bp, 132 predicted proteins | sample MGYA00242801_ERZ504647 | MGnify/ENA primary metagenome ERZ504647 (study PRJEB26092, sample SAMD00036204) | human gut metagenome | host: Homo sapiens | study: EMG produced TPA metagenomics assembly... | reverse complement strand
TTTCTCTTTCATCTTATCGGTCAACCCTGCAGATGTAAGAAATAGATGTTTTCCATTCATATTCTTTTACCTCGTCAAACTCCGATTTACTGGGCTAAGCCGAGTATACCACACTCCACCATGAAAGAACACCCCGATATAGTGAAATTTTGCCATTTTTCTGCGTACGTGCGTACACGCTCCGCAGGGATTCTAAGGGGCTTGATCCCTTGGCACACAGACTTTGGCACAAAGTCTAGTGTGTTACACCTTGTCAGAGGTGTACAGGCTCCCGGTACGCACGTACGCAGCGACTACTCCCAAACGCGCCATATAGGGGGACGACCAAGTTCGCACAAAGCGAACTTGATTCCGCAAAGCAAAAGGCAGGATACCACTATCATAGTGATACCCTGCCTTTGCTCGTTTACCGTTCCGAGTAGTCCTTCCGCAGAACTTCCGATAAACAAAAAACGTACCCAAACCCTTTTTCATAAAGAATCGGGTTCGAGTACGAACTGTATGGTGGACGGTACAGGACTCGAACCTGTGACCTCCTGCACGTCAAGCAGATGCTCTACCAGCTGAGCTAACCGTCCATAAGTCATATCGACTTGAATAGTTTACCACAGCCTGTGCAAAAAAGCAATACTTTTCTGTGATTTTTTATTTTTCCGCCTTCAGCGACCTGCGGACGATATCGTACAGCACCGGCTTCATGGCTTCAATATCATCGGGTTTGCCCTCCAGCACGCTGGAATAGCACACCGACATGCACATGCTGCCCAGTGCCGTGATGCGCTGGTAGATCTCCCGCTCGGTGCGGCCGGCCATTTCCGGGCTGGTCAGCACCACATTCAGCAGCTTGCGCATCAGCGGCTCGGCTTCGCGGCTGGCCTCGATCTGGTCCAGCCCCGGCCATATGAAGTTGTGCTCCAGAAACTTGAGCACCAGCGTATCCTTCCGCAGTGCTTCGATGATGTGGTCGATCACCGCCACCATCTTGTCCGGGAAGTTTTCGAGCTCTGTCTGCTTTTCCACCGCTTCGCACGCATCGCTCAGCAGCTGGTAGCTCACCCGGCCCAGCAGCGCCTGCATCACCGCACCCTTATCCTGAAAATACAGATAAAAGGTGCCCTTGGCCACCTTGGCCCGGCTGGTGATGTCCTCTACGCTGGTTTTTGCGGCACCTCGCTCCAGAAACAAATCATAGGCTGCCTCCAGCAGTGCCCGGCGCTTCTCCTGCTTTTTGCCCTCCACGGTACCCATATTCCCTGACGATTCCTCTTTTCCGCTCGTTTTCATTCGCTCATTTGTGTTGTCTCAATCATTTTAGCAGTCCTTTCCCGATAGTGCAAGTCAAAAAAGCTATACAATTTCAGGCAGTTGATAAGAAAACTGACTTCTGGTCATTTTTGCACTTGACACCCGGTTTGTCATGGTTATAATAGTGTTTGCTTGGAAATGACCACCAGTCATTTTACTAAGATTTTTAACCATTTTCTATGGAGGGTTCTCATGAAAAAGATCGCACAGGGCATTGTGCGGCTGCGCAAGCTGATCCTGACAGTAGCATTCCTGCTGTTGATCCCTTCCGCAATCGGCGCAATTGCTACCCGCATCAACTATGACATCCTCACCTACCTGCCGCAGGATCTGGACTCCATGATCGGCGAGGTAGCCCTTGAGGACGATTTCCATTTGGCCTCCACCGGTATGATCACGGTAGAAGGCTTACCCACAAACGAACTGATCGCCATGAAGAAGGACATCGAGGCTGTTCCCGGCGTGACCCAGACCTTCTGGCTCAGCGATGTGATCGACCCCAGCATCCCCACCGAGATGCTGCCCGCCGATGTGCAGCAGTTCATGTTCGGCAAAAACGATTCCACCATGCTGATCGTCCGCTTTGACGCCCCCAGCGCCAGCGACGAGACCATGGAAGCCGTCGCTCAGATCGAAAAGCTGCTGCGCAAGGACTGCTTCTTCGGCGGTATGAGCGTTATCCTGCAGGACACCAAGGCACTGGTCAATCAGGAAATGCCCATGTACATCCTGATTGCCGTGGGTGCCAGCCTTCTGGTGCTGTTCCTTTCGCTGGAAAGCACCATCACCCCGCTGCTGTTCATGCTGGGTCTTTTGTTCCCCATTGCGTACAACTTCGGCACCAACATCTTTCTGGGCCAGATCAGCTACATCACCGAAGCGCTGGCCACCGTGCTGCAGCTGGGTGTCACGATGGACTTCTCCATCTTCCTGCTGCACCGCTATCAGGAAGAGAAGGAGCTGCGCTCTTCCAACGAGGAGGCCATGACCAGCGCCATCTGCAAGACCATGACCTCCATCTCCGCTTCCAGCCTGACCACCATTGCAGGCTTCCTGGCACTGTGTGCCATGCGTCTGACGCTGGGCCGCGATATCGGCCTTGTCATGGCAAAGGGCGTTGCCCTCGGTGTCATCTGCACCGTGGTCATCCTGCCCTCCCTGATCCTTACCTTTGATAAATGGGTGGAAAAGTACAAGCACCGCACCGTGATCCCCAAGCTGAAAAAGCTCAGCTACTTTGTTTCCAACCACTCGGTGCCCATCGTGGTTATCTTTATCCTCATCCTCATCCCCTTTGCCATCGCGCAGAACAAGACCGAGGTGTACTACACCCTGTTCGACTCCCTGCCGCAGGACCTGACCGGCATCGTGGGCACCAACAAGCTGGGCGAGGACTTCGGCATGACCACCAGCCACTTCATTCTGGTGCATGACGACCTGACTGCCACCGAGGTGAGCGACCTGTGCGATGAACTCAAGGACGTGGATGGCATTACGCAGGTGGTAAGTCTGGATTCCATCACCGGCCCGGGCTTCCAGACCGAGCTGCTTCCCGACAGCATCATGGAGATCCTGCAGTCCGGCGGCTACAAGCTGATCCTTGCCAACAGCTCTTATAAGACTGGCACGGACGCCATCAACAACCAGCTGGACGAGATGATTTCCCTCATCAAGACCGTTGACCCCGAGGGCGTCATCACCGGCGAGGGTGCCATGACGAAAGACCTGATCGAAGTGGCAGATGTGGACTTCAAGAACGTCAACGTCTGGTCCATCATGGCCGTTCTGGTCATCATCGCCGTTTCCTTCAAGAGCATTTCCATCCCGGCGCTGCTGGTGGCCAGCATTGAAGCCGCCATCGCCATCAACATGGGCATCCCGTACTTCACCGGTACGCAGCTGCCCTTCATTGCAAGCATCGTCATTGGCACCATCCAGCTGGGTGCTACCGTGGACTACTCCATCCTGATGACCACCCGTTACCACGAGGAGCGCGCCTTTGGCCGCACACCGAAGGAAGCCGCCCAGCAGTCGCTGGAGCACTGCAGCCAGTCCATCCTGACCAGCGGCCTGACCTTCTTTGCCGCCACCGTCGGTGTGGCTGCCATCAGTAAGATGGAGCTGCTGAAGAGCATCTGCCTGCTGATCTCCCGCGGCGCACTGATCAGCATGGTGGTCATTCTGGTGATGCTGCCCGCAGCCCTGATGCTGTGCGACTGGATCATCCGCCACACCACCCTCAAGTGGATGGTACCCGAATCCGCCAACGCCAAGAAGTCTGAAAAGGAGTAATTACATTATGAAAAAATCGCTTCGTTTCGCCAGTGCGGCGCTGGCTCTCACCCTCGCCGCAGGCTGTGCAATGCCCGCATTTGCAGCTGGTAAGAGCAGCTTTTCCAAATCCGAGACCGTCTATGCTGTGATGAACGGCGACGGCTCCATCAAGAGCACCACCGTCAGCGAGCATCTGTACAGCGCCTCCGGCCTTGCAAACGTTACCGACAAGACCACCCTGACCGACATCCAGAACACTGAGAGCGATGCCGAGTTCACCCAGAACGGGGAAGAGCTGGTGTGGAACACCAACGACACCGATGTTTACTACAAGGGCAATACCGACAAGGCCCTGCCCATCGATGTGAAGGTGACCTACGCTCTGGACGGTCAGGAAGCTGCCCTTGAGGACATCATTGGCAAGAGCGGCCACCTGACTGTGACCGTCAACCTGAAGAACAACGAGACCGGCACCGTGAACGTGAACGGCAAGGACCGCACCATCGTCACTCCGCTGATCACCGCTGTGGGCGTCATTCTGGGCGGGGATGCTGCCAACGTGACCGCAGAACACGGTATGATCGAAAGCGCCGCCAAAAGCAGCGTTGCCGCCTTTGTTACCCTGCCGGGCGTGAAGGATTCCCTGTCCGGCCTGCTGCCCGATGAGGTGGACAGCATCGAAGACTATCTGCAGGACACCGTGACTGTGGAAGCCGATGTGGAAGACTTTACCTGCCCGCAGGTCATGGTGGCCTGCGCTACCAGCACCGCTGCTCTTGGCACGGACAATGTGTTTGACCTGAGCAGCATCAACGACCTGACCGATGGCATCAACCAGCTGAACGATGCCATGAGCCAGCTCATGGACGGCGCTTCCCAGCTGGTGGACGGCACCTCTCAGCTGGCAGGCGGTGTTCTGGCCCTGCTGGACGGTGCCAACACCCTGAACAACGGCGCTGCCGCTCTGGACGACGGCCTTGGCCAGCTGACCAACGGTCTGGACACCCTGAGCGCCAACAATGCAGCACTGAACGCCGGTGCGCAGCAGGTGGCTGACGGTGTGCTGGCTTCTGCCAACAAGACCCTGAAGGAAGGCGGCCTGATCGACGAGGACATGACATGGTCGAACTACGAGGCTGTGATCGACAACATCCTCACCATGAACGATAAGACCCTTGCTGCCGGCCGCAAAAAGATGGTGCGCACCATCTGGGAGCAGGAACCCAGCTTCAAGGACAGCCAGCTGGATCTGGCCCTGTATCTGTCCGCGACCAAGACGAACCACGATCTGGAAGCAGCCCTCAAGCTGATGCAGAACTTTGACGCTTCCATGCTGACCGGCGCTCTGGAGATGGTGACCAATGCCGATGCAAAGAACACCGCCAAGGCTGAGCTGAAGTATCAGGTGGAGAACAGTCAGGATATGGCCGATGTCCGCGCCCTGAAAACCAGCCTTTCTCAGATCCAGTTCTTTGTTTCCAGCGTGAACCAGTACACCGCAGGCGTGCAGACCGCTGCGGACGGTGCCCACTCCGCAAAGGATGGCAGCGCACAGCTGGCTGCAGGCACCAAGACCCTGTATGACGGCGTGAACACCCTGAACACCGGTGCAGGTCAGTTGAATGACGGCGCAGGCCAGCTGAACGATGGTCTGAACCAGTTCAACGAGGAAGGCATCTCCAAACTGACCGGCGCGCTGGATCAGGATCAGCTCCATGGCCTGAAGACCGTGCTGGACGAGATGACCGACCGCCTGAACGACTACACCAGCTTTGCCGGTGCACCGGACGATGCCGAGAGCAGCGTGAAGTTCGTCTACAAGACCGCTGAAACCGTGGCTGCTGCCGACACCACTGTAGCCGTGACTGAGACGGTGGAAGAAGGCAATATCTTTACCCGCCTGTGGCAGCGCATCGTGAACCTGTTCAAGTTCTGATAAGCCATCTTCGAGAATTCATGTTGAACCTCTTTCCATAGAGAAGGGGCTGTTGCAAAACAGCCCCAACGAAAAAATGAGATAGGCTTCCCCGGAAGGGGCTGCCTATCTCATTTTTTTTTGAGATCTGCCTTTGAGTTTTCAGCGTTCTGCCCGTTTTGTACGGTGAATGCGGCTGTTTTCAACATTTTAAAGAGACGCTGTTTTGCAACAGCCCTGCGGGCGATGGAATGGCCCGACTCGTGTCCGGCAAGAAAGCTGCCCGCCCACGATATGCAGTTTACTTGCGTGCAATCATTTCGGTGTAAGCCAGCACCAGCGGGCCGACACCCTTGGCATCGTTGCAGACCACCGGCTCGCTGAAATAGTAGGCCAGAGAGCCGTCGCGGTGATCCTTGCCGCCAAGACCCGCCACCAGGCAGATGCCGTCCAGCTGCAGACTGCCATCCGGGTTCTTGGAGAGATACTTGTCGCAGGTGCCGTAGAAGGCCTTTTCGGCCCATGCGGCCATGCGTTTGGGCAGGTAGCCAAGACGCACGCCTTTGAGCACCGCGTAGGCAAACAGAGCGGTGCCGCTGGTCTCGAGGTAGTTGCCCTCCACACCGGGGCGGTCCATCACCTGCCAGAACATGCCGGTCTCCTCGTCCTGGAATTTGTGCACATCCTCAATGGTCTGCTTGAGCATTGCCATGATGCCGCGGTACTCATTGTATAGCTGCTCGTCCATCCGCTCCAGCACATCTACCATAGCTACCATGAACCAGCCCATGGCACGCAGCCAGAAGTTGGGGCTGCAGCCGGTGACGGGGTCGGCCCAGTACATCTGGCGGCTCTCATCGTAGCCGTGGTAGTACAGGCCGGTCTTTTCGTCCCGCATGTGTTTTTTGATATTCATGAACTGTTTGTAGCTGTCGATGCAGCCCTGCATCTTGTTAAAGCGGGTCTCGTACTCCATGTAGAAGGGCTGGGCCATGTAGGTGCCGTCCAGCCACACCTGCCATGGGTAGATGTCCTTGTGCCAGAAATTGCCCTCTTTGGTGCGGGGCTGGGTGGCCAGCTGGCTGCGGATGGTCTCGATGGCCTTGCGGTACTTTTCATCCCCAAAGATATCGTACAGGGTGAACAGGTTCTTGCCCTGATTCACGTTATCCAGATTGTACTCCTTGGGGTCGTAGGTCTTGATGGAGCCATCCTCCTGCACGAACCAGTCGATGAAGTTCTTGGAAAAGCGCAGGTACTTCTCGTCGCCGGTGGTCTTGTACAGGCTCAGGCAGGCCGTGATCATGCAGCCGTCGATGTAGTTCCACTTGTTGGGCTTGCCGCTGCGCACCTTCTCAATGTTCCACATGGGTGCTTCGGCGCTGGAATTGGCGATCAGGTAGTCCACGTAATCGCCCAGCATGGCAAGAATTTCTTCATGGGTCATGGTATCAGTCCTCCTCAAAATGGCCGACATTTGCAAAGTGCAGGCGTTCGCCCTCGTAGCCCTCGATCTTCACGTTGTGCAGGTCGATCTCCTTGACGTTCTCGGCGTAGATGGCCAGCTTCTTCACCAGAGGGCGGTTATCCGCCATAGCGGCCTGACCGGCCTCGGCATTGGGGTCAAAGGTGATCGTGACGTTCTTCATGGAAACGCGCTCAATGGGCTGCTCCGGCAGGCCGTCGAAGTAGCATCCCGCGAACTGAGCGTCGGTGGCGACGATGTCCTCCATGGTCAGGCTGCCCAGCTTTGGAGTGTACTCGTCCACGGGCATGGCATCGCGGCACTGCACATAGGGGCCGTGACCGTCCGGGTCACAGAAGTAGAACATGTTGATGACGAAGGGTGCCTTGACACCGCGCATCTCCACGTTGCGGAACACCAGCCCGTCGATGACGGCGGTGTTGCCGCGGCCACGGCGGGTCTTGACGCGCAGGCCGCGGTCGGTGTGGTCCATCAGGCACTGGGTGACCACCATATCCTTCACACCGCCGCTCATCTCGCTGCCAATGACGATGCCGCCATGGCCTTTGTCCAACAGGCAGTTGCGGATAACGGTGTGCTCACAGCTCTTTTTCAGCTTCATGCCAAGGAAGACCTTGCTGGCCTTCATGGCAATGCAGTCGTCGCCCACATGGATGTTCACGCCGATGATGCGGATATACTCGCAGCTTTCGGGGTCGATGCCGTCGGTGTTGGGGGCATTGTAAGGATTGTTGATGTTGAAGTTCAGCAGGTCAAGGTGCTTGACAAAGATGGGATGAATCGTCCACGAATAGCTGTTCTGCACCGTAATGCCGTGCAGGCAGATGTTCTCGCTGTCCACAGCAGCCACAGCGCGGGGCCGCCATGCGATGCGCTTGATCTTGGGCGTTACCCACCAGTCGCCGTTCTCGGCATCGCAGTCCAGCGTGCCCTCGCCGGTCACAACGACATCGTGCACCTGCGTGATGTTCAACAGACCCGCAAAGCTGCTCAGGGGATTGCCCTCCCAGCCGGTCAGGTAGTATTCATCCACCTCGTTCTCGCTGGGGATCACGCCGGGCAGGATGGGGTAGTGGGTGCGGTCATTGTCGCCCAGCAGCACAGCGCCCTTTTCAAGATAGAGGGTGGTGTTGCTTTTCAGGAACAGGCTGCAGGTGCGGTAGCGGCCTGCGGGCACGTACACTGTGCCGCCCTTGGGGCAGGTGGAAAGAGCCGCCTGCAGCTTGAGGGTGTTGTCCGTGGTGCCGTCGGCCACCAGACCGTAGCGGGAAGCATCCACAAAGAAGGTCTCGGCCTCGGTGGTAAAGGTGCAGGTCAGGCTTTCGTCCTCGGCCTGCACACCCACCGTGTACTCAGTACCGGGCAGCAGGGAGAACAGGGAGAACACGTTGGTATTGCAGGCTTCGTAGACGGTCTTTCCGTTCAGGGTAACGGTGAACGGATGGGCCGGACGATAGCACAGGCCGTTTTCCAGCTCGAAAACAGCGCTGCGCGTCATGGAACGGATAAGCGACAGATTCATGGGAGAACCTCCTGATGGTTTTGTCTTGCCCGCAGGAAGCGGACATGATATGATAAAGATTAGAATGAAGGGAACCCCTTCCGTCGAACCCTCGCGGGTTTGCCACTTCCATCCGTGATGGAGGCTTTGGCATACCGGAAAGCTTTTCCTCTTCGCCAGAGGCTCCCTCTTTGAGGGAGCTGGCGCGGCATCAGCCGCGACGGAAGGAGTTACCTATGAGATCAGAACGTGAAAAGATCACCGGCAAAGTGGCCGCAGCCACCCTGCGCCTGAATATTGGCCGCTACGAGCTGCCGCCGGATGAGGACACCTGCTATCTGCTGCTGGTGTCGGAGGGCAGCGTCACGCTGGAATACGAGGGCGGGAATGTGCTGGTAAACCCCGGCAGCGCCGTGCTGCTTGGCCCCGGCGGCTGCCGCTTTGCACAGACCGGCAGCGCCGTGCCGCAGATCGTGGGGTGCCACTTTCCGCTGGGGATGCTGCATGATTTGAAAAACACAGCCGGGCGGGATTTCGGCCGCCTGTTTGCGCCCGGGGAGCGCACAGTGCTGTATGCACCGGTGCAGTGGCAGAGCCGCATCCGTACCCTGCTGGAAATGATGGCCAGCGCCAGCACCGAGCAGGATTACCCCGGCCCGCTGTACCTGCTGCTGATCCTGCACTATGTGGAGCAGGAGTGCATTGCCGAGAGCAGCGCCGTGGCGCGTCCCCACAACGAAACGGTGGAGCAGATCTGCGCCTACCTTGCGGCCAACTACCGGCAGAAGTTTTCCCTCACCGAGGTAGCGGCGCAGTTTTATCTTTCGCCCTACTACCTGAGCCGTTTGTTCCGGCGGGTAACGGGCCAGTCCATCGTGGATTACATCAACAACCGCCGCATCGAAGCGGCCCAGAAGCTGCTGGAAACGACCGAGCTTTCCATCAGTGCGGTGGCCGAGCAGACCGGCTTTGCCAGCGCCGCCCATTTCCGCCGGGTGTTCCGCGAGGTGATGGGTACCGGCCCACTGCAGTACCGCAAAGGACATAAGAAATAAGAAACACCCCCTGCGCCATCTACGGGAACGGCACAGGGGGTGTTTGTTTGTATCAGATGATCTTATGCTGTGCGGGGAAAGGGCTTAGCCCTTGACGGCACCGGCAGAGATACCTTCAACGAACTGGTCCTGTGCACAGAAGAAGACGATCAGCTGCGGCAGGATGGAGATGAGGGACAGAGCAAGGATCTTGTTCCATGCGAAACCGGTATCACCGTCCATGGACAGCTTGACGAACAGGGACATCGGGTACTTACCGGGAGTGCTGACGTAAAGCAGCGGACCCATGAAGTCGTTGCAGCTCCACATAAACTGGAACAGTGCGCAGGATACCAGAGCGGGGCCAAGCATGGGCACGATGACCTTGTACAGGGTCTGGAAGGAGGAGCAGCCGTCGATGGCAGCGGCTTCGTCCAGATCACGGGGGACATTGCGCATGAACTGCACCAGCTGGTAGACGAAGTAGGTCTCAGTCGCAAATGCGCAGTGCACCCAGATAGCCAGATAGAAGGGGCTGTCCAGCCAGCCGAACTTGTTGTACAGCAGGTACTGCGGCACATTCAGAACGACCTGCGGCAGGAACAGGGTGGCCAGCATGATGTTGAACATCAGCTTACGGCCGGGGAAATCGAAGCGGCCAAAGCCGTAGGCAGCCACACAGGCGGAGACCACCGTGCAGATCACCTTGGGGATGACGTAGCTGTAGGTGTTCAGCATGGCCTGCAGGATGTTGATGGAACCGCCGAAGTTGTTCAGTGCGCCGCGGTAGCCATCCAGAGTGGGGTGCTTGATCCACAGGCTGATGCCTGCAAAGATCTCGCTGTTGTCCTTAAAGGTAGCGCTGATCATCCACAGCAGGGGATAGATCATGATGACGCCGACCAGGATCAGGACGAAATACTTGAAGAAGGTCGCGATTTTGTTCGATGCTTTCATTCCCATACTGGTCACCTTACCTTTCGTCAGAGTAGTAGACCCACTTCTTCTGGCTGGTGAATGCAATGATCGTCAGGATGCAGACGATGATGAACATGATCCATGCCAGAGCGGATGCCATACCCATGTCATAAGACTTGAATGCGTAGTTGTAGACCAGCAGAGAGATCAGCGTGGTGGAACCACGGGGGCCGCCGTTGGTGATGATGTAGGGGCCATTGAACTCCTGGAAAGCCTGGCAGATCTGAGTGACCAGGTTGTAGAAGATGATGGGAGTGATCATCGGAACGGTGATGGAGAAGAACTGACGCCACTTGCCGGCACCATCAATGGTAGCAGCCTCGTACAGGTCGGCAGGCACGCCCTTCAGAGCGGCCAGGAACAGCACCATGGCAGAACCGAACTGCCAGATGCGCAAAAAGCAGATGATCCACAGCGCGTAGCTGGGGTCAGACAGCCACTCGGGGCCCTGCACCAGACCAAAGGTGACAGCGCGCAGCACGGTGTTGAGCAGGCCGTCCACACTGAACACAGCCTTCCACAGAACGGCGATCGCAACAGAGCCGCCCAGAATGGAGGGAATGTAGTACACAGTACGGAACAGGTTGACGCATGCGATCTTGAAGTTCAGGATGTATGCGATGAACAGCGCAAAGACCAGCTTCAGAGGCACGGTGATGAAAGCGTACTTGAAGGTGATGATCAGCGCCTTGGTGATCTTGGTGGTGGTAAAGGCCGTGATGTAGTTGGCCAGACCAACGAACTGGGTACCGCTCTTGAAGAAGTTCATATCGGTGAAGCTGTAGTACAGCGACTGACCGAAGGGAACTGCCTTAAAGACGACGAAGCCGATGATCCAGGGGATCAGATAAAACAGACCCTGATATTTGTCCAGCCATTTCTGGAACGGGGTGCGCCCGACGGCGGGAGCATTGCTTTCTTTCATCTGGGAAATCCTCCTTTTTAAGGAATTTCGGAGCATGAGACGGACGAAGGGGTAACAGACTGGATACAGCTTTGTCAAGAATTTGTAACATATCCCTGACAAAAAAGGGGCATCTGCCGGTCGGGCGGCAGGTGCCCCTCGGGTTCAGTCAAAGGGTGCCCTTTTCTGTGCGTGACCGCACACGGCGGCACTCAAAAATGTAACTTAGCCGATGGTGTAGCCAACAGACTCCATGCCGTCCAGCAGGGTGTCAACAACGTCTGCGCCGGCAACGCCGTCGTAGTCAACGGTATCGAACACTTCCTGATAGATGCCGGTGCCGGAAGCCTTCAGGTCGTTGTTCTCGAACAGGGGATCCAGCTTGTTGGTGGTGAAGGCCATGACCTTGGCGTTTGCATCAGCAACCAGATCCTTGACAGCGCCGGCAGCCTGAGCAGCAGCCAGACCAGCCTTGGAAGCGGGGATGCCGCACTCGGAACCCATGATGGAAGCGCCCTTCTCCTCGTTCAGCAGGAAGTTGATCAGGGTAGCAGCCTCGGCAACGCACTTGCTGGTCTTGGTGATGGCCAGACCCATGGAGACCTTGGAGAAGCCGCCGTTGTTGTCGCCGAACTTGATCTCTTCGCCAACGGTGAAGCCGTCCTTGTTGGCGTCATCCAGAGCGGAGGAGTACTTGGAAGCAGCGGAATCCCACTCGAAGATGCCTGCGATCTTACCGGTGATCCACTCGTTGGACTGGTGGGTAGCGGTATCGGAGTTAGCGGAGTAGTAGGTCTTCAGGTTCATCATGACGTGGCCATCCACCAGGCTCTTGATGAAGTCGATGCCCTCAGCGATCTCGTCCTCGGTGTAGTTCAGGGTAGAGGTGACGGGGTCAGCCCAGTCCTTGCCGTACTTGGACTCGAGGTAGAACACCATCAGGATCATACGGTCGTATGCGCCCAGATGCATGGGGTAGTAATCGTCGCCCAGCTTCTCCTTGAATGCCTTGCCGGCAGCCATCAGATCATCCAGAGACTTGGGAACTTCGGTGATGCCAGCCTTGTTGAAGGTGGTCATGTTCCAGAAGAAGATACGGCCGGTCATGGAAACGGGCACGCACTGCTGGCTGTTTGCAACGTAGCAGGCGTCCATGGCAGCGTCATCCCACTGGGTCAGATCCAGGAACTTGGAAACAGTGTTCAGGTCCACGAACTTGCTGCCGTCGGCAGAGTAGTTGTACAGCCAGTTCCAGTTCACCTGGCACACATCCTGTGCGTTGCCAGCGATGAAGGCAGCTGCCATCTTCTCTTCCCAGCCGGACCATGCGGCGAAGGTGGGTTCGATGGTGATGTTGGTGTGCTCAGCCTGGAACTCCTTGATGGCGTTCTGGTAAGCCTCGTGACGGCTGTCGCCGCCCCACCAGCTGATGGTCATGGAAACAGGGCCGTCAGACAGTGCCAGGCTCTCGTCTGCAGAAGCAGCGGGAGCGGAAGAAGCGGTGGAAGCAGCAGAGCTGGATGCGGCAGAGTTGCCGCCGCAGGCAGCCAGAAGGCCGGCAGCGCCCACAGCGCCGGTGACCTTCATGAAATCACGACGAGAAATTGCCTTGCTCATTTTCGTTCTCCTCCTAAATACAGAAAACATCATCTCGCACGGGGGTTCTGCACATACCCCGTTGTATACAATTATGATAACAAAACAACAACCAAAAAGAAAGACGCAAATTGCAGATATCTAAACAAAAAACGTACAAATATTGCTCTTGTTTTCGCGCGAGAATTGACGCCTTTGCTAAAATGAATAAACTTGGCTCGAAAAACTGTGCAACATGTATACTTCGCCATTTTGCATAGAAAACTGGGATGCATCATAGGGGGAACGTCGAATTTTGCAATAATTTTGTAAACATTCCGTTTCAGAACGTGGAAGCGTTGCATACATTGTGGACGAACACCAGCTTAAAAAGCCCGGATGGGAGTCTTTGAACTGATATATCAATAGCGCAAAAAATGTTCACTCTGATATATCAATTGTTTGCGGCGGGCATCCGGCACCGGTCTTCGGGCATGGAAATCGGTGCTTTTTCGCCCTTTTGGGAGGTGAAGAAGCACCGACAGCAACATATTTTGCGCTGCTGCGTGGACTGCGCCTGTGGGCCGGGAATAAAAAAGAAAGGCTGCCGTGTCGTTGGACACAGCAGCCTTGTATACAAGCTTATTCGACCCGCGAAGCAGCTTTTTCGGCGTAGAACGCGCGCTTTGCCTTGAAATAGCACTGGGGGCACATGCTCACGTACTGCACATCGTTTTCCAAATCGATGGCCACCTGCTCGCCCTCAAAGACGAATCTGCCGTTCACCCTGCGGCAGTTGCAGATGGCCTTGCGGCCGCAGGTGCAGATAGTCTTCATCTCCTCGATGGTGTGGGCCAGCTCCAGCAGGCGGGTAGAGCCGGGAAAGCCCTTGAGCGAAAAATCTGCCCGCAGGCCGTAGCAGATCACCGGAATGTTCAAATCCACCGTGACCATGAACAGCTGTTCTGCCTGCTGCGCAGTGAAAAACTGGCTCTCGTCGCACAGCACGCAGGCCAGCGGCGCACCGTCAGCGTTGGCCGTGCGCACGGCCTCGAACACGTCCGTCTCCGGCGGGATCAGCAGATCAGCCTTGCGGCGCACGCCCAGACGGCTCACCAGCTCACCGCCGCCCTTGGTGTCCACCTGTGGCTTGAGGATCAGCACCCGCATCCCCTGTTCTTCGTAGTTGTGGGCTACCTGCATCAGGGCGGTGCTCTTGCCGCTGTTCATTGCGCCGTAGCGGAAATACAGTTTTGCCATTTGAAAAACTCTCCTTACAGAAAGAACCCTCTCAGCCAAAGCCTGACGGCTTTGCCAGCTCCCCCGATGGGGGAGCTTTTCTGCATCTTCCGGGCAGGCTGTCCTTCGCCGGAGAAGCAGAAACTTTCCCGTCCCCACTCATAAAGCTCCCCTTTCGGGGGAGCTGTCGAGCGTATGCGAGACTGAGAGGGTTCAGCGGCATCTCAGGCTTTGACTGAGAGGGTTCTCTTATTACTTATAATAGGTACGTTCAGTCCTGATTGCGCAGGCGGTAGCCAAGGCTCATCAGGCTGTCGCCCAGATGGACGTTCTCCACCACCACATCGGGATACGGCACAGAGAGGTCATAGTGGGAGAAGTTCCAGAAGCCCTCGATGCCCAGATCCACCAGACGGCCGCTGACCTGTTCCGCACCGTCGCGGGGCACACAGAGCACTGCGACCTTGGGGTGATGCTCGGCACAGAAAGACTCCAGCTCGTCGATATGGCGGATCTGGATGCCGCTGATCTCCTTGCCCACCTCGCTCTGTGCCACATCAAAGGCGGCGATCAGGCGGTAGCCGTTGGTGTCGGTGGTGATAAAGCGGCTCACTGCCTTGCCCAGACGGCCGCAGCCGATCAGGATGGTGGGCAGGCGGTCGCCGTTGCCGAACAGCAGGCCTTCCAGAATGGAGAGCAGGTTTTCCACCGAGTAGCCGATGCCCTGCCGGCCATTCACATCGCCGATGCAGTTGAAGTCCTGCCGTACCTGCGAAGCGGTGGTGCCCATCTGAGCAGCCAGCTCGCGGGAGGAAATGCTGTTGATGCCGTCTGCCTGCAGAGAGCACAGATAGCGGTAATATTTGGGAAGACGCTTGATAACGGGAAGCGAAGCCCTTGCAGGAGTGTTCATAGAATACTTTCTCCTTTCGCTCTATCGCAGTACTTGCCGCAGCTGCCTGCTTTACAGATACGGCGCAGAGAAACCCCGATCCGTTTACGGGTTCATATTGCAGATATTACAGTCAATTATTTAAAGTATACTGCACCGATGGAGAATGTCAAATCATTCTCAAAAAATTTTTATGAAATGTTACCGCTTTTTTGCTGCAGCGGGTCTGCATAGCCCGGCACAGGCTGGGGAATGCTGACAGAAAACGCAGGAGGAAAGCATATGAATGATGAAACGCAGCTGACCGACGCGCGTCGGCTGGAAAAGGAAGAGATCGAAGATCTGGGCACGGTCACGCTGGCCCGCGGGGAGCATGTGATCCACTGCCTGACCGTCATCGGCCAGATCGAAGGCCATTCGGAAGCGCCGCAAGGCCAGAAGACTACGAAGTATGAGCATGTCATCCCGCAGCTGGTGGCCGCGCAGGAGGATCCTCGCATCGAAGGTCTGCTGGTGTTGCTGAACACTGTAGGCGGGGATGTGGAAGCAGGCCTTGCGCTGGCGGAGCTGATTGCCAGCGTGTCCAAACCCAGTGCAACGCTTGTGCTGGGCGGCGGGCACTCCATCGGTATCCCGCTTGCCGTCAGCGCCCGGCGCAGCTTCATCGTGCCCACAGCCACCATGACCGTGCACCCGGTGCGGCATTCCGGCGTCATTCTGGGGGTGCCGCAGACCATGCGCAGCTTTGAGCAGATGCAGCAGCGCATCACCGGCTTCGTAGCGGCCCACAGCGGCATGACTGAAAAACGCTACACCGACCTGATGCTCCACACCGGCGAGCTGGTGATGGACATGGGCACCGTGCTGGATGGACGCCGGGCCGTGAAGGAAAAGCTCATCGACGAGCTGGGCGGGCTTTCGGATGCGCTGGCGTGGCTGTATAAAGAGATTGAACGCAAATGAAGGCCGATTTTGTACAACAATAGGTTTGCCATTTTCTTCCCTGCGTGGTACAATAATAAAATCAAATAGTGTGTCTACTACAAACGCGGGGAACAAAGAAACATGGCAACAAAAAAACGTAAAACGACAACACGGCGCGCAGCATCGCGCAAAAAACGCGCCGAACAGCGGCTTCCGGCGGGGCTTGGCACCCTGTTTGCAGGCCTTTTGCTGGTGGTGCTGGCCTTTGTGGAGGGAGATTCGGCATGGAAGGCCCTGCACGATGTGCTGTTCGGACTTTTTGGCTGTGGCAGCTTTGTGCTGGGCGCGGCAGTGTGCTGCCTTGCTGTGCAGTATACCCGGGGCGAAGACCTTCTGCCCAAGATCTTCAAGCTGGTTCTTGGGCTGGTGTTTGCCTGCGGCACGGTGATCGTTTTTTCCGATATCCAGCCGCAGGGCATGTCGGCATTCCAGATGACAGCTGCCTGCTACGCAAACGGCGTGAATGCATGGATCGGCGGCGGTGCGTTGGGCGCACTGCTGGGCGGCAGCCTGCTGCTGCTGTGCGGACGGCCTGCGGCAACCCTTATCATGATCGTGCTGGCACTGTGTGTCAGCCTGTACATTTTTGATCTGACCCCGGCAGAGGTGTGGCAATGGCTGTGCGCTGCGTTTGGCGGCGTGCACGCAAAGGGTGCGGCCATGGCGCAGCAGAGCGCAGCCCGCCGCGCTGAACGTGCCGCTGCCCGCGCGGCAGAAGCCGAGGCTGAGGAAGACTACGACGAAGCAGAAGATGAATACCGGGATGAGGAAGATGCCGAAGAGGAGATGGAAACTCCGGCTTTCCGCATCGGTGTGCCGGACTGGCTGAACGGCATCCGCCACTGGGGCCACAAGGTGACCGAAGAGATGGAGGCGGAGGAGCCGGAGGTCGCCCCGCAGCCGGAGCCGCCCGCAGATACTTCCGGCCAGCCGCTTGCCCAGCCGGAGCCTGCCGCCCCGGCCATCACGCCGGTGCAGGTACGGGTATCCCGGCCCCGGGCTTCCTTTGACGTAGACCTTGGCCCCGACCACACTGAGGTGAAGGAGGGCGGCAGCGAACCCATCGAGCCGCTCATCGTGGGCCCGGGCGGCACCTTTGGGCAGAACCCGCTGCGCCCGGCCCCCAGACCTGCCCCGCAGCCCATCGTACAGGACGCAGTGGAGACCGATGCATCCGATTTCTTTGCAAAGGCTGCACAGCCGGTGCAGCCTGCGGCAGCGGAAAGCTTTGATACTCCGGTCATGACCCCGGCAATGCCGACGGCCCAGCCGGAAAGCCCGGCAGCGGCAGTCACGCCGGAGATGCCCGCCGTGCCCATCCAGCCCGCAGTCCCGGCGGCACCCGCCCGGGTGAGCGCCGAAAACGCCGTTGCCATGCGAGGCACACCCGACGAGGACGGCTGGATCAGCATTACCAGCGAACCGGTGGAGGAAAAGGATATCAGCACGCTGGTGGCAGCGGCAATGGAAAAGCCTGCCGCTTCCGAGCAGGCCGCGGCAGCGGCCCCTGTGGACGAGACCGAACCGGTGGATACTTATCAGTACCAGTATCCGCCCATTGAGCTGTTTGAAAAATCGCAGGACGAGACCGACCCCGGCGCGCAGGAAGAGCTGAAAGCCAACGCCCAGAAGCTGGTGGATACGCTGGAAAGCTTTGGCGTGCGCACCCGTGTGCTGGATATCTCCCGGGGCCCCTCCGTTACCCGGTACGAGGTGCAGCCCATGGCGGGTGTCAAGATCAGCCGCATCACCTCGCTGGCAGACGATATCGCCCTGAACCTTGCGGTGGCGGACGTGCGTATGGAAGCACCCATCCCCGGCAAGCCTGCCGTGGGCATTGAGGTGCCCAACCACAAAAAGACCCCGGTGTATATCCGCAGCGTGTTCGAGAGCCAGAGCTTTTTGCGCATGACTTCACCCTTGGGCATTGCGCTTGGCAAGGACATTGCCGGTGTGGCACAGGTGGCAGACCTGTGCAAGATGCCCCATCTGCTCATTGCAGGCAGCACCGGCAGCGGTAAATCCGTGTGCGTGAACAGCATCATCATGAGCCTGCTGTTCCGCTCCAGCCCGGAGGACGTGAAGCTGCTGCTGATCGACCCCAAGGTGGTGGAGCTGGCCGAGTACAACGGCATTCCCCACCTGCTGATGCCGGTGGTCACCGAGCCGAAAAAGGCCGCAGGTGCCCTTGGCAGCGCGGTGCAGGAGATGGAGCGCCGCTACCGCCTGTTTGCAGAAAACAATGTGCGCGACATCAAGTCTTTCAACAAGCTGGCCGCAGAACGGCCTGATCTGGAAAAGATGCCCTACATCGCCATTATCATCGACGAGCTGGCCGATCTGATGATGGTGGTGGGCAAGGATGTGGAGGATTCTATCTGCCGCATCGCCCAGAAGGCCCGCGCCGCCGGTATGCACCTGATCGTAGCCACCCAGCGCCCCAGCGTGGACGTGATCACCGGCCTGATCAAGGCCAACATCCCCAGCCGCATCGCATTTGCAGTGTCCAGTCAGGTGGACAGCCGCACTATTCTGGACGGCTCCGGTGCCGAAAAGCTGCTGGGCATGGGTGATATGCTGTTCATGCCCGTGGGTGCGCCCAAGCCTACCCGTATTCAGGGCACTTTCGTGCGGGATGAGGAGATCAGCCGTGTGCTGGACTTCATCAAGCAGAGCGGCACCGTGCAGTATGACGAAGCCATGATCGAAGCCATGGAAAAGCACGCCATTCAGGACGGCAAGAAGGGCAGCGGCGGCGCGGACTCCGACGAGGATCCCGATACCGACCCGATGTTCAAGCAGGCTGTGGAGGTGGTCATCGATGCCGGTCAGGCCTCCACCAGCCTGCTGCAGCGCCGCTGCAAGCTGGGCTACGCCCGAGCGGCCCGTATCATGGACGAGATGGAACAAAAAGGCATCATCGGACCCTACGAGGGTGCTAAGCCCCGCGCTGTGCTTATCAGCCGCCAGCAGTGGCTGGAGATGCAGATGAACCAGCCGGAGGATTAAAAATAAAAGAGCACTCGCCCGTGTTCAACCAAGAATGAGGATATTAGCAAATGGACAACTCTTCCCCTAAGATCTACACCGAATTTCTTCCCATCAGCCGGGCCGATATGGAGGCCCGCGGGTGGGAGCAGCTGGACTTTGTGGTGGTGGGCGGCGACGCCTATGTGGACCACCCCAGCTTTGGCACTGCCATCATCAGCCGTCTGCTGGAAGCCGAGGGCTATAAGATCGGCGTGCTGGCCCAGCCACGCTACACCGACTGCGAGGACTTCAAGCGGTTCGGCAAGCCGAAGTACGGCTTCTTCATCGGCGGCGGCAACGTGGACAGCATGGTCAGCCACTATTCCGTGGCAAAGATCCCCCGCGCCGAGGACGAATACTCCCCCGGCGGCAAGGGCGGCGCACGCCCGGACCGCAGCGCCACCGTGTACACCCGCCTTGCCAAGCAGGCCTATCCCGACCTGCCGGTGATCTTAGGTGGTCTGGAAGCTTCTCTGCGCCGCTTTGCCCACTATGACTACTGGCTGGACACCGTGCTGCCCAGCATCGCCGAGGATTCCGGCGCGGACATCATCAGCTTTGGCATGGGCGAGCACCAGACCGTGGAGATCGCCCGCCGCCTTGCCGCCGGGGAGCCGGTGGAAAGCATCACGGACGTGGACGGCACCTGTTACATGACCGACTTCGACCATCTGCCCGAGCGCTACGTGGAGTGCGCAGGCTTTAAAAAGGTGGCGTCGGATAAGACGGCGTATGCCAAGGCCTGCCGCATCCAGATGGACAATCAGGATGTGGTCAGCGGTCAGATCATCGTGCAGAAGCAGAGCGAAAAGTATCTGGTGCAGAACATCCCCGCAAAGCCGCTGGTGCGCGGGGAACTGGATAAGGTCTACGCCCTGCCCTACACCCGTCGGTATCATCCCATCTACGAGAGCATGGGCGGCGTGCCCGCCATCCGGGAGGTGCAGTTCTCCATCATCCAGAACCGCGGCTGCTTTGGCGGCTGCAACTTCTGCGCCATCCAGCTGCATCAGGGGCGGCGTGTCACCAGCCGTAGCGCGGACAGCATCGTGGCAGAAGCCGAGCGCATGACCCACGAGCCGGATTTCAAGGGCTACATCCACGATGTGGGCGGCCCCACCGCAAACTTCCGCTTCCCCTCCTGCCGGGAGCAGATGCTGCGGGGCATGTGCACCGGCGGCAAGCACTGTCTTGCCCCCACCACCTGCTCCCACATGATCGTGGACCACAGCGACTACCTGAAGATTCTGCGCCGGGTGCGGGAGCTGCCGGGCGTGAAAAAGGTGTTCATCCGCAGCGGTATCCGGTTCGACTACCTGATGGCCGACCCGGACGACACCTTCTTCAAGGAACTGGTAGAGTACCATGTGTCCGGCCAGCTGAAGGTGGCTCCGGAGCACTGTGCCCCCAACACGCTGGCCTACATGGGCAAGCCGCCCATCGAGACCTTCAACAAGTTCAAGGATAAATTCTATGAGCTGAGCAAAAAGGCCGGCAAAAAGCAGTATCTGGTGCCCTATCTGATGTCCAGTCACCCGGGCAGCACCCTCAAGGATGCGGTCTATCTGGCAGAATATCTTTATAAAAACCACATGCGCCCGGAACAGGTGCAGGATTTTTACCCCACCCCCGGCACTGTGAGCACCTGCATGTTCTACACCGGCCTTGACCCCTACACCCTGAAGCCGGTGTTCGTGGAAAAGACCCCCGAGGGCAAGGCGCTGCAGCGGGCGCTGCTGCAATACTACGAGCCTCGCAACGCCGAGAAGGTAGTCAAGGCGCTGAAGATGACCCACCGGGAGGACCTGATCCCCCTGCTGGTGCCCGCCGCAGGCCGCCGCGCCGTGCAGCGCTCTGCCCGCCGGGCCGAAGCCGCCGATGTGACGATCCACAATGACGGCACCTATACGGTGCGCCCGAACCAGAAGGGCCATAACGGCAAGCCTGCCCACGGCCAGAACCGTGCCGCTGCGCCGACAGGCCGTGCGCCCAGCCCCGGCGCACGCTTTGCGCCCCATTCGGCACCCGCGCGCAAGCCAAAAAACGATCAACAGAAAGAGAACACAACGTGGAAAACTGGAAAGAAGAAAAAGTAAACGCGCCTAAGAAAGGCCTGTGGCAGCGCCTTGCTGCGCTGGCCGCTGCCGCCGCACTGGTGCTGAGCCTTGCGGGCTGCAGCGGGCTTCCGTCCGTCCCGGGCGGAAGCGCCGATGTAGTGCCGAACCCGTCCGCTTCTGCTGCGGCGGCTGTGGATACAGTGGACGCACCCTTGGAGGTGCATTTCATCGATGTGGGTCAGGCGCTGAGTGTGCTGGTGGAATGCGATGGACAGTTCATGCTCTACGACGGCGGCAATGTGGACGACGGCAGTCTCATCGTCTCTTACCTGCAGAGTCAGGGGGTGGAACAGCTGGAATATGTGTTCTGCTCCCACGCGCACGAGGATCATGTAGGCGGCTTGGCTGCCGCACTGGCCTACTTCCCGGCGTACCATGTGTACAGCCCGGTGGCCGATGCCTCCACCAAGTGCTTTCAGGATTTTGTCAAGTACACCCAACAGCAGGGCCTGCAGGTAGAGGTGCCCGCCGTGGGCACGATGTGGCCGCTGGGCGGCGCTACCGTGACCATGCTTGGCCCGGTGGCACAGTACAGCGACACCAACGATACCTCCATTGTGCTGCGCATCGATTACGGCTCCACCAGCTTCCTGCTGACCGGCGACATGGAAAAGACTGCGGAGACCGACCTTGTGAACAGCGGCGCGAACCTCAGGGCCGATGTGCTGCAGGTGGGCCACCACGGTTCCAGCACCTCCACCAGCTACCTCTTCCTGAACGCGGTGCTGCCGGAAATGGGCATCATCTCCTGCGGCGTGAACAACAAGTACGGCCACCCGCACGAGGAAACGCTGAGCATCCTGCGGGACGCCGGGGTGGATGTGTACCGCACCGACCTGCAGGGCACCATCACCATTGGCAGTGACGGCCAGAACTACACCGTGGGCACCGAGCACTTTGCGGCAGATTCCGCGCTGAACCCCACCGACCCGGCGGCATCCAGCACGGCCCAGCAGGCGTACATCGGCAATGTGAACAGCAAAAAGTTCCATCTGCCTACCTGCCCGAACCTGCCGGCAGAGAAGAACCAGATCCTCTTCTCCAGCTATCAGGAAGCCGTGGAAGCAGGCTATACGCCCTGTTCCAGCTGCATCAAATAAAGAACGAACTCCCCCAGTCTGCTTCACAGACAGCCCCCTCTGGGATGGGCCCTTTGGCAAAACCGAAAAGCTTACCTTTTCGACAGAGGCTCCCTCCTTGAGGGAGCTGGCACGGCGTGAGCTGTGACTGAGGGAGTTTTCTTTTATCCGCCGCTCTGCGGGATTGATAAAATCCCACAGGTGCGGTATACTTAAGACCACTTTATTTCAAAAAAGCAAGGAGGTGCGGCGGATGATCGGTGCACCGCAGCCGCTGGTGCTGGCAAAACCGGCGGCAATCGATACAGCACAGGCAGCGCGGTATTTCGGGGCCAGAGGGGAACCGGACGACCGCACCATGACCCTGTTGGAAACATGCGCCATGCCGCTGCTGGCGGCGGCAACTCCCCGGGCGGTCTGGCTGGAAGCGGACACGGCTGCCCTTGCCGAAGCAGGCATCCTGCGGGGTGGGGATGTGATGAAGCATCTGGAAAACTGCCCGCAGGCGGTGCTGCTGGCCGTGACCCTTGGCCCCGGCGTGGATGCACAGATCCGCCGTGCCGGTGTGGGAGATATCGCGGCGGGCGTTGCGTCCGACGCACTGGGCAGCGCGCTGGCCGAGCAGGCCGCAGACGCAGCCGAAGCAGAGCTGCGCCAGTGGGCCGCAAAAGAGGGAAAGTATTTGACCGGGCGGTTTTCGCCCGGCTACGGTGACTGGGATATTGCAGTGCAGCCGCTGGTGGCAAACGCGCTGGATACGGTGCGCCGGGCGGGCCTGTGTGTGACCGATACCAACCTGATGACCCCGCGCAAGAGCGTGACGGCCATTCTGGGGGTCAGCGGCCACCCGGTAAAGGGAAAACTGGCCGGGTGCGGCCACTGTGTGCTGCGCACCCGGTGTGAGTATAGAAAGAGGGGAAAGACCTGTGCAAGCGAGTGAACTTTTCAAGCAGAGCAATACCGTCCTGCTGGACGGCGGCATGGGCACCATGCTGCAGGCTTCGGGCCTGAAGCTGGGCGCAAAGCCGGAGGAACTGAACATCACCAATCCGGAGCTGATCGAGAGCATCCATGCCAAGTATGCCGCTGCGGGCAGCCGCATCGTCAACGCCAACACCTTTGGCGCATCGGCCCACAAGCTGGCGGGCAGCGCCTACAGTCTGGAAGAGATCATCGCGGCGGGCATCGCCAACTGCAAGCGCGCCTGTGCGCCCTACGGTGCCCTGACCGCGCTGGATGTCGGCCCGCTGGGAGAACTGCTGGAACCCAGCGGAACGCTGGCCTTTGAGGATGCGGTGAGCGAGTATGCGCGCATCGTCCGGGCAGGCGCTGCCGCCGGGGCCGACCTCATTTTCTTTGAGACCTTTACCGATCTGTACGAGCTGAAAGCCGCTCTGCTGGCAGCAAAGGAAAACAGCACCCTGCCTATCTTAGCCAGCATGAGCTTTGAAGCCGGCGGGCGCACCTTTACCGGCTGCACGGTGGAAAGCTTCGGCGTGACCGCCCGTGGCCTGGGTGCCAACGCGGTGGGCATCAACTGCTCACTGGGCCCCAAGGAGATCTTCCCCATGGCAAAGCGTCTGGCAGAGGCTGTGCCCGGCGACTTTCCGGTGTTCGTCAAGCCCAATGCGGGCCTGCCCCGGGCCGACGGCAGCGGCTACGATATCACCCCGCAGCTCTTCGCCATGGAAATGAAGCCCTACCGGGAACTGCATCTTTTCGCGGCGGGCGGCTGCTGCGGCACTACGCCGGAGTTCATCAAGCTGCTGAACAGCGTTTTTGTAGGCTGCGTACCCGGCCGTTCGGCCCACAAAATGCCTTCGGTGCTCTGCACGCCGGTGGATTTCGTCAACGTGGACGGCATCACGGTGGTGGGTGAGCGCATCAACCCCACGGGCAAAAAGCGCTTCCAGCAGGCACTGCGGGAAGAGGATATGAACTACGTTCTGGAGCAGGCGGTCAGTCAGGTGGAAGCCGGTGCTCAGGTGCTGGACGTGAACGTGGGCGCACCCGGCGTGGACGAGCCTGCCCTGATGCCCAAGGTGGTCAAGGCCCTGCAGAGCGTCACCAGCCTGCCGCTGCAGCTGGATTCCTCCAATGTGGAGGCGCTGGAAAACGGTCTGCGCGTGTACAACGGCAAGCCCATCGTCAACTCCACCAACGGCGAGCAGGAAAAGCTGGACGCGATCCTGCCCCTGTGCAAAAAGTACGGCGCGGCCATCGTGGGCCTTGCCATCGATGAGCGGGGCATCCTGCCCGCCGCCGAGGACCGGGTGGCCATTGCCCGCCGCATCACGGAGGCGGCTCTTGCCGTCGGCATCCCGCGGGAGGACATCTACATCGACTGCCTGACCCTGACCGCCAGCGCCCAGCAGAAGGACGTTCTGGCCACCGTGCAGGCACTGGAAGCCTGCAAGAAGGAGCTGGGAGTGCGCACCATTCTGGGCGTGTCCAACATCAGCTTTGGCCTGCCCTGCCGCCCCTATCTGAACACCACCTTCCTCACCATGGCGATGTATGCGGGCCTTGACCTCGCCATTATGAACCCTTCCAGCGAGGAGATGATGGCGGCGGTGTATGCTTACAATGTGCTGACCAACCGCGACCAGCAGAGCACCAAGTACATTGAGCGGTATGCCGACCATGTGCCTGCCTCGGTGGCCCTCAAGCAGGCTGCGCAGACGGTGCCTGCGGCTTCGGCATCCGCATCCGGTGAGAGCGCAGAGCTTACCGGCCCTTACGCTCCACTGATGAAGGCGGTGGAAAAGGGCCTGAAGGGCGATGCCGCCGCCCAGACCAAGGCACTGCTGGCCGAAAAGCAGCCGCTGGAAGTGGTGGACGAAGCGCTGATCCCGGCGCTGGACATCGTGGGCGCCAAGTACGAGAAGGGCACGCTGTTCCTGCCGCAGCTGCTGCAGGCCGCAAGTGCTGCCCAGAGCGCTTTTGAGGAGATCAAGAACGTCATTGCCCAGAAGGGCGAGGGCAGCGCCAGCAAGGGCCGCATCGTGCTGGCCACCGTCAAGGGCGACGTGCACGACATCGGCAAGAACATCGTCAAGGTCATTCTGGAAAACTACGGCTTTGAGGTGATCGACCTGGGTCGTGATGTGCCGGTGGAGACGGTGGTGAACACTGTGCGGGAAAAGAATGTGCATCTGGTGGGCCTTTCCGCCCTGATGACCACTACCCTCAAGAGCATGGAGGAAACCATTGCCGCCCTGCACGAAGCGGGCTTGGACTGCAAGATCATGGTGGGCGGTGCGGTGCTCACGCCGGAATATGCCGAGAAGATCGGCGCGGACTGGTACGCCAAGGATGCCAAGCGCAGCGCGGACATCGCCAAGGAATTTTTTGGGGCGCAGTAAAAGAGCGAAGGAGCGGTGTGCCGGAAGCTTTCTCCTCAGACACGAATCGGGCCATTCCATCGCCCGCCCTATTGCCCTTCGGGCAACAGGGTCCCACCCCAGCGGACGGTCTTCGGAGAAACTTCCGGCCCACCATCCCGATAAGCAGGGGCCTCCTTTGACAACACCTGAAAATCTATTTGCAAATTGTTCAAAAACTCCACAAAGAAATGCCACGATTGTCTGGTAACATAAGGGTGCAGTCAGGGAGATGCAAAGACATCTCCCAAAAGCCGACAAGGGCTTTCATCTGCGGGGGCTGGTGCATCTGACACAGCCCAGCAGGTACTTATTAAAACACTGTCCCCCGCCTATGCCAGGCAATCGCCAACGACGGCGGACAGACTACCAAATCCCTCCTGATCCGCCGCAAAGTTCGGGAGTTCTCATACCGCAGCCAGCACCGCTTTATCCTCCTTTCCACGGTGCTGGCTGCTTTTGTTTTTACCTGAATGCAAGAGAACGATTGGGAATAGCCGCCGCGTGCGCTTTGGCTGTTTTAGCGGAAATTCTATTATCATTAGTTGAGCCTCGGAAAAATCTGCGGATTTTTCCGAGGCTCTTTTTCACGAATAGGATCGAAGCGATATACTTCATCTGAATGTAAAAAGCAAAGCAAGAACGAGTGCGAGACGAAATTGGTTTATACAGTTCGTTTTACTTCACTGCGTTTCGCCCATTTGTTGCTGATCTTATCTGCCAGCAGGGAGCCGCAGGCCCCCAATGCAAGGCCCAGTGCCACGCCGCCCAGAATGTCGGTGGGGAAATGCACATACAGGTACATCCGCGTGAAGCCGATGAACCCGGCCAGCACAAGAGCCGGGATGCCGAGCCTGCGGTTCTGCAGCCAGAGCGCAAAGGCAGCGGCAAAGGCGGAGGATGTGTGTCCGGAAGGGAAGGACCAGCCATGGGGCCGGGCCACCAGCGTGAGCATCTCCGGCCGGAGGTCGCAGGGGCGCGGGCGTGCGAACAGCGGCTTTAAGGCGCAGTGGCCCGCCAGCATATAAAGGCCCAGTGCCAGCGCCATGGCCAGCCCGGCCCGGCGGGTGCGCCGGAACGCCAGCAGCACCGCCGTGAAGGCAATCCAGATCTCGCCGTGGGCACCGGCCTGATCGAAAAACACCGCCAGTGCATCCAGCACCGGACAGCGCAGATCCTGCAAGGCATCCAGAAGGGTAAATTCAAAGGACATGGATAAAGCCTCCCTGCTTGTTGTTCTTGCCCTTATGGTATCATGGAACCGGGCAGAGAATAAGAACAAGGCTTGTACAAAGGATAAACAAATCTTAAACCGGCAGAAAAGATGTCGGAAACAGGACAAAACTGAAATATAGCGACACAATACTACAAATTGTAAATGAAAAAGAAGCCCTGCGGCTCTGTGACATAGGGCATATTGTATGTTTTACTGCATCTGGTCAAGGGTGGGGTAGCTGTCGATGGCACCGTGCTGCTGCACGCTGATGCCGCAGAACTGATTGGAAAACGCAAGGTATTCGTTCAGCTTTGTTTTGCTGAGCTTTGCCAGTTTTTCCAGTGTCACGCCGTCACGTTCCAGCTGCCACAAAAACGAGCCGATGAAGCCGTCGCCTGCGCCGGTGGTGTCCACAGCCCGGACTTTCCGGCAGGGGGCAAAGCCGTGGGCGGTGCGGGTGTAGGCGTGGGCACCGCTGCTGCCGCAGGTGTACAGCACCAGCTGCACATCGCCCACGAGCAGCTGCGACAGGGCGGCTTCAATGTCCGCAGTGCCGGTGAGAAATTCCAGCTCTTCGTCCGAAATTTTGAGGATGTTGGAAAGCGGCAGGAACTGCAGCACGGTCCCGCGCAGCATGTCGCGGTCCGGCCAGAGGGGGAAGCGCAGGTTCGGGTCAAAGCTGACGATAGCACCAACTTCGCGTGCGGCGGCAATGGCCGCAAGATGAGCATAGCGCATGGGGCTGTCCACCAGCGAGACACTGCAGAAGTGCAGGGCAAAGGCATCGGCGAACCATGCAGGGTCGATCTGCTCCGGAGAATAGAGCAGGTCCGCCGAGGGTTTGCGGTAGAAGCTGAAGGTGCGGCTGCCGTCCTCTTCCAGACTGACGAAGGCAAGGGCCGTGCTGGCCTTATCGGTAAAGGCCAGATGGGAGAGGTCGATGCCGCAGGCTTCCAGCTCCCGTGCAATCTTGTGGCCGAAGGGGTCGTCGCCCAGCTGGCTCAGAAAAGCACTTTTGCCGCCCAGCCGGGCAAAGGCGGCGCACACGTTGGCCGGTGCGCCGCCAGTGCGCGGGCTGAACGAGGGAACCTCGTCAAAAGAACAGCCCACCCTGGACGGGATCATATCGATGAGTGCTTCGCCAATGGAAAACAGTGTGCTGCCGGACATAGAGAACCTCCCAAATTAAGATGCTGGTAATAAAAGACTTCCCCCGGCGAGGGGGATGATTTTGTGACCGCTCCCAGTGTAAGGGCCAGAGCCCGGGCTGTCAATGCTTTTTTGCACGGTACAGGGCGTTTTTGTGTTGACTTGCATTTTGGGGTGTGCTAAAATATGCCGGTATGCGTAAAAAATGCCATGAAAGGGAACTTGGATGAACCTGACAAAACAGTTCTTTAAATATGTATCACAGAATATCTTCGGCCTGCTGGGCACCTCGTGCTACATTCTGGCCGATACCTATTTCATCTCGCAGGCGGCGGGTACCGACGGCGTGACCCTGCTCAACCTCTGCCTGCCGGTCTACAACTTCATCTTTGCCGTCGGCTCCATGGTCGGCCTTGGCGCGGCCACCCGCTACGCCATCCTCAAGGCGCAGGGAGACGAGCGCTGCCAGCGCTATTTTTCCAATGCCATCTTCTGCGCCTGTGTGCTCAGCGTGCCGTTCCTGCTGGTGGGCATTTTTGCGCCCGGCGGCCTTCTGCGGCTGATGGGCGGTGACGCGGGGATCATGGCGCTGGGCATCCCGTATGCCCGCATCTTCCTTATGTTCACGCCCTTCTTCATGTGCAACTATATCGTGTCGGCCTTTGTGCGCAACGACGGCGACCCCTCCCTTGCCATGGTGGCTACCCTGAGCAGCAGCCTGTTCAATGTGGTGTTCGACTATATTTTCATGTTTCCCATGGGTCTGGGGCTGGCCGGTGCGGCGCTGGCCACCGCCGTGTCTCCCATCATCAGCATTTCCATCTGCAGCCGCCACTTCTTTAAAAAGAAGAACAGCGTGCAGTTCGTGCGCCAGCGCCCCTCGGCAAGGCTGCTGGGCCAGAGCTGCCAGCTTGGCATCTCCGGCTTTGTGGGTGAGATGTCTTCCGGCGTTACCACCACCGTATTCAACTTCCTGCTGCTGGGTCTGGCGGGCAATGTGGCGGTGGCGGCCTATGGCGTGGTGGCGAACTTTGCGCTGGTGGCAACGGCCATCTTCAACGGCGTAGCACAGGGTGCACAGCCGCTGGTGAGCGAGTGCTACGGAAAAAGCGACAAGGCCGGTGCCAGAAAGCTGCTCATCCTGGGCAGCTGCACCGCACTGGTGCTGGCAGCGGTGCTGTACGGCATCATCTTTGGTGCTACCGATGCGCTGGTGGGCGTGTTCAACAGCGAGAACTCCACCCAGATGGCGCAGTTTGCCCACATGGGCATGCGGCTGTACTTTGTGGGCTACTTCTTTGCCGGGTTCAACATCGTGGCGGCAGGCTATCTGAGCGCGACCAACCGCCCGGTGGAAGCTTCCGTCACCTCCATCTGCCGCGGCATGGTGGCCATCGTGGTCTGCTCGCTGGTGCTGAGCCGCCTGTTTGGCATGAATGGTGTGTGGGCAGCGTTCCCGGCATCGGAACTGCTCACCGCAGTGCTGACCCTGTTTTTGCTGCTGCGCGGTAAAAAGCAGACCGCATAGCCTTTAAATATAAAGCTCCTGTTCGCGCAGAGATTCCTCGGGCGAAAGCCCACTCTGCGCGGCGTGACCGGCCATTGCCCGCCACTGTGCGGGGGATTGGCCGGTTTCTTTTTTGAACACCCGGCACAGGTAGTTGGCACCGGAAAAGCCGCACAGGCTGGCTACCACGTCCAGTGTGTACTCCCGGTGGAGCAGCAGCCGCTGGGCTGCTTCAACGCGCACCGTGGTGAGGTATTTGCCCGGCGGCACGCCAATGGCTGCGGTAAAGGTGCGCACCAGATGGCTCTTGGACACGCCCAGCCGTTCGCTCAGCTCCTCCACGCCGTAAAGGCCCGCGTAGTTTGCGCGGATGTCCTCAATGGCGGCCTGCACCAGCGGCGGCAGGGCGGACGCGGCACTGTCGGCGTCAGAAAGCTCACACAGCAGTGCGTAGGCCAACTGGCTGCGGGCACGGCTGTGGGCGGTCTTTTCCTCAGCAAGGCGGTCCATCAGTTCGGCAGCGGCCGGGCAGGAACCGCCCTTGGCAAGGAAGGGCAGTTCGTGCAGCCCGGCCAGAAACTGGGAAGCCGCCTGCCCGGTAAGCTGGACGCAGAGCAGATGGCAGATGCTTTCCGGCACAAGGGCCAGCGGGGCACGGCTCAGGATCAGGTGCCCGGCAGGCACGGACTGCGGCGGCAAAATGAGCGCTGCACCCAGCGGCAGCGGCCCGGCAGCAGGTACGGATGCAGAGCACTGGCCGCTGGACACAAGGCACACCCACAGTCCTTCGCCGGAGAGGGTGAGGGGGGCAGACAGCTGCAGATCCTGCACGGAAGCGGGAAAAGCGATGGTGTTCCAGTCAAAAAGCAATATCTGACACCTCTAATCAATAAAATGCTATTTTATATCACAAAATTATCTGTTATTATAGTACCAACGAATGAACACGCCGTCAAGAGCGTGAGAACCTTAAAAATTATGGAGGCAAACGACTATGGCTTCGATCAGCTGCCAGCACATCTATAAGATCTATCCGGGTGCTACCGCTCCCGCTGTTACCGACTTTAACCTGGAGATCCAGGATAAGGAATTCATCATCTTCGTCGGCCCCTCTGGCTGCGGCAAGTCCACCACCCTGCGCATGATCGCCGGTCTGGAGGAGATCTCCAAGGGCGAAATGTACATCGGTGGCCGTCTGATCAACGACGTTCCCCCGAAGGATCGTGATATCGCAATGGTGTTCCAGAGCTACGCTCTGTACCCCCACATGACCGTTTACAAGAACATCGCTTTCGGTCTGGAACTGCGCAAGACCCCGAAGGACGAGATCGACAAGCGCGTGCACGAGGCTGCTAAGATCCTGGAGATCGAGCACCTGCTGGACCGCAAGCCCAAGGCTCTGTCCGGTGGTCAGCGTCAGCGTGTTGCTCTGGGCCGTGCAATGGTTCGTAACCCGGCAGTCTTCCTGCTGGACGAGCCTCTGTCCAACCTGGATGCTAAGCTGCGTACCTCCATGCGTACCGAGATCATCAAGCTGCACAAGAAGCTGGCTACCACCTTCATCTACGTTACCCACGACCAGACCGAGGCTATGACCATGGGCGACCGTATCGTTGTTATGAAGGACGGCATCATCCAGCAGGTCGATACCCCGCAGAACCTGTACGATATGCCTTGCAACATGTTCGTTGCTGGCTTCATCGGCAGCCCCCAGATGAACTTCCTGGACGGCACCCTGATCAAGAAGGGGGAGCTGTACGGTGTTGATCTGGGCGGCGACGTGATCCCCCTGCCCAAGGAGAAGACCGCAGACGGCAAGCTGGATGCTTACGTCGGCAAGAAGATCAAGATGGGCGTCCGTCCCGAGGACATCGACGACGAGCCCGAGTTTATGGCAAAGCACGCTGACTGCCAGCTGGATACTCAGGTGGACGTCTCCGAAATGATGGGCGCTGAGATCTACCTGTATCTGGAGTACAAGGGCAACAAGATGACCGCTCGTGTGGCTCCCACCTCCAAGGCACGCAACGGAGACACCGTCCGCGTTGCATTCGATCCCCACAAGGTCCACCTGTTCGACATCGAGACCGAGCTGACCATCCTGAACTAATATTTAGCGACGATCATTTTTGATCCTCCTATCATAAGAAAAACCGCCGAAGGAAAGCCTTCGGCGGTTTTTCGTTTGTGTGTTCAGCTTTGCGCTTCAATGGACCCGTGCTCTTTTCATTTGCTGGCAGTGCTGGGCGCGGGCTGGCGCACCAGCTCGATAAAGGCTTTCATCTGAGGGGTCAGCCATTTGTCACGGTGATAAAACAGCTGACGATGCATCTCCACGGTGCAGTCCGGCACATTCAGCCGGGCAAGACGACCTGCGGCCAGCGCCGGACGCACGATGTACTCCGGCAGGAAGGAAAGACCCATGCCCTGCTCCACCATCTGGCACAGCAGCGCAGCGCTGCCCAGCTCCAGATAAGGGTGGATGGCAAGGCCGCGGGCGGCAAGGCACTGATCCAAAGCGTCGCGGTAGCTCATGCCGCGCTCAGTGAGCAGAAATTCCTGCCGGGGCAGCTCTTCCAGCGTAACAACTTCCTGCCCGGCAAGCGGGTGAGCCGACGGTGCAATAAAACACACCGGCTCCGGCACATCCGCCGCAAGCACCAGATTGGGCTGCAGCAGGGGCTGGTCCAGCGTATAGGCCAGATCGATCTGATTTGTGCCCAGCATCTGCAGCATCCCGTCGGCAGTGGCGGTGCACAGCACCAGCTCCACCTGCGGGCACAGGGCGTGGTAGCGTTTGAGCAGACCGGGCAGGAAGGTGGAGCACACCGAATCCGCCAGCGCGATGCGCAGACTGCCGCTGATCTGCCGGGCGGGCTGCAGGGCAGCCTGCGCCTGCTGGGCCGTGGCCAGCAGGGTGCGTGCATAGCCTAAAAAGGTCTGGCCCGCATCGGTGAGCCGCACGGTCTTGCCCACGCGGTCGAACAGCGGTGCGCCCAGCTCTGCTTCCAGCTGTGCGATCTGGGAGGACACCGCCGACTGGGAATAGCCCAGCTGCCGCGCAGTGCGGGAAAAGCTGTGCAGCTCGGCGATGTGCAAAAAGGTATTGATGTTCCGCAGTTCCATAAACGCTTCCTCTCAGCGGCGGGCGATGCCGGTCACGGTGAGCATCTCGCCATCCACGGTAAAATGCACCTCTACCGGGCCGAACTCCATGCCGTACACCCGCTGCGGGTCGTGCTGGTAGGAGGGGCGCGGGTCACCTGCCAGTACGCCGGTCAGGGCGGCGCGGTCGGCCTGCGGCACCTGTGCCAGCAGTTCGGGCGGGAACTGTACCTGCAGACGGTGGAACTGGGTCTGGCCGGTAAAGCCCTCGGCGGCATCCGGGTGGCAGTCGGCATAGGGGATGTAAGGCTTGATGTCGTAGATGGGGGTGCCATCCATCAGGTCGGCACCGCGCACGATGAGCACCGGGCCAATGTCCGGCCGGTGCTCGATGCCTTCCAGACGCACGCTGGAAAGGCCCAAAGGATTGGGGCGGAACGGCGACCGGGTGGCGAACACGCCCATGCGGGTGTTGCCGCCCAGACGCGGCGGGCGTACAGTGGGGGACCAGCTGTCCCGCACCGCGCCGGAGAACTGCCACACCAGCCAGATGTGACTAAAATCTTCCAGACCGCGCACGGCATCGGCATTGCGGTATTCGGGCGTAAAGATCACCTCGCCGCGCAGCTCGTCCACAAGGCCGCTCTGGCGCGGGATGCCGAACTTGGTGGGAAAGGCAGTATGGATATGGGCAATGACCTTCAGGGTCATCTCTTCAGGTGCAGTGGGCATGGCGAACTCCTTTTAATAGATCTTTTTCAGGGGGCATTCCGGCGGGATGCTGTACCGTGCCCGGAATGCGTCCAGTTCCTGAGGCGTGCGAATGAGCTGAACGTCCTCAAAATGGCCATCCGGGGAGATGAAACCGGCCACCTGCTCCCCGGTGCAGATGCTGCACCGCAGTGCAGGCTGCTGGGTGGCGGGGTCGTAAGAACGGGCAGGCTTTTTGCAGGAGAAAAACATGAGAAGCCTCCTCCTTTTATGAAACGTGCCTGAAAGACTGCAGGCGGCTCACAGCCCCCGGCACAGGCCGACAGCGCGGCCCTCAATGTGCAGCTCTTCCAGCTGCAGGCCGGTAAAGATCATGGGTGGGCAGACGGCGGCATTGTCCGCAAGCAGCATCACAGCATCACCCTGCCGGTGGAAGTGCTTGAGGGTGGCCTCGCCGCCAATGCGCACTGCGGCGATCTCGCCCTGCTCCACCTCCGGCTGGCAGCGAATGCATACGATGTCGCCGTCGCAGATGGTGGGGGACATGCTGTCACCGTGGCAGGTCAGGGCAAAGTCGGCGCGCCACGCGGCGGGAACGCCGATATAGCGTTCAATGTTCTGCTCTGCCGTGATAGGAGTGCCGCAGGCAATGGAACCAATCAGCGGGACCTGCGTCATGGCAGGCAGCGGCTCAAAGCCCGGCGGCGGACAGGGTGTGTCCAGCCCCAGCAGATAGGCAGGGGTGGTCTCCAGCGCGGCTGCCAGCTCTTCCACCTTGGACTGCGGCAGGTCGTTGATGCCTTTTTCCAGCTTGGTAATGGAGGATTTGGACCGATAGCCCATGCGCTGGGCAAGCTCTTCCTGCGAAAGGCCCAGTTCTTTGCGGCGCAGATGCAGACGGGTAGAAAGCTCAGACATGCGAAACCTCTCTGAAAACGTATGGTTGTTCTGTAAAAAGAATGCTGTTACCAGAAGTATACCAAAAAATTGCATTAAAATCAACTTTTTTCTGCGAATTTGCAAAAATGGGTTGACACTGAATCAATGCAGGAATATACTACAACTAAAGATTGTTGAACGGCATTGCCGATACGAAAAAAGGAGAGCGGAATATGGCAAATACTGAAATGATCCGGGATTATATCCGCGCCAGTGGGTACAAGATGCAGTATGTGGCACGAGCCTTGAAGATCAGCCCCAATGCGCTGAACCTGAAACTGCAGGGGCGCACACAGTTCAAGCTGAGCGAAGCAGAACGGCTGAGCGCGGTGCTTGGTCTGAGCATGTACGAGCGGGATCTCTGCTTTTTTGAAGAGCAGAACCGCCGCGAAGTGCTGGCACGCCGCGCGGATGAAAAGAGGAGGGCAGAACATGACAAGCGAGCAGAGAAATCAGACGCGGCTGGCACTGTACCGGTATGGGATGCGGCAGCGTGCACGAAGCCCGGTGGAGCGCAGCTGGTGCGCCGCCATTGAGGAGGGCCTTGCCTATTACCGGCAAAACGACCCGCTGCGTGCGGATCTGTTCGAGCTGCGCTATGTGCAGCACCGCACGGAGGACGATGTGATCGATCAGCTGCACATCGGCCGCACTACTTACCAGAAAGCCCATCAGGACCTGCTGAGCACCATTGCCGTGTACGCGGCAGAGCGCGGGGTGTTTTACCGCGAGACGGAAAGCTGAAAGCAGAATGCCCCCGGACGCTGCCAGCAGGCAATGTCCGGGGGCATTTTTGAACTCAGGCTTTTTTGTTCGGGTCCTGTTTTTCGCAGTGGCTGTGGCAGGATGCACAGTTGCCGCCGCAGCCCTCGCCCTTCCAGCCGCCCTGCTTGGAGATCCACACAACGGCCAGTGCAAACAGAACGATCAGAACGATCAGCGTAATGATTCCACGAAGTGTCAGCATTTTTTGTACCTCTTTTCCCGGTGGGAAAGTTTCTGTGTTCAGTATACACGATTTGGCATCAAAGGGCAACCGGAAAGCGGATACAAAAAGTGTGATTTTTTTAAAATTAGGGCTTGCATTTTGGCAAAGGCCGTGCTATAATAATCACGTTCCAGTTCGGAACGCACAAAACAAAATATGGAGGATTAGCTCAGCTGGTTAGAGCACCTGCATCACACGCAGGGGGTCTGGGGTTCGAGTCCCTAATTCTCCACCATGCATAAGCCACTAACAGAAGTTAGAGGCTTTTTTTGCACTATACGCGGACTTATGTTAGTGTATAGAGAATTAGGGACTCGAACAGCACGGCCGCGCCGCAGGCGGGGCAATCAAAGCCCTAGCAGGGCTTTGATTAGTGCGCGGGTTCCAACGGTCAGGAATGTCTACCGGGGATGATGCTCAAAAGTCCAGCTGGTCAGAGAATGGTTTGAAATCTTTATGTCCCCTTTTCAGTCGTTTGTAGCAAGTTTGTAGCAGATCTGTAGCAAAATTCGGGGAGGAACGGCAAAATGACCTCAGAAACCCGATTTTTGCAGATTTTTGGGTATAAAATTTTATCCTCAAATTTTGTATAGAATGACGGTGGCAAAACAAAAAAGAAAAACGTCAAACGCGAGAGATTGCTCTCTCATGCGTTGACGTTTTTTCTGGTTTGTGGGGATTATTCTTCTGGCAGAGCCAAAACTTCATCTTTGACCAGTTGATTGGCCGAGTCAAAGGCTTCGATCATCTGGTTGGCTTTCGGATCTAAAACCTATTATTCAAAATGATAACACGGGGCTGTTGCACACGCCCCAACAAAAAAGACCAGAGTTATTTAGCCAAAAGGCTGAACCGGTCCGTAAAAAGTAGACAATGCGCCGCTTGCCTTGGCACGCTCTTCCAAGCCTTCCAGCTCACCCTTCTGCCCCACATTGCCGCACACGGCAATGACTTCGCAGTTGTTATAGTGCTCTTTCAGCCACGGGATGATAATCGATGTGTCCAGACCGCCGGAATATGCCAGCACGACCTTTTTGACTTCAGACATAGGAACTGCCTTCGTTCAAACCAACTTATATATTTTTCGATTTCCCTCGTGCAATTTCATGATTGCAGTGTCCATTATCCGGGCACTTGGAAAATGTGTAAAAAGTGTTCTGCATATAGCAGCAATATGAAAGCAGTATTTCACAGTGGGGCATTATGAATCTATAATAGGTAGCTGGAAATAAACAGAAAGAGGGTCTTTTTGATGGCAACGATATTTTCAAGAGAAGAAAAGGCAGAGGCACTGTTCGGGGAGATCCTGAAAAATCCAGAAGCCTGCCGACGCCTGATGGATACCTTCAACGACTCGCTGGACATGGCAGACGTACTGGATGCGCCGGCCGTGAGTGCACAGCAGTTTGCCGCAGCACTGTTCAATGCCTACGAGAACAAGGATCTGTCTGCCTTTCTGATGGCGATCTGCCAGCACAGTATGTTTGACCTGCTACGGAACGCTGCCCTGATCCCGTTCAAATTCAACGCCGATGGTCAGCCGAACCCGGTGATCCTGACGGATGATGTCGGCGTTCTTTTGCCGAACAACAAAGTTGCCGTGAGCAGCAAAGTATACGACCGGTTCATCCGGGTGTTCCAGAAGCAGGAAAAGGTAAAAATGTACCTTGCCAGCGGCTACTGCAAGTATCACGGCTACGACGAAGGCTCGATGGATGTGGTGGAGTACCACTACAACCAGCATTTGGGGCTGCTGCTGATCTACGAACTGCCGGACACCGTGAAGCAGAAGGTAACGGAAGCGGAGGCCTACTCCACCGTCTGGGATATCCAGATGAAGCTGCAGCACGCACTGCCCCGTTCCGTGGTCTACTATGGACAGGATACGCTCAAGGACGGAGGAACCCGCTACGATGAACTTGGCGTTTTTCTGCCGCTGGAACACTTTGCCGACCGGCTGGAACGCCGTGTGGAAACTGCTACCAAGATCGTTTACGGCGAGTAAACGCCCTGTAAACGAACTCCTTTTATAAGTGCATCACAGCAAAACAAAACGCAGCGAACCGTTAAAAGATTCGCTGCGTTTTGCCTTATATGAGAGAATGGAAATGCTGCACATCAGGTGCAATAACGGAAAGTCTTGTCAGTGACAATACGGGCGAAGATCAGCCCTAACGGCAGTGCCACGATGATGAGAATGGCATCTGCAAACCATGTGGCGGAGTCCATCAGAGACAGGATGCCCAGATTATAGATGGCACGGTAGAAATACAGTCCCGGTACCATGATAACGATGGACGGCACGGTGACGGAGATGCGGGGATAACCGGCGGCGCTCTTCAGGCAGGAGGCCAGCAGTCCGGACAGCAGTGCGCCCAGAAACGCTGCAACAGCGGGCGGAAAGCCCGCAAGGCTCACCAGCTCCAGTCGGAACGTGTTCGTTACCGCACCGATAAGGGCGGCGCAGACTGCCAGGTTCCGGGGACTGTTGAACATGAGCGAAAAGCCGAACACACCGCCAAAACTTGCCAGCAGCCGGAACACGATCTCTTCCGGGAGTGTCAGGCTCAGGGCAGGGAACTGCACCGGCTGCAAATGCAGCAGCAGTGCCATGATCCAAGCCGTCATGGTTGCCACCAGAATGATGAGGACGGCGTAGGCCAGACGTTCCAGCCCGGAGCGCATATCCAGCTTGGCAAGGTCGATGCCGCTGGTAATGAACGGAAAGCCCGGAATGATGAAGAGCATGGAGCAGATATACCCCGCCTCGTGCTGCGCCGATACGGCAAACAGCACCTCTGCCAGCTTCAGCAGGATGGCATACACGAGGCTTGCTGAACAGACCGATGCCGTAATGCCCAGAAACAGGGTGAAATGGTGCTTTGTCAGCTTGCACCGTACAAAGTTGCCGATGCCTGCACCGCAGAAGGCACACAGCATTTCCACAATGCCGCCGCCCAGCAGAAAGGTGAAGCAGCTGCAGGCCAGTGCAGCTGCAAAGCCCAGTGCGATGGGCGAATACAAGCCGTGGATGCGCTCGATCTCATCGAGGTGGCTGTGCAGTTCTTCGCCGGTCATAAATTTTCCTTCCCGGTCGAAGTCGTTGACGAAATGCTCCAGTCGGTTCAGCCGGGAGGTATTCACGCCCGTATTTGTCAGACAGAGTGACTGGGTATAACACTGGTCACCGTCAAAGCAGGTGAACTCAATGGACAACAGGCCGATATCCGCTGTTGTTGTGACTCCCAGCTCCCGCGAAAGGGTGTTCATGGAGCTTCGGACACGCCATGCGCCGGTGCCGCATTCCAGCAGCATCAGCCCGGTGCGTCCAATGACGGAGGCTTTTTCCACAAGCCCCGCCTCGGTAATGGGAACGCCCTTGCTGGCCGATGCATAGTCGTGCCAGTACACTTCCATGTGATTTTTGATGATCTCACTTTGCCGTTGTCCCATACCGGAAAGCCTCCTTTGTGATATGGGAATGTTGCAGCCGTTTCAAGACTGCGGTGCTATTATAAGGGAAATTGCAGGACGGGTAAAACGTATCTTGGATATGCCGGCAATGTTCGTTTGGTATTTCAAAGAAGAAAATACGTTGCGTTTTTGGCGGCTCTGCGGGAGGATAGAAAAAACACGCCGAAAGGAAACGGCCGTGACCCTTCAACAACTCCGCTATGTCACGGCTGGTGCCGGTGCCGGCACCAGCAGCCATGCAGTGCAGCAGTTCTATATTTCTCAGCCCAGCCTGACCAATGCTATCCGGGAGCTGGAACAGGAAGTGGGGCTGGCGCTTTCCAAGACGGAAAGCTCTGTGGTGAGCCAGACGCTGTTGGAATATCTGAGATCCTCCCGGCAGCGAAAGGATACACCGCAGATAAAATAAGAACAAAGAGGGGCTGTTGCACACGCCCCAACAAAAAAGACCAGAGTTGTAAAGCCTTTTGGCTAAATAACTCTGGTCTTTTGCTTTAACGTTATGTTTTCAATATTTTGATCGTTTGACACTGGTTTTCCACATCTTTGTGCCGAGAGAGCAAGAAAAAGGGCTGCTGCACGGGCTTCTATCCTTGTGCAACAGCCTCGTGTTTTGCTGCGGAATAGTTGAATTTTATCTTATATAAGAAGCTACAAAAATACAGCCCGTGAGTGAGACGCGAGTGTCGAAAGTGAATTTTTGCAAGCGCCCCTGTAGCACACCCATTCTGAAAATGGGTGTGCCGTGAGAGGGTGCTCGCGGAAATTCGCTTTTGACACAAGCGGCTCACGAGCGGAAAAAATTTATTCCTCTTCCTTTATATATAGGAAGGAACGCAGCATTTGAGAGACCGCTGTTCCTTGAGCAGGAGAGAGTTTAGCCCAGAGATCAAGAAGTTCCTTCTGGTCGGAGGTTAAGTAAACAGAGTCTTCCTCCTGAAAGAACTGGGAAAGCGAGATACCAAGGACGGAGCAGATTTTCTCAAGAGAAGCTACATTGGGCTGAAGATTCCGTCTGCGCCATGTGGAAATGGTAGATACCCTACAAAAAGTCCGTGAGGTGGTGAATGATAGTTACAGCTACTCCAGCGACTATGAGGTAATCGGCAAGCTAAAGCAATTTGCTGATCGGGATGGCGTCTGCGTTCTGATCGTCCACCACACCAGAAAGCAGCCTGCGGGAGACAGCTTTGAGATGATCTCGGGGACCACGGGCTTGCTGGGGTGTGCAGATGGTGCGCTCCTGATGCAGAAGGAGAAGCGAACAAATAGCAAGGCCACCTTGGAGGTGGTAGGCAGAGACCAGCCGGATCAGCGGTTGTATCTGAGCAAAGACCAAGAGAGCCTAGTTTGGGTGCTTGACCATGCAGAAAATGAGCTTTGGAAACAGCCTCCAGACCCGGTATTGGAAGCCGTAGCAAAAATCGTATCTGCTGACAACCGGGAATGGGAAGGCAGTCCCACCGAGCTGGCCCAGGCGATTCAAACGGATATGGCGGTAAATCGGCTCACCAAACATCTGAATGTGAATGCCAGCCGTCTGCTGGAAGAACATCAAGTGAGGTACGAGAACAAAACCAAACATGCTGGACGGCGTATCCGGCTGACCTACATGATGGTGGAAGCACCTGCATTTGAAGTAATCGAGTAAAGCGCGACCGTTGCCACCGTCGCGGGAAAGAAAAACTGGGGTGGTATTTTGCCACCCTAGCTTCCTGGGCTACGCTGTTTCACGGTAGCCCCAAAAACAATAGGATGGAACGATTTGTTCCACCCCTCAGAAGCGTTCGGAGAACGCGCAGCCACAGAATGAAATTCTGTGTTCAAAAGGGGGCTTGGGGGCATTGCCCTCAACAAGCAGACGGCAGGCAATGTGAGTGTGTGTGTATTAACACTCGCATTGCTTGCCTGTCGTATCTGACCAGAAATCAACAGATACCGAAAATGGGGCTTGAAATCGCACTGCTTAAGATATAAGTACGTGATTGCATTATTCGCAAATGCGCTGTATAATAAAGTTGTATATTTATATTCCCTGTAAGAAAAGGTGGCCGATATGGATTACATGAACGCAAAAGAAGCCGCTGATAAGTGGGGACTTTCCGTGCGGCGAGTTCAAGTCCTCTGCGAACAAGGTAGAGTTGATGGTGTCGAGCGGTTGGGCAATGTCTGGCTAATTTCTAAAAGCGCAGAAAAGCCGTTGGACGGACGTACTCGTGAAGTGAAAAAGCAGAAACAACAGCCGAAATAACGTTGTTCAGGAGGAACTAAGATGACAAATCTCGAACGAGCAATAAAAGATGGTTATGCACATATTATTGGAGAAAAAGGCAAGCAGAAAATCACATATGTTTCTTCTGATAACCATGTAGAAAATTATAGCGATCCGGAAGAGAAGGTTCGTGCTGAATTCTGGGCTGAACTGATTTATAAATACGAATATCCAGTCAATCGAATTAAAATAGAAGTGACTGTACCTGATCGTCTGCCGACAGATCGTGCGGATATTGTTGTTTTCCGTGATGACGAGTGCAAGCGTCCCTATGCTGTGGTTGAGTGTAAAAAAGACGGTGTTACGGATGCCGAATTCAACCAGGCGATAGAGCAGGGCGTTGGCAATGCTACTTGGGTGAAACTTCGGGCTGACTATGTTGTAATTATCGCTGGTGGCACTCGTCGTGTTCTGGATGTTACCGATAAATTCGGCGCATTGGAGCGCGAGCAAAACATCCTGGCTGATTTGCCTCATGCATATGGAAAGCCCCAAGAATTTAGATTCTATAAGGGAAGCGAAAATGATATTAAGCCGGTAGACCGAGAAGATCTCATTGCTGCTATTAAGAAATGCCACCAAACGCTGTGGGGTGGTGGTCGCCTTTCCCCGCCGACTGCTTTTGGAGAACTGTGCAAATTAATCTTCGTAAAAATCAGTGATGAGCAAAAACCTCGAAAAAAAGGTGAGCCTTACCAGTTTCAGATAAAGACGCACGAGCCTGCTTCTAAACTGGCTGAACGAATCAATGCTTTGTACGATGAGCAGAAAAAGAAAGACCCTGAAGTCTTTACTGACTCTATCAAAGTGGATGATCGAGTGTTACGGACGGTAGTTTCTCATCTTGAAGCGATCAATCTGCACAAAACAGACCTTGATGTAAAAGGTGTGGCATTTGAGCAATTCATGGATGGATTTTTTAAAGGCGATTTTGGTCAATATTTTACGCCTCGTCCGATCATTGAGTTTGCTGTAAAGATGACGGCGCCGGAGCACGACTGGGATGTGCTGGATACCTCCTGTGGGTCAGGCGGGTTTTTGTTGTATGCGCTAGATTACATTCGCCATCAGGCCACCGAGTATTACGAAAAAGGCAGTGCGGATCACTACCGCTATTGGCACGATTTTGCGGAGAAACACCTTTATGGAATCGAGATCAATGATGAGATTGCACGCGTTGCGAAGATGAATATGATCGTGCATGATGATGGACATACCAATGTGATCAGCTACGATGCATTAGAGAGTATTGATAAGATTGCAGCACATAACCCTGGTTTTCAAAAAGATAAGTTTGATCTGATTTTGACCAATCCTCCTTTTGGTTCTACGGTGAACGGGGCCGAAAAACCGTATCTCAGCACCTTTGAGTTGGGTAACACCTATGACAAAAAAGGAAAAGCAAAGCCCAGAAAAAACCAGAGTTCGGAAGTCCTATTTGTTGAACGCATTTGTGAGTTCCTCAAACCGGGTACAGGAAAAGCGGCTATCGTTTTGCCTGATGGAATTTTGACAAATAGTTCTTCCCAATATGTACGAGATTTCATTTTAGAGAGGTTCCAACTGCTGGCGGTTGTGAGCCTGCCTCAGTGCGCCTTTGCGCATTTTGGCGCCGGTGTAAAGGCTTCTATTATTTTCGTTCGGAAGCGTGGTAACGACGAGGTTGCGAACAATGAGGAAGCTATTTTTATGGCGGCACCGGAATTGATCGGATATGATGCTACTGGACGAAAAACCGAGTCGCAACTGGATGAGATTGTTGAGCAATATAAAGAGTTTCTGGAGGATCCTACCCCTTTTTTCGTCTAACCCCCGGCGCAAATGAGCTTTGTGCTTTTGCGGTCAAACGGGGGGACATTAGTCAAAGAATTGATATTAACTACAATCTACCAAAATATATTGAGCTGGATAAAAAATTACACACTATTTTTGGAAAGAAGTTAATGCATCTTGGAGAGCTCGCGGATGTAATTTGTGGACCATTTGGCAGTGCCATTACCAATAAGGACTATCAAGAATCTGGAATTCCACTTATACGTATTACGAACATCTCGGGAGATGGATATATGGATTATAGCGATATAATCTATATTTCAGAAGAATTAGGCAACAGCCTGTCACGAACTCAAGTTTCAGCAGGAGATATTGTTATTTCTCAACGCGGTTCTTTGGGACAGTGCGCTATTGTTGATGATACTTTCCCGAAGCTTAATATTTCAGCAAATATTATCGCAATAAAGAACCCGAAAGGTATCTCGGCTGAGTTCATCAGAAATTATATTTTATCTGCTGTTGGGCAGACATTGTTGGAGCGAGCTTCAAGCGGTCAAGTTCAGCAAAAAATCACAACACAAGATATTGCAAATTTACTTATTCCAAACAATTGTAATGAAGAAAAACTAATATCGATTATTGAAAGAGGTCACACAGAATATGAAAGCGGAATTTCACAGGCGAATGAATATCTTTCTGGAATGAGCGATTATATTCTTCGACGGCTTTCTATAAAAAAAATAAGCTATAAGAAAAGATTGTGCTGCGGCGTAAAGTTCGCAGATGTTATCGCAGATAAAACCTTTAGTGCAGAATATTATCATCCCGAACGAATGGAAGCAATTCATACGTTGAAATCCAACATGGATATTACTGCATATAAACTTTCAGATATAGTTGATTTTTATCGTGATTTGGTCAATGTGACAGATAATGACGATTATCTGGGATTAGCAAGTGTTGAAAGCCAAACGGGTGAATTGAGTGGAATACACGAAAAAGCAGCGGGACAAGCATTTATTTATAAAAAAGGAGATGTTCTTTACGGCAGGTTACGCCCCTATCTTAATAAAGTCCTCTTCGCTGAGAAAAGTGGTGTTTGCTCTACTGAATTTCATGTTATGCGAGTGATAAATTGTGAAAAGGTTTTACCTGAATATGCTGCAGCAATATTGCGCTCAGATTTGATTTTGTCACAAACAAGGCATATGATGACCGGAAACACGCATCCCAGAATATCGAACGATGATGTAAAAAATTTGTATATTCCCATTCCAGAATTAGCCGTTCAAATAGAAATTGTTACGGAATTACATAATCGGAGAGTGCAAGCCAGAAGATTAAAAGAGGAAGCGGAACTGAATTGGAAAGCTGCAAAAGAACAGTTTGAAAAAGAATTGTTGGGTGAGTGATATGGACATAAATAGAGTTAGGACGGTTTATGGGTGGCTAATCAATATTGCAAACAATCCAAATTGTATGACATTCCCTGTTGCGTTACCGGATATTCAAAGTATTAAGAATGGCCTAATCAAAATTTCTCATGACATTGAAAAGGAATCCCCGTATTTCAGCCAAGAGCTGTTTGAGATGAAAGACCGTATGTTTGTTGGATATGGGACGATTAATCCGGTTGTGTTCGGACAAGTCATAGAAATTTTGAAGTCACTTCAGCAAGCAGATAATACAAAGGGTATGGGCGTATGGGATCTCATTCATCCAAAGATTGTTGCGGTGTCCCAAAAGCTATTTGAAGATGGTCACTATGCAAATGCCGCTGAGGATGCATTTGTTGAGATCAATGACCGAGTAAAAAAACTGTTCATGAAGGTAAATCCCACTGCATCCAAAATTCCAGATGGTCATACTGCGATGAACATGGTATTCTCTGATAACGCTCCTTTGGTGGAGTTTTGTGATCGCTCGACCGAGACGGGAAGCAACATACAAAAAGGCTATATGCAGATGTTGGCAGGAGCCATGTCTGCACTGAGAAATCCAAAAGCTCATGCCAATATCACCATTACTAAGGATGATGCAATGCGTCGTCTGATGTTTGCCAGTATGTTGATGTATAAAATTGATGAGGCTATAGACTATTCAAAAATACAAGAAAGATAGAGAAAGAGGTGAGAGAAATGATTCGTATGGAAGGACTTTTTAGCGAGTCTTTTGGAGGAACTTGCACTATACGAGGTTACGCTCGATATGATGAGATTGTTGAGTTGTCATATCCTCATCCAGGTTATCAACGCCCGGTAGACGATGTTCATGTGGGTGAGATTTCAATGTTTATCACTTCTGGATCAAATAGCTTCAGCCCAGAAGTGGTTTTAGCATATACTGCAAAGTATGATTATTATAAGGAGGGCGCTGTATCTGGAATAGACGCAATTGCAGACATCCGGAACGGCAATGGATTTACTTCTAATATTGATGGAATTTCTTTCAAAAAGATCCGCAAAGTAAATAACGGGTATTTATATGAGATCTCTATTCCATATGAAAAGAAATTAATAGATGAAGAGAAGCCATTTCGTCGAGTAGATGGAAATCATCGCCTGCAAGCTATGGAACAACTAGTATCTACAGGACAAATTAGCAGTACATATTTGATACCTTTTTGCCTGATTTTATTTGCAGATACTGATTCCTTAAAAGATGAAAAGGTTATTTTCCACAACATCAATTCTAAAGCAGTCCCCTTAAAATCTGAGCAACTTCTCAAAAGTGTTTTGATCCAACAACATGACGGATTGGATTTTAATGATAGAGAATTGATAGAAAAATTTGGGCCAGAGTATCTTCTTGCAAGGAAAATATTGAGTGCCAATCCTCTTACTGTTAGAAAATTAGGATACATAGAGTGGATACATCCTCGTATTTTGAGCACCCTTGTTGATCTGATTAACTATGTTCAGGAAAAAAGTGGAACCAGGATTGAAACATTAGAACAACAGGAAGCCTTAATAAATAGCTTGAATAATACATTAAGACACGCACATCCCTTGGGAGCTGCTAAGCTTCAAATGGCATCCGGGTTGTTGTTTCTGCTTGTTTATATGTATTATCAGATGGAAAACGGAGAATTAGATCCTCAAAATAAAGCAGAAAAAGAAAAGAATCAGTTAATAGCATGGGCTGAAAAATATAACATCACTGATGCACAGCATGATATAGAGCAATATGCCGCAGTAAATGCAGACTGTATTCGTGCAATATTCGATAAGTATGTTTTGTCCACAGAACAGACTATCTTTATGTCTCGGTGCTTTGATAGCCGGTTCGACGAAAATGAACGGGCAATTCGTAGAGCTATAGAATATGTAAATCGTGAAAAAGGTAGTTCGTTGAGATTACTCCGTGTAGATCAGCATAGTGAAGGTGCGACTGGACAAATATCAGATCGTATATTGCGAGATATTGAGATGTCTGGATTGGTAATTGCTGATTTAAGTAGTGGTAGAGCAAATATTCCACATGAAATAGGATTTGCAATGGGCCTAAAAAAAGGACTAATTTTGATTCATAACGGGACAGATGCGGAAGCGGATGAACACACACCTTCAAACATAAAAATGTATGAGCAAATTAGATTTAATCAAGATTATCATAAGTTGGAAACAGAATTGAAGGCAAAATTGATTGATTATTATAAGCTTTAAGGAGATGCCGTATGCCAATGTGGTTATGTCGCGCCGGACGATACGGCGAGTTTGAGAATAAATTTCTTGAGGACAGTAAGGTATACTGCACCTGGGACAATCTATCTGAATCAATCATGCAGTTCCACACCAAGCAGGACTTGCAGCAATATTTTGTGGATAACAACCCAGATGTAAAGGTAAAAACAGCGATGAACTGGGCGAGCCAGGTCTGGCCGTTTGCCCATGAGATGAAAAAGGGAGAGATTGTTGTCCTGCCCAGCAAGATCAAGCCTGTAATTCATTTTGGCAAGATCACAGGTAATTATGAATTCTTACCTAACAACGATAATCCTTATTATCATGCACATCAGGTAGATTGGTTTGCCTGTGACATTCCCCGCACAGCTTTTGACCAGGACATCTTATATTCCTTTGGGGCTTTTATGACCATTTGCCGTATCAAGCAGGAAGATCGCATAAAAGCAGTCATCAATGCCCATAAACAGGGAAAGAAAGCGCCCCAAATTACTCCGCAAGAGCCACAGGATGATGAAGAGGCACGAGATATTGAAAATGAAGCCTTGGGGGTTATCACAAATCTGATAATCCAGAAGACTAAGGGGCATGGTTTAGCAAAAATTGTAGATGCCATTCTTCGAGCAAAGGGATTCACTACATATGTCAGCCCGGCCGGACCGGATAAAGGTGTGGATATTCTGGCTTCTGCGGGCACACTTGGTTTTGGAAGTCCCAAAATTTGTGTTCAGGTTAAGTCCACGGACGCGCCAGTGGATCGGATTGTTTTGGATCAGTTGGGCGGGGTGATGAAAAACTTTGGTGCCGAATATGGCCTGTTAGTGTCATGGAGTGGGTTCAAATCTTCGGTCATCAATGAGATGGCTAAACAGTTCTTTGAAATCCGGCTTTGGACCCACAAAGAAATTATTGAGGAGTTTCTGCGATACTACGATCAGATGGACGATGAAATCAAAGAGCTGATCCCTCTCAAAAAGATTTGGGTCGTGAGCAACGATGATCAATAATTAAAATGCTTTGATGAAGAATCCATCGTATGATATAATCAGTTTGTAAGGTGTAAATGCGAGTACTGGCAGCATTAGAGTAGAACGTGTATAACAAAAAATAAAAATGTGCAGGGTAGCAGCAATGCCGCCCTGCACATTTTTGTTAAGTAAAGGACTTGAGCACTTCTTTCAGTGCTTCACGCTGCTCCGAGGTAAGCTGGGCCAGAAGTTCCAAAAACTCCTGCTGTTCCTCCGGGGTGAACCTGTTTTCTGGCTCAGAATGATTTTGGCGGTTCATAAAAGATACTTGCTCCTTTCGGCAAATCCTGTTCAGCTATCAGTTCGGCACGAATCTGACGCTTATATTTATAATAGGTATTCCGGGCAAGACCTGTGAGCTTCATGCACTCGGCATCGTCAAGTGTGCCGCCAAAGATCTTGCAATGGGTGCGGATGATTTGCTTGGCTTCTCTGGCTTTTTTCGTTTCAAAGCCAATGCCTTTCTTACGGCCAACCTGCTTGTCGTTCAGCCGGGCCGTCAAAAGGCCCTCACGGGTGCGCTGGTGCAGATCGGCAACTTCTTTTTCGGACTGCTCAAAGGCCAGCTTGATCTGCTCCTTTGCCAAGGCCATCAGATACTCGTTGATGCCCTTCAAGATGAAGTCCACATTTGTCCCTGTCATGGCAATGCTGCCGGACAGGGCTTTTTTGTAGGTCTCGGTGTCGATGTGGTGCTCTTTCAAGAACACCAGCCGGATGCCCTTGTGGTAAAGGTCTTCGTACAGAGTAAAACCTTCTTCTGCATTTCTGGACATCCGGGATACTGAATCGAATACCACCATATCCCCGGATTTCAGAACCCGGTAAAGCTTCAGCCATTCCGGGCGAAAAATGGATGTGCCAGTATAGGCTTCCTGCACGATATGGGCAGTCGGGTATTCTGCCTTGATGTTGCGGATCTGACGGTCAATGCTCTGCTTTGCCGTAGAGATACGGCAATAGCCATAGATGTTCATGCGTCTCCTTTCTGGCTCAAAGATAACGAGCGACATTTTTAAGACTGTGTTTTGTACCTTGAAATGGTCTGAAAACGGCTGATTTTAATACAAAACAGAATATACGGTATTTTTAATACAGTTTTAGTGGGCATAGGCAGTCATAAAATCAGAAATGGTAGTGAACGGTTTGTGATTGGCGGTGTCCTCGCCATCCAAAGGAGCGTAGTTCCAGTCGGTATCCTCGTCAATATATCGCCGCCCATCATCCGGCAGTTCCAGCGGTTCCGCAAGGATGATGGTGCCCCAGTGGTTGACCATCACGAAGGGTGCGATCTCACAAGGGATGCCCCGGCACTCATCATCGTGCCGGACATCGTAAGCGTACAAGCCGTCCGGGATGGTATCTCTCCTGATGCGGATGCTGGTGAACAGTGCAGGCTTTCCGCAAACCGTGATCTCTTCGTAGTGTTCGGTCATTGCATGAAAGGTCATAATCTGTCCTCCTTAGATTTCAATGATAAAAGCTCTGAATTTCTCTTTGTAGAAATCCATTGTACTCTGCGGCAGGGAAGTCAGATTCCCTTCGTTGTCACATCCGGCCAGAAATCCCGGCCCGGCAAGAACATCGGCTCCATCCCACAGCGGACGATTGAGCGGCAGGCCAAGTAGCTTGCCTTCATCATTGCAGACCAGTGTGACCTCTGAACCGGTGTCACTCAATGTGATGCATTCGATCAGCCCGCCTACAAATTTCTGCATGGCCTCAAGGGTGTTGTCCAGTTCGATCTCCTTTGGCAGCTCCATTGGCAGGAGCGCAAGGACTTTGATTTTTTCTTCTTTCATTGTGTGCCTCCAAATAAAAACAGGACAGCCCACACGGACTGTCCTGCAAAAAGTAAAGGGGAGCATCCGAAGATACTCCCCTAAGTGAATAATTATTTTTTCCTTACCATACAGCGTTTCTTGAAGAATGCGATGCCATAGCAGAGGATGTCATCATAGTCATCCCGGAAGTCCGCCGCATACATCCGGTCATTGATCTGCTGAATAGCAGTATCACAGGCATCCGGCAGAGCATCCAGAGTTTTTGCATACTTGGCTTCAAAAATTGCCACACGACCATTGCGGATATCCTTTACAATAACATCGCTGCGTCCTTCGCCATGCTCTTTGTTGGATTCTACCACATAGCCAGCACCAGTAAAGATGCCTGCAAGGAAAGCGTGGTAAAAATCCTCCCGATAGTCATGGTAGCTGATAGTCATACGCAGCAGCTTGGTCATCTCTTTTGTCAGAGCTTCGTTGTTTCCGCTCCAGACTGCATCAAACAACGGGCTGCGGTTCCATGCCTTTGCACTGTCGTCAAACCATTTGCTTACAGTGGTTTCAAAAATTTCCCGAATCTCTGCATTGGGAATCATCAATGCAGAGCAACCATCCGGCAGCGAATCTGTCAGATCCTTATCCCGCACCTTGGTCAGATAACCTGTCAGATACAGCACACTCCAAAGATTTTCCTCAGAGGAGTGTAGATAATCGTAGGTCAGGTTTTCTTCAATATGCTGAACAATAGAGCCGCCAGCCATCAGAGTTTCAAGCTTTGTGGTGATATTGTTGCCTGCATAGTCGATGAAAGAACGGATGATGGCGTTATCACTGGTGTTTTTCCAATAGCTTTTCGGCTTCTGTGCTACACCATACTGGAAATCCCGCAGATAACTGATTACGTCCCACGGACAATAAATGTCTGCATCGCCAAAATGATAACCGTCGTACCATGTCTTGATTTCAGCAGACTGCGATTCAAGATCAGCATCTTTCAGCATTTGATCTACATCTGCCTGTGTAAACCCAAAGGATTCGCTCAACCGGGGAGAAAGAATCGTATCCGAAACAAAATTGTTCGTCCCGGTAAAGATGCTTTCTTTTGCAATTTTCAGGCAGCCGGTAATAACAGCAAAGTCAAGCGAAGTATTGTCTTTGAGCGTGGTGCTCATCATAGCCCGCATCACGTCCAGCATCTGCGAATAATATCCGTTGCTGCTGGCTTTTGCAATGGGAACATCATACTCATCCAGAATGACGACCGCCGATTTTTTGAAGTGGATTTCCAGCATCCGGGTCAATAGCAAAAAGCAGCTTTTGGTTTCATCTATGGATGCAGTGCGTCCCAGAATTCGCTTAAAGATGCCTTTGTCATCGTCAGAAATAGCAGAGTCATCCAAAAGAAACTGATAATCCTGAAATGCAAATGCCAGCTTCATGCACAGCATTCCATAGGCGCTTTCAAAGGTCAGACCGTCCGTATCCTTGAAAGAGAAAAATACCACAGGACACTGGTTCATCCATTTTTTGCAAAGCTCTGTATTTTTGGAAATCGCCAATCCCTCAAACATCTGCTTGCTGTCTTTGCGGATGTCCAGAAAATTTGCGAGAGTGCTCATACCAAGGGATTTTCCGAAACGGCGAGGACGAGTAATCAATGTTACTTCAGCGATACCACCGCTAAGAAGTTCAGAAATCAGATTGGTCTTGTCAATATAATAATACCCGCCTTCTCGAATCTTTTCAAAATTCGAGATTCCAACAGGAAACTGCAAATCTTTCATGCAATGCTCCTTTCCGCTCACAGAGGAGAGCTTTCAGAACTCACTACTGTAAGTGTACCATGAAATATAGAATCATACAAGAATCAAGTGACATCGAAATAGAGCAGTTTTATTATGCTACGTTCAATCTGGTGGCTTTATAGCAGTCTGCGCACATTCCCTCATGGGTAGCTGCAAATTCTGCCGCCTGCATGATGGAGCCATCCTTCAGCTTGACCCTCTTGATGGGCTGGTTGCAGCGAGCGCAGATGCAGGGCACAGGCGGCTGTTCCGGCTTTTGACTGGTGGATTTCGGTTTCGGCTGCTTTTGCGGTTCTGCCTCCGGCTGCGGTGCGGCATCCTCCGGCAAATCCTCTCCGGCATAGACGTACAGACCCAAGCCAAACATAGCAAGGTTCTTCACCAAGCACCGCATGATAGCCTTATTCACATCGAACATGGATGCTGCTTCTACAGTGCGCTCTTCCATGCCGATCTTTTCACGGCGGCGGGTCTGCGGGTTGTAGTCCCATTTCGGGGTAGTATAGGTATAAGGCACAGCTTTCATAGCTTTGTTGGAACTGTCCAAAACCGGAAGCCACATTTCGTGCGAAACGCCCTCAATCGTGACTGAGGTGTACACCATGAAGCCGGTGATGGGGTCATAAACATAGGGCAGACCGTTGAATTTCTTGACCTCATAGCTGGCAGCAGGATATAGCTTTTTTACCTCCGCCCAAGCATACGCCCAGCTTACATATTTTAACTCGGTATTGCCAGACTTCTTGACTTCCAGATGATCTTTGAAGTCGATAGCAAATAATTTTACGAATGGATTTTCCATAAGAATGCCTCCAATTCTGATAAAGAAAAAAGGGCACAACAGCGTCAACTGTTGTGCCCCATGATGTGAAAATTACGGATTGAGCAGAAAATCAATGATGTTTCGATGAATGATTCCGTTTCGGCTTAAATTCGCCAAATCACCACTGATAACATACTTAGGATAGTTGTCGTGCAGCCGCTCAAGATTACCGAACTCCCGTTCTTCATCGGCGGGAGTGATCAGGTAAGCAACCTGAATATAGAGCTTTTCATCTCCACGGTAGCAGATAAAATCAATTTCGGTGTCGTCCAGCTTGCCGACCTGAACTTCATAGCCACGGCTCCGCATTTCCAGATATACGATGTTCTCATACAGCTTGTTGCTGTCAAGCTTTTCGCTTTTCTTGATAACGTTCCGCAGCCCAAGATCGACTGCATAGTACTTTTCTGTGCTGGACAGGAGCGCTTTTCCTTTGATATCATAGCGGCTTGCATTCAGAAGGATAAAGGCTTCCTTGAAATAATCAACGTAGTTCAGTACGGTAGCAGTGGTTGTCTTGATTCCTTCCGAAACCATGCGTCCACTGATATTACGGGCAGAAAACGGATTGCCGATATTGTCCAGCAGGAATGCAAGGACATTACGTAATGCGGTCTGTTCGCGAATATTGTGGCGTAGCATGATGTCACGGACAATGATAGCCTCGTAAAGATCGTCCAGATAGGTGGTGATTGAATGATCGTCAGGGAGGAAGAAACGCTGCGGAAAACCGCCGTACTTCAAATAGTCTGCGAAGAGCTTTTCATCCGAAGTATAGGTTCCGTTTTCAATGCATTGCTGTTTTGCTTCGGCCAGCGAAAAGGGGAAAACCTGAATCTGGATGTATCGTCCGGAAAGATAGGTTGCCAATTCGCCGGAAAGCAGCTTGGAATTGGAGCCGGTCAGGTAAATATCACAATCGAAATCGACACGAAGAGAATTGATTGCAATCTGCCAGCGCTCCACCTCCTGAATCTCATCCAGAAGAATATAGATTTTGCCGGTACAGCCTTCCGCTTTTTCTGCGATGTAGTCGTAAAGCGTTTCTGCAGTACGGGTGTTGCGGAAGCGCATGGACTCAAAATTGGCCTGAATAATGTTCTGTGCGGGAATATTGCGCTGGAGGAGCACGTCCTTGATCTGACCGAGAAGGACTGTTTTTCCACAGCGCCGGATTCCAACCAGAACTTTGATCAGATCCTGATCGATAAAAGGAATGATCTTATCCAAATAACTTTTGCGCAGAACCATCATGCATCACCTCATATTCTTATCTTAGCATACAATTATTGTTGTGTAAACAGTATTGTGCTTTTCTATTAAACAAAAATAGCTGAAACGCGAATTTTGTGTGCCTATAGGCGTACAAAAATTATGCTGCATGGATAATGGTAAACCTGCGGCTGCTTACATTCTTGCTGTACCGATTGAAAATATCGGGCTGTTCTTTCTTCAAACGCTGGGAGTCTACCCGTTTACTTTCGGAGAATACCCAGGACACCTTGTAGCCCGGTGCTGTGCCATAGGCGGCATCCTGCATTTGCAGCTTGACCTGCTGCTCAATGGCCGTTTTCTCCTGTTCCATCTGCTCGATTTGGGTGGAAAGCTCCTGTCGCTTGTCCAACAGATTACGGATGGGATTTAGATCGGCAGTTTTGTTTCGATCATCTGCAGAGTACAGCTGATTGATCTGCTGTGTATCCCCCTCGCTTCCGGTAGGTACAGGCGGAATTTCGGGCATTACGTTGTATTTCCAGAAGTGCTCTTCCTTGGCAATGAGGTTGTTCAGAACTTCTTTGTCGGTTGTGATCTTGTGAATCACCAGTTCTTTCCCGAAAATCAGAGCAGCAATGTACCAGCAGTCAAAACCGCTGACGGCCAGATAGTGATTGACCTGAGCCATGTAATGTGCAGGAATTTTGCCATCAGCCCATTTGTCCGCAGAAAACGGCGAGACTGTCTTGCACTCCAGCCCGGCCTTCTGTCCGACAATCAAACGGTCAAAGTCCGCCAGAAGCAGCGGATGTTCCTCGCTCTGGTAAATGGCATTTGCACGGCGTACCTTCAGACCGGTGGCCCCGGTGAAGCGCTGCGCGACATAATCTTCCAGATCGCGTCCCTGACGCATAGCCTCATTGTCGATATTCTCAAAGGTATCACTGATTTTATCGTGGTACACCTGAAATGCCGAGCGGTAGGGATTTAGACCAAGAATAGCCCCGGCATCCGTGCCAGTAATACCGCATTTGCGGTAACGGAGCCAATCTTCTTTGGACAGGTTCAAAGTTGAAATCAATCTTTTCATGCACTTTGCATCCTTTCTCTCATAATTGATTCGGTAATGATGAAGTCGTATTCCACCAAGTCTTTCATAATCGTGGAAAATTCACTGGCCAATGAATGACAAGAGCCAACCCACAGGTCATAAAGAAAATCCAGAATATTATTTTGCACCCTGAGATGGTTCCAGTAGCGCTCCTCCAGTCTGCCCTCGGATTCCAAAACAATAATGGCGGTGCTGATGGTACTTTTCATCGTGATCTCATAAGCCATGGTAACGCTGATTTCAGAAGCACTCTTCTCAACGTTGTCAAAAAATTCCGTGAATTCCCTGAAAATGCGGTTATTTACATCATTCATGTGTTGCTCCTTTATGCTGCAGCCAGCACCATCTTGTAGGCTTTGTCGATCATCGGGTTACCCTCTGCAGTATGCAGGAACAGATTTTCTTTGTAATTCTTGGTCTTGCGGAGAGGATCTGCGTGGGTAGCAAAATCGGAGACTGCGTTGATAAAGCGCCAACCGTTTTTGCCGACCCATTCCAGATCCGGTGCGTTATAATAGCGAGCCTTCAGGTCTTCCTGCAAGCGCAGGTTATTCTTCCGCTGGCAATCGGACAGGTCCTCAGAAATCGGGAAAAACTCATTGATGAACTCCTGCACCTTGTGATCGGATAAATCGATGCGAGCCAGCTCATCGCCACGGTTGCCGAGTTCAACCATATAGTTGCTGGCTAGCTGCAGGGTTTCACGGGCATCCTGCACGCGGAGCAGAACATTTTCGGTGTGGCGTGCAGTCCAGCTGCGCTTTGCGGTATTCAGCGCAAGGTTCAGCGTGTTCTGGCAGACCACACGGATTGGAGTCATGGCCACTTTCACACCAGAACTTCCGTCATGACTGTTGAAGATCACAAGATATGGTACTACCTGATCTCCAGCGATAAGATATTTCCTCGGAAGCCTTGCCAGCATCCAGACTTTCTTGCCGCCCTGCAAAGAACCGGCAGTTTCGTAAGTAACACCTTCACCCAGCAGGTCATCCGTGAACTGAAATGCTTCTTCGTTCTGCACAATGCGGTAGCGGTCGGATACCACACCCAGAACAGCATCATCAGTGCTGCGGACATTTGCGCGATAGCCGGGGATCATAGCACCCGTGCCGGAATAGATATTGCGGCTTTCCACCTGCCAGTCCAGACCGGCTAGTTCCAAGGCTTCACGGCTTGCAGGGGCATCCATAATGATACGGCCAAGGCCGTGCCAAGGTGTCTCACGGACAGAGAACATCGTTTCAACATTTGCGGGCATAGTAAAATCTCCTTTTCAGTGTACTGTGATCAATTGTTGTTTTCCATTTCTTCAGCGATGCGGACGAGGACTTCCACCAGGACGGTGCCAACCTCTTTGACGATTTCGGACCAAAAGTTCATAATGCTTTCTCCTTTCTGCGCAGCTGCGCTTCAAAATACGATGGTAATAATGATAGTGATGGTGCGGAATAACAAAATGCTCACCTCCAGACATGAAAAAGCCCCTGAGTCTTTCGACTCAGAGGATTTGAATCATGATTATTATATCTGGGTGAAAAATGGAAATTTGAGAAAGCTAAAGAGAGGGATTTATCATAAAAAATTATAATGCAGGACGAATTTGCGCTAAAAGAAGTTGGTCCGCCGGAAGCCACGGAACAGAATCAAGCTCCTTTTTAGTCAGCCAGCGTGCAGCCTCGGCTTCTTTCAGCACCAGCTCGCCGGAAACCACTTCGCACCAGAAACAGTCCATAGAAAGATGGAAGGTGGAATAATCGTATTCAATGGTGTCGATGAGGTCGCCTACCGCGATCTCGGTATCCAGCTCTTCCCGGATCTCTCGTTTCAGTGCCTGCTGTGCGGTTTCTCCCGGCTCGATTTTACCACCCGGAAATTCCCACTGGCCTTTGTAGTCGCCATAGCCGCGGGCGGTGGCATAAATTTTATGTTTCGTCTGAATATCGTCGCAGATCACAGCTGCAACAACGCGAACAACCTTCATGATATTCTCCTTTTAACCGACCACCAGCTTGTTGGTCTTTTTGAGAAACTTTGCAGGGATTGGGCGGTTCAGCCGCCATGTGATATTCATGGGGCGGGAGCCCTCGTGTTTCACATAGTTCACCGTGCCCAGATAGGTATACGCTCCTGCACCGCCAAAACGGGCCTCTGCCTTGAACTCGCGCACGAACAGCAGCACCCGGCTTCCTTTTTCCCGGTGATGGATGTAGCGCTGCCCGGTGGCAGAGTTTTCGGCGGTGGTGCTCTGGCTCTGCCAGTGGAAAAGGCTTTCGTTGATGGAATAATCCTTGTACATGGTGGTGGGGGAGTAATCCTTGTCCGCTTTGTTCAGGGTCACAAAGAATACGTCCAGCTGCTTTTCCGGCAGCCACTTCACGCCCTCGCGGACAGTGGCAGGCTTCAAAAAGTCCAGCGCCACCAGCAGCTGGTCACGGGTATAAGTACAGTGCAAATCCAGCGGACAATCAAAGCCCACATCCACCGGCTCGTCAATAAAATCGATGCGGTCATATTGATACTGCAAAAGTGCCTGCAGCTCCCCCAGCAAAACGGGACTGTCCGAGAGAGCATACAGGTTATCGAGAACTTCTTCATCCTCCCAGCTTTCTGCAGTTTTGCCCCAGAGGGTCACATAGAACATCTGCAGCATCCGCTTCTCTACTGGCGATAGAGCCGCAAAGTCGGTGTTGTCCAACTTTGGCAGAAGCTCCAGCAAAAAACGGATCCACCTGCGGGAATCCACGACTGCAAAGCGTGCAAGGGCTTTGGTCATGGTCTCTTCCAAAGGTTCTGCAAAATCGGATGCCGCCCCTGCGCGGACGCACAGCCGGCTGAAGCAGACCTTTTTGCTGTAAATTGCACGCGGGTCAAGATGATAGTAGTCGAGGAAGTTCCTGAGTGTCAGGGGTAGACCGGTATCCTCGGTAAAGGCAGTTGCCCGCGCCACAAGCCCGGAGGTGCGGTCATAGGAGGCGCTGATATTGTCCAGCACATATTTTGCGGCGATCTTTTCCAGCTGGATATAACAGCCCTTGGGCGCAGAGACAAACCCCTCTTTAATCTCTCGGCTGACGCTGTGGGTGGTGTTGGAGAGCAGGGCCGTAAACTTTTCCTCGAAATTGTACTTCTTGTTTGCCTGCCCGATGAAGTCCAGCACGGTCAGGCATTCCTTGTTTTCAGCCAGACGCAGGCCGCGGCCCAGCTGCTGCAAAAACACGGTCAGCGACTCGGTGGGGCGCAGGAACAGCACGGTGTTGACTTCCGGGATGTCCACGCCCTCGTTATAGATGTCCACTACAAAAATGAAGCGAATCTCCCCGGAAACGAGCCGCTGTTTGACGGTGTTGCGTTCCTCGTCGGAGGAATCCCCGGTCAGCGCCATGGACGGGATGCCATGGGTATTGAAATAGTCCGCCATGAACCGGGCGTGCTCGATGGAAACGCAGAACCCAAGCCCCTTCACTTCATCGATGTCCGTAACATATTTCAGGATGGAGCTCACCACAAGGTCAGCACGGCGCTGTGCCACCATGCCGCTGAAGGCGTACAGGTTGGACAGCTCGTTTTTATCGTAGCCGCCGGTACGCCATTTCAGGCTGCTCAGATCTGCGGCGTCGGTGACACCAAAATATTGGAAGGGGCACAGCAGCTTCCGGTCGATGGCCTCCGGCAGACGAATTTCGGCGGCAATACGCCCGCCGAAATAGTCCAGAACGCTTTTGCCGTCCATACGTTCCGGGGTGGCAGTCAGTCCCAGCAGGATCTTCGGCTGGTAATACTCCAGCAGCTTCTGGTAGGTGGGCGCAGCTGCATGGTGGAATTCGTCTACAACGATGTAATCGTAGAAATCCGCTGCCGTTTTAGCGGCAAGCTCCTGAGAATTGAAGGTCTGGATGGAAACAAACAGATGATCAATGCTGTCGGCTTTGTGGCTGCCCACATACAGTTCTCCGAAATTGGCATCCTTCAGCACCGCCCGGAAGGTGTACAGACTCTGCTTCAGAATCTCCTCCCGGTGTGCCACAAACAGCAGACGGCAGGGTTGCCCCGGATGCTGTTTGCAGAAGCGCTTGTAATCCAGTGCGGAGATCACAGTTTTGCCGGTGCCGGTAGCGGCGACCACCAAGTTGCGATTATACCCCCGAACGGTGCGCTCGGCATCCAGCCGGTCCAGGATTTCCTGTTGGTAGGAATAGGGCAGAATATCCAGGGTGTAGATTCCGCTGTGGTCGGTCTCGCTGTATTTTTCAGCCTTCAGGGCGCGGGTCAGCCGTTCCCGCTGCCCTTCATCGTAATATTCAAACTCGCTGGAATTCCAGTAGCTTTCAAAAGTGGCTGCGATCTTATCGATGGTCTCCGGCAGGTCTTTCCGGGTCACTTTCACGTTCCATTCCAGCCCGCTGGAAATGGCCGCGTTGGACAGGTTGGAGGAACCAACATACGCTGTGGTAAAGCCGGTGTCCCGGTAAAACACATAGGTCTTTGCGTGGAGCCGGGTACGCTTGGTGTCGTAGCTCACCTTGATCTTCGTATTGGGCAGTGTGCGCAGCTCCTCAATGGCTTTTACGTCCGTAGCGCCCATATAAGAGGTGGTGATGATGCGCAGCTCACCGCCGCTTTGCGCAAACTGCTGCAGCTCGTCCATGATGAGGCGCAAGCCGCTCCACTTGATAAAGGAGACCAGCATATCAATGCGGTCAGCAGAGACGATCTCTTTTTTCAGCTCCGTGTACATCTGCGGTTCATGGATAGCACCGGTAAACAGGGAACTTTGCGCAATGGAGGTCTCCGGGCGGTCAAGGTCCTTTGCGCTTTTTCCTGTAGCAAGGCGCGGGTCATTCTGCTGCAAAAGCGCAAGAAGCTGCTCTGCCCGTTGGTCAACACCGAGCGCGGCAAAGTCAGCTTCCTGTGTGGTATTCTGGATGGTAGTCACGATCTGGTTTGCCAGCTGGATCTGCGCCTCGATGCCGCCGCCGTTATCCTGCACGTTCTCAAGACCCTTCTGTACTACGTCGGTCAGATACTGCGCCAGTACCTTGGCAGCCTCCGCTGTGTCGATGGGCGCAGTGGACTTGCGGGCTTCCGGGATCTCTGCAAGCTCGCGGTTCAGCGCGTTGTTGATGACCTGTTCATACAGTCCGGGGTAGAGCATAGGTGCACTTCCTTACCGTTTTCTTTTATTATAGCGCCCGTTAGAAGAATATTCAATGATCGAGGATAAACCGCATCTGATTGAAAAAGAAGCTCTTGATCTCAGAAAATATACTGTAGCTGCATTGCTTTTATAAAAAATAATAGAGGTCGTGATAATTTGTATGATGCTACAATAAAAAGAGACTGATGCAGTGCAACAGTCTCTCGATAGCAATGGGGCTTATATAACGGGTGCTTTTTTATAAAAATCCGTAGCAGTGCCTCCCATTCCAAGAGTGGTTTTGATGCCAACTCCGCCATGGGATGCAAAAGAGAGCAACGCGTTCCAAAGTTCCAGAAGCGGCGGTGCAAGGCGCGCCTCGATGGTCACATTGCCTTGAAAGGCTGGAATGCGCGTTTCTTTCAACAGATAACGTGTGGTATGGAGATTATAATCCACAATATGAAGCCCTTGCTGTAAAGCTTGCAGTGCATCAGGATCGATAAGGGCATATTCTGGAAAGGCAGCGTTCCAATGCGCAATCAGACTTTGCAAAAGCAGAGTTTCCTGCGGGAAAATAGTATAGCGGCCGGACTGCTTGAAGGCGCAAGGCGACAGAAAAGCAATTTTGGCACGGGTTTCGCTGTGGGAACGCCCAGAACGGATCAGTTCTTCAGCGGAGACTGCCGGAGAGATGCGAACCTCTGAAACGGGGAGTGTTAATTCATGCAGAGGGATTTCCTTTGCAGATTCCAAAACGGGGAAAACTACCTGTCGAGCAGCGTCATTCAGCAGATTGACCGTCCAGATCAAAGACTGTTTTTCCGGCGAAAAACATAGAAAATGCGCAATGGGGTGTTCCCCTTGCAGATGCATCTGCTCTCCAAATTCAGAAGAAATCTGTGACATCAGCCAGCCATACAGACGATAGGACCACGACTGGGGAATCCGCACGTCATTGGGCGGAGATAAAACCAGTTGAATCTGCTGGATCATAAGATACTCACCCCGCAATATCCATAGGGATAAAGCCGACCACGAAAGCGAGCATATTTCATGGTGTGCGGGGAAATGCCATTTTCGGCATCACGCTCATGCTTGTGGTTGCGGAACATTTGTTTCATTTGTTCTGCCGTCCAGCGCAGCCCCTCTTCTTCACCCAGATAGGGGTACGCCAGCGACTTGGCAAAGAACCCGGAGCCGCCGCCCAGGATCAGGTGTGGCTGCTGCGGCAGGTTGACTGCACCGCTCGGCGGAGTGAAGTGCCTGCTATACGTCTGCTCGTAATAAGTATCAAACTGCTGAATGGCCTCCAGAAGGGACTCTTTGGTAATGCGCCCCTTCAGCACCGATTGATCCAGCGTCAGCTTGAAGCGTACCTTAGTGCCGGACGCTGCGCATTCCCGACACATGGGGATGCCGCGATTACTGCCCTTCGCAAAGGAGCCGTTCACAAGTGCATCAAATTTTCCGACAAGGACCATCTGCGCATCCGGGATGGGAAGGCTGTCGGAAACCTGAATGCCACGGAAAATGCTGTTAACGGCGTCCGAAGCGATGCTTCCATCTTTCAGAGTGTGCAGATGCAGCTGGTTGACATATTTCTCTTCTGGAAAGGTGGCCCGGCGGTTTTGTGCAAGGCTGTGTCCGGTACTGCGGTCAGCCAATACCGCACTCAGCAGCCATGCAGTACGCAGCGCACCCTTGATGCTGCTGCCGGGAATGTAGGCATGGCCCTGCGCATCACGCTGGAAAGCATGGATCTCTTTCAGCGAGTGCTCAGCATCCAGCGCATCTCCCACCTCGATCTGATAGCGCGTCAGCGTTTTCAGTTCTGCATCGGAAATGCCGCAGTCTTTGCTCAGAAATGCCCAGAGATTGGACTGCTCGCTAAGCATAAACTGTCCGTACTTGTCCACCAGATCGTGCTCGACTAGAAAGCCGAAAAATTTTTGCTCGTCCAGAAAGGAGACTTTGCCATTGCGGGTGTTGTACATGTACTCTTTTTTGGTATAGCTGCTGCCGTTGCCAACAAACAGAGGTGCCCATACATTCAGAGTAAGGTCAAAGATCTGCAGATGATCCTGCTGAATCATAATGTCACCCCCATAAAGATTGGCTTGGAATAGCGGTATACCGGATGCACATCCGACAAACCAACATCATACAAAGCACCCTGATAACGATTTTGCAGGACAGACCCTGCCGAAAGGGCATACTGCGTTTTTTTCTTCAGTGGAGTTTCCACACGATCGGATGCCATGAAGCCGCTGCGGCGCACCAGCTGGAAGGAGGCACCCTCTAATGCATGATCCAGTTCATCTGTCTGCGGCAGGCTGGTACTCAGCAGCAGATAAGGAGCATGCTCGGAAGAAAGTGCATGATACATCCACTCCGTCTGATCGTCAAAAGGTTCGTTCAGATAAATCTTGTCTACAACATGGAACTTTCCATAACCAGAGCTGACTTTGCCGCCGATGCCGGTAGCGCCCAGCCAATCCAGCAAATACTCCAGATCTTCATCCTGACCATCTTCGGTAAATCCGCAGATGAAATACAGTCCGCAGTCCGGCGCAAAACGGAACAGTCCAACCTGATACGGCATGGTATCCCCCTGCATGGGAACAGCTGCCTTGGTCTGCTCATAGTGGGTGCCAAAACTTTCCGGTTGCTCGTCAGGGGTAAAATGACCTTCATGCAGGCTTCTGGCGTAGCGGTCGAATTCCAACACAGGGATCCAGGCTAGCTTTTTTACCTTTTTACGCAGGGTGGTTTCTACCTCCTCGGTGGATTCTGACGCGGCAATGGGCTTTGGCAGGTAAAACGTTTCGCCATACCAGGGCATTGTATCGCTGAGCAGGAATTTTCCCTGCCGGACCTGCGCACAAAGCTGTTCTAAGGCTTCTTCTCCGTGCTGGACAAGGGTCTCATGGCAGAGGGCAGAAAACAGGGTATCTGCCCGCAGGGTTTCTTCGGAGGTATAAAGCGACAATGCAGAGTCGGCCCCTCCGAAATGAACAGCTGTGTCAAACTGCAGCTTAAACAGAAAATAGTTCATAACTATCCACCTCATCAAAGAGGGATTTCAGGTGGCTGAGATCCACCTGCGCGCCATAGCCTTCCAGCGCAAAATTTTTCAGGCTGACACGGCCGCTGCCGCGGGAACCATGGCCGCCCAGATAATCCATCTGCAGCAGCTTCATGCCTTTGGCCAGAAGAGAAAGATCTTCCTCGACCTGTGCCGGGTCGGTCACATCGTAAACGATGCTGACACCGAACTTTGCACCGGCGATCACACGTTCGATCTGGCGGGGATTGGCCACAGAGTTGGCACGGGAAATTGCGTTCTCGGTCTTGACCTCGGTCACACCCACATTGGAAAGCTCTTTTGCATTGGACAAAAAGGCATCCGCAAACTGCAGGCGGGAACGGCGCACCGGCTCCGAGGAACCGAACAGACGCAGAATGCGCTCGTCGTCCTTGTCGAAAGCAGGCATGTGTTCGATATCCTGACAGGTGCTGCGGGCCAGCAGGGTGCGCAGCTTGCCTTTCAGACTGCTGCCGGGTACGATGGGATAACCGGTATAGGGGTCACGCACCACCGGGCTGTCCACAGCACCAATGGCAGAAAAGGCAGAGGAACCGCCGATGTGCATACCGGTGCGCACTTCCAGATCGCACCGGATCAGAATTTTTCCATACATATGATTACCCCTCCTTGCCGCCGAAGTAGCGGTGGAAAGCGACCAGCGCTTCCATGTAGTGTGCAAAGCGGATCAGGTCCGCACGGTCGGTGGAAATGCCCTTGAGGTATTCCAGCAGATGCGATTGCGAAATAAAGTCTTTCATGGGATAAGCTTTATCTTTACCGACACTTTCTCCGGTATCGCGACCATATTCATAGGCTACCCGAACTCGCATCAGATTAATCTTTACAACACTTTCGGGCAAAAGTGCTTCTTCGGTGCGGAGATTTTCAACGTTAAAAATCTCTGTTACAAGACTCAGCAGGCCACGGATCTTGCTAGTGGTCACTTTTTTGGGCTGGCTCATGAGGCTGCGCATAATACGCTCGGCTTCGTCTACATAATCTTCCGGCACCTTTTTCGGCGTGATCTCCGGCGGCAGCTCTTTCTGCTGCCCATAGCTGCTACGGCTGTTATAGCTGCCGGAACTGCTGCGGTTTCCGTTGTAGCTGTTGCTATATCCGCTCCGGTTGTTGTTATAGCCACCGCCGCCATAGCTGCCCCGGCCATTATCATTCAATCCTGCCATCTGTGTCGCCACCCTTTCTGTTCTGATAGACATAAATATAAATTGCGGTGATGAGCTGGTGACGCTGTACAGCATCCAATGCCCAATCCATCATGCTGTGAGAGAATTGCTTGTAGGCTTTGTAATTTGCTGCGCTCTTTTTGGGCGAGAGCCGCGCCAGCAGGTAAGCGTACCGTGCAAGGTTGATGCGGTCGTTTTCGGCTTCCCGCAGCAGTGCCAGCAGGTTGTAGAGCATGGCGTTTCCATGCTCGGCGTTATCCTTGCCGAAGAAGCTTTGCAGGCAGCCGACCTTTTCGGTCAGGACCTTTGTACGGAATACATCCCACGCATAGATATGTCCCTGCTCCGGCTGTACCAGCAGATTGCCCTTTGCATCCCGGACTGCTTTGCGCTCCGGCGTAAACAGTGCCACTGCATTTTTGCCGGGCAGATGTTTAGCGGCTTCTTCCAGCGCGGCGGTTTCCTCGGCGGAAAGCCGGATGGGGTAATGGTCATCAAAGATGCCGATGCCTGCGCTGAGGGTCAGTGCTCCGCAGGAAAATGCGGTAAAATTACGCTGGATGCGCTGTGCTGCTTCCAGAACATCGTTCCATGCGCCCACAAGGAACACATCGTCGCCGCCGGCATAGACGATGCTTACATGCAAGCTGTCCAGAATGCCGTTGATGTAGCACTTGAAAAACAGTGACATCTGCCGGGAGAACGCCGAGGTGCGGGACAGGGTAACATAGTGCATCCGTTTGACCGGGTCTTTCTCGTTTTCCTGCTCGAAGCCGGAGATAAATGCGTGCCCGAGGTTGTCCACATCCATACGGCAGACCGCAATGCGGCGCACGCCCTCGGACTGCTCTGCCAGTTCTTCCATGCTATTGCTGGCGGCGTAATCGCCCACATACAGGTTGGTGCTGTAAGTAAGGCCGGTGAACGGTGCATTTTTGGTGTATACACGCGCGACCGGCTCGCCGGAAGCCAGCCGTTTGCGGGCAGAGAGCGGATCCGTCAGGGACAGATATTCGCTGTCGCCGTCCAGTGCAGGCAGCGTACAGTCATCGGCAGCCGAGGGCTGACGGCTTACCACCAGAACGCGCTTGTTCTGAATCTTGTTAGAAAGATCTACAAACATTTTGCACCAAGGGCAGAGATCATCCTTCAGGTTGGCACTGGTGCCGCACACCTTGCATTCCCGGCCATCCGGGTAAGCGGCGGTACTGTTCAGCTGCCGCAGATCCTCTGCGGTATAGCGGTGGAATTTGTGCTGTTCCAGCAGCCGGTTCACCCGGCGGAACAGCTCTTTGTAGGGGCTTTTTTCAGCGGGGGTATTGGTCAGGTCGTTGCCGGAGCAGGGTGTCCATGCGTTGGCCAGAAACAGCTGGGTGCCGAACTGCTGCTGCAGCCAGCGGTTGAACTGCCGATTCCACCGGGTCAGGGTATCGGCCACAGCGGCAGTGTTGGGCAGCAGCACATAGCAGTGTCCGCCGCCGCTGTAGATCAAGTTGGCGCGGGACACGCCGCACCCGGCCAGAAGCTCGTCCAGATAGTGCTCCATGAGCAGCTCCAGAAAGAACGACCGGCTGCGCAGGGAGCGCAGGGCGTTTTCGGTATGGACGGTATAAAGAAACTTCTGGATGCGAGAAAAATCAGCGGTATAGAGCAGAAAAGCGTCCTTCTGGCAAAAATTCTTCTCCTGCTCAAAAAGTGCCTTGCGCAGGTCGGTGATGTTGTTTGCCTGCACATATTCGCTGATGCACGCCGCAATGGCTGCGGTGGTCTTGGCGTGATCAAACAGGGAAACATCCGGGCTTTCGCCGGTAAAGGTGCTGGACGGAAAACAGCTGAACTGCGTTTCCAGCAGACCCAGCAGAGAGTTGATCCACTCCGGCTGCGGCTGCAGATCAGGCAGACACTCCTTCAACTTGCGTACAGCATCTGCATAGACGGAAGCAGAAAGCGGCTGCTGCTGCCGTGGCAGCTTCAGGCTACCGTCCTGCGGCTGGGCGGGCATCATCCAGCCGGGGTGCGCACCGTTCAGGTGGGTGAACACCGAGTCCAGCGGAAGATCCCGCCGGAAGGAACTGCTTTCGCCTTCGACCTCCCGGCGGTCTGCGGCGGCAGAAAGATCATCTGCCAGATAAACGATATAGGCCGGGGAATCGGCTGGCAGAGCCTTTGCTGCACCGCGCAGCGCGGCGGCGTGGTGGTAGCGCACACAGTCCAGCGCCGGTGCCCAGCCTGCACCGGGCAAAACGCCGTGCAAAAACTGGTAGCCCTGTTCACTGTGGCTGCCGCGCTGCCCACCGGCACGGTACACCGCTTTGCCGGTGTCGTGCAGCAGCCCGCCATAGGTGGACTGCAGGGTGAGAACGTTCAAAATACCATCTCCTTTACGGATTGTGGAACAATTGCACAATAAACGGAAAGCGTATTTGTTAATTTTGTAAGAGATGCTTGGAATTGACTTTATTATAGCACATTTTTGTCGCCATGCAAAAGCCGCAGCAGAGAAAATATCACAGCAGCTGCAATCGTTCCGTTCATAGAGGGACAGCCCACGGAAAACAAGAAGTTAAGGTTTGCAAAAGAAAAACTCCGCATCTTTTGGTGCGGAGTTTTTTGTCCCCTTACGGGGATGGTACAGCAGACCTAAGCGAAGTAACCGGCGCGACCATGTTTTCGCCCCCTTACGGGGATGGTACCAACAGCAACCGTGTCGAGTTCCGTATCAGTGTTTTCGCCCCCTTACGGGGATGGTACCCACACCTCAACGAACCACGAGCCGAGCGTTTAGTTTTCGCCCCCTTACGGGGATGGTACCAGAAATAATGAGCAACACTTTAACCAGATACCGTTTTCGCCCCCTTACGGGGATGGTACCGGGTATAGTTCAACGACCGCGCGGCATTACAAGTTTTCGCCCCCTTACGGGGATGGTACTCTGGATGCCGAGAAAGCAAGATTGTCCACCGTCGTTTTCGCCCCCTTACGGGGATAGTACGCTAAATATATCACAGAATATCGTAAAATGGAAGAGCTGAATGCCTGAAAATATTAACTTTATTGAAATAAAGTAAATCCGCGCGATAAGGACAACGATAAATCCTGAATCATTATTGTGCCGTGGAGGATAGAAAGAAAACCCTCTTTCAGGGTGAGCCATAGCGGCGGAAGCCGGCAAAGGCGAAGATGCTGCGCTTCAGGGTGCTGCCGTCCGGGTAGGTGGTCTCCTGACTCTTGCGGCGGGAGCAGGCGGCCAGCGTGGGGATGCCCGCGGCTTCCAGACGCTGAACCACCCGGTACACAAAGGTGCACTCGCCCTGACAGAGCACGGCATCCGGGCTAAGGTGCAGGATGTGGTCGGCATATACCGCGGCAAGGGAGTCCAGCACGGCCTCGTTGGTGGCGGGGTCAATGGCAGGAAAGGCAAGGTCGATCACCTTGCCGTAGACCTGCGCCGCAGCTTTTTGCTCGGCACTCCACTGAGTGGACGGATGATTGGTAAAGTTGATGAACATAGGGCATTCCTCCTTGACATTGCCAAGAGAAAAAGCCCATGGAATGCGGATAGTTAAGCAAGAAACTTGAAATTACTTTTCTTGATTTGGTTTGCCCCCTTACGGGGATTGTACAAAGAAATGAAGAACCTTGCTAGGTCCACAAAGGCTTTCGCCCCCTTACGGGGATTGTACTTACAGCACAGCAGGTTCCAGCGGCGATTACAGGTTTTCGCCCCCTTGCGGGGATCGTACGACGAGCTGAACCCTGACTTATGTCCTGATGTAGTTTTCGCCCCCTTGCGGGGATGGTATAGCGTACACCCATCTGGACAGCGGCCTGCTGACGTTTTCGCCCCCCTTGCGGGGATGGTATTCTAATTAACAACGAGTTTGTCAAATCAGCCGAGTTTTCGCCCCCTTACGGGGATCGTACAAACATTGTAGTGTATTTCCATAACCTTAAATTGTTTTCGCCCCCTTACGGGGATTGTACCATGAACAACAGCAAGAAAAGGCATGACGGCGGGTTTTCGCCCCCTTGCGGGGATTGCACTAAGATTGTAAATGCGATTGAGAAGGCGATGACGCTTTCGCCCCCTTACGGGGATTGTACTGCTTATTAAGTTCAAGGCGCTGGAAAAGTATTGTTTTCGCCCCCTTACGGGGATTGTACATGATGGTGCACGGCAAATTGAGAACGGCTGAAGTTTTCGTCCCCTTGTGGGGATTGTACCCTAAATATATCACAAAACACCGCAAAACTGAAGAGTCGGATGGCTGGAAAATATTCACTTTATTACAATAATGTGCTTTTGTGCTGAAAAGAACAGGCACAAATTCGTTTGGCCTGCCTTGTGCGCGGGGCGGTTTCATGGTATGATGCAGATAGTGGATCTTATAAAAAGGAGTGTTGCCCTGTGCTGAAGACGTATATCACCACCGTGCCTTTGCAGGGAAAGCTGGACCCCATGCTGTACCAGCGGGATCATGCAGCCCCGCCTACGGCTACCTGTTTTCCCATCGTGCAGGTGATGCGGGACACCCTTGAACCCGGGGACACGGTGCAGCTGTTGGCCATCCGGCAGGAAAATGCCGATACCGCCCGCAATTATCAGCGCCTGCTGGAAGAACTGACGCAGCTGGGCATTGCGGAACATCAGGTGCGGCAGATCCACCTGCCGGAGGATCAGCGCCCGGAAACACTGATCGGCCTGTGCCGGGATCTGGTGGATGCCCTGCCGCAGGTCACCCGGGTGTATGCCTGCATCACTTACGGATCCAAGAGCATCCCGGTGGTCACGCTGACGGCATTGACCTGCGCCGAAGCCACCCACACCGAGCTGGAAGTAGGCGGTGTGTATTATGGTGAGGTCAAGCGGGAAAACGGGCGGGTGCTCAGCGCGCGGCTTTACGATATGGCGGCACTGTATCAGCTTTCCGGGCTGGTGGGCACCATGCGCGACAGCAGGACCGCCGAACAAGTGTTCCATCAGCTGATCTGGATGAACGAGCGCCGGGAGGACTGAGCAGCGATGAATGATGTGAAAACATGGGCGGACATTGATGCTTCGCCGCTGCTGCAGCTGCCGCCGGAACAGCGCAAAAAGCTGCACGATGCCAATGATGAACGGTTCCGCAGGTTCTGGGCGGAATGCTTTCTGACCACACAGGCTTCCGGAAGGGGAGAGGAGGCATGGAACAGCGCGGATTTCTGCAAGGCGTTTCTGGATGCGTTTGATCTTTGGGAACCGAAACCCGGGCAGACCTTCAGTATGTATCTGCGCACCGCTGTCCGTCATGCACAGTCACACGACCAGCAGCAGGAAGAAATGGCTGTGATGGGTTTCGGACGCGAGACGAACCGCAAGATCAAAAAAGCGCTGGAGTACATGGAAAAGAACGGAATTACAGAGAGTATGCTCTGTCGTGACCCGGAAAAAGAACAGGTGATCGCCGATATTGTCGGGGTGGGTGTAAAGACCCTGCGGGAAGCACTGCGCAATAAGCAGTCGGTGCTCAGTCTGGACGACACTGGCGGAGAGGATTCGGCGCTGGGCGACCGGGTGGCCTCCCAAGAAAAAAGCGTGGAAGAGCAGGTGGAGCAGAGCCGGGAAATGCTGGCATGGCTGCACCGCGGCATAGGGCTGATGAACCTGCAGCAGAAGGAAAAATACGGTAAGACAGCTGGCCCGTTGTGGAGCAGCGTGCTGATGGGCTTTCTGCGCAACAACGACGCGCTGGACCCGGCAGAGGATGCGCCCGCGCGGCTGGCAAACTGCGATGATCTGCGTCCGCTGGAACAGGACAACTGCCTGTGGGACATCCTGCTGCTGCACCGGTATGTGGAGTTTACAGTTCAGCCGCCCTATGCACCCAAGGCGCTGGAATGCGCCGCCGTCCATGCGCTGCTGGAGCCGGGGCGCAACCCGGCGCAGGATAAGACCGTGGCGGAGTTTCTCGGTGTGAGCAAAGCGGCTGTATCGCAGCGGCGCAAAACATGGCAGCAGAGGCTGATGCAGATGCAGGCAGAACAGGAGAAGGTATAAGATGAAACGCAGTGTATTGCTTTTATATATGAGCCCCTTCGGCAAAAATCCGAACATTCATACCCAGACCAACGAAGCGGCGGTTTTGGAGCTGAAAAAGCACAAGGAAGGGCCGGACTGCATTCTGGCGCTGTGCAGTGAGCTGGTGCGTACCAGCCCTACCGTGCATCTGCCGGACGGGAAAACCTGCACCACCGTGGAGTATTTCCGGGATGTATTCCTGCCTTCGGCGGGCATTCCGACAGAGCGGCTTGTGGTGATCCCGGTACCGGACAGCATGGACGACAAGGCACAGTTCCGGGCGATCTCTCTGTTACTGGGAAAAATTGAAGCGGAAGATACCCTCTCCATTGATCTTTCCGGCGGCATGCGGGACACGGCGATGCTTCTGGTAACGGCAGCTCGCTGTATGCGCGACCTGCGCAGTGTGGAGACCCGCAGGGTGATCTACTCCGAACTGCTTCCGGATGGCACTTCCCGCATCCATGACAGCAGTCAGCTGTACAGCCTGTTCGACCTCATCACGGCCATGGACGAGTTCTTTTCCACCGGTACTGCACAGAAGCTGAAAGGCTACCTGTGGAGCGAGGGCGAGAGCGACCCTGCTCTGCACACTTTGCTGGCCCGGATCAACCAGTTCTCGGATGATCTGGCGCTGTGCCGGGTGCAGGCGCTGAATGAAGACCTGAGCCAGATCGCGCAGGCACTGCAGGCACCGCCCAAAGAGAGCAAAAATCTGACCAGCCTGTTCTTCCACCTGCTGAATGACCGCTTCCGCACAGAATTTGAAGGTCTGCTGGCTTCCCCCAAAAACAATCTTCCTGCGCTGGTAAGCTGGTGTGCAGAACACGGTATGTACCAGCAGGCACTGACATTGCTGTGCGAGCAGATGCCGGCCTATGTCTGCCGTCATCTTTTTGTGCAGCCCACAGAAACTGGCTGGGCATATCTGGCAGCACAGAATCAGAATAAGGGCAAGGCATGGGTATATCCGCTGTTCCACTTCCATTTCTGCCGCCTGACTTTGATGCAAAAGGAGTATCCCTATACAACGGATCTGCGCCTGACCCACAGCAAAGATGATGCAGACGGCAATATGTTGTTTGGCGTGGCAAATTCGAAAGAAATGCACGCCTATATGGATACGATCCTCGCTTCCGGTCAGCTGGTGATCGACCCGGAGGTCCGGTGGCAGATCGAGGATGCGGCACTGTTCTACCAGCGCGTGATGCAGTACCGTAACCAGATCAACCATGCCAGTGATACGGCTTTTGGTCTGCAGAGCGACCGTATTCTTCCGTTGGACACAGCCCACATTGAGCAGACCCTGCAGGACGTGGCCGATTATCTGCAGGAGATCCGCCCCATGAAGCCGGATGCTCCGCAAGGTGTCAAGGCGCTGCCTGTTACAAAGACGATTCCGGCAGGCGCAGCTTTCAACCTGTAAAATAGAATATAAGAAAAAGCAAAGCACCTCCGCTGCTGGCAAACGCCAGTGGCAGAGGTGCTTTTTTGTCCCCTTGCGGGGATAAATTGCAATTCAATCAACCTGAGCCAGAAGCCTATGCGCGGCGGGTTTCCGTCCCCTTGCGGGGATAAGTTACAATGGGAACAAGCTGGATGTGGCAGTGGATACGCACGAGTTTCCGTCCCCTTGCGGGGATAAATTGTAATGTCATGGAGCAGGCTTCTGGGCGGATTGACCGGCTGTTTCCGTCCCCTCGCAGGGATAAATTGCAATATTAAGCCGAAGCAAGCCAAAGACAGCGAAACACAGGTTTCCGTCCCCTTGCGGGGAAAACCCTCTCAGTCACGGCTTACGCCGTGCCAGCTCCCCCGAAAGGGGGAGCTTAACATCGGGGTAAACGGCAGCTGGAAAAGCTCTCCCTTCGGGAGAGCTGGCGCGCAGCGCCTGAGAGGGTTTTGCGGGGATAAATTGCAAGATGGGCATCGACTATAAGTTCAACGACTTCATTCAATTTCCACCCCCTCGCGGGGATAAGTTGCAGTCTACTAATGGAGTGTATCCAACTTTCGCTATTTGGTTTCCGTCCCCTTGCGGGGATAAATTGCAATTTGTTCCATTATGTAAACCCTACGCAAATCACATGGTTTCCGTCCCCTTGCGGGGATAAGTTGAAATCCGTCACTACTTCAGCATTTGTCGGGCTGATTTGTTTTCGTCCCCTTATGGAGGATAACTTTACTATACCACACATTGAGCCAAAAGAAAAGAACCATCCACAGGAGAAGCACGGATGGAGTAGAAAAGATAAGCCATAAAGATCACCTCGATTCGGCAGAAGCGGTGGATGCGGCGTCAAAGCCCTGAATGGGCAGGCCGAGGAAGTATTCCTCGATGCGGTCCCAGAGCTGCTCGCTGGAAAAGCCGCTGGTGAACAGCCAGCTCATCAGCCGCACAGCATCGGTGTGGCGCTGGGCAATGCGCTCCAGTAGGTGGTTGCGGTAAAAGCCGCGGTCAGCCAGTTCCAGGGTCTGGGTCTGGTTGATATAGAGGTACAGGCGGCTGTTGGAGCCGCCCAGCAGGGCAAAGTGGAGCAGGTCCAGCTCTTCCAGCACACCCAGAGCCGGGGTCAGACGCTCGCTGCTCTGCACAGAATCGTTCACCGGCAGATAGCGGCAGGTCTCGCCGCTGTGCAGAACAGCAAAGCTCTGCTCCAGCCAGTGGAAAAACTCGCTGATGAACGGGTCCACGATGCTGTACTCTGCGCCTTCCTGCGTGGTGCCGCGGCGCAGCACACGGGTGCGCTGCAGGCGGGGCGAATGCTGCTGCCAGGACTGCACGGCCGCCAGCACCACGCGCACCGCACTGGTGGCACGGGTGCTGCTCAGACCCGTGGCCTGCGCCAGCCGGGCAGCGGCATCCCGGTCGTAGAGATACTGGCCGCTGCGGGCAGCCTCGAAGAAGATCTCCTTCAGGGCGCGCAGCAGTACGGAAAAACGGGCATCCGCATTGGCGTGCCACTCCAACGTCAGCTGCATGGCGGGGGTCAGGTGCAGCTGGGCATTCAGCGGCAGCTTGTCGCTGTGGGTGTACAGCAGATACTTGAACTGCGGGAAGGAAAAATCGTTCTGCCAGCGGCTGCTCCACAGGCGGGCAAGGTCTACGTCGTAGACCCCGGCAGCCTCATCCTGCAGGGTGGCAGCACCGGTACAGATGCAGTTGACTGCGGCGGCATCGGCGCTGCTGAGCAGAAAATACCCGTGGATGAACAGAGGAGAGGGCCGCATGATGAAGGGCGCATAGCCGCGTGCTTCGCTGTCCTTCTGGATCAGCAGCATGGCGGTCTTGACCTTGGCCAGCGGGTCCTGCTGGTGCTCGCCGTTAGGGCTGGCAAAGATGTAGGCGAAGCTCTCGGCATCCACCAGAAGCTCGTTGCGGTGCTTGGTGGCAGTGGCCGGCTGGCTGGCGCGGTGCTGGCGGTACAGCTGCAGCACCTTGCGCATCACCTGCACCAGCTGCCAGGGCTGAATGCTGGAAAGGCCGTGCAGGCGGTTGATGTGCTTGAAGTCGTTGGCCATGTGCTCGTACACGGCACGGCCATGGATCTCCGGGTCACGGGCGGCGCGACCGATCTCCTGCGTGTAATCACACAGGTTACCGGTGGGGGCAAAGTGCAGCACAAGGGCAATGTCCGGGATGTCGATGCCCATGCCAAAGGCTTTGGTGGCCAGCATGATCCGGCGCTTGCCGCTGCGGAAATCCTCCAGATCCTCCGCTTTGGCCTCGCCGGAAAGCTGCGCGTGGTAACGGGTCACAGCATTGCCCAGACGCTGTGCAAGGCAATGGGTGTAGAAGCGCTCCAGCAGACTGACGGTGGGAAAGTAGACCAGGGTCTTCTGCCCCTGCTCCAGTGCGGCGGTGATCTGCCCGGTCAGAGCCTGGAACTTGTCCAGCTCGTACTCCCGGCGGCCGGTCACGCGTGGCACCTCCCGGATGCACAGCTCGATGTTGCGGCGGCGCACGCAGCCCAGATAAACGATGGGGTCCGGCGACATGTGCAGGCTGCGCAGGGTCTCGCGGTACATGTCCTCCTCGCCGCCATAGGTGGCCGTGGCCGTAAAGGTGGCGGTGACAAAGGCATGCTGGTGCGGGCCGTTCAGCTGCTGTTTGCGCAGCTTGTTCACGTAGTCACCCAGAAACCAGTAGTCCGGGCGGAACTGCTTGCCCCAAGTGGTCACAATATGGGCCTCGTCCACGATCAGCAGGCCGATGGCACGGTCACCGATCAGATCGGAGATATCGCTGCGGCTCAGCAGGGACTCCGGCGAAAGATACAGGATGTCGCAGCGGCCTTCCTGCACCTCCTGCGCAATGGTCTTTTTGACCATGGGCGGGATGTCGGAGTTGATGGTGCGGGCCTTGGCGTAGCGGTGCTTCTCCATGCCCTGCACCTGATCGTTCATCAGGCCGATCAGCGGCGAGATCACCAGCGTGACCATCCCGTACTTCTCGGCAAGGTCGATCGCCGGGATCTGGAACATCACGCTCTTGCCCGCACCGGTGGAGGCAATCACGAACAGGTCGCGGTAAGTCTGCCCCGCGCGGCAAAGCTCTGCCTGCTGGATGAGGTCATCGATGATGTCCTCTTGGGTGATGGTGCGCAGCTTCTTCTCGCCGCGATGCAGAGCGTCCAGGTCGTAGACATCCAGCGGGAGAAAGTCCGGGTAACCCCAGTGCTGCTGCAGAAGGGTGCGCGCCTCCGGGCAGACGGGGCGCTCCGGCTGCATCGTCTGCGCATGCGCTCTGGAAAGCTGACCCGGAAAAGCGCCAGCCAGCGCCGCAAGGCTGTCGGCAAGATCAGCCTCATCGCCGATGAAGCTGTCGGCTGAAACGCAGAGCGTTTTGCCGCGGCACAGCTGCTGCACGAGACAGAAATAATCGGCTTCCCCGGTAAGCGCAAAGGCAGAGCTGCTGGCGGCGGTTTCGGGAACCGTATGCGGTGCTGCACCAAACGATACGCGCTCGACCTGCGGGTACTGACGCAGAAGAGCGTCCAAAGGAATGCAGCAGGCGATGCCTTCCTCCGTATGCAGCAGGTTGGAGTAGACCCGCAGGCAGGGCTCAATGCCGGGCAGCGGAGCATCCTGCGGCGTTTCCGGGTCAAAGTGGCTCAGAAGGCCGGACTGCATCTCCGGCGTAAGCGTCACAGACACAGGGAGCAGCGTGCGGTAGCAGGTGTTCTGCACCAGAATGATGTGCGGGAACTCCTGCGCAAGGGTATCGGCATGCAGGGCAAACTCCTCTGCGGTGATCACACAGGGGTTCTGCTGCAGCAGACTGCTCAGGTAGCGGGACAGGCGCTGCTGCAGCAAAGCATCCAGAGAAGGACGCGGAAGACCGGCGTCCTCCGAAGAAAAACCCCACAAGACAAACAGAGTATCCTCAGCAGCATGGGCGGAAAGATAAGAACAAAGCAATGTATTCATGGCAAAATCCTCCATCAGGTCAAAAAATCAGGCAGCAAAAAGGGTGGATGAGGAGCGGCGCTTCAGCATCTCCCGCAGGTGGCGCTCGGCACGCACCTGAATCTGGCGGATACGTTCCCGCGTGACGCCCAGCTGCGCACCGATCTCGTCCAGTGTACGGCAGCGGTCATCCGGGATACCGTAGCGCAGCCGGAGAACAGTGGACTCGCGTTCGGGAAGCTGAGAAAGAAGCAACCGGACTTCCTGAACGGTCTCGTTCTCGCTCACAGTGTCCACAGGATCGGGGCTGACGTCATCCGCCAGAAGCTCCGCAAGCTCGGTGTCGTGGCTCTCGCCGACCATAAGGTTCAGGCTGGTAACGTTGAGGTAAACGAGCATGTCGCTCAGGTAGCGGCGCGCCTGCTCCACTGTGCAGGAGTGACCGCTGCTGGCTTCAGCCTCGGCAATGGCATGCCAGAGATCCGGACCATCTAGCTGCATACAGGTAGTGCAGACGACACGCACCCGGCAGAGCGTGTCAAAATAGTGTACCGGGATGCGTACCGTAAGGCCGGTGTTAATGGCTTCGCGCAGGATGGACTGGCGGATCCAGTAAGCGGCGTAGGTCAGGAAGCTGTAGCCCTGCAGCGCATCGAACCGCTGGACCGCAGTAAACAGTCCCAGAATGCCGTTCTGGAAGTTGTCCTCCTCGGTCAGGCAGCTATGGGCGAGCAGTTGCGGAACTCTGCGGGCCATCAGGTGGACAAAACCGGCGGTCTTGCGCACGAGGATCTCCTTGGCGCTCTCATCACCCTGCTGTGCCAATACGCAGAGCTGCTCGTTGGTCATAGACCAAAGCTGCTTGGAGGTAAAGTCGCTGCGGCAGAAAGAAGTGGCCTTTCTGCTGCTGGGTATAGCGGCGCTGGTATCCACTAGGATGCCGAGCCCCGCCAGCTCGGCCAGCAGATGCTCCTGTTCCTGCTGAGAACAGGAACCAAACAGCGCATCAAAGCCTTGCGCAGACAGGTGATTGCCGTTCGTCAGCATCGGGCGTACACGATTCAAAACTGCATTATAATCCATGGTAAAACCCCGCTTTCACTTCCAACTGTAAGTGTCTTCGCTTAGTAGAAGCCCATGGATGCAGTAGAGTTAAGTCTTTTGAGAAAAAATTTATGGTTATTTTTTGGAAACGTCAGTCAAATAAAAAATCAATGAGTTCTCTTATAAAGGTATAGAATTAAGAAACAAGGTCAGAAAACCTTGCCAAAGAAACAAACTATACAGAGCTTTTTGCGTATGATATAATAAAATTATAAATCTTAATTGGGAATATCGTTTTAGGAGGCCATCATGGAGCTATCAAAAGCAACCAGTGTCAATAGCCGTGCAGAGGAGCTGTTTGTACAGCTTTTCTGTGAGGCTTTTGGGCCTGAGAAAACCGAAAATTTGCAGGTCCAGTACCCCTGCGTGGACATCTATGGTCGGCACCGCTATATCGATTTTGCGCTGGAATCGCCTGAATCCAAAATTGCAATCGAGATTGACGGTGAGACCTACCACAACCCTAGCAAGGTGTCCGAAAATAAATACGCTGATGACCTCCTGAAACAGAACAGCCTGATCTATGACAACTGGAAGGTCTACCGTTGGATCTACAGCCAGTTGGAAAAGCAACCGGAAAAGGTCAAGGACGAGCTGATTACTTTCTTGGGCACCAGCCCCATGTTCAAGGCATTTGAAGCAGACCTGCCGGTGCAGATGGGACAGACGATAGAGTTGCGAGATTACCAGCAGGAAGCCATCGACAATCTGAAGAAGATGCGTGAGGATGGTAAAACTATCGCGCTGCTGTACCATGCAACCGGTGTCGGAAAAACAATCACAGCCGCCACAGATGCAAAAGCTGTGGGCGGACGAACGCTGTTTCTGGTCAACGCCCTGAAGCTGGCATCTCAGGCAAAAGAGACTTTCGCCAAGGTCTGGCCGGAAGCGACCTTGGGAGAGTACACCGGAAGCCAGAAGGATATGACCCAAACGGTCATTTTTGCAACGGTACAGAGCATTTCCAAAGATCTGGAAAAGTTCTCGCCTACGGATTTTGACTACCTGATCGTGGATGAATGCCACCATGCTGCGGCCAATACCTACCAGAAGATCTTCACCTACTTCCATCCGAAGTTTATTTTGGGGCTGACCGCTACCCCGGAACGCAGCGATGGCGAAGATATGCTGGAACTGTTCCAGAATGTCGCCCACAAAATGGATCTTAAAATTGCCGTAGAGCGTGGCGTACTGGTGCCGATTCGCTGCATCCGGGTCAAGACCAACATCGACCTGACCGATGTGCGGATCAACGGCATCAAATACAATTCGCAGGATCTGGAAAGCAAGCTGTTCATCCCGGAACGCAATCAGTTGATCGTTGACACCTATCTAAAGTACGTCAACGGCAAAAAGACAGTAATCTTCTGTGCCAGCGTAGACCATGCGGCCGAAATTGCAAAGTTGCTGCGGGACAACGGTGTGAAGGCGGAAGCAGTTTCCGGGAGGGATCGTGTTGAGGTTCGGGAAAAAATCCTGAAGGACTATGAAACCGGCTCGACCAATGTTCTTTGCGCCTGTGACCTTCTGAACGAAGGCTGGGACAGCCCGCATACAACGGTGCTGTTCATGGCACGCCCGACCATGTCCAAAACGATCTATTTGCAGCAACTTGGCCGTGGCACACGCCGCTGCCCGGGCAAAGAGGATCTGCTGGTGATTGACTTTGTGGACAACGCCAATATGTTCAATATGCCCTACAGTCTGCATCGGGTGCTGGATATTTCAAAATATCAGCCCATGGCGTATGTGCTGGCACCGAAGAACAAGCGCAAGCTAGATCAGGATATGCTGTTTCAGGGCGAAAAGCCGGAGGCATGGCTGGATGTGCCAATTGATGTGTCCGACTATGAGATCATCGACCTTTTCAACTGGCAGAACAGCGTCAAGGATATGATCTCGCAGATTGAGTTCGTCCGGATGGTGGATGTGCAGTCCGAGACGGTGGAGCGCTACATTAAGGACGGAAAAGTCAAACCGGACCTTTCGATTCCCTTTGGTGATAAGCGGATGTTCCACTATTTCCGGGAGGGAAGTATCCACAATATTGCGAAACAATATGGCTGGGATCTCATCACGCCGCAGAATATGGCGGACAAGTTTATGAAGTTTATTGAAACGATGGACATGAGCTATTCCTACAAGCCGGTGCTGCTCAAAGCAATCTATGAGTACATGGACAGCAGCGGCAGAGTTGCCCTGCCGGATGTGGTGGACTACTTTATTGACTTTTATGAGGACCGCAAGGCACATGGGATGATCGCAGAGAAATCCACCAGCATTTATCAGAAGGGCGGCTATACCCGGAAAGATGTGGAGAAGAACATCCTCTCCAACCCCTTCAAGCGCTTTGAGGATATGCGATTCCTGATGCGCTGCAAAGACGTGGAGACTATCGAGGTGAACCCGATCATCTTCCGCAAGCTCACACGGGAAGATTGGTTGCATATTGTGGATGTCTGCGATAAGAGCCTTGAAAAATATTATTTGCGGCTCAAAAAATGATATGAACGCCGATGATTGACTGCGGGTGACGTGCATGATGAAAATAGTGAGAAATATGATCCGGTGTAAAAAGTGCAGGGATGTTATTGAAAGCTGCACTGTACATGATTTCAAATTTTGTTCTTGCGGATCGTGTGCAGTCGATGGCGGGCATGAGTATCTCCGTAGGTGTGGAAACTCGGAAGACTGGGAAGAATTATCTGAAACGCAAAGTGTAGATGATTGAAAATTAAGCTGAACATGATCTTTGAAGCAGAAGTTCAGCGGCAAGCAAAAAGCTCTTGGCCTCTATATTAAAGGTCAAGAGCTTTTTGCAAAGATGATGCTGTAAAGAAGTAAAACAGTGAAAGCGATAAGAACAGGTGGTCAATTACTTTGCATTTTTTGCATGCGTTGCGCTAACCAGTGATTGAGAAGGCGTTAATGGAGCAAGCCATACTTTGCCAGTTCCCTTATAAACATTTACCAGACCCTCACCGGATGCGGCAGAACCAAGCAAGGTTTTTCCGGAACGTTCAACCGTAAAGCTGAGACTGCCGGACCAGCAAATCGCAAAGCTGCCATCAATTTTTAAAACGTCGTCTTGAAGGTCGATTTCTACGATTTCCGAACGGGGAACATTACTTTCCAGTACACATACACCATTGCCAGCAAGCCGTAGATTGAAGAGTCCTTCATTTCCGAGTGCTGCAGAAGAAAGCGAGGAGCGTGCCTGAACCTCGTGCTTGACAGTGGATTCACAAGCCAGGAACATGCCGTCTTCCATTACAAGACCGCCTGTCCAGTCACCGACATTTTCGGTCAGAAGATATTTATAGGTGGGTTCGGTCACGAGCACACCCGTTCCGACGTACTCCGGCTTGATTGCGCTTTCTTTTGTGACGGAACTTTTTACCATTTTGCCTAAGAAGTCGCCAACACCCTTCAATCCGGTGGTTGCTTGCACGTTGCCAACAATGTACTGCATTGCGCCCGCTTGGAGAACAAGCCCAACTTTTCCGTTGAGATTGGCAATGGCCTGTTTCCGTTTGACATTCATCTGGCTCATATAGTATTCTTCCATTGCATTGCAAGGCGCTACGGAGAAATCGACATTGTGCTCAACAATGGAGAAGATACCCTTCTGTTCGGTGACGATGTGACTTGTCTGATTTGCCAGATTGTTGATTTTAAACATAAGCAAAATACCCCATTTCAAAGCAGATCTCGCATTTTTGTATGCAAGATTTGGTATCCGTAAAAATGCTTAGATAAGTAGTCACAGTACAACTGAATAACTCCTTAAAATTCAGTGTATCATACGTCAACTGAAAATACTATCATCAAACCACACAAAGCATTTGAGACTTTTTTGGCGAGGGGAGAGTATAGGAGTTGAAAGTTTGGCCAGTGAGAATATAAAAAACAGGTTACTGATGCAAGTCGAAAAACTACCGTTTGTAGCAGATCTGTAGCAAATTGAGCCTATTTAACGAATCATCGTTCTAAAAACCGAAAAGTCATCATGCATCACACGCAGGGGGTCTGGGGTTCGAGTCCCTAATTCTCCACCATACAGTTCGTACTCGAACCCGATTCTTTATGAAAAAGGGTTCGGGTACGTTTTTTGTTTATCGGAAGTTTGCGTTTGCGACAGCAACAAACACCCCAGTGGGGTGTTTGAGCAACAGAATAGGCTACCAGGAAATCCCAAGTCGTATGACGTGGAATTTTTTGTTTCGATCAAGGACTCGAATGGCATCCACGTAAAAAATCCATAGCAAATGAGCCGGGAGCCTTCTGTAGATCAGAGGCTTCCGGCTCACTGCATATTCATGATAAAAGCAAAATTCCTGCCACCAGTACCATGTTGCAGGCAAAAAAAACAGCGCGGGCAGTGCATCCACAAGGGCCGGCGAAAGAGTGAAATCGTCCGGGACAGGATCGTTTTGATTCATGTGATCGACCTTTGCATTTCTCCACGCAGCGCCGGAGAGACCTTTCTTGCTGAATTTCTGAAAAAAGAGCAGCGCTTTTGCGCAAGATCGTCAATGCGTTCTGCAGCAGGTCACGGGTCAATATCCAGCTCACGCAGAAGCAGCCGGAGGGCGGGCGAGATGTTCTCGCGGTTCCATACGGCCCAAGCGGGAACGGTATCGTTTTCCAGCGGGATAAAGGTGAGGTTTTTGTTGGCGGGCAGCTGAGCCAGCACCGGTTCGGCAAGGATGGTATAGCCGCCGTAGAAAGCCAGCTGCAACATCAACTCCTCCATGGAATACGCAAATTTGATGTTCTGCGGGTCGCTGCCGTGGCGGGTGAGGACTTGCGCAAACTGGTTCCACAGCTCCCGATCCATGGCGGGTACATAATATTGTTCGCTGGCAAGCTGGCTGCGGTGCAGGGACGCATAGCTGGACAGGTGGCTCTGGCGGTTGAGCACTACGTACTGGCGCAGCTGGCCTACTTGAGCACGCAGCAGGGAGGAGGCATCCTCCAGCGGGACCAGCTCCAGCTGCAGGGCAAAGTCCAGCTTTTTCTGCTGCAGACGTTTTTTCAGGGTGGGAAAATCCCCAAGATGAAAGTGCAGCGGAATGGCAGGGTGCTGCTCCTTGAACAGCAGCAGCTTTTCCAGAATGGGCAGGTTTTCCATGCCGCTCATCATGCCAATCTCAAGCGGGGTGCTGCACTCGGCAGCAGCGGCGCGGGTGCGGCGGGCGGCATCTTCCGCAAGGTCGGTGATGCGCACCGCATACTCGTAGAATACCTGCCCGGCACTGGTAAGCGCCACCGAGTGCCGTGTGCGCTGGAACAGCTCGGTTTCAAGTTCTTCTTCTAGCAGCTTGATCTGCTGGCTGACCGCCGTTTGGGAAACATAGTGCTGCTGTGCCGCTTTGGAAAAGCTCAAATTCTGTGCCACCGCAATAAAATAGCGCATCTGCTGCAGGGTCATGACCGGCTCCTTTTTCTCTTAAAAAATTGCTTATAATTTTTACTTCTAATTATAAAAAGAAAGCAATATTTTTCAAGTGCGAGATATTGTGATAGAATTAACAACCGAAAGGGGCACACGACCCCGCACATTGAGAAGAAAGAGAAAAACGAAAGGAACCACCAAGATGAAAAAGATCTCGCGCAAAAGCTTTCTGAAGCTGGCTTCTGCTGCTGCTATGAGCGGCATCACCGCCAGCGCACTGGCTGCCTGCAATGCTGCTTCCGGCAGCACGGCTGCATCTTCTGCCGCTGCAAAGTACACCCCGGGCACCTACACTGCCACGGCCAAGGGCATGAGCGATATCACCATGACCGCCACCTTCAGCGAGACAGCCATTACTGACATCCAGCTGGATCTGTCCGGTGAGACCGACTCCATCGGTCAGGTCGCAAAGGATGACCTGATCAAGCAGCTGCTGGAAGCCCAGAACAGCACCATCGACGGCGTGTCCGGTGCAACCATTACCAGCGATGCTGTGAAGCAGTGCATGAACGACTGCATCACACAGGCTATGGGAGGCACTGCAGTGTCTGCCCCGGAAGCTTCTGAGCAGGCTGCCAGCTGGCGCACCGCCCCGGAAGCCATCCCGGACAGTAAGATCACCAAGACCTACGATGTTGACGTTGCCATCATCGGTATGGGCTATGCCGGCCTGAGCTGCTACCGTGAGCTGGCCGAAGAGGGTAAGAACGTTCTGGTGCTGGAAGCCATGCCCCGCGAGAGCTGGTGGACGGTCGGCCACGATATCGGCCACATCAACTCGGACTACCTGCTGAGCCACGGTGTGCCCAAGGTGGACGAAGTGGAGTTTGTGAACAACTGGATGATGCAGACCCACGGCAAGGCAAACACCGCACTGGTGATGAAGTTTGCCAAGAACAGCGGCAGCACTGTGGACTGGTGGCTGGACAAGATCAACCCGGACACGCTGGCCAAGACCCGCATCCAGTTCTGGCCGGACAACGAGTACACCGTGCACCAGCTGAACAACGGCATGCACTACTACACCGGCACGCTGGAATGGTGGGAGAACTACTGGGAGAACCCCGCCAGCGGCGAGAAGAACAACAACACCGCCGGTCAGCTGGAGCTGAAGGACCTGAGCTGGGACAACTACAATTATGTGGAGGAGAATTTCTCTGACAATGCCACCGCTCTGTTTGGCACCAAGGGTGTGCAGCTGGTAATGGACGGTGCAAAGGTCACCGGCGTGATCGCACAGGACAGCAACGGCAATTACCTCAAGATCAACGCTAAGAATGGCGTTGTGCTGGCAGGCGGCGGCTTTGGCGGCAACAAGGAAATGATGGACGATCTGCTGCCGGACATCAAGCGTCTGTTCACCAAGGATGAGGACTTCTTTGCTCCCTTTGGCCGCGACGGCTCCACCATCCAGATGGGTGTGTGGGCAGGCGGCCGTCTGGAGGGCGACATCTCCACCATGAACTTCGACTCCATGGCCGTGCCCGACTATTTGCCCGGCCCCCTGTGGGTGGACGAGAATGGCCAGCGCTTCCAGAACGAAGCCTTTGCCGGCCCGGAGATCAACGGCTTCTTCATGGCACGTGCAAAGCGCGGCAATATCACCTCCATCTACGACAGCACCTATGAGACCCAGATCCTGCGCGGCTTCCCCGGCCATCAGGCATTCGAGTACGACATGCCCGCTGTGGTGGAAGCCATGAAGGGCAACTTTGAGGCCGCAAAGGCTGCTGGTGCCGAGGGCACCAACGGCTGGTACTGCGCCGACACCATCGAACAGCTGGCTGAGTACATCGGTGTGGAGCCTGCAGCCCTTTCCGCTACTGTGGAGCAGTACAATAAGGTTTGCGCCGAGGGCTACGACAGCGACTTTGCCAAGGACCCGCACTTCCTGAATGCAGTTGCAAAGGCTCCCTTCTACGCCCATGTCACCACCCCGAGTCTGGGCTTTGCACTGGTGACCACCGGCGGCTTTGTGACCACCAATGACCAGCAGGTGCTGAACGAGGATTATCAGCCCATCGAGGGCCTGTACGCTTCCGGCAACACCTGCGGTATGCGCTTCGGTCCCGAGTATATCACCCCGATCCCCGGTGTGAGCATTGGTATGTGCCTGACGCTGGGCCGCGAGCTGGGCAAATACCTGGCTGCAAAGTAAGCAGCTGCCTTCGTCAAGGCCTGATCGGCTGCAGGAAAGCCCCATAAGCAATAAAAGATCCCGTCCACCCTAAAAGGTGGACGGGATCTTTTTGCGTATCAGTCGGAAAAACGAAAAGCGGCTCAGAGGTCGTTCTGCTCCTGCCCCAGATTATCGGATTCCAGGACGACACAAACTATGTTGCCATTGGCGGCGTAACGCCGGAGAACATCCCGGAGTTCCGCAAGGCGGGCTGCCTTGGCGTGGGCCTTGCCAGCAGCCCGATGCCGAAGGACAAGGTCGCCGCCCGCGACTGGGATGCCTGCGCGGAATATGTGCACATACTGCTTACAAAAGCCAAAGGCGAATAAACCGCAGAAACAGCAAGACCGCTCACCCGAAAAGATGAGCGGTCTTTTGTTGTGTGATGGGATGGCATTGCGGCCTACTCTTTAGACCATGGCTTCGCGTCATCCTGCCGGAGCAGTCGGTGCCGATGCCGTTCTGCTTTGTTTGCTGCGTGAACCACTTTCACTCCTGAAATGAACTGCATGAAAAATCAGAAGGCCTCATTCTATTGACTTTGCCTTTGCAGGGGAGTATACTCCATGTCACCAAGAATATTACGGCTATGACGAGAAAAAGTACCCGGAAGGAATGCTGCAGAGAGCTGCCGGTTGGTGCAAGGCAGTGCAGGGCATCCGTGGGAAGATCCTCTCCGAGCTTTCCGGCTGAATGGACGGTGTGCGCCCCAGTAAGCAGGAACGGCAGGCCTCCGTTATCACGGGCCGCGCGTTGTTGGACGTGCACTGAGTGGTCAGCGTTGTGCTGGCAATAAGAGTGGTACCGCAGAGGATATTACACGCCTTTGTCTCTTACAGACCGTAGGGGACAAGGGCGTTTTGTTTTGCGGATGCTTTTGTCCCAAAGCATGTCAGAAGGAAAAGGAGAAACAATTATGAAGACACTGGAAAAAGTAAGCGACTTTGTGGGCAAGTACATGGCCGCCATCGTTATTGTGGTGGCCGCGGGTGCCTTGTTCTTCCCCGGCCCGTTCAGCGTGGTAAAGACGGCGTGGGTCAATAACCTGCTTGGCATCGTGATGTTCGGCATGGGCCTTACCCTGAAGCCGGAGGACTTCAAGGTGGTGTTCAGCCGCCCGAAGGATGTGATCGTGGGCTGCGTTGCACAGTTCACCCTCATGCCGTTTCTGGCATGGGCGCTCACGCAGGTGTTCCACCTGCCCACCGAGCTGGCCATTGGCGTGATCCTGGTTGGCACCTGCCCCGGCGGCACCTCTTCCAACGTGATGACCTACCTTTCCAAGGGCGACGTTGCACTGTCCGTTGGCATGACCGCTGTTTCCACCGTGCTGGCTCCGTTCCTCACCCCGCTGCTCACCCTGCTGTACGCTGGCCAGCGTGTTGACGTGAACCCCATGAGCATGTTCATGTCCATCGTCAAGGTGGTGCTGGTGCCCATCGCACTGGGCTTTGTGGTCAATCACTTCTTCCATAAGTTCACCGAGGAAGCCGTCCGCGTGCTGCCTCTGGTCTCCACTACCGCCATCGTGCTGATCATCTGCGCCGTGGTCTCCGCCAACAGCGCCAAGATCATGACCAGCGGTCTGCTGATCCTTGTGGTGGTCATCCTGCACAATGTGCTGGGCTACCTCACCGGCTTTGGCGTGGGCAAGCTGCTCAAGCTGGACTCCACCAAGTGCCGCGCGATCTCCATCGAGGTGGGTATGCAGAACTCCGGCCTTGCAACCAGTCTGGCCGCCGCACACTTTGCACAGTATCCGCTGGCTACCATTCCCGGCGCTGTGTTCTCCGTGTGGCATAACATTTCCGGTGCGATCCTCGCCAACTTCTTTGCCCGCACAGCAGAGAAGAAGGATTGATCTTTCATAACATAGTAAAGCCCCCGGCAGGTGCAAACCTGCCGGGGGCTTTGCTGTGCCTGCGGGCCGGGAAAGTGCAACAAAACCGGCACAAATCGTGCTTTTCACGCTGCTTTTAGGGCGATTCACGCAGGTTTGCTTCCAAAATGCGGTAAAGTGTGGGATAATCAAGATACTGTAATATATACCCCCCCCCCGTAAAAATGCGAGGGGAAAAAGGAGGCTGTACCATGAAACAAGGCAAACTTATCCGGCGTGCAGTATCGGCGGCGCTGGCCGGATGCATGATGTTCACCCTTTCCGCTCCGGCGCTGGCCGAAAGCACCGATGCGCTGATGCAGTTGAGCATGACTCGCCGCAGCGCCGTGAGCGTGCTGGACGCGGAGAACAGCGGAACGGATGCTAATGCGTCTGTTGCTACGAAGTATGGCATTACCATTGAAATCTATGGCAGAGGTAAGGTGGAAGTTGACAGCGATAATTGCAACAACATTCTTGGCTTCCTGAAGTATGATCCTGATAAGGAAAAACTGACCCTGCTGAATTCGAGTGCCAGCACAGTCCATTATCTGACCATCGATGCACCGAACACGGACGTGGTGCTGGAATCCACAAAGATGATTGTGAATGAAAATCTGATCATCGAAAACGCTCGTTCCGTGAAAGTTTCCAGCACTGGTAATTGGGCACCGGTTTATGGAAAAGTGTTCATCTACTGTGCTTGCCCTGTTACCCTTGAGCACACGGAAGCAGGCGCGAATTCGGGAGTTGCAATTAAAGGAATTGAGTTTGCCGCTCCGGTAAGTGCGAACGATTTTGTCTACTATACCAGCAATGCGCCTGACGCAACGCCGACGGATGCGGGCACTGAGACGATTCCGGCAAGAACTGAAAACTATCTGCGCATTGTGCCGAAAGTTTCCTATACGATTACCGCAGACGGTGCCACCATCACCGTGGATGGTAAGGCAGTGAACTCGGCCTTTGCGGGCGAAAAGGTCACCGTGACCGCAGCAGGCAAAGAAAACGCTGAGTTTACCGGCTGGACTGCTGAGGGCATCACGCTTACAGATAAGCAGAAGGTGAACCCCACAGTCACCTTTACCATGCCGGGCAATAACGTGACTCTGACCCCGAATTACAATGTTGTACAGGATTATGGCATTGCGGTGGGCAGCGAGAACACTACACCAACCCGCGTTACCAGCAAAAACTATCAAGACATTTTAGGAAATGGTGTGCTGAGTTACGACCCGACCACCCAAACGTTGAAGTCGGATGGCAGAATAAAGCGCTCGTCTCTGAAAATCAACGCACCCGGCAAGGATATAAATCTGGATGGTAAAGATCAGATTGCTGTGGCTGCAAAGTTGATTGTAGTGGATGCACATAATGTAACGATCAGCAGCAATAAGTTTGCTGCGATTTTCGCCAGAGATGATACCAGCACAATCGACTGCACCGGTAAGGTGGATATCCGCAGCGGCGGAGACGTGGTTGTGAATGGAAATCTGAGTATTAACAATCTCGGTGATGTTGATCTTTATGCAAACGGCAATAGTATTTCGAATAAGGCTCTTACCATTACCAGCGGTGGTAACGTGACCATTGAGAGTACCGACGGTAGAGCGGCGAAAAACCTGACGATCAACAAGGCCGAGAATGTCACCATTACCATCAGTGATGACGAAAGAGCAGTCTCCGAAGATACCAAGATCACCGCTTCCGGCACTGTGATCCTGGAAAACAAAGCACCGGGCGGCCGTGTGGGCACTGTTGACTTTACACAGGCAGGCGACAAGGACTACGTCTACTATACCAGCGATGAGCCGGATGCAAAGCTGATCGACCCGCGCATCCATCCGCTCCCTGATACGGTAGAAAGCAGCTACCTGCGCATTGAGCCGAGGGAGACTTACTACAGCATTACCGTTGCGAACGGCACCGCGCAGGTGGGCGACGACACCACCGGCCGGATTACTACCGCCTTTGAGGGCGAAACGGTCACCGTCAAGGCCAAAGCACCCACCGATGAGGATGCCGCCAAGGGCGTGAAGTTCCATCACTGGAAGGTGGAAGAGGGAAACACCGCCTTTACCCTGACCGATGGCAAGCTTGGCTCCAAGGAGGAAGCAGGCACCGAGGAAATCAGCTTTGATATGCCCAAAGGCGATGTGAAGCTGACCGCCGTTTACAGCATCCCCGCTTCCGTGCTGAGGAGTACCGTTACTGTTGAGGGCGGCACGGCAAAGTCCACTCTGGGCGAGGGCAGCGATATCCCCGCAGAGATCGGCACCGAGGTGAAGATCACAGCTACCCCGTATGATGCCGAGAAATACCCCGGCATGGAGTTCGTGGAATGGGAGATCAAGTACCCCGATAGCTTCTACGAGAAATTCCCCGATGGCATTCCGGAAAATCTGCAGCTCAAGCTGGACAATGCCAAGAGCGCGACCACGACGTTTAAGATGCCCGTTTACCCGGTCAAACTGATCGCCCACTGGTCGGCCAGCGCGGTGGCCGGACCGGACGAACCTATTGATGAAGACTTCGGCGTAGAACCTGCACCCATGGATACCACGGGCGGTGCAATTGCCGCCGTAGCCATCGGCGGCGCAGCAGTTTGGGGCGGCTACGAGATCGCCACCCGCGTGATTCTGAACGGCCTCCTGCCCGAGGGCGCAGCCATCCCGGCAAACCGCGGCCAGCTGGCTCTGCTGATGTGGAACACCGCAGGCAAGCCCGAACCCGCCGCACAGCCCGCCTTTGCAGACATCACCGACGCCGAGCAGGCCAAGGCCGCTCAGTGGTGCGTGGAGCAGGGCGCCATGGATGCCAAGGGCGACCGCTTTGAGCCCGAAGGCTGGACCCCGAAGTTCAAGGTGATCGAAGTGTGGAATAAGGCGTTCCCCAAAAAGTAACCTCTGAGCGCTTCCTCCGTAAAGCCTCAGAATGACAGATCCCCCCGATACCGGATACCCGGTATCGGGGGGATTTTTTGCGCAGGCACGCGTGGCATTGGCGGTGGCAATCATCTCCGACATTTCAATGATCCAGTGACCTTGCAGTTTGCGCGAAACAAAAATACTCCGGAAACTTTCCGACCAAGAGAAAGTTTCCGGAGTATTCCGCTTTACTTATTTGTTTTTACCAGCAGTGCCTGATACGGCTCCAGTTCCACATCCGCCAGCCAGACGGAAGTGCCCTCCGGGGTGTGATACTCGCCGCCCAGAGCGTCCAGACTTGCCCCTGCCGGGTACTCGGTAAAGTTGAACAGCCCCACCAGCGTTTCCTCGCCGCGCTTGCGTACCAGCGCCAGCACACCGGGGTTGTGGCTGTCCCATGTGGTCACCCACGCATCCGGGGCAAAGCAGGGGTCTGCACGCATTTGGCGCAGCTGCTCCATGCCCTGCCACAACTTGTTTTGCAGCGTGCCCTTCCGGGTGCGCTGCTTTGCGTCCTCCCAGTTGAATTTTGTGCGGTGCAGATTGCGGCTGTCCTCCACACGGTCAGGGTCGTTTTTGTAATCCCAGCCATTGAGCTGCGCAATCTCATCGCCACAGTTCAGCATGGGGAAGCCCTGCAAAAACGCCATGGCAGTGTGCAGCAGCAGGTCACGCTTTACGGCGTAGTCCAGTGCGGTTTTATCGTCCTTTTCCAGTGCCTGCTCCACACCGCACAGGCTGGCAGTGGTGCCGCAGCTGCGGGCATCGCCGGTGGCAGGGTCGTAGTTGTACAGCTCGCCCTTTGCCCAGCTGCCGGGGAAATTGCCCTCATAGAAGTGATACAGATATTCCTTGTGCTTTTGCGGGTCAATGCCAAGCCGTTTCTCCACCGCCTCGTCCAGACCCCAGCCGATATCATCGTGGCAGCGCAGATAGTTCACGAACCAGCAGTTGTCCGGCAGGGCATGGAGGGCATCCAGCTGCGCCTTCAGCAGCCGGGTGTCCCGGCTGGCAAGGGCACCCCACAGGTTGACCATGGTGGACACGTTGTAGAGCATGTGGCATTCCGGCTTTTCCGGGGTACCGAAATAAGCCGCCAGCTCCTTGGGTGCCATGACCACCTCGCCCTTGAGGATGACAGCCGGGCAGACGCATTCCAGCACCATGCGCAGCATCCGCACGATGGTGTGCACCTGGGGCAGATTGCGGCAGGTGGTGCCCAGCTGCTTCCAGATATAGGGTACGGCATCAATGCGGAACACCTCTACGCCGAGGTTGGCGAGGTGCAGGATGCTTTTGGTCATGTCCACGAACACCGCCGGGTTTGCGTAGTTCAGATCCCACTGGTAGTCGTGGAAGGTGGTCAGCACCCACTTGTGCATCTCCTCACACCATGTAAAGTTGCCGGGCGCGGTGTTGGGGAACACCTGAGGCACCGTCTGCTCGTACTGGTCGGGGATGGTGCGGTCCTCGTAGAGGTGGTAATAGGCCTGAAACCACGGGTCGCCCGCCTTTGCCGCCATGGCCCAGCGGTGGGTGCTGGCGGTGTGGTTCATGACAAAATCCAGACACAGGCTGATGCCGGCTTTCCGCAGCTCCCGGGTCAGGTTTTCCAGATCTTTGTTGGTGCCAAGGGCCGGGTCTACGGTATCGAAATCCTCCACCGCATAGCCGCCATCGTTGTGGGGATGGGGCATCTGCAAAAGGGGCATCAGGTGCAGATAGGTCAGCTTCTGCTCCTTGAGGTAGGGCAGCTTCTTTGCCAGCTCTTTCAAGTTTCCGGCAAAGAGGTCGGTGTACATGGTCATGCCGAACATATTGCCACGCTTGTACCACTCCGGGTCGGCAGAGCGTGCCTTGTCCAGTGCTTTCAGCTCGGCGCTGCGGGCGTTGTAGGCTTCTGCCATCTCCCGCTCCAGAACTTCCAGCCCTTCCCGGTTGTGGTACAGTTCCATGAACAGCCATTCCAGCTCGTCCTTGTGCTTGGCAAACCGGGACTCAAATTCCTGTTTTGCTGCCATGGTTCAGCCCTCCACTTCCGCAAGGGTGGGCATGGCGGGGATAGCACCATGTCGGCTGGTGGTGATGCTGGCCGCTTTGTTGGCAAAAGCCAGAATGCCTTCCAGCTTGTCCACCGTCAGGGTGTCCAGCTCCTCCTTGCAGAGCTTGGACAGGGCAGCTCCAAAGAAGGTATCGCCTGCGCCGTTGGTATCACCCACCTTGCAGGGGACACCTGCCACATGGCCGGTCTTGTCCCCAAAGCGGTAGAATACGCCGTTTGCACCCAAGGTGACAAAAATCAGCCGGATGCCGTTCTGTGCCAGTTGTGCCGTGCCGCTTTCACAATCGGTGGTGCCGGTGAGCAGGGGAAGTTCTTCATCGGACACCTTCAGGATATCCACCAGCGGCAGGGGCGTTTTCATCTGGGCAATGGCATCCTCTTTGTTCTTCCAGAGGTTTGCACGGTAGTTGGGGTCGTAGGTGATGGTAGCACCCAGCTTTTTGGCACGGGCAGCAGCATCCAGCGTAGCGGTGCGGGAGGGGTCAGCGGTCAGGCTGACAGAGCCGAAGTGCACGATTTTGGCAGCCTTCAGAGCCTCGTCCGAAATGTCCTCCTTGCACAGCATCACGTCAGCGTTTGCGCTGCGGTAGAAGCTGAAATCCCGCTCGCCGGTGGCATCCACCGAGACCACCGCCATGGTGGTGGGGTGGTCTGCATCCACCGCCATGCCGGAAACGTCTACCTTGTTTTCTGCCAGAACCTCTTTCAGGTAGCGGCCAAAGGCATCCGCACCCACCTTGCCGATAAAGGCGGTCTGTGCGCCCAGTCTGGAAGCAGCCACAGCCAGATTGGCCGGTGCACCGCCGGGGTTTGCGGCAAATTGAGGGATGCCGCGCACATCCTTGCCGGTCTGGGTCAGGTCGATCAAAACTTCACCAATCGTTAAAATGTCCATGCGTTTTCTCCTTATTTTTATCCTATAAGCTAAAACCCAACGATCGCCGCTGGAACAGATAATGAATGTAAGCGGCTGCACGCTCCGGGTGCGGTGCATTCTGCACTACCCCAAGATAGACCTTACCAGAAAAACCTGCCTGCCTGACAAACGGCGTGTCCGAAATATCCAGCACGGTCCCACCGGCGTTCAGACCCGACAGTGCATGGAAAGACGCATCCAGTGTCCGCAGATCGAGGAAATAATCATCTGCCAACAGTCGATCCCGTGCATATTCGTCCATCAGAACAACATCTAACCGCTGGGCACTGACTGCACCCAGCAGCTTCATCTCCGAAGCATATACATACTGCTCCTCTGCGCGTTCGCTTTCGCTGAGCAGCAAGCCGGACAGCAGATCGACCTGCTGCTTTTTGGTCAGACCCTGCGCCTCGGCAAAGCCGGTGGTAAGCTGTTCCGTCAGATCAGACCCGGCAGTGATATTTACCAGACCAAGGTAAAGCACATCCTCTTTTTTCGTCACATGACGGTAGGCTGCATAGCCGAGGATATAGACGACGATGAGCACGATCGCAATGGGCAGCTTGTAATATGCCCAGATGTGCTCCCACTTTTTGCGCCCATGGAGGGAGCGGAGCGTATCCCGGTCAGTTTTTGTCATGGTCGTATTCCTCGTGTACTGCATCAGGGTCTCCACCGATCAGATAGAGGATCCGAAGCATCAGAAAGGAGCAGAGCATGGCGCACAAGCCCATGCCCAGCAGGAATGCAGGCGTGAACACAAACACTATGACGTACCCCATGATGCCATAGATCGCCGCCATCAGCAGGGTGCAAAACAGATACCGGACACCCACGAGAAACGCTGTTTTCAGGATGCCGAAGGTGGTGTTTTCAAACCGTGCCAGCAGAGGAAAGGCATACAGCAGAACGATGCCGTACAGAACTGCCGCACCAATAAGCGTTGCAGTGAGCAGCGTCCAGAAAATGTTTTCGCTCCACATTCGGCGCAGCACAAAGCCATCCGCAGCCAGGAAACTGCCGACTGTCAGCAGGATAAGCCAGAGTTTTGTGGCGGGCTTAAAATTTTCCCGGAACGCCTTAAAAAACATCCGGGTCAGACCATCGTCCCGATCTTCCGCCATTTTGAGCGTGACGTAGAACAATGCGGTCGTAGAAGCTCCTATGGTAACGATGGGCAGGCTGCACACGAGCCATAAGATGTTCAGGTAAGCACTGTAAGTCAATTTCGTCAGCACAGCAAACAGCGGCTTGTCCGTATTGCACAGGTCACGCATGGGGGTTCTCCTTTCGCTCAATCTCCTGTGGATTCGCGCAGGATCAGGTTGGTTTCCGTATAGACGGTGCGATAGTTCAGCGATGGCTCTTCGATGCGGGTCATAAGCAGATTGGCAGCGGTGTAGCCCATGATCTGTCCATGGATATGGATCGAAGTCAGATGGGGGGCAAAGTAAGAAGCCTCCTGGCTGTCATCGAAGCCGCAGACCCAGATATCATCGGGAACCGAATACCCCAGTTCATTCAATGCCTTGACCAGATCCATGGCAACAAAGTCATTGGCGCAGACAAAGGCATCCGGCATCGTTTTGAACCGACGTATGGTTTCGTACAGGGATACCGGATAGTTCTGCTGTCCAGATGGCATCGCACAGGTGCTCAGGCCTTCTGTCAGACCAAAGTACTCCACTGCATCCTTATAAGCCATATAACGCTCAAAGAAGGACTGACAGTGGTTTTTATCCCCCGCAAAGCTGATGCGTTTTTTGCCGCGCTGGACCATGTGGGCCACCGCATTCTGGACCTCAATGCGGTTTTCCATATAAAGGCGGTCGGCTTTAAGGGGAGGACGCATATCCATCACAGGGGTGTCTACAAACAGCAGCGGAACATCCAGATCGCACAGCATCTGTGCGTAGTCATAGTCGAATACTTCAATGCAGATGATGCCGGCTGTGCGCTGGATGTTGAGAGAAGATGGAAGCTTTTTCTCTTTCAGCTCTATGGGAGAAATGCGATGAATGGTCGTACAGCTATGCAGATGCTCGATTTCCGACTGGAAACGATCCAGCATCATGGAGGAAAAGTGAGAGCTGCTCAGAAACTGGGTCGTCAGCATGGCGATCTCCCGTTTGTCACTCGGCAGAATGGAATGCTCTGCTGCTTTTGCAGCGTCTTCCTGAAACAGCGGCAGATAGGCAAACTGCTTATAGCCCATTTCGGCGGCTTTGCGCAGGATCTTCTCCCGTGTGGCATCTGCCAGCACACCGGTATTGTTGATGGCCTTTGAAACTGTGTTGCGGGAAAGCTGCAGTTCGTTTGCAATATCCTGAATGGTGACTTTGGTTGCCATAAGTCATCCTCTTTCTTTATAAATAGGAGCGGGTGTTCTTTCTTTTATAGATAAAGTCCGGTGACGGATCTTATTCTTTGCGACTCCAGTATAGTGCAAATGCACAAATTAGTCAAATGCAAAAATGCAAATCATCATTTTGCATATTTGCGCACTTTTGGATTTGTGCATCTGTACAAATCCACAATAATTTTTGATGTATACCATGAATTATCGTTGACATTCGCTTGCGCGAGTGGTATAAATAAATCAAAGGATTTTACATTTGCACAATAGAAGTGAAAAACGTAAAATTCAAAGGTGCAAATGTAAAGTGCGAATCAAACGGCAAGCAAATCAAAAAGGAGGAGAATGATTCATGAAAGCAAAGACGGCCTCGCCGGAAACGGCTGTGCTGACAGCAGAACGCAAGCTGCACAACACATGGGTCTACATCAAACGGCATTGGCAGCTTTACCTGTTGTTCCTGCTGCCTGCCGTGGCGCTGACGCTAGTGTTCAAGTACGCTCCCATGGGCGGTGTGCTGATCGCGTTCCAGAAGTACAATCCCTTCAAGGGCATCTGGGGCAGCGAGTGGGTAGGCTTCAAAAACTTTACCCGCTTCATGTCCTCGCCGGACTTCCAGCGCTATCTGATCAACACCCTGAAGCTGAGTGTCTACGGTCTGCTGTGGGGCTTCCCGATCCCCATCCTGCTGGCATTCCTGCTCAACCGTATCGAGAGCAAGAAGATCAAGCAGAAGGTGCAGCTGGTGCTGTATATGCCCAACTTCATCTCGGTCATCGTGCTGTGCGGCATCGTCCGGGTGCTGCTGAGTGTCACTGGTCCGGTGAACGGCCTGCTTCACACCAGCATCAACTTCATGACGCTGCCGGAAGCGTTCCGCCCCATCTACATTATCAGCGGCATCTGGCAGGGTGCCGGCTGGGCATCCATCATGTACACCGCATCCCTTTCTAACGCCAGCAAAGATCTGAAGGAAGCTGCGATGATCGACGGCGCAAACCTGATCCAGCAGATCATGACGGTGGAGTGGCCCGCAATTAAGGATATGGTCGTTATTCAGTTTATCCTGCAGGCAGGCAACATCATGAGCATCGGTTTTGAAAAAGCCTATGCCCTGCAAACGGACCTGAACCTGAACACTGCCGAGATCATTGCAACGTACGTTTATAAAAAGGGCCTGTTGGACGGCGATTACAGCTTTTCCACGGCAGTCGGTCTGTTCAACACCATTGTCAACGTCATCCTGCTGATCGCAGTGAACAAGATCGTTGCCAAAATGAACGATGGCAAGGGCTTGTAAGGAGGGGTTTACCATGGCAAAACAGAAAAAATCAAAAATGGCCCTCTACACCAGACAAGATAAGATCATCCTGTACTGCGGCTACGCACTTCTGGGCTTGTTCCTGCTGGCGATCATCGTTCCGATGATCTACATCGTCATCGCGTCCTTTATGGACCCGGTCACTCTGCAAAACAAGGGTATCTCCTTTGATTTCAGCAAGTGGAGTCTGGATGCTTACCAGCGTGTCGTTTCGGACAAGCAGATCTGGGTCGGCTTCAAGAACGCAATACTTTACTCGATCATCTTCACCATCATCTCGGTAGCTGTGACGATGCTTGCCGCTTATCCCATGTCGCTGCCGGACTTCAAAGGCAAAGCAATCTTCAACACCTTGTTTGTGATCACGATGTTTTTCAGCGGCGGTCTGATCCCCACCTACCTGCTCATCAACAATCTGGGTCTGCTGGATTCCATGTGGGCGGTCATTCTGCCGGGAGCATTCAGCGTGTGGAACATGATCATTGCCCGTACCTATTATCAAGGCATCCCGCGTGAGCTGCGTGAAGCTGCGGATGTGGATGGAGCCAGCGAGATGCTTTACTTCTTCAAGATCCTGCTGCCCGTCTGTATGCCGGTGGTGGCAGTTCTGGCCCTGTGGCAGTTCGTGGCAATGTGGAACAGCTACTTTGACGCCATGATCTACCTGAACAGCGCATCGAAGCAGCCGCTGCAGCTGGTGCTGCGTTCCATCCTGATCCAGAGCCAGCCGGAATCCGGCATGATCGCAGATATCCAGAGCACTGCCGAACGTGCCAAGATGGCAGAGCTGCTCAAATATGCAACCATTATTATTTCCAGTCTGCCGCTGCTGGTGATGTATCCCTTCTTCCAGAAGTATTTTGATGCCGGCATCATGGCTGGTTCCATTAAAGGCTGAGGATATTCCAGAATTTTATAAGCAGGTACGCTCATCTGTTACACGAAAAAAGAAACATAAAAAAGGAGAAAATACCATGAAAAAGCTGATCTCTCGCCGCAACTTCCTCAAGGTCTGCGCTCTGGCGGGCTCTGCCGCTGCTCTGTCTGCCTGTGGCGGCGGCAAATCCACCGGCAGCGGTAATTCTGCTGCCGCAGCTGTGGACGTGACCGGTGCCGTTACATTTCCGCTGTCTGAAAAGGTCACCTTTACCGGTATGACCAGCTTCCCTGTGGGCAGCGAACCCGAGCCGAACAACCGCACCATCTTTAAGCGTCTGGAAGAGCAGACCAATGTGCACATCGACTGGACCGCCATCCAGTCCGACCAGTGGAGCGATAAGATCACCCTGAATATGTCCAACCCCAACACCCTGACGGATTTTGTTTTTACTGCTGATTTTACCGACAGCAATCTGCTGCGCTACGCAGATCAGGGTGTCATCCTCAATCTGGAAGACTACATTGACAACAATATGCCTTATCTCCAGAAGGTCTTTGAGCAGTACCCGGAGTACCGCACCATGTGCACCGACAGCGATGGCCACATCTGGGCACTGCCTTGGATCGAGCAGCTCGGCTCAGAAAAGACCGCCATCCAGACCATTGGCAACATGAGCTTCATCAATACCAAGTGGCTGAACTTCCTCGGTCTGTCGATGCCCACCACGGTGGACGAGTTTGAGCAGGTGCTGATTGCATTCCGTGATAACGCTGCTTCTATCAAGGCAGAGTATGGCATTGACGGCGACATCATCCCCATGTCCTGCATCGTCAACAACGGCGATCAGGACCCCAGCATCCTCATCAATGGCTTTGGCGAAGGCTACGGCGATGCTGACAAAGACCGCCATATTGCCGTTACCAACGACCGGAAAGTTATCTGTGCCGCCACCCAGCAGGGCTACCGCGATGGTCTGGACTGGCTGCACAAGCTGTATGCCGAGAAGCTCATTGACCCGGAGTGCTTCACGCAGGAGTGGTCCACCTATGTTTCCAAGGGCAAGGCTGGCCGCTATGGTGTCTGCTTCAGCTGGGATGTTGCCAACATTGACAACCTGACCGACTGGGAGCCGCTGCCTGCCTTGACCGCCGATACCCGGAATATCACTCCGCAGAACGGCTCTTTCACCAGCGGCTTTGCCCGCGGCAGATGCGTTGTCACCGCAAAGGCGGAGAACCCCGCACTGGTTTGTGCATGGCTGGATCAGATGTACGCACCCCTCCAGTCTCCGCAGAACAACTGGGGCACCTACGGCGATGCGGAAGGCTTTAACATTTTTGAACTGTCCACCAACGATAAGGGCGAGCCCATGCTGAAGCACGCTCCTCTGGGCGATGCTTCTCCCGTGGAAGTCCGTGAAGCGCAGTGTGTCAGTGGACCTCTGGCGGTTCTGGATGATTACTATGGTGTATACGTTACCTGCCCGGACGATGCACAGTACCGTCTGGACTGGATCAAGGAGATCTACACCCCGGATATGAACAACGATTATGTCTATCCCAATGTCTTTATGAGCAACGAGGACACCGAGCAGGTCTCTAACCTGCAGGCAGATCTGCAGACCTACATGAATACGCAGAAGGCCGACTGGATCATGAACGGCACTACGGATGCAGAGTGGAACGAATATCTGAGCAAGCTGGAAGACTACGGCCTGTCCGACTATCTGGGCATTATGCAGAAATATCTGGATGCTTACTACGCATAAGAATTCTTTCCTTTGGAGGATTCCATGAACGATTTGACTTTACAAAAAGCCCGTGCCTACGAGGCCGAGCACGGCACAGCCATTTCCCCGGAGGAACGCCCTGCTTACCACATGACTCCCTATGTGGGCTGGCTGAACGACCCAAACGGTTTCTCTTATTACAAAGGGAAGTATCACCAGTTCTATCAGTATAACCCCTACGATGTGCGGTGGGCGCCCATGCACTGGGGTCATGCCGTCAGCACAGACCTGCTGCACTGGGAGTATCTGCCCTGTGCGCTCGCACCGGATTCCCCGGCGGACAACGGCCCCGGCTGCTTCTCCGGCTCTGCCACCGAGATGGACGACGGCAAGCAGCTGCTGATGTACACCAGCGTGATTGCAGAAAAGCAACCCAATGGGGAGATGCGGGACATCCAGACCCAGAGCATTGCCATCGGTGACGGTCTCAACTACGAAAAGCCTGCCTGCAACCCGGTGCTGACCCAGAAAGATCTGCCGGAGGGCTTCAGCAAGTTTGATTTCCGGGATCCCAAGATCTGGCGTGAGGCCGACGGCACCTACTCCGCCGTCACCGTCTGCCTGGCCGAGGACGGCAGCGGCGCAGCGGCACTGTTCCAGAGCAAGGACGGCTTCGACTGGCACTTTGTCACGGTGCTGGAACGCTGCAACAATCAGTACGGCAAAATGTGGGAGTGCCCGGACTTCTTCCCGCTGGATGGCAAACAGGTCTTGATGCTCGGCCCCATGGAGATGCTGCCCAAGGGCGAGTTCCACAACGGTCACAACGTGATTGCCTTCATCGGCAGCTACGACGAAGCTACCCACACCTTCACCAAGGAAAACGTGCAGCTGATGGACGGCGGCATCGACTTCTACGCCACCCAGACCACCCTTGCCCCGGATGGCCGCCGCATCATGACCGCATGGCTGCAGACCTGGTCGGACACCGAGGATAAGCCCAAGGGCTGCAAGTGGTTCGGGCAGACCATCTGCCCCCGCGAGCTGCACATCAAGGATGGACGTATTGTTCAGGCCCCGGTGCGGGAGCTGGACGCCGTCCACGGCAAGCGCACCCTGCACGAAAATGTGACGGTGCAAAGCGAAACTTCTCTGGAAGGCATCAAGGGCCGTGTGGCCGACCTGACCGTCACGGTACAGCCCGGCGAATACCGCTCCTTCACCCTGAAGCTGGCCGCCGATGCAGACCATCACACCAGCCTGACCTACGACCCCTACACCTCCGAGCTGACGCTGGATCGCAGCTATGCCGGTTCCCGTGCCGACATTGTTCACCGCCGCAGCTGCAAGGTGCGCAGCCAGAACGGTGCCCTGAAACTCCGCATCCTGCTGGATAAAAACAGCATCGAAGTTTTCGCCAACGACGGTGAGCAGACCATGACCGCATGGATCTACACCCCCCAGTCTGCCGATGGCATCACCTTTACTGCCGATGGCAAAGCAACTGTTACGGTGGAACAGTTTGAGCTGAATCTGTAACCTGATATTCCTTTCATTTCTCCTTCATTGAATACAGCCCCGCTTTGGCTTCTCCTTCGCCAAAGCGGGGCTGTGTTTGTTATATTAGCTCTTTACAGGTCTACGCCCATCCACCATATGCTCCAACTTTGCGCAAACGCGAACTTGTCGGGGCGGGGCCCCTCCATTTTGCTTACGCAAGACCGTTCGGTCGCTTAAAAGCCCCACTGGGGCTTTCATTGCTGCGCTACGCTTCGCAAACGCGAACAACGCTCTTTTTGCTCTGCACAAAATCCTGCATCGTTTGGCGTATGGCGTAGTTTTCGCTGGAAATCCATCAAAAGAAAAAGCCTGAAACTTCTCGGTACATCAAGAAGTTTCAGGCTTTGTTATCTTAAAATTGGAAATTTACTGGTCAATCGGCTTCATCGTGGGGAGCTTGACTGGTGGTGATTTATAGCTGTTTACAAGTGTTCATAAGCCTTTGTTCGTGCAAGATAAAAAGGTCTTATTTTTCGCAACTCTACGCAACTGTTTACAGCTATTCTCAAATTGGTGGTAAGTCAGTGGTAAGGCTGGTGGTAAACTTATTCGTCTTCGTGAGAGTGCCAACGCTTCAAGACTTCTTCCACCTGTCCAATAAGCTGCTCCTTGTTCGGCATATACAAGACATACCGGGATGCAAAAATCTGATTCGACAAACCGCCCAGCGCATACTCGGCTGCTATGCTGTCCTTGTCGGTGCAGAGGATGATGCCGATAGGAGGATTATCTTCCGGGTCGTTGACCTCTGCGGCGTAGTAGTTCAGATACATATTAATTTGTCCGGCAGCTTCGGGCGTAAGCTTGGTGGTTTTCAACTCGATCAGCACATAGGCATGCAAAATCTTATTGTAGAACACCATATCCACATAGTAGTGGGTGTTGTTCACTGTGACACGCTGCTGTGTGCCGACAAACATAAAGCCCCGGCCAAGTTCCAGCAAGAAATCTTCGATTTGTCGCACCAGTGCTGCTTCCAAATCGCTTTCAAGGAACGGCTTTTCTTCCGGCAGCCCCAAAAACTCGAATACATACGGGTCCTTGATAATGTCCTCCGGCTTAGTGTAGTCCACACCTTTTTCAGCCAATGCTAAAACTTGTTCCTTGTTGGCATCCCCACGAGACAAGAGCAGCCGTTCAAACAGGGAACTTTCAACCTGACGTTTCATTTCACGGACAGACCAGCCAGAATTGACCGCTTCTTTTTCGTAGAAGCTGCGCTTCTCCTTATCGGAAATGGATAACAGCTCACAGTAGTGCGACCAACTCAATTTTCCAGACACTGTCTGGAAAATTGGATAGCTGAGATAGAACTGCCGCATATTGTAAACATTCGAGCGCGAAAAGCCCTTGCCAAGCTCCTTTGTCAACGCCCTGGAAAGCTGCGATAAGGTCTTTTCACCATATGCAGCACGGATGCTGTCATTTTGTTCACAACGAACAACGATCTCACCAATCTTCCAATAAGTTGACAGCAGTTCCTGATTGACCTGCTGTGCTACATTTTTACGGGAAGCTTCCAGCAGAGAACGAATCTCGCTCACTGCCGGGGCAAGAACCTGCGCTGCGAGGGTTACAGATTTATTTTCCATCAGTCATTTTCCTCCTTTCCTTCAAATGTCGTGGTTGCAGATAAGAACTCTGCAAACTTGTCGATTTCCTTTTTCTTGAGATTTTTTGTGGCCTCAGTGTAGATGTTCATGGTAGTGGTAATATCGGCGTGGCCCAGTACGTCTTGAATGACCTTCATGTTGATTCCGGCCTCGCAAAGCCGGGTAGCGCAGGTGTGCCGCAAGGAATGGCAACTAAACTTCGGAAGCAGGACAAGGTTCTTCGGCTTAATTGTACCGCTTTCGCATTTTGCCAGCTGTTCCTCGTTGCAGTCGCGGATGATACGGTCAATGCCTTTATTGATGGTGCTGTGATGCTGGCACTCGCCAAAACGGTTTACAAAAATAAAATCCGTATAGCCATCAATTGTCACCTTGCAGGAAATTCCAGTTTTCTTCTGATACTCTCGCTCTTGTACAAAAGCAGCCTTGACTGCCGGAGTCATAGGCACAATTCGATTTCCAGCTTCCGTTTTGGGTGTATTGATTCCGTACAGACAACCTTTCTCCCGGTGGCTGCAATAAATCAACGTGTGATTTACACTGATTTCACCCGTATCAAGGTTGATGTCCTCCCAGCGCAAACCCGTTGCCTCACCAGCACGGAGACCACATTCCACCATCACAGTAATGATGGGAAGCCAGTGATTGTACTTCTCACTGTTTTTCAAGAAGTCCATCAACAGCTTCTGCTGGCCTGCGGTCAGAGCCTTGCGGCGTTCGCTGTCCAGATTGTGCGTCTGCTTCAACTCTTTCAACGCATTATCGGATGGATTGATGCGGAGATACTCGTCCTCAACCGCAAAATCCAGCACCTGATGCAGCACTGTATGGATGTTCTCCACCGTTGCCACTTTCAGACGCTGCGAATCCACAAGGCCATTGTAAAACCGCCGCACATCCGACTTTTTCAGGCTTCCGACCTTCCGCTTTCCAAACTCCGGGAATACGTACATCTTGTACATATACTCGTAATTGACCAGTGTGTTGGCTTTCAGCCCCTTTTTCAGTTGCAGCCACTGCTCGTGAATGTCATTGATGGTCGTGTTCCGCGCTTCCGAACGAATGCCATCACTGCGGTCACGCTGAATCTCTGCTTCTTTCTCACGAAGTTCTTCCAGACTTTTGGCGGACACATTGTTGCGCTTGCCGTTTTCACTGCGCCAGCGGTACTCATACGTTCCGTTACTGCGCTGATATTCACCTTCCTTTAGAACACGCTTCTTTGAGTCTTTTCTTCTTTCTGCCATCGTTATGTCCTCCATTGTTGGCAGAAAGCAACCTACAGCTTAATCATACCATACCGCCGAGGTGCTTTCAACTGCCGACTTCATTTTTATTGTCAAATCGAAAATAATCGGTCAAGGTGTTCATCCAGCCTGCGGCGTTTCAACAGCCGTTTCGTACCATTCCAGAGAACAAAGGTACAGTCTTTGGAATCGCTCATTTCACGCAGCTTGTTGATACCAATGCCGGAATAAGCTGCGGCTTCTTCCAGCGTCAGATTGCTTTTCTCCCAGATCGGAACTTGTCGGGACTTGGTCCCTCCATCTTGCTGATGCAAGACCGTTCCGTCGCTTAAAGTCCCCACCGGGGACTTCATTGCTTCGCAAACGCGAACTTCTTTCATAGGCAAAACCTCCGTGTTTTTGTTTGTAACCAACAGACTGTAACCACAACAGAAAACTTTTTCTGCAATGGTGTGCTGGCAATTTTCCGTATTTATTTTTTCTTATCAGTTACAGGTTACATGGTTACAAATAGGGAAATTATTTGGAATGATGCGACTTTGAGGCAGCTGTAAGATGTAACCAGACCTGTAACCAACAATGTAAAGCAGCCCTTCAAAACGGAAATCCCATCTGTTGGGCTTCTTTGTCTGTCAGTTCTACGAAACCATCTGCATCCACTTTTGCAGCGGTTACACGCTCCCAGCCTTTCTGCACGCCATATTTCGGGTAGCGTTTGGCTGCTTTATGGGCTATCCACCCCTTGATTTCGCCATTCGCAATTCCAGCAGTCATGATCTCACAGATGGCACGGGTTTCCCATTCCGCAGGAAGATTCAGGTTGCCCAGTGCTTCGGTGTAAAGTTGCTTGGAACATACCCGGTCACCCGTGTAATCTTCCAGAAACGCATAGATCATACCAGCCTGCGTATCTTCCTGCATGAAATCTTTCTGGCAAATCTGCAAGGCTTCCTGCATGGCAGGGCTGAATGTCAGCTTATAATCACCGCTGTTGTAAATCGTCATGGCTTCTGCCCAAAGCTGGTCGATATAGGCACGGGATTCCGCTTCGTTATCCAGAATATGTACTTCAGCCTGTGTTGCATCCACCGGGATGGGGATAAAGCGGCGGTTTCCCGTGCGGTCACGGGGCAGGAAGTCCTGTCGATTGGTCGTTCCTGCAAAGACACATTGCCGCAAACGATCTGCCGGGTGTGTTTCATACGGGATTTTGTAGGTTTCTTTCTGCTTGCTGAGAAAGCTCTTGATTTCTTCAATGCTTTTGGCATTGGCAGTCGCAATCATTTCCGACATTTCCATAATCCAGTGGCCTTGCAGCTTGCGGAACACGTTATCATCATCCAGTCGCCGCAAATCATCCGAGAACCATTCATCTTTGATAGCAAGCAGCCGGAAAAAAGAGGATTTTCCTGCACCCTGCCCACCGACCAAGCAAAGCATCATTTCAAATTTGCAGCCGGGATGAAACACCCGTTTGATCGCTCCAAACAGAAAAATTTTCAACGCTTCTGTGGTAAGCTCATCTTCTGCGGCACCGAGAAAGCGATGCAAGGAGCGGCTTATCCGTGCTGTGCCATCCCACTTCAATTCATTCAAGTAGTCCCGGATGGGGTGGTAATGATTCTCATTGGCAACAATGCGAATTGCCGCAGACACTCGTTTTTCGCTGTACAGACCATACTTTTCCATTCTACGAAGAATGTACATCATATCCATGTCGGTCAGTGTAGGGCCAGAACGCTGCCAGCCCATCGGCTTTACAATATCAATGCGTTCACTCAGCAGATTCAGCCGGATGGAATCTGCAAGAATCGGGTCGTTCTGCAAAACGGTCACACAGTTTTGAATCGTGTTCTGAACACCACCTTTTTCAGCCTGCGAGAGCATTTTGCGGATGTTGGAAATGGTCGATCTCGTATTTTCGGATTCGTTGGGCAATCTGTTGAACCTCCTTCCGATGTTCGGTGAGAAAATGTCGATTCTCTATCAGATATTGGATGTAATCAGTATAATGCAGGCTGGCAACAAAGCAGGGATGCAGTTCTTCCTCTGCTGACTTCGGCGCAAATCGTTTGCGCCAGTCACCCAGAATCGCGCTGCACTCGTACAATGTTTGGATTGGGTTTTGACTTTTATATTCCACAATTTTGGGATACTGTAGTGGAAAAACAGGATTCCCCGAAAGTCCAAAATCTGCGACCAGCTTTTCCGCCGCCTTCCGCAAGGACAGCTGAAACAGTTTTGCGGTGAAGTCGATTACATCACCATCCGCTCCACAGCCAAAACAGTGAAACCGGGAATCTACTTTCATGCTGGGGTTACGGTCTGTATGGAATGGACAGCAAATCATGCTGCTGCGGTTGGGCTGAAAGCCATAGGCTTCTGCAGCCTGTCGAGTAGTAATATTCAGTTTTACGATTTCAAATAAATTGTCGTTCTTGAAAATTGACCTCCTTCTTATTTTCAAAAGTCCCTATCGGATGTGAAAGCCACCTGTGGGCTTACGCATCCGGCAGGGTTCCGGGGTGCGGGGTGGAAGACCCTGCTGATTTACAGGCTCATATCGTAGCTACGCTTCTTGGCTCGCGGCTGCTGTTCACGCTACTGCACTTTTGCCGTTTCAAAGATACTATCCACATTGGCAAGAATTGTCTGTATTTCTGCATTGCGTTCTTGAAAGTAGCGGTATGTTTCATACCGTGCATCCTTTGTGCGCATCAGAAGTTCTTTTTCTGCCCGGAGATCTTTCATCGAAGGGAATTTTTCGTCTTGGAAATCCCGCTTTAGAAATTGACGTGCTTCCTCGTATTTTGCAATTTCATCGAAATAGGTTTGCCGAAAAATTTTCTTGTTAGATGCTTTCAGAAATTCGCTATAAACAGATTTTGTAGAAAAATACTGACCCAAATGATGAATCTGCTCGTTGACCTTTTTCAGCTTGACTTCCGTGAGTTTCGCATCACTTCGAGCCGTCGCCATTTTTCGGTCAATACTCTCGGCAGCTTCATAAAGTTTTTCGTATGAATCATATCCGCGCTCTTGTACATAGAGAACGGTCTGCGCCATCTTCTGTAAATTTGAGATTTTGACTTTCTGGGTATAGGCATAGTTCTGTTGAGCCTTTACGCAATCCTGCAAATTTACAACCAGCCGGAGATTCGACTTGATGTACAGCGCATCCATAGAATCATCGACACGCCACTGCTGCTTTTCTTTCTCTGCTGTGTTGCACTGAAAAAGCAGTAAAAGATGCTCACGGTCAAAACTGGTTCCCAGCGTTCTGGCCGAGATAAATTTTTCTCTGTCTGCCGGAAGATAGCTGAATTGCCCTCGATGGTCTTTTACCAGAATGCCGTATTCCAGCTTTAATAGGTTTTGGAAGTCCATAAAAGATACAGATCGTTTTGCTACATCGGTAATGGCATTTCGGATTTTTTCCTTCTCCGTTTCAAAAGTCGTCTTTACTGGTGTAAACCCATCGCCAAGAAGTTCCAGATTGGTCAGATCTAGGTTGATCTGTCCGCGCCGTTTAGCGTAATATTCCTGCTCCGAAACTTTCGAGAGAGAGGGGGAAAGCAAATCCATCTGATTCAAGTTTTCCCTCATGCAAATATCCATCAGAGATTTCTGTAAATGTTTCAAGTAGTCTTTTGTCAGATGGTGCTTGTACCCTGCCTTGCAGTCAATGGGCCGCTCCATAAAAGGCTGCTTAGGCACATCCAGTTTTCGCAAACTGTTGATTACGATATGGACATGAATATTGCCGCTGCCATTATGACCGTCCATGTGCGTACAGACCAATGCCTGATGCCCCGGAAAATTTGCTTTTGCGTATTCCAGTCCAAGCTCCTGTGCCCGTTTACCCGTCAAGCAATTTTCTGTGCTGTCTCGTGGATCAAAGCTGATGATGTAATGGTGGCTTTTGATTTCATTCTTATTTTTGTTCTTCTGATATTCACGGTTCAACTGTCGGCAGGCCGCATCGAAAGAATAGGGTTCACAGTTCAGGCCGTCCAGATAAAACGCATCCCGCATAATACGATTTCCGTTTTGGTCAAGGATCGGAGTTTTCCGAAGTTCGTCATGCTTGAAAATCAGATATTCCAGCGCAGCACCATAGTTGGAGCTCTTACTTACGATGTGCTTTAAGATTGCCATAGTTCTTTCCTGCCATTTCTGCGACCTGCTCCCGCATTTCAAAAATGCAGGAAATCGCATGGTTGATGTTTTCACACATGACATGTGATGGAAGACCCCCACTGTTGAAGAACGCCGCGATCTGGTTCAGGTTGTTCCCGATGGCGGCAAACTCCCGTGTAATGGCTTCGATCTCGTCCGGGTGGACATAGAACACATACGAGGTATTCACGCGACCTTTCATCAGCATCTGCGCTGCAAATTCAGAGAGCGTCATTCCGGCATCTTCTGCCTGCTGGTGTAAAATTTCATGTACTGCTTCTGTAACTCGTGCGGAGATTACTTTTGTCTTTACGATAGGTTTCACTTTTTTCTTCGTTCTTGGCATGGGGTCTCCTTTCCAAAATCAAAAATTTGATTTTCCCGGCAGTGCATCCGCACTCCGGCTGTGACCTGCTGTGGCAGGCCACCAACAGGCAAAATCATGTGATTTTGCACGATGTGAGGGTATGGGGAGCGCAATCCCCATCAAGATGCCGCCGTGGAGAAACTGCCCGTAGGAACGGTTTCGTATACAAAGGCGAATCTTGCTCTTAACCACTGTCCACTCTGTCCCAGCCCATTCCTGCCCGATTTTCTCCGGCGTATTTTCCGGTAAGACGCGCAGAATGCACATTCAGTACCAGAGGTATCCTGCTGGGGTGGCTCATGCGATTTTCAAGGTGCGATGTGACTTTGTAAGGAATCGGGGAATTTCATCAGTGATACCGTAGTGAATTGGCTTACTTTTGAAAACACTTCCTATACCCTATACAAACTTTAAGGGGTGTTTTTAAACCGGGTCTTTTGAAAGTTCAAAGAAAATTCATTTTTCCAACGTTCCCCTCTACCTATAACATTCTAAAATGGGTGTTTGGCATACAGATTTTCAAATTTTGTCGAACTGCCTAATTTTAGAATATAGATTTTGTTCAATTCCCACTTATAGAACCAGAGGAAAGCTGTTTTCCGAAAGATTTTGAAAGCCCCTATACTAATAGGAATCCACAGGGTCGTTTTGGAATACAGTTTTGAAAATTTTACAAATTTGGACAAAAAGAAAAACGGCAAAGCAGATAAAATCCACTTTACCGTTTTGTGTCGATAGCGCGATCCGCATAAATTACTGTCTTGGGCTTTTCCGATAATTTGCCTTATGAGAAGATTGGAAAAAACAAGTCTATCCGCATCCACTGGATGCAGACTTGTCTTATTGCTCATCCTTTATTAAAAAGCCAGCTTCTTTCAGCTTTCGGATAACTTCTTCGCAGTTCTTTTTTCCAAGGTTACGCACACGCATAAGATCTTGGTATGATTTTGAAGCAGGATCATCAGTTGTACGGATACCTGCGCGTTTCAAACAATTAGAACTCGCTCTCCGGGAAAGTGCATCTTTTCTTAAGGTTTTGGGATGTATTTGGGGCTGGGCAGCTTAACAGACATTTTATCCCTGACGGCGTAAAACGTGATACAGGCCAGTAATGAAATACTTGTAGCCACTCCGATACAACTTCATCTAAAGAACGACCAGCTCTGTGTTAGAGTTTCTCCTACAAAAGTTTGTGATCCGTTAAAGCTCCGCTTCTGTGCGCTAGTTCGGATGATGGGCCGGTACAATCTATTGGCAAGAGAATGAATGTCGTTGCGGTTTATATTATACTTGATTGCTGCCCGGTTCACGCCGCCCTTCTCTATGTAGTTCAAAAGTGATTGACGGAACTGCATGGTTTGTGTTACGGTATTCATGGCGAATGCGCCGCCCTTTCTGTGCTGTTTTTGTGTAGCAACTTAACTGTACAACAGGTCGACGTGTTCATCTTTCTTTTTATTCAACTTTGTAACACATCTATTGTAATTCTACAAAGACATACGCTCTGTCTTTAGAAATACCATTGACTTTTTTTGACATTCATGATAGTATTTTTACAGATAAAGACATTTTCATGTACGATTATGTTAATTCATTAGGAAGGAGATAAAAGCATGGAATACGTTAAGCCCGCTGTTATTAATCCCGCGACCGTAAATTCGGCAAAGTGCGGCGATGGCCCGTGTGGCAGACCCTGCAGTGTGAACAGAGCCTAAAATAAAGCCATAAAGTCTATCAGAGGGTGCAGAGCAATCGTGCTGTGCCCTCTTTTTATATCTATGAAACGCCTTGAGATTTCCATCTGAATTCAGAGCCACGGAGGTAGACAGTATGTACTACAAAATCAGGAATGATGTGTTGTTCCGAAAATATCAGGGGCATGGCTATATAACAGACAATTCAGAATACGGCTATCGTATGCTCAATGATGCCCGTATACATCCGGGTGAAAAATATGTCTCTGCCAGTGGAGCTGTCATGTTGAGTATGCTGAGCAAATCTCCTCGCGCCATTGATGATATTGTTGGAGATTTGTCGCAAATCTTCACTGGTGTCGAGTATGAAACGTTGAAACAAGATACCATAGAGTTTTTCGACTGGTTTGTAGATGAGGGATTTCTTAGTTGTGGTAAAACGGTCGACACTTGCACAGATCGATTTGTTGCAGATATCCTGAGACCGGACAATCGCAATCCGGCTCAAGATGGTATGGCAAGAAGTGACTGCACTGGTGGAGAAATCAGTCCAAATGATTTTCTTAGAAGCATCCATATCGAGATTGCTGATGCATGCAATGAGCGTTGCGTACATTGCTATATTCCAAATGAACGCAAAAACAACGCGATTGATCCCGCCTTGTTTTATCGACTCATCGAGGAAGGGCGGAAGATGAACATCATCCATGTTACGCTGTCCGGAGGAGAACCTCTTCTTCACAAAGATATTTTAGGCTTTTTGAAAAGATGTAGAGAACTGGATTTGTCTGTAAACGTTCTGTCGAATCTGACTTTGTTGACGGATGATATCCTATCGGAAATGAAGAAAAATCCTCTTCTCTCTGTACAAGTTTCCCTTTATTCTATGGATGCCACAGTGCATGATTCTATCACAAAGTTAAGCGGAAGCTTTGAAAAAACAAAAGCGGGAATCCTTCGGTTGTGTGATGAAAATATCCCGGTACAGATATCGTGTCCTATCATAAAACAAAATAAAGACACCTATGTTGATGTCCTTCACTGGGGATGGGACCATAATATTGCTGTTGCAACAGAGCCGGTAATCTTTGCCGCTTACGATCATTCCGGCTGCAACCTTGCAAACCGCTTGTCCATCGAAGAAGTAGATGATGTCTTAACTGTGCAAATGCAGGAGGGGTATGCTGAATCGCTCCACAAGATTGCCATGGACAGAGAAAGTCTGACCGGAAATGATCCAATATGCTCTGTTTGCCGATATAGCTTCTGCGTTACAGCAAGTGGGACTGTATTTCCCTGCGCTGGCTGGCAGAACAATGTTATTGGAGACCTGAATCATCAAACCGTTCAGGAAATATGGGAAACCTCAGCAAAAATAAAGGAACTAAGACAAGTAAAACGGTCGCGGTTCTTACAGTGTGTTGACTGTAAGGACAGAGGCTACTGCACAGTCTGCATGATGTGGAATTCAAACGAGAATCCTGATGGAGCTCCGTTCAGAATCAACCAGTACCGTTGCAATGTTGCAGCTATGACCCACCGTAAAGTCGACAAAGCTTTACAGAGAATATCTTCTGCGAAAATAACATCCCGCTGACTTTGATACATATCTCTAAAGATTTTATATGGGAGTCGTGCCAATTATGGAAAAGATTATAATTAAGGATGCCTTTGAAAACAATTTAAAGCACCTAGATTTAAAAATTCCTTTGGACAAATTCACCTGCGTAACTGGTTGTTCCGGATGCGGTAAATCCTCCTTGGTATTTGATACGATCTACGCAGAGAGTCAGAGAGCCTTTCTTGAGGGGATGACCGGTAATATTTATGGTCAGAAACTGATGAATAAGCCGAAGGTAGGTTCTATCGAAAATCTTCGCCCAGCTCTGAATATTTCTCAAAACTACTACAACGTAAATCCCCGTTCCACTATCGGCACCACTACAGAAATCTCCTATTATCTCAGATCATTATTTTCCATTGTTAATAGCAGCCAAACATCCAGCGTTTCAGAAAAATTGTTCTCGTCCAATAACCCAAAATCTTTTTGTCCTCATTGCTTTGGCCTCGGCGTTGAAACTGTCGTGTCCGAATCTCTCCTGATTCCAGACCGTGATATCACATTGAGAGACGGTGCAATTTTATATTTTAAAGGTTCACCGGAAAGCAAGGAACAAAAGTATCTGGAAGCCCTATGCGAACATTATGGAATCGATATTGACAAAAAAGTCTCCCAACTCAGCGATTACGAGCTTCGCCAGTTGCTTTATGCTGATGACCAAACCCGATGCAAATTGGCCTATAAAGAGGGCAAACGAAAAAAGCAGCACTATGTAACACTTCGCGGAGCTATACCTGCTATATTGGAACGAATATCCGACAGTGATCCATCCGCCCCCTCAACTGTCTATGCAAAATATCTGGAGGAGATTCCTTGTCATGTATGTGGTGGGACCAAGCTACGCAAAGAAGTTCTGGAATACAAAATTGGCGGACTGAACTACGCTGACATCGAAAGCATGGAACTGACTGCTTTGTTTTCTTGGATACAGCAGTTTAGTGACAAGCGAATTTCTCCGTCCAAAAAAGAGTTTGTTGAGCAACTTGTAAACAGCATTCTTTGCAAATTGAACGCATTGATGCAACTTGACGTGGGCTATCTGTGCCTTAACAGACCCATTCCTACCCTTTCAGGCGGTGAAAGGCAACGAGTTCGGATTGCCACTCAGCTTACATGTTCCCTGAAGGGATTAATCTATATTTTGGATGAACCGTGTAAAGGGCTGCATTATAGAGATATAACCAAGGTTGTAACCGCTACTCGGAATTTAGTCTGCCGTGGAAACACCGTTATCGCAATAGAGCACAACAAACAGTACATCTCATCTGCCGACTGTATCATAGAGCTCGGGCCGGTTGGTGGACCCGATGGAGGATACTTAATCCGCCAGTCAGGCACCACCCCTGCCACTGGTCATTCTCTTGCTTTTAAGCAGCCGTTAAATGCGAAAGACTATTTTGAAGTTCGTAACATCAATTTCAGAAATATTCGCAGACAGAATGCTCGTTTTCCTATTGGCGGAATCACCTGTATAACCGGTGTTTCTGGTTCTGGAAAATCGACCTTAGCATCGGTCATTGCAAGATGTTTTTCCAGAAAATCCGATAATGTTCATGGCACTGTTTATGGCGGAAAGAATATCCGGCGGGTCATACAGGTTAATCAGGCTCCCATAGGAAAAACACAAAGATCGACGATTGTTTCTTATCTGGAAATCTTTGATGAGATTCGTGCATTGTTTTCAAAGACAGACGCTGCAAAACAGATGAAACTTGGTGCCTCGTCATTTAGCATGAACGTTAAAGGTGGGCGTTGTGAATGTTGCCAAGGCACAGGCCTCCAGAAAATCGAACTCAACTATCTTCCCAACTCCTATATCACCTGCCCTGAATGCGGAGGAAAGCGATTCAACGATCAAGTGTTATCTGTGAAATACTGCGGAAAAACAATCCTGGATATTCTGGAAACACCAATCATTGATATTGTGAATGTGTTTAAAGAATCCAAAAAAGTCTGCCAAACTTTGAGCAGCATGATCGAATTGGGTCTAGGATATTTAAAATTAGGTCAGATGTCCATGAATTTATCCGGAGGAGAGGCTCAGCGCGTAAAGCTGGCAAAAGCCTTGAGCTCTTCGTCCTATGGCAAAAATTTGTATATTCTTGATGAACCGACGTCTGGCTTGAATGATGTAGATATCGACAAATTCATTCAAGTTCTGTTTTCTTTGCAAAAGAACGGTGAGACAGCCATAATAATCGAGCATAATGTTGAATTCATTAAAACGGTTGCAGATCATATCATTGACTTTGGTATATCCGGCGGTGAATCCGGTGGAAAAATCGTCGCGCAAGGATTTCCGGAAGCAGTATTTGCCAACAAAGTCTCTTCGCTATACCGTCTGGATAAACTGACATATTAATGCACCTGTCAATTATGGGAGGAGAGCTTCAATGACTGCTGAAGGAAAGATTAAGCAATGCTCAATCGTGCTTACACGCGACTGTAATTTGCGTTGCACTTTTTGCTATGTAAAAAGTGCTGGATATGTAGCAGATAATCGAATCGAATACGATGATCTTAAAAGTATCGTTAATTTTTGCTGTGAAGCAAAAGTCAAGTATATATTCTTTACCGGAGGAGAACCGCTTACATACCCACATCTTCCGGAAATTTTGCAGTATATCAAAACAAGACGTCATCCCATAACAACTGCAGTTGCAACAAATGGTGTCTTGCTTAGCAACATGGAATTATGCCGGATGCTGATCGATAGTGGCCTCGGATATGTTGATGTATCTATGAAAGGAAGAAATCGGAAGGAATGGTGTGAAATGACGGGATATGATGGCACTGAGAAACAGCATCAGGCAATTCGTAATCTGGCTTCGTTGCCAATAGAGTTTACTTGTTCCATGGTGATAACCCCCGAGAATGTTCACTCCTTTTGCGAAGCTGTCCAAATCGCTCATGATAATGGTGCAAAGCAGTTCTCGTTCACATTCATCATCGACAACAATAATGCCGGGGACAAAGATCTGATTTACCTGCAAAAGCACGACCCCATAAAATTAGTCCGTGATTTCATTTCTCAAATTGATAAATTGAGCGATATTACAGATGAATGGTGGATCGAATACAGCTTTCCACTGTGTGTATATACGGAAGAGCAGCTAAAGCTTCTAAAAGGCAGGCTTGCTACACCCTGCCAGATTCATCTGAAAAACGCCGTAACATTCAATACGAAGATGGAATTGCTTCCATGTGATATGTATCTCTACCAGCCGTTGGGAAAATTCGGCAGGGACTTTTCGTCCTACCAAGATTTCCAGTCATTGACCGAAAATGCTATCTACCGTAAAACGATGGACGAAATCCGCAAGTTGCCATCTGACGAGTGTACCACCTGCGAGCACTTTGATGTATGCCGTGGCGGATGCCCTGTTCTTTGGAAGAATTATTCGTTTGACTCATTGAAGAAATTTAAAAACCAAAAGTTTTTTCTATAAGTTTTGTCATAAATAACGTGTAAATTTGAGTTTTTGGAGGATGAATTTCGGAATTTCGCGAGCCATGTTTTTGTCAAGCAATTTCATCTGTGTTCCGTAGTTGGAACAATTTCTCTGGTCAGATGGAATACCGAAATCAACATCTTCAGTCTGGATGTCTTTGCACAGTTTCTATTTCTCCAGTGCGTTCAGAACATAGTAGGCGGACACATTCAATCATCAATAATTTCTCGCTTGTAGTGGATGCCCGCCCAAGATACAAAAAGCACCCCTGCCCATCGTGCTGTGCTGTCGCACAACATCGAATGGACAGGGGTGCTTGTGTTTATTGTAGGCTGCTTTCCGTTTTACTAATGCAAATTATCAAATTTGGTGGTAAGTTGGTGGTAAATCCACGTTGTTCCAGTATCGAACGCCACAATTTCAAACGAAACAAAGCCATTTTTTGCGTTTTACTGCTCAATCGGCTTCATCGTGGGGACAGGTCAAGGAAGGCTCACAAATGGCTTTATTTCCCTTTATAAGCCTATCCATGCGGCTTCCTTTTTCCCTCTCCCGTACGTCACCCTACGCAACTCTCCACAACTTACCGGCAATTTGGTGTAAAAGTGGTGTAGTAGTTGGTGTAGTGGATTTTAGACCGAAATGCCCAGTTTACCGTTCAGATTTGCAAAGGAATGGGCTTTGGCTTCCTTGGTGGCTTCTGCGTAAATCTCCATCGTAGTGCTGATGTCCCGGTGTCCCATGATGTCCTGAATAATCTTCAGGTTGGTTTCATTTTCGCACAGCCGGGTGCAGAACGTGTGCCGGAGATTATGGCAGGAGAAGGGCGGCAGCAGCTGCGGCTCCCGTTTTTCCTTTTCGGCCTTTTCCAGCTCGGCTTCGTTGTGTGCCACGCTGATGCGCTTGATGGCGCGGTTGACCGTCTGCGGGTTCTGCGGCTGGCCAAAGCGGTTCAGGAATACGAAGTCCGAGATTCCGTCGATTTCGTATTCGCATACCAGTTCCAGCTCCTGCTGGTTGGTGCGTTCCTGCTCCAGTGCCTTCCGCACTTCGGGCAAGATTGGAATTGCCCGCTTGCCTGCAGCAGTCTTGGGGGTGGACATGGTGAAATAGCAGCCGCCCACCTCGTGGTCATGGTACACCAGATTGTGCTGGATGGTGATAAACCCACTCTCGAAGTCGATGTCGCTCCAGCACAGGCCAACCGTTTCCGAGATACGGCATCCGGTACCCAGCATGAAGGTGAACATCGGGAGCCAGTGCTGGAACTTCGGCGTTTTCTTGATGAAATTCAGAAACGCCTGCTGCTGGGGCAGGGTCAGAGCGTGTCGTTTGGGCGTTTCGTACTGGTGGGCGGCTTTAATGGCCGTCAGGACACCATCCGTGGGATTCACACGGATGTACTCATCGTCCACCGCCACCGCAAAGACCTGATGGAGAACATTCTGGATGGTTTCCAGCGTGTTCAACGCCATCTTGCCATTGCGGACGATGCCATTGTAGTAGCTGCGGATATCCGACTTGCGAATGTCCTTGAGCTTCATCATGCCGATCTCATCCCGGACGAACCGATTGTACATATAAACGTAATTGGCGAAGGTATGCTCTTTCAAGCCCACCTTGTTCTTACGCCACAGTTCAAACAGGTCGTTCAGGGTCAGGCTGCACTCCGGGATGCGGATGCCCTCTGCCAAATCGTGCTGGATCTTCTCTTCCTTTTCGCGCAGCCCCTCCAAGGTTGCATCATAGATGGTATGGCGTTTCCCGTTTTTCGCAGTCCAACGGTACATATACAGCCCGTCGCTCTTGCGGTAGACCTCGCCATCCTTCAGAACACGGCCTTTATTATCTTTACGTCTTTGCATATAAACTCTCCTTTTCATTCACAGAATGTCGAAAAGGAGCCTTACGCCATGAGTATACCATGACGCAAGACTCCCTGCAACATCAAACGGTCAATTTTCTACACCGCATCAGATCGAGAATGCCTTGTCCAGATATTCGTCCAGCTTACGGCGTTTGATAAGCCGTTTGGTTCCGTTCCAAAGGACGAATTTGCATTCATCGCTATCGGTCATTGACCGCAGTTTATTGACACCGATCCCGGAGTAAGCCGCCGCTTCCTCCAAGGTCAGATTACTCTTTTGCCAAATCGGAACTTCCTTCACTTGCACCTCCACTTCCTTGTAACCGGGTGTCGGGCAGAAAGTGCCAGCTTCTGCCCTGAACGCTCCCGATGAGGTTCAGATTTCCGAGTGCCCCTCCTGTGTGCGGGGTTGTGCCGATGGTTTGTTTTGCGCCTGTTCTGCCTGCAAGCGGCTCAGCAGTTGCAAAACAGAATCTCGTGCTTTCTCCTTGACCTGCTCCTTGCCTTTCTGCCGGACTTCCAGCTTCAGCAGCTTCTCCTGCAAGCGGGTGGCGGTGGTCTGCATGGTCTTGAGGAACTTGTCCAGCACGCCGTCCAAACGATGGGCAGCATATTCTCTCGTGGCCTGCGGAGCCTTGCGTTCCGGGGACAGCACCCACTTCTTTGTGTCCTCGATCATCCGCATATCTTCCTTGCGGGTCTCGGTGCGTACTACATCGGTCACGACCTCCACCGCTTTGTCATAGGCCGCAGCCGAAACATCTTCCAGCAGGGTCTCCATATCCGAAACTTTCAGGGTCAACCCGTCCAGCTTATTCTGCTGGGCGGTAAGCTGCTCCTTCTGCTTGGCAAGGATGAAGTCCTGCTTTTCCAGATATTTGCGGCTGCCGTACTCCGCTTCTTCCTCCAAATCCAGCCCGTGCCGTTTTGCAATCTCGAACAGCATTTTCCGGCAGGCGGCATCAAAGGCGATCTTGCGATTGTTGCGGCGGCTGAGGGGCTTGTCCGGGTCGGGCAGCTCGAAGCCCAGTGTTTCCAATGCCTTTTCCTGCTGGGGTGCTATTTCGCCGTACTTATTCTCACAGTCGAACACATGGCGCTCATGGATGTGGGGCGTGCTTTCGTCCAGATGCAGTGCCCAGTCCAGCACATGAACGTGTTTGCCGAATTTGGCCTTGAACTCGTCAATGAACTCCGTGACGATGTTCAGCAAATCCTCTGCCGAAGCGTGTTCATTCAGCGTTCCCAACTGGTAAATGGTTTCTTCCGGGCAGGTTTTGCGGCTGGACAACAGGTCTGGAATGGAACGGTTGCGCTCTGTGTGCCGATTCTTGGCGTTGCGCCCGTTCTGGCCTTCGACAAAATCCGTGTAGTGGTTTTCGTAGAACTGCCGTTCCACATCCGAGAAGGTCGCGGCTAAATCGTCCGGGTCAGGTGGAGTGAGAGCCGAACGGAAACCGTGGAAACAGTCCCAGTAGATGTTGCCCTTGGCTCGTTCCGGGTCGATGTGCTCACTGTTGGCAAGGTTGAAACTCCGGTCATTGTGCTTTGGGTTATAGGTGCCGTGGGTTCCGGCTCGTCCGTTGTGTCGTGTTAATTTCAGATAGACATTCCTCCGTTTCAACAGCTTGGTGGGGGAGAACGCAGCAGCGAAGCTGCTGGATCTGCCGCCGTTTTGCGCCAGATAATACCCAGTAGGATATGACGCACAGCATCATATCACTGGGGCAAAGGACTGCGTCCTCTGCACTCCTGCACCGGGCAAGCTGTCCTGAATGGACAGCTTGTCCGGTTTTTCAGAGGGTCATTTTGACCCTCTGATTTTGGCAAACTGCCAACCTGACACTTTGCCAACACCCCTATATGGTGCGTTTTCGGTCAATCGCTGCGTACGTGCGTACAGAGAAAGCCGACTGCCGTGTACGCACGTACGCAGCAAAACGCCCAAATTCTCCTTTATAGGGGGTCATGCCCGCCAGTTATTGGGTGCAAGGTCGGGCTGCACAAGGGCTTCAATGCCGACAAAGCCCCGGACACGCCGTCCGGACGAGTTGACGATGTTATTGGTGGATTCCAGATTATACCTGCGCTGGTTGGCAATCAGCGCATCGCTGAACCCTCTGGCCTTGATCGCATTCAGGCTGTTCTCTTCGCACCACATCCGGTAGACCTCATACAGCTCTTTCGAGCTGGTACTGGCATCCGCTTTCAAGCGGATGTAGCCCTCGGATTCGAGAAAATCGAACACATTGTTGTTATCCCGCTTCACCAGTTCCCGGTTGCGCTTGGCACGGTCACTCTCGGTGAACTGGAAGCCGTTTTTCACCAGCCGCTGCAAGCCCTTAAATGCCCACAGCAGGATGCCCTCGACCTCTGCCGCCATCTTCTCGGCAATGTCCGGGTCGTCCACACGAGATAGGGGCTTGTCCTTAGTGGTCAGGATGAGCTGGCGGCGGTAGAAGCCATCCGAGCGGTCATACAATGCCTGCAAATCGCCGTTGCTGAACGCCAGCAGGCGAGCGTACATCCAGCCCTGATAGCTCTGCTTGCCCTTGCGCTCCAAATCCATCTGCCCCTGTGCGGTCACGATGGACTTGACATAGTTGGTCTGACGCAGGGCTTCCATCCGCATATCATCGTCCACGCAGAGCAGGGTGTGCTCCAAATCGGCACGGGCAAAGCGGTTCTCCGAGATCTTGCCGATGCTGCCATCCTTCATGTTGCAGCCGAACAGCCGGGACAGCACAACGCCGATCTGCGATTTGCCCTCGCCGCCGCTGCCCTTGATGACCATCATGCGCTGGCCCTTGTTGCTGGGGATCAGGCAGTACCCGATGAACTCCTGCACCGTGGGAATGTCCTCCGGGTAGAGCAGGTCGGACAGGAACCGCAGCCAATGGGTGGGCTGTGCAGCTTTCGGGTCATATCTGACCGGGAGCCGGTTGCGGACGATCTCCGGCTTACCCTCCTGAAAGGTGCCGTCCAGATACAGGGTGCCGTTTGCCAGTGCGATGCGGTCGGTGACAGGTGGGAAGTCCTCCACCTGTGCCGCCAGCTTCAGCACGTCCACCACATTGGTGACCTTCTTAGCAAGGTTCGCCCCAACGTATTCACGCATCATCTCAAAGATCTCGCAGCGCAGGGGCATGGGGTCCACCATTCTGCCGTCCGGGGTGAAAAATGCGCCATTCGAGTAAAGCAGCTGGTGGGTGCTCAGAAAATCGTCACAGAACAGGGATTCGTTGAAAAATCCTTTCTTAAACCATGCAGGGGTAAAATTGCTCATAGGCATTCCGTCCTTTCATTGGCGTTACGGAAAAACGATGTGGTCATTTTGACCACATCGTTTTACTCCGCAACTGGGAAATAAACGTTCTGCCGTTCTCCCTGCATGGCTTTCCTGCCCCCTTCCGGCGGCGTTTTCCGGCTCTCCCACTTGGGGGTCATCGCCGGGTATCCCATGCAGACGGTCATGCGGTTTTCAAGGTGCAACGGGCAAAACAGCAACAAAAAAGCCGCCACAAAACAGACCAGCCCTGCCTTCGCTTTTTCTGGAAGGTCATGCTAGTCGGTTATGTAACGGCTGAAAGCCAAGATGTTCAGCCCCGCAGGGTCTGAACGAATATGTAAAAATATGTTATATTCAATTGTTGGGATAGATTACCACAAAAACCGAGCCGTGTCAACAAAAAGTTTTGAGAATATGCCACTTTCGGCAGCTTGCAAGAAAAAGCGAGGGAAACTTTGGCAAAAAGAGAGAGGGCTGGACGAGGCCAGCCCTCTTGACAGCAAAATGATTTTTAAGCGGAAGTTTTAAGATTGGTTTAAGTTTCTTGTCCCTTTTTGTGATATGATAGACCTATCAAAAGCAGGAGGGAATTTTATGACGATTCAAGAACGGCTCAGGCGCTCAAACATCATTATGCTGGTGATTCCAATTCTGATCGCAGGGATATTGTTGATCCTTGGCTTTGGCGGGGCGATCGTCCTGCTGGAATCGGTCTACCTGCCCCGGATGGGCCTGACCCTGCACGAGCTGCACAATATGGGAGAAGAACTGGAACCGATGTTTCAGGGTCTAAAATTCTGTGTTCTGTTGTACGCAGCCATCGTTCTCGTTGCATTGCTGGCGACAGTGGTGTTTACCAACCTATACCTGACCCGGAATTTATTTGCACATATCCAAAAACCGTTGGACGCTTTGATGCAGGGGGTCAAGCGGATCGAGGACGGCGATCTGGATTCGCCCATCGCCTATGAAGAACAGGATGAATTTCGTATGGCCTGTGACGCAGTGGATGCCATGGCAGTACGCTTGAAAAAATCTCTGACCGAGCAGCAAAGAGAGCAGCAGAGAAAGCAAGAGCTGATCGCCGGAATGTCCCATGATCTGAAAAGCCCGCTGACCACCATCCGGGCTTATACGGAAGCGTTGCTGGAGGGAGTTGCCCCGGACGAACCCACCCGGCAGCGGTATTTACAGACCATCTATGCAAGAGAAACGGACTTGGAGGCTCTTGTCAATCGTTTGTTTGAGCTGGCAAAGCTGGGGGCTAGTGAATACCCGATGCACCTGAAGGCATTGCCGCTGCAAGAGACGCTGCACCATATCCTGAACGCCTGCGATCACGAGGGAATATCGGTGGATTGCGATGCAGTCATCGATTGCACCGTTCTGGCCGACCGGGAACTTTTGCAGCGCGTTCTGAACAATCTGGTGGATAACAGCCGTAAATATGGCGCAAATGCGCTGTCTTTTGGCTCTGTGTGTGAGGAGGATACCGTTACCCTCTGGATGGAGGATAATGGCCCCGGTGTGCCGGAAGAACAGCTTCCGTGCCTTTTTGAACCGTTTTATCGTGGAGATGCTGCGCGCACAAAACCCGGTGCAGGCAGCGGATTAGGGCTTGCAGTCGTCAAAAAATCTATGCAGCAAATGGGCGGAAATGTCCGGGCGGAGAATGCTCCCGGTGGAGGACTGCGTATCGTGATGCAGCTGCCAATGGCAAAGGAAGGGTAATATGGAGCTGAAACGAATTCTTATTGTGGAAGATGATGCCGACATTGCGGCCATCGAACGGGACTATCTGGAGCTGGGCGGATACGCCGTGACCATTGCCCCGGATGGAACCACAGGACTGGATGCCGCCTTGCATCAGCCGTTTGACCTGATCTTGCTGGATGTGATGCTGCCCGGTATCGATGGCTTTGCCATCTGCAAACAGGTGCGCGCCGAAAAGGATATTCCCATCCTTATGGTGACCGCCCGTGGCGAGGATGTGGATAAGATCCGCGGCCTTGGCTTCGGTGCGGATGATTACATTGAAAAGCCCTTTTCGCCCAGCGTTCTGGTGGCACGGGTCAAGGCGCATCTGGCGCAATATGCCCGCCTGAAACCTTGCGCTGACACGCCTAAAACGATCACGGTCGGCCCGCTGACAGCCGACCCCGCCGCCCGGCGCATCACGAAAAATGGCGTAGAGGTTCCTCTGAAAAATAAAGAATACGAATTGTTGTTCTTCCTGATGCGCCACCCGGAGCAGGTGTTCAGCCGAGAGGACTTATACGAACTGATCTGGGGCTTGGAGTCGATGGGAGACAACATTACCGTAGCAGTCCACATCAATCGCCTGCGGGAGAAAATTGAAGATACCCCTGCCGACCCGAAACTTCTGCAAACGGTGTGGGGTGTGGGCTATCGACTCCATGTAGTTTAAGAACGGTTTAAGGTTGAAACGATCTCTCTTAAAAAAGTTTCGGTACACTCTAAGCAGTGATCGAAACTTTTTTACTTGGAGGGACTTTTATGATTTTAACCGCATTTCATGGCTTTTGCATGGCACTGGCCGACAGCGTTCCCGGCGTGTCCGGGGGAACGATCGCCTTCATTCTGGGCTTTTACGATCGCTTTATCAATGCGCTCCACGGGTTGTTTCGGGGCAATTGGAAGCAACGAAAAGCTGCCCTGACGTACCTGTTGAAATTGGGTATCGGCTGGGGCATTGGCATGGTAAGCTGTGTGGTGCTGCTGTCCAGTCTGTTTGAGCAGAATATCTATTTCATGAGTTCTCTCTTTCTGGGGTTGACCGTCTGTTCCATCCCATTTGTTGCGATGGCAGAGCAGGAAGCACTTGAAAATTGGCGCAATAGCGGGTTTCTGCTGGTGGGAGTTGCAGCTGTGGTTGGGCTGACATTGCTCCGCACCCGTGCCGTTGGGCTGGGAGCTATCAACTACGCACAGCTTCAGCCATTGCAATTTGGCTGGATATTTCTCTCCGGTGCGGTAGCCATTACGGCTATGGTGCTGCCCGGAATTTCCGGCTCATCCGTCCTGCTGATCGCCGGTGTCTATCTGCCTACCATTCAGGCTGTTCACAGCCTGCTCGGCTTACAGCTTGTTGTCATTCCGGGACTGTGCGCACTGGGGCTGGGAGTGCTGACAGGCATCGGACTGTCCATTCGCGCTATCCGCTCCGCCTTGCAGAATCACCGCAGTGCTATGGTTTGGTTGGTTTTGGGACTGATGCTGGGCTCACTTTATGCCATTGCAAACGGCCCGGCCAGTCTGGACACTCCTCTGCCGCCGCTGAGTTTCACGAATTTTCAGATTCCTGCATTTTTGCTGGGAATTGTGCTTCTTTTCGCGCTGGAAGGCTTGAAGAAAACCATGGAGAAAAAGGATGGTGGAAACAAATGAGACTGGACTGGACGATTTTACATGAGATCCGGGCATTTCTGACCTGCCCGCTGCTGGATATGCTGATGCCAAAGATCACAATGCTGGGAAACAGTGGTGCTGTCTGGATCTTGGCAGCGGGTGGGCTGCTCTGCACAAAGAAATACCGGAAGTATGGGATCATTCTGCTGGCAGGTCTTGCCATGGGTGTTCTGGTTGGCAATGTATTCCTGAAGCATCTGATTGCCCGTCCGCGCCCCTGTTGGCTGGATCAAAGCGTACCGCTTCTGATTGCTGTCCCGAACGACTACTCGTTCCCATCCGGTCATACGCTGGCCTCTGTTATCGGTGCAACGATCCTGACCGCAGCGGATAGACGATTTGGCATCATTGCGATTCCGCTGGCGATACTCATCGCCTTTTCACGGTTGTACCTTTATGTGCACTTCCCCAGTGATATACTGGGGGCTGTGATTCTGGGGCTTGGCATCGGGGCACTGACACTGTGCGGCGGAAATTGGGCAGACAAGAGGCTGCACACACAAGGCTTTTGAGGAAGAGCACTTGTAAGAAGTCTGGCTTTTTTCATCCTGCATGAGTTGTTTACAGCCAAAAGTCTGATCGGCTGTGCGTTCATTGCCACAGGAACTTCGTTTATGGTATTATAAAAGCAGGCAATGGCTGCGACACGTTGTTTTGTGCCGCAGCCATTGCCTTTGTCAATCTTCCATTCTGCCGTGGTCACAGCCGAGTGAGAGATAATGCTCAATTTCACCACCCAGCACAAGCTGAGCGTACTCCAAGGGCTTGTTGTAGCGCACTATGAACTTCGAGAATTGTTTGAAAGACTTATTGATTCTCTGCATCCCAGATAAAAAGGCAGGTACACCATGCTTCCACAGTGTGCCTGCCTTTTGTCGTATTTGGGTTCAGTGTACCTACTACACCAATCCGCTGATTCACTTGTTACACCACACCGCTTTGTAAGGCTCCTTTTCGGGAAAACGTCCCAAAATTGGTGTAGTTGTGGTGTAGTACCGCAGATGTCGTCTGAAATCCGTTCATAATTTCATCGTATCTGCGTTTTAATTTTGCATTTTACTGCTCAATCGGCTTCATCGTGGGGACGTGGTAAGAAATAGCCCTGTTTTCGTCCAACAGGCTCCAACAACGTCCACGATTCCGGGGGATTTTTTGAAGAACCCTCCAACAAGCTCCAACAGCGTCCACGAAAGTTGTGTACAGTTTTGGTCACAGCCCTTTTTTGACGGAGCGTGACGGAAAACGTGACAACGGGTGTTGTTCGCTGTCAAACCGTGATAAACGAGATGTGCTTCTTTGTCCAGCAGAGGAGAACATTTCAGTTATATCGCATCCGATTTTACCGCACGAGCAGCGCACTCTGCAATGCGGTCATAGATGCTTTCTTCTTTTCTTGGGTCGCTTCTGCGTACACATCCATTGTGGTGGTGATGTCCGCATGACCCATGATTTCCTGAATGACTTTCAAATTGGTTTCGTTTTCGCAGAAGCGGGTGCAGAACGTATGCCGGAGATGATGGCAGCTAAAGTTGGGCAGAAGAATCGGGTCACGATTTTCTGCATCAGCCTTGGCTGCTTCTTCCTTATTATAGTCTGCACAGATTGCATGAATCGTGCGATTGATCATTCCCGGCAGATAGACCTTGCCTTCCCCCGTACAGAACACAAATCCAGAATAGCCATCAATTTCATCCGTGGAGAATCCAATCACCTTTTGATACTGATATTCTTCCAGAAATGCGTCGAACACATCATCCAGCATCGGGATGATACGGATGCCTGCACTGGTTTTAGGGGAGTTGACATGATTCGTGCAGGAGCCATCTTCCTGAACGCGATAGACCAGATTGTGATTGATGCTGATCGTTCGATTCTTGAAGTCAATGTCCTGCCACCGCAGACCCAACACTTCGCCAATGCGACAGCCAGTACCGAGCATTACTGTAAACAGTGGATACCATCCGCGATACTCTTCGCTGTTGGCGATGTAATTGGTGAATGCTTTCTGTTCAGGAATGGTAAGCGCATGACGCTTTTTCTTTTCCCAACTATGGCTTTTCTTGATTTCGGTCATAACGCCTTCCGTAGGATTCAAACGCAGCAGTCCATCACGGACAGCCATTGTAAAGGTCGGATGCAGTAGAGTATTCACGATCTCCATGCTGTTCGGCTTAAAGCCTTTTTCCATGATCAGGGAGTAGTAGAACTTCTTCACATCCGTATATTTGATCTTGCTGATGCGCCGTTTCCCGAAATCGACCCGGACATAGTGGTTGTACATATATTTGTAGTTGGTCAGGGTGGATTGCTTCAGGTCGTACTTCTGGGAAATGTACTCGTCAAACAGTTCGTTCAACGTAATGCGCTCTGCACGGTCGGGGTCAAGACCATCCTCGATTGCTCTGCGAATTTTGACCTCTTTTTTTCTTAGTTCGCTCAACTCCTTTGCATAGACCGCTTTTTGCTCACCGCGAATCGTAGTATAGCGGAACACATAGCGACCATCTTTACGCTGGGATTCGCCTTTTTTCAAAGCGTATCCACGGGAATCTTTTCTTGCCATTCTTCTCACCTCATTTTCAGATTAGAGGAAAACAGCCATATCCTGATGGACTGCATCAGAGATTTTGCAATCGCTTTTTGCTGTCCTGCTCCAAGGATACTCTATGTTCTCCATCATTGCAAGGATGTCGGATTCTGGGGAACAAAAAATCGCCGTTTCAAATGAAACGGCGACCCGGTATGGAATATTTACTTTTGAATCTTTTCAATCAGGCACTCATGCTTCTTCGTGGTTTTGTCGTAGTTGATGCCTACCAGCAGCAGGTTTCCCTGATAGTCCTTCAACGCATCCCCATAGTTCTTGTTCTTGATTTGAGCCAATGCGCCGGATGCGCTCTTGTCCCATTTCAGTTCGATCACCACAGCGGGCTTATCCTGATGCAGCCTGCGGGGAATAAAGCACACATCCGCAAAGCCTTTGCCTGCGGGCAGTTCACGCACCAGCGTGTAATACTCCCGCGCAAAATAGAACGCAAGATTTATGGTGCAGCTCAGGGAGTTTTCATCGTTGTATTGCAGGATAGAGACTTCTTCATGTGCCTTGTCGATACCGGCTGCCACGGCATCCGCATCCATCGCCCACAATGCCTCCAACAGCTTGCGGGATGCGTCAACGGAATCCATGACTCCTTTCCAGTTCATCGTGCTGATGGCATTGACGTACTCCTGCGAAACTTCCTTGTTGGGAATCGTCACGGTTTCGCTTGAACTATCGTAGGTCAGATAGCCCAGATGCACCAGCAATGTCAGCACATCGTCTTTGCAGGAGAAAGTGGTCATATCATTGCTAAACGTGCCGGTGTTGACCTTCACACGCTCACCAGCCAGCATTCTGACTACGGAATCCTGCAAACCATCCATATCCATCTGGATGTAAATTTTTAGGGCTTCGTAGGTTTCGGTCTGGTTCCAGTAGGTGCCGAACTTGTGCCGCAGCATGGCTTCCACAACCGATTTCGGGCTGTACATAGAATAATGCACATCGCCGGACTGCCGGTGGGCAATCAGGTCATAGCCATCGTACCATGCTCTGGCTTCCTCAAAGTTCATCTGATACTTGTCACAGAGAGCAGCCACTTCTTGTTCGGTGAAACCAAAGTATCCTGCCAGATCACCGGGGTCGGTCATGGAATACTCCGTGAACATATTCAGCGCAGAATGGGAGCCATACTTTTTAATAGGAAGAATGCCCGTCATATAGGCCAGCGCAACATAGTCCTTATCCTTGAGCCACGCCCGCAGGAAATCGAGGTACTTTTTCTGCGCATCCTGATCCTGCTGATATTCACGGAACAGGCAGTCCCATTCATCGATCAGGATCACAAACGACCGTTTTGTTTTTGCGTAGATGTCCTTCATCACCTGAATGAGATTGTTCTCATCCCGGAAACGCACCTCCTGAAAATGGTCGGTCAGGTCAAAGACCAGATATTTTTGCAGCATGGTCAGCATTTCATCCATGCTGTGCGTCATGCTCAAAAATTCCTGCATATTGACCTTGAGGACATCGTACTGGTTCCGATGCTGCTGATAAGAACCTGTCTTGCTGATTTTCAGAGAATCGAACAGGGATGCGGTATCTTCACCACGGTCGTAGTAAGCTGTCAGCATATCCGCAGCCATCGACTTACCGAAGCGTCTGGGGCGGCTAACGCAGATGAACTTCTGCCGGGTGTTGATGACAGCGTTCGTCTTTTCGATCAGCCCGGACTTGTCCACATAGATCTCAGAGTTCAGGCTTTCCTGAAAGCCCTTGCTGCCCGGATTCAGATAACTGCCCATGCAGGAACCTCCCATCGTGCGAATATTATTATGTTCATTATACTCTAATCTGCCTAGAATCACAAGAACGGGTAACAGGGTTTTATGGAAGACCTCCGGCAGTGCGCCGGAGGTGCAAAACTCTCACATACGGAAGGTGTCAAGATATTCATCAAAGATGTCCAGATTCACCAGCACCACACGGCGAATCTTGTAAATTGCTCCTGCTTCCTTTGCGAGCTGTTCAAATGTATGCAGACCCATCGAGTAGAGTTCTGCACCCTCCTGATAGCGGACAAAACGCTTCTTGCCCGACTTGACCATGGGTTCCAGTTCCTTGATTTCAGTTCTTGCAAATGCCATATTGTACCTCTTTTCTAGTATGAGTGATTGCTTTCCAGATGCCATTGAATGCCATCCTGCTCCAAGGATATCCAGATTGCTCCATGATTGCAAGGATGCCAAAATTGCGAGTTTACCATTTGTGATTTTTTCGCCTGTTATGCTGTTTTGGAATCGTTTTTGACCAAATTTTCCTGATCCAGTGCCAGACTGCATTTCAGAGCTTTCTCAATTTGCGCCATTTCCCAGTCGCTCGTCAGACCCATGAAATTGTTGATGCGCTCTTTATCGATGGTGAAAAGTTGCTCCAACAGGACAACAGACGGACGATTGAACGCCGGATTCTTATCAATAAGAACATGGGTCGGCTGATTGGGCTTTTTGGAAATCTTAGAGGTCACTGCGGCTACAATGACAGTCGGCGAAAATTTGTTTCCTGTATTATTTTGAATAACAATAACAGGACGTTTGCCGCCCTGCTCTGAACCATAGTGTGGGTCTAAATCGGCAAAGTAGATTTCTCCACGGCGGAATCCGAAATTTCTTGTCACATAAACGATAATGACCAAGCCCCCTTTGTAATATGTAACAAAAGCCGCCCAGCAGGACGGCTTTTGCAGTGAGAAAGGAAATCTGCCATAAGCAGGGAAATAACTTACTGCTTGATGGGAAGGCTTTTCGTGCGACTGGAGCCGTTGTAGGCTTTCAGAATCTGAAGCATATACTTCTGATAGTTCGGCCCGGTCATTGCCTGACCGCTGCGATAAATCGCCACCGGGCTGGTGCGCTGGAGCTGCCGAATCAGGCGAATGGGGTCGTATTCATGGTCGTACAGAGCAACGAACTGGGTCACGCCCTGCAACACTTCGGCACGGAGAGAATCGATATCGCCCTCCCATGCTTCTGCCAGTACACGGAGCGCATCAGTGTAAATGCGCTCACCGTGTTTCCGATACTCGGCAAATGCCGTAGCGATGCAGGCAATTTTCCACTTTGCGTGGCTCTGAGCAAAACTCAGCCCAAAGCCTGCGCGGTTGGTGGCGTTCAGGAAAGCAATGGCTTCCGGGTCGCCGCCGCGAATCTTGGCGCGCATTTTTGCGCCTGCGGTCAGCGGTGCAGAGACACCGGTCTGCTGTGCAAACAGCAAGGCTTCCTGCTGCTCCGTCAATCCCGAATAAACCTTGCAGACGATGTTCAAATCGCAGTTGTTGTTCAGCAGCTTGCGGGCGGCGATGGTGTGCTGACCATCGAAAACATAGTAGTGACCGTCCCGGTAGCTGACCTTGGGAGCATTGGCGATGCGCTCGTCAAACTCGGCGGCGATTCGCTTGACACGGTTAGCGTTGAGGTTCCTCTGGTAGTAGCTGCGCGGAACTTCCAAAAACTTGCTGTTGATGACCATTTCGTGATGAACAAGTTTAATCATAGGCAAATTCTCCTTCCAATTTTACGATATAATCCTTTGCTTTCTGCAAAAGTCCAACGACTTTCTGACGGATTTTTGGGTTTTTGAGGAATTCCGGGTAGTGCTCAAAGCAGACATCCAGCCGATAGATCATGCTGTCTGCTGCCGATGACACTTCGCTGAGCATTCCTTCAGCATCAGCCACCTGTTCGACTGATTCCATTTTTGTAGATAGTGTGCGAATCGTCTGCAATGCAGTCTGTTTTTGCTTTGGCTGAATGATCGGTTCAGTAGGGACTTCAATGACTGGTGGCTCTGCTTGTACTTCACATGGAGCGGTAGAAGTAGTGGACTTTTCAACTTTCTTTAGTTTAGCGGTTGATTTACTGCTGGACTTTTTTGGTTCTTTAGGTTTGCAGATTTTTTCGACAAGTGCCGGACGATCTTCGGGCGGTGCGCGAGCAACGGATGCAATCTCGGCAGCTGTTGGTTTTACCTCGCCGGAAAGGACTTTCTGGCGGGTACCGGGAACTGCTTCTTCGGCGGCATCTACGCCTTTGGCGAATTTTTCCGCCCGAATAACGGTATTTCGAGCGATGCCATTTTCGGAAGCAATTCGTTCACAGGTTCGACTTGCTTTTTGGCTGTTACCATTTTGGTAACAGCCACTTTTCTTTGATGAAGTGTATTGGTTGCCACGGTTGAAATCGGATTGCTTTTCTGCTTCATACTGCTTTCCAATAAGGTAGTTCTTTTGTTCAACCGTAAGATTGCGACGTCCCAACTGATTTTTGCAGATCCAGACGATGGCTTCATAACGGTCTGCAAACTCTTTTTCGTGGACAGTGTACGGGATGTCGGGATGCTTCTGAAGAATTGCGTAACGGTTATGACCGTCAATAATCAGTCCATTCCACACGATGATGGGGTTGATAACCTTGCCATCGCTAACGATGTTCTTTTCGAGCTGATCCAGCTCCTCAGATGTCAGCGGTGGAATTTTGCCCTGAAACTCCGGGTCAATCTTAAGCGCAGTCAATTTCATCATCGAACCGGCCTTTCTTAAAATAGGTAGCTTTCGGGCTGGCGGGCTGGATGTAGTAGTCGTAGCCAAAACGGGTCTGGCAGTAGGTGCAGGGTTCCTTGGTGAGCTGGTAGGGGTCAGCACGGCGGACACGGATGCCGCGCGCATTGCGGAAAGCACTCAGGCAGTGCGGGCAGAGGGTGGTCAGGGTCGATTCATCGGGCTGGCGAGTAAAATTACGGCTCATAATCATTACCTCCGTTTCGTATAGGTGAGTGTTCGGTATGGAAAAAGCCCACTGCCGTGGTTCAGAAGAATCCCGGTGGTGGGCTTTGAAGTTTTGCTTTAAGTTTTTCCAACCTATTTGTCCTCGACCCCCGTTGGATTTGGAATACACCTCGGTAAGTGGGGACTTGCACCCCACTCCACATTGGCTTCTTCAGCCACCCCGTCTTCTTTATGACCGGGCCGCGAGTTACGGAAGTTTCATTATTTTGTCCGAGGGAATGATATTCAATTTTCAAGGTACGGTTTCCAGATTTGGATTTCTCCCAGTCTGGGGTGTTGCCCTTGCTGTGACCATAGTGTACCTGAAAACTGATTGCCTTTTTAGGATGCATTCCTTCCGCTTTTTGGGCTTTTTCAGCTGAAAAAAGCAGCAAAACCGGAAGCTTTCCTTCCGGTTTCACATAGACACGTTTAATTTTTTGACAACAAAAAAGAAGCCGGAGATCACTCTCCGACTTCCCGTAGATTTGTTATTCGACCTCAATCTCCATTGCAAATGCCAGAAGCTGTTCCCTCAACGATTTCATAGCCTGCTTCTGGTCATTGATTTTTTTACTGAGTGCCAGCTCAGTTTTTGTTTCAACTTTCCCAAGAATGAGGTAATCCAGAGTGACATCAAAATGTACTGCAATCTCAACAAACAAGTCCAGCGGTGCATAAGTGCCTTTTTCCAGACTTCTCATGTGCCGATCACTAATGTTCAGTTTGATTGCGGCTTCTTCTTGTGTCAGTCCATGTGCTTTGCGTAGTTTCTGGATTCTATAACCAGCGGCGTAAGGATTAAAGTACATAAGCCAGCCCTCCGACCATGCAGGAGTGCAGCCACAGGCCACACCACAGGGTCAGAGCGCGGGCGGACATTCGACACTGGCAGTTCGCTTGACTGCCGGGGCTGGGTTCGTACTCAATCAATCTTCTTTTCATTGCTTTCTTCGTCCTTTCCTTTGTCGATTATGGCAATGTTATGGGGCGGAGCATGGAGAATGCACGGTGCGCTCTCCATGATAGAGAAAAACATCCCTATATTATATAGGACAAAAAACGGATAAAAGTTAGGGCTCAATCGTAAAAGTTGAAAAAGTTGCATCTTTCTCGAAGTGCAGATAAAGCGGATTTAATACATTCCGAGATGCTTCCTGCTGTTACCCCCTCTTTTTGCGCAATATCCGATATCTTAAATCCCTGATAATAGTGATCGTAGCACCGTTTGGCCTGTTTGGGTGGGAGGGACAGAATGGCTTCATAAATGCTCATAGCAGAATGCCGCTGTTCGACAGCATCCACGAGAGCCGGTTTCTGAAAAAAGACACATTGCTCTACTGGAAAATTCGGATCATCCAATGAATGATATGCATGATATCGGCTTACTTGCCGTAGAAAAGCATCTTCTTGATGCTTAAAATCAATAAATAACTGATGGATTTCCTCCGAAACTTCAACAAAAAAATCCTCAGTGTATGTGGTGGGATAATGCTCTTTCAAGTTAATCGTAGGCATAGGCTTCCTCAAATCCGGTCAGGTTGTTGGCGAAATCGAATCAAGGGAGTGTAAGTACTCCTATTGAATTTCCTGCTCAAGATCATCAAACAAAGGACAGGAGAAAAACTCTCCAAGAGAAATGTTAAGGCCGTCGCAGAGTTTTTTGATCGTCCCGATAGAAACACTATGTCGGGAGGAATCGAGCATACTGTAAACGGTAGATGGCGTAACACCGGAACGGACAGCAAGTTCATTTGGACGAATCCCCCGCTGGTCACAAAGTTCTTTGAAACGAATCGCCACAGCGTCCTTTACAGACAGCTCAATAACATCTTTTACTATCATGCTGCGCCTCCTTTGCATGATAGTAACGGATATTGAGTTTTTTCGTGTACGCACCTGCGTATATTGACGAAAAGATGACAATATTTCATCAATGTCTTGGGCAGTGCGAATTGTCTATTGCAATTTTAACTATATAGAAATATACTTATAAGTATCAAATCATTCCACCGTATAGGAGGACACTATCATGGCAAGACCCAAGGGAAGCAAGAACAAGACCCGTACCGTAAAAGTTACCGTTGATTATGCAGCAGTCGTTGCAGAAAAGGCCGCAGAAAAGGAGAAAATCGAATCCGAGGTTGCTGCACTGATTGCCAATATCGATGATCTGAAAGCGCAGCTGAAAACCAAAAAGGTCGAGCTAAAGGCTGCGACTAAAGATCTGGCGAAGGCTGAAGCGAAGAAGGCTGCTGCTGAAGCAAAGGCAGCAGAGGAAGCCAAGAAAGGCGAAGCCGAGGATGTGCTGAAGAAGCTGTTGGCCAGTGGTATGACTGCTGAAGAAATCCTTGCAAAGCTCCAGTGATGTAACATGGGCGCGAGCAAGCGTATCTGCCCGAACTGCGGGCGCAAGATGAAGCAGCAGTTCATCGGGCTGTTTCATTGCAAGTGCGGGACAAGCTGGAAACGTGATATTGGTTTCTTTGAGCGTACCCCGGATATGATTTTTGCACTTGAGCGCAAAAAGATCGGCAGCAAGGTAAAGCAGCTGCCTATAATACGGTATAAGTAAGAGAATGCCCACCGGCTTGAAAGCTGGTGGGCATTCTATCAATGACATAAGAATCCACTTATGCCATTCGGCTTTATAGCAAATCGGTTCTTTTAATACAACAGAAGAAACATTGGTTTGTATATCGCAGATATGCTGTATTGACTGCGCTAATTTCCGGTCTTGTTTTACGATAAAAGAGGTGATTGAATTGATCGACGTATTTTTCTCCGCTACTAAAAAAGCATTAGGTAATATCACTGCAACCTATGATACTGTATGGCCAACCGCAGTTGGATTATGGAATCTGCGCTGTCTGGTCAATGGTGTAAGAAAAGAGTATCCTACTATTACAGAAGCCGAACTAGCCGCAAAATTCAGCTTAGGCAGTGGTATCCACGGGGTAAACTATAAGCGTGCATTTGGAGAACACACATGGGAACAGCAACAAGAAAAGTTTGCATGGATATTATTAAACAGCACCATACCGATTTTTGAAGAATGGTTAGAAGAACTAAAGCGGGATTATTTCCATGATATGAATATCAAGCATTTGCAATTTCCTAAAAAGGTAAAAGACGAGATTGACCGTTTGAAAAAAAATCCATCCACTGTTTTGTCCAACTCGTTTCATTCCACTTACCTTGGGAAAAGGGAGAGATGTTATAGCAAAATCGTTGCATTGATGCACTGCTACAGAGTGTTCAAAGAAGCACGAAACTGTTATATGCACAATGGTTCTAAAGCTGACACAAAATTGACAAATGCCTATGCCGAATATTCACCTTTTGCAACACCTGAGGCATTAGATGTATCGGAAGTTCCAGAATTTCCAGCTCCCGTCTTAGGCGAGGAGATTAGACTTAGTTTGCGTGGTGTCGTTGGCTTTTCCTATATACTGATTAAGATTCTAGTATCGCTGGATACCGAGTTGCTTTGCACCGCAAATGCAGAAGGAGAATTCATCTCCAGATATAAGGAAAAGCATACTCTTTTACGTGCCCTAAAGCCTGATGCTGATAAGGCAAAGCAACAGGTAAGTCAGTACGTCCGGCAATGTGGGTTTCCCACACCATTGGCTGTTGATGACCTTATTTTGTTTTTGCTCAGTCATCATCTGGTGTCTCGTTAAGGTCAATCCAAGATTTATTGCAGATCTTTATGGGTCTGCGGGCGTGGAGTCTTAGTCATATTTATTCTGTTCTTTGTATATTTATGGCTGTCTCTAGCATCTTACAGTAACGATTGCACACTTCTTCAGGGGACACAATTTTAACCAAGCCGTTCCATGCAAAAACCCACCTCAAAAATGTAGGACTCACACAAACTTTAATTTTTGCAATGAAATGTTCCGAATCAACAGCCCATGTACTAATATCTTGCCCAAAAACGTCAATCAGAGCCTTCATAACGATCTGGTGACAGAAAAGTTCGACCTCTGCCGTGTCATCTGCGCCGAACATTTGAAAAATCGACTTCCTATACAGATTCAGATCAAAATTGATTGGTATCGGTGTGGATGCCTCAGCAAGGATTTCGGGACGCTTGAAAATCCGGTCGAGCCTAAAATTCTGCACTTTCTGGCGAGCATCATTATATCCGACAACATAGTAAAAATCGCCATCCCAAATCAATTCATAGGGGCTTACAACGTATGCTTTTCCGCCATGCTTTAGGAATACCTGCTTGTTGACATCATAATCAATGTATTGAAACGATATTTTCTTTTTGGAGTCGATAGCCGAATTGATAGCATCTAAGATATAATAGCCTTTTTCATTTTCGGATTTCACACGGTCAGAAACATCAATATGTCTACGAAGTTGATCTGCATTCTGCTCGCTAGTTAAGGCCAACAGACGTTTTATCAGTTCTTGACTTTTCTTCTCTGTAATAAACTTAGATGAAAGAACGGCATCAATCAGGACTTTCAATTCAGCAAGGTCGAACAGTTGACCATCATAGTAGTATTTATTTTGCGTTGAATGTATGATTTCGATAGGGAGGCCGCCTTGCTTCATGACTTCCAAATCTTTTCCTAAAGTATTTCGATTTACATCAATGTCATATTTTGTCTTTAGCCGGTCGATAATCTCTATGGTCGAAAGCGGATGACTTTCATCTGAGTTTTCGACAAGAAGCTGGTACAGATAAACAATTCGGTATTTTGTCTTATTTTCCATCTTGTGATCTCCACCATTGTTATTTTTTCAGGAGAGTACATACGGCATATTCAGGATAAGCTTCAAGGATTTTTGCATTCATCTTATCGTCGATAATTCCACTAAGATAATCTGCATCCACACAAAAGAATTTTTCTCCCAGTAGTCTAGCCGGTAACTGATTTATGGTTTGGGGAAGTCCAACGCTGCCAATCACTCCGTATCCTTCAGCACTTACCTGAAGGGCTGACTTTGAGAACGGCGTACTATCTTCTTTGGCGATGATGACATCCAGCCCATTCTGAAAAGGGCCGTTATCATCATCGCTAGTTTTCTTTTTTCTTCTTTTCTTTTCTAAGGCTCTATAAATAATAAAATTCACAGACTGATCGTATTCTGGATAATCATAATAATAGTATACTTTATTATCTACCGCAAAATGCTCGGCGCAGGAACCCTTTTCGACAACCAATCGAATACGGCTCATCGTCACTCTAGAGCCAAACGCATTGGGATGAATGCTTTCAACTGTATGCGGAATATAAATTGTTACATACTTACAGTCGGAAAATGCGTTTTCATCAATTTTCTTAATTGATGTTGGTAATACGATTTTCCGTATTTCGCGTCGCATAGTGACTTCTTCTGGAATAACACCACGACTGGGATTTATTGGAGAAAAAGTATTTGCACCAATTCTTGTCACCGGACAATCCTTTATTGCAGATGGAACCTCCACGCAGTCAATAGAATGTCCTCTAAACTGCAACAGGATAGTGTTCCTTTTTGGGTCGATTTTGTAACCCCAGTCGGATTCAACATCTGACGGGTGAAGTTCCATATAATTAGAAACGATTTGTACCTTTTCTTCGATTTCTTTTCGATAGTCATCATATAATAATCTGTCCAATGTGCAAGACCTTATTTTTTCTGGAAGCTGATTATTATCAATTAAATAGCGCAGGATGATTCTATCATTTCGCACAATAGAATAGTAGAATAATTCTTCGTGATGTTTTGCAATATACTCTCTGTTGCCTTGAATCACTTTATCGGAAAAAGCCGCACTGCTATAAGTCGCATATGCAAATCCTCTTACCACAGAAAAATTATCAAACTCATGTGCCCACTTTTTGATTTCTTCATTTATAAGGATGACAAGGGCATTATTGGGAAGGGAGATGTAACTAGACTTTTTACTATTTCCATAAACCACCAGAACAGTAGGGCTAGCAGGAAGGCTTTCTGGCAGATTTCCTAAAAACACCATTCTTTTCAGCTTCGGACACATTGTGAATGCTCCGTCTTGAATAGAGCATACCGATTTTGGAATAACAACTGTTTCAAGATTTTGACATTTTGAAAAACAAAATTCTCCAATGGATTTGATCTTGTCTGGAATACGAATTTCGACTAAGTCGCTGTCATTTTCAAAAAAATGTTCTGGAAGTTCGGTTATTCCGCTGTCAATGTCAAGAATCTTAACGGATGAAATATCTGTCAGGTCAATGCGGTCATCTAATGAATCATCATCGGATACATCTTCAAATGAATTTTCATCAAAATCTGACAGATAGGCAGACAGAGAATTTGTCACCCAATCGACTTCATTAGGAGACAAGTCGTATTCATCGCACAAATCCAAGAGATCGTCCATTGATATTTTTTTATTAGCCAATTTTACGGAATCGACTAATGCCAAACACTGTTCACTCATCCAAACATCCTTTCAATCTGATATTTTATTTCGTCCACCAGCCCGCACGTTTCTTTGTTGCTTTTCCTCCGCATTCCTTAAAGTGAAACACATACCCTGTTTCACTAAGCTGCTCAATAATATCCTTGATTTCAATTCCACCTATAACCCACAGCACACCATTTTTAGGACGATTATCAATATACGGAAGATTGCAGCCTTTCAATGCTTTGATAAGCTCATCTTCATCGGCAGATTCCGTATTATCGTTGAGAAACAACTGCAAATCAGAAATACTTTTAGAAAGCTCATCTACTTCAATTAGAGATAGGTTATGCTTTTCGCAAATTTTCAGAAAGTCGCTTTGACTTATTTTAGTTTCCGAATGAATTAGTTCATTTTGGATTTCTTTGCAAGTCTTATTCATATACAAAAAAGCCTGTGCCCGATATGAGCACAGGCTTGTCCACCGTGTTAGTTATTATTTTCTGACGGGATGAAGCATTTTGCCAGGGCTTCATCCGAAATATCCGCATTGAATCGCTCATCGAATTCAGTGATGAAATCAGAGAGACGGTTGACAAAATCATCTGTAGAGGTGGCTCCATCCACGAGCTTTTCGTAGAGAACATCTACGCCACCACGCACATAACTATCATAGTGTTCTTCATCCGCTGGTTCGTGTTTGCGGAATGCTTTATCAAGTCGTTTCTGAGCATCAGGCTCATACACACTATCCAAAAGCATAATCAGCCTGAAGTTGAAAAGCATTTCTTCAGAGGAGTAGATCACACGATCACCCATGATATTCGTAGTGTCTACTTCACCCGTTGTCGGGTTCTTTGTGTTATCAAGCTCCGCTGTACGATTATACAAAAATCCAATCAACGGAGCATTACACAGGACATCAACATTGCGCTCGAATACTTTGGTCGGAATGCCCTTAATGGATTCAAATATACTCGTTAGCTTTGTAACGCGAACCGCATGGGAGCCTTTGAATCTATATTGCTTGTCAAACATCGTACTTGCCCCCTTTATACAAGATGCGTTTCAAACTCATCGATCTTTTCAAAATGATGTCGGCTACCGATTTTGTCACTCATGTATTTCTCTGCCAAGTCACCATCCGTATCCTTTATAAAGATGATAACTTGCTCAGCAACATCAGGCAATGCTTTACATACAGCCTCAATACGCTTCTTGTCAAATGCGGACAAAGGTGCATCCATTACCAAAGGATACGGCTCAGATTCAAGCATCCGCAGGTTCTCAGAGCTTGCATTCTTGTTTTCACGAGCCATTTTGATGATACCTGCAATGAACGCAAAAATAACCGAAATGCTCTGTGCGGTAGACGTTTCCACATTATCATCGCCAAAGCCAGTGACCGTCACTGTAATGTGATACTTTTCATCAATGGAAAGCTCCAACCCACCATCATAAATGTCGTTGAAAATACTATTGATCGTAGCCTGAAGTTTATCGCGCACTTCTTTTTCGCTTGCCTGATATGTACTAGTAAGCTGATTGAAAATTTCACCTGCGTAAAGGCGACAAACTTCAATCAAACGGTTCTTGTCATCCTTTAGACTGAGTTCGCGCCGATCCTTTTCAGCGCTGTCGCGCGTACTGATTTTGTCATCCCGCTCCGAAGTAAGGTCTGCAATTGTACTAGTCTGCATAGAAATGGATTTCTTGCACTGCTGGATTTCCATTTCCAATTTTCTGACGGCTGCTGTTATGTCATCGCTAGATGCCATCTTACTTTCCAGTCGGCGGAGTTCATCTTCCTTATCGGTGATTGTGTCATCATCGTCACTGATAAAAGTATAGGATGCCGAAATTGCATCAGGAATATTTGTTCTATTAAGCGCAGAAATCCTGCTTTTTGCATCCTTTTTGAATTGAGAAACCGTTGTGCTAATTGATTGAGGGGGTAGGTAATCCATCAGAGCCTTGACATTCTCATAAGGAACTGTGCCTTCATCCAAATGGGTTCCACAAATACATTTTTTCTGGCGGAGAAGATATTCGATTGTCTTGACATGCATATACGGAATATCTGCATTCGGAATGGTTTCGTCTTTCAGCACCTGCATGGCACGGTAAATCAGGCTTTTAGAAAAGAATGAACTTGCTCCTGCATTAAACGCCTGAAACATTTCCCGACAGGTCTGCGCACGATGCTTTTTAGCTGTCTCGATGCTTCTCTCAAGTTCTTCTCTTTCTTTTTGCAGTTTCTTTCCATCATCATATTTCTTGATTTCTTGAGCTTTCTCAACAAGACGCTTGCTAGCTTGTTCTTGTTGTTCCCGTGCTAGTTCAAGCGCCTCTGTGATCTCATCAATTCTGTCCTGACAGCGCACAATCGTTTCCGAATATTGTGCAATCTTGGAATCACTGTTTCTGTCATAGGCTTTGTCAAAGCTGCCAATAACACCAGAGGAGCCTCTGAAATGATTGATTGCAGAGAGCATTCCGTTCAAGCCGAGCAAACCGTTGACCGCCTGAGCAAAATCGTCGCTTTTCTTGTTGCCGGCAATGTCTTTGCTCATCTTCTCGATGCGTTCGCCATCAAAGAAGAAATAGCGTGACAGTTCTTTGGGAAGAATATTCTTTACCGCATCCTCACAAGCAGTCTTTTTTTCATAGGAAAGTGTTCCATCTGGCTGCTTTGTCGCAACGGCAAAAACTGAATTTTGAGGTGTGATCTTAGTGTAGTCTCTCACATAGACCTGTTCTCTTGTCAAAACATAATCGAGCACTCCATGCTTGAGGCAGAGTTCCACTCGCACAGTCTCTTTTGCTCCCGGAATCATCTTGCTTGCTACTTTTGTATTGAGCAATTTTTTGTCCAAGAAAGAAGTCTCACCGTACATACACCAAAAGAAAGCCTGCGCAAAAGTCGTTTTTCCGCTGCCGTTTTCGCCAAGGATAATGGTCACGTTCTTTCCATCAGAGCCATCTGCGAAAGAGATAAACTCGTTCTGAAATTGCCGAAAATTTTGCAGCTTTATTGATTCGATAAGCATTTTACTTCCTCCTCAATCATCTTTTTGATTTCCGTAACCATCTGCGAGTCCGATTTTGCCCTCGATTTGTTGTTCCGATTTTCCTGAATAATGATTTTGTTCATCAGCCTACGAACAACTTTTTCATCAACTTGGTTAGAATCCGCCATTGTTAATCCTCCTTTATGGATACTAAACTCAGTCACTAGACTTTATTTCTTTTGCAAACTCAGCTTCAACCCCAACATCTTCGATGGTTTCAATATGGTAGACTTCCTGAATGTCCCAGATCAATGTCTGGGCATCCATTCCGTTCAGCGCCTGCGCTGCAAATTCCTGCATTCTTGCGCATTCATTCTTCACAAGCGAAACATCCCGATTTGCTTGTTCAATCGTTAACCCCGGTACTTCATCCAATGGTCTTGGAAGCGTCACAAAATCATAGATTTCCGCATAACTTTTTCCCGGAGCTTTTCTTAAAACACGACCTCTGCGTTGGATATACTCTTTCGGATTCGTTGTGCTAGCGAGGATAAATGCCGTTTTGATTCCGGGAATATTAACACCCTCGTCCAGACACTTTATCGCAACAATTGCCTGAAGTTTGCCATCATCCTGAAATTTTTCCTTGATAGTAGTTCGTTCCTCTATGCTTTCGCGTGACGTAAAGCGAGCCACTCGCATTCCCAATTCATTACCGAGCATATGAGTAACGGCATCAATTTGTTTGATGTCTCCACTATCAACATCCGAATCGTCAGATTTTTCATCAAGTATATTGGTCGCACCACAGTAAACCAAAATGTTATTTTGATTTTTATATGGCTCTATCTGTTTTCGCAATTCTGAAATCTTTGCGATTGCTCCCGCAACTACTCGTGACCGCTTGATTGCCAGCATCTCACCATAAGAATCTAATTTGGCATTGCCGCTTCGACCTTGAATGATGTGCTTTGCCATTTCCGAAGAAATCTCCGAATATTTTTCCAACTCGTCATCAGAAAGATATACGACTACGGGATAATATTTGTACGGAGTCAGCTTCCCATCTCTAATAGCTTGTTCCAGCGTATAATCAATGCACTTTTTTCCAAAAAAGTTATACAAAGCTGCCGTGCCTTCTTCATCTCGATGGCGATCCATCGTTGCGGACAGAGCCAATCGATATGTAAAGCGATCATCAAGGAGCTTTCGGATTCTCTGTGCGCCAAAATTATGTGCTTCGTCAACCATTAGGAGTATTGGAGCTTTGATTTTATCTATCTGTTCTTGCACAAAAGCACTAGAGAATGTTGCATTGGTACAAACAAGACAGAAAAAACTTTTCTTTGGTATCATGCGCTGATCTCGAATGGCCTTTTCGAGTCTCTTTTTCCAATCTTTTTGAGAGGATGAACTATACCCTATGATAGGCTTAATATTGAATTTGACAATATCTTCGACCCATTGTTCTACAAGGTGCTGGTATGGGCAGACGATAATTGTTGCAAGGCAATCGTTCAAATCTTGCGATAACTTTGCGACAGCTGCCAGACCGCTGATTGTTTTGCCAGCACCCGTACACATAGAGAATATTCCACGATAATTTGAGCCAGCCCATGCAGCAACGGCAGCTTGCTGATAGTCTCTCAACTGTATTTCTTCGGGCATCCGTGCGCCAATCGGATTTTCAGTGGCAACTCTTGTGGCAGACTTCTTATCTTTTTTGAACTGTTCTTCATCCAACCGGAAGCTCACAGGAGCCTGTCTTTGAAACTTCTTTATCAGTGCTTGCGTTATTTCCGGGGCAGCAATGACCTTTATTCCGCACTCCTTATCGTTCCAAATAGAATCAAAAGCCTTCTTCTTTAGTGCAACCTGATCTCGTTCATAATCACTTTTCCAACCGCAAAAGACATCAATTGTTTCATAGTTTACTTCCATGGCGGTTGCGGATTCATTCATTGAGCCAGAGAACGCTATCGTATTTCCGGATGAATCTTCCATAAGACCCATCTTTTCATGGTACATTCCAATACCGCCATTTTTTTCGGTATAGGCAATTTTTATATCAAGAATATCATCTTCTATCAGCTTCGTAAGAAGATTCAGTCGTTCTAATGTATAATAGTCGTCTGATACATCTTCCTCACGAATTTGTCTTAAAATCGCTTCCTTGATATAAGTTTCCCTGTTCTGATAGCCCTGCTGTATGGCTTTCATATCTTCTTCCGAAAGATATGGAGATGCTACGATTTCGATTTTTCCGCCGTGACTAGCCATTTTGCAAATACCCTTTGAAATTTCTGCCAGTGCGGAAGAAGAAAAGAACCCCACAGCTCTCTTATAGCAGATTGCATCGCCAAGGATAGGAAGATAAAAATCCTGAACAACATTATCAATCAGGGATCGATATTCACTTTTTATATTATGGTCAGGAAAGGACATGATGTGATCTCCTTCAGATGGCTTGTTCGATATAATCGAGAGCCTCGACTAAGGCTTTGTAATCATCTTCGCTTGTAAAATACCCTACGCTGAACCGAATCGTGCCAGCCGGGTAGGTGCCCAAGAACTTATGCGCAAGCGGCGCACAGTGCAGACCTGTCCGCACAGATACCCCCTGTTTGCTTAAAAGGTTGCCTGCAATGTCACTGCTGATTCCTTCAAACAGGCAGGAAACGATGCCCACATACTGCTGCTCAGGAGAATTGCCAACGACAGTAATAAAATCGTACTGTGATAGAATATCCAGCAGCTTTTTACGATTTTGTTGTTCATGCTCGAATATTATCTGCAATCCGATTTCTTGACTCCACTGCAACGCTGCGTTCAGCCCTGCAATACCGGCAATGTTGGATGTGCCCATCTCATATCTTTCGGGCAAGCTGTCTGGCATATCCTGATTGGCAGAGTCATATCCTGTTCCGCCAAATAGCACTGCCGGCAGCTGAATTTCTGGCTTCATCACGAATCCAGAGATTCCGGTCGGGCCATACAGTGTTTTGTGCCCAGCAAACACTGCAAAATCGAATGTAGTTCGGCCAACATCGCAATCTACCAGTCCAGCGGTCTGTGACATATCGAGGACAGTGTAGCTGCCGTACTTTTTAGCCAATTCAAAGATTTCAGCAACAGGCGCAATCAAGCCAATCACATTGCTGGCATGACTGACAACAACAACATCCGGCTTGCAATCATCAAACTGATACCGTATTTTTTCGAGATCATATCGAAAATCGGATGTCACAGCGAGTTGTGTCACATTGATTTCGCCTGTGTTTTCAAAATAATGCAGTGTCCTTGTTACAGCATTATGTTCAAAAGGGCTGATATAGAAATTCTTCTTTCCCATCCTGCACAGTCCCTGAAGGATAATATTTAGCGCAATCGTTGCTGTCGGAGTAAATACGACCTGCTTTGCCGGACAGTGCAAAAGTTCCTGAAGGCGCATTCTTGTGTCCGCAACGAGCGCACCAGCAGATTTAGCAATGCCATAATCACCGCGCCCAACATTGCCGCCACACTTGCGATAGAACTCATCCATGAAAGAGTAGACCCTATCTGGCTTTGGGTATGTTGTTGCAGCGTTATCAAAGTAAGCCATACTTATTCTCTCCTTTAGGGATTAGCACAGTTCTCTCAGAACATCCATGAGAATCTGACGCTTTTCCTGTTCAGAAACAGCCTGTCCCATACCAGTGATTGCTGTCTCAATCATATTATAAAGCAGCTTTCCGCGGCTGCTGGTTTCAACCTTATCAAAACGCTTTGTCACAGCACGTCCAGTTTCATCCTCATAGGTCAGCTGGTAGCCATTAACTGCCTCCGCTGCATCCGTTTCGGCTTCGGCATGGAACCCTTCAGCCGTTGCCTTATAGCGTTTGACATTTTCCAGTGCTTCCGCCTGCGTATCTGCATCCCAATCGCTTAGATTCAGGTCTGTTGCCAGTTTTGCCAATCTCAGTGTAAGGGCGTGTTCGCTTAAACTTTCATCTGCAAAGAAAAGCTGGAGCATTCTGTCCGTTCCATCTGCAAAAAGCTGATTGCGAATCGTCGAATCAAGCTGTCCTGCCCATTCGGAAACCACACTCGGCAGAGATTTCTTCTCCATCATCGCATCATCCTGTTCAGAGCCAAAGAGTTTCTTCACCTCTTTGCAGAATGTGGACTCCAACTGCCCAAGAATCTGATCGTAGAAGAACTTGATTTCAGCAACGGCATCTGCGATTTCTACATTGCAGTCGGCTTGTCCCGTGATGAGAATGGGGAGCCGTTCAAACAAGAGCGTGTGTGTACCGATGTTCTGCTTCAGCATACGGAGGAATTGACGCTTTACCTTATCGATTTGCTGTCCATCTGGCGAATGCTTGGACTCCTTTGCATATTTGGGCAGTTCCATATACCATCTGTGCATCGCAGATACGACATATCCATAACCCGCTGCCGTTTTTTCCGCTTCGATAACATAATCCTTGAACACATTTGCCAGTGCTTCGACATACTTGTCTTTTTCGCCATTCCAATCCAGACACTGCAATGTGAAATCCTGCGGAGCCGCTTCAATCTGGAGCAGGGTATCGTTGTTCAGAGGAACCTGCGAGAAGCGATCATAGATTATAATTTCTTTCTTGTATTCGTGGAATACCGCCGCGACATAAATGGGGACAAGTCCCTTTCTCAATCCGATATAGCACTTAGCGGTAGTCAACCGTTCATACAGGTCTGAAAAACTCATTTTTTGAGTTCGTGCTTCCTGTACGAAGCCTTCGATCTCACCCATCAGCTTCGACATGAGATAATCTTTAGGGTGCAGGTTGATTCTGGGTACGCCATTCTCGGTTTCTAACACACCAGTTCGGATCAGCGTACTCCGAAGAATCGACACTTCCTGACCGGAACCAGCCAAGCCGAGATTAGGCTCTAATTCCGAGCGCAGCAGACCGATGACAATTTTACTGCGGCTATTCAGAGAATTCGCGGTCAGATGATTCTTGTTTACTGCCTCATTGATGATAACAGGGGTATTGAAGTAAAGACTGCCGCAAATCGTAGACAGCAAATCGGTCAATGCAGCCTTACGGACGATCTGCTTTTCCTCGCCCTTGTAGATATAGGTAGCTGCTCTTTTCTCTGGGTGAGTATAATCGCTGATATAGTGGTTGATGATTTCACGGAGATCTTCGTAAATCACCTCATATTCATCAAAAAGAACCTTGTCAGATGCCGCCAGTTCCTTCAGCGTTTCCACTGCTTTGTATTCCCGAACAGTAAAGTCAATCGGAACAAATTTGCGAGGAACAATAAATACACAATTCGAGCAGTATCTGCTGGTTTGCTTGATAATGTCTGCGATTCGACCGATTGCTTCCCTGCTGTGGGGGATGACCGCATATACGATGCCATCTGCTTCAGTATTCAGTTGCTTTGCCTGCCAGTTGACATCTTCCGTGATCTCCGATTCATCAATGAATGTAAAGTCAAAGTATCGGGTGACTTCTTTTTCATCGTTGTAGCGAAGCGGATAAATGCAGCTGTCAAAGTTCGATGCATTCAGAACCTTTTTGACAACAGTGCTGCTTTGCTGAGATGCGATCGTATCCTTGATTTTGGCTTCAATATCCACCCCAGAGCTTTCCTTCAGCTGGAGGTAGTCATTGCTGCGCTTGAGGTAGATGACATACTCGTCATCGATCAAATTATTTAATGCCCGCTCGATTTCAGGAACAGGATACTGGATGGAGTAAATTCCAATCAATTCATTTTTTGTCGGAGTGAGCTTTTCAAACTGCTCCAGCATATAAATCAGGGATAGGGTCTTTACAATTTTTTCCTCTAGCGAGCCATCGTCGAGTTGATTCAGGATAACGCTGGTCAGAAAGTAAATATCATGCAGGGTTCCGTTTGCGATTTCCTTCTTGAACAGTGGCTCAAAGTAATCATAAATCTGATCCGGCGTAACTACTTCAAACGAAGTATCATCGTACTGCTTTAAGAACGAAGGCAGCGTTGCCGGCCCATTCGAGGACAAAAAGGTAAAGAGGGTACGCTCATTCTGGGCTACACGCTCAGACAATCTCGGCAGAACAAACGTAGACACCGGATGAAGCGGATAGCAGGCTTGAACTGTACGTTCAATATCTTCAGCCTGCATATCTGCAAAAATTCGATGCGTTGCATATCGTTTTGCTAATTCAGCGAACTCTTTCTGATGGTTCTCTTTGAACTGATTCCATAAATCAGCTTTTTTCTGAATGACCGTTGCGATAATTTCGTATGTCTGCGTAAAGTTGTTGTTTAGATGAACATGAGTGAACCGCTCAGAAACACCGCGCCAGCCATCGACTTTTTGCTTTGGCAGTCGGTCAATATAATTGGCAATTTCCTTGTGGGAAATCAGCATAAGGTGCATCTGACTTGTGCCACTACGATTACACTTTTCTGCGAAATCCTGAAGCATCTTTGTGTCGCTGACAGATGCCTCCGAGATATTGGCTTCAAGGTACTTGCTGAACTCATCATATATGACATATACACCCGTATAACCGAGAGGCTTCAGTGCCTGAACCACGCTCTCATACAGTTGTACAACATCAAATCCAACAAAAGGATTAAATGTGCTGCCTGCTGTCAAGCTAGGATAAATGCGTTCAAACGCCTCATACGCTTTGATGTCATAATCTTCCAAGCGAGAGATAAACGAAGGCAAGGTATCAGAAATTTTATCCTTGAACTGCTGATAGGTATCAGGAAAATCTTTTTTCCAGCGTTCAATAACAGAAATAGCCGCCTTATAATTCGTTTCCGGCATGATGTCCAGCAGATCATTTTCCTTTAATGTCTGCTGAAGTGCCAAAAGAAAAGCCTGCGTGAGGCTTGTGTTGCTGCCAGTAATGATAACGGGCAGCAGCTTGTTGTTGCTCTCATAATAGTTCTGGATGAGTCGATTCAGCTTGTCACGCTTCTGGACTGCCGGCATCAGCTTTTCAAAGAGGCGCAGATCTCGCTTCATCAGAAGGGCGAGAATCGTCAAAACAATATGAGATTTTCCCTTGCCATACGCGCCAATCAGAACGCGCGACCGATCTGTAGATGTTGGCAGAGTACTCTGTAAAATATCCTCCATCAGCTGGAGTGCAGACTGTGTAGGAATATAGCTTTTTAATTTATCGTCTGCGTGAAGGTCATAGGCAATATTTACGGAATACTGAAAACCTTCCGCTACCGAAATCATTTCACTCATTAAACTTTCCCCTTAATCAATTTTGGAAATGCACTCGTAGTATTTATCTACACATTCTGTAAAAGAGTAACACTGCTCAAGACGGATAACATCAAGACCTGCGGTGCGAATGATCTTGACCAATCTCATTTTTTCGACCCGATGAAGTGCATCCAACATAGTAATCGCATCCAGATTGAATGTTTTACCAATGTTGCTTTTTGCGGTAAGCAGCTCATTCAGACCAATTTCAGTTCGTCCCTCTGCTTGATCGCACATAACGGCCATCAAGACCCACGGATGGAGGGTTTCTGGCATTGAAATAGACTTCCGATAGGTTTTCTTGCTTTTATCCAAAATATCCACAAGTCCAAGTTCACCCAGCGGACAGTCGATATTGTTTTCAGGATTAACTCGTGTCGGGCTTGTCTTATAGCGCGGAAGATAGGTGTTGAGGATGCAGGCAAAATCATCTGACATAGAGCGAATGGCAACAGATTCGCCATTCATGGACACATAATTCTGCAAAGCAGAAACGAAATCCTCCTTTGTAAATTCAGACATATTGAATTCGTTGAAGAAGAAATACCATGCAGTTGCGTCCTCTTGATTTTTGGAAAGCATATAGTGCAAAAGATACAGCGTACCGTATTCTTCCATGTAACGGTCGTTCTTGTAAACCTGTGTTCCGAAATCCGTGAACTTCTGAATTCTTTTTTTGTTTTGAATCGCTTCTTCCGTAAGATTTGTTGCTACAAGCCAGTAGCGGAGAGCCTTTACCATGTTAGAGCCGATGCCAAGAACATCCATCGGATTCTCATCTTTTGCAACAAAGACATCTGGTTTCGTCTGGACAGCTTTCATTCCTTTGCTCAACCATCCTTTTCGGATGAAAAAGGTATCATGTGCTCTAAATTTCATGGCTAAAATTCCCGCCTTATCATTTTGTTTTCAAATATTTGTTCATCATACATCCGCCATCTAGGTATTTAGGGGTTACGCACATTTTGCAATGAACGCATTTGGCAGGATTGATGTAATAGTAATCTCCGATGATTGAAATCGCTCCGGCTCTGCAAAGCGATTCGCATTTCAGGCATTTTCGGCAAGCATTAAACTTGCGAATCTGATAACCAACCATCCGTTGCAGGTCATCGTGGTCTGCAACATTCATTGTACGCACTTTTACCGCATACTCATATCCATCATGCGTAAAGGGTTGAATCGAAAGGATGGGGACATTCGTTCGCACATCCAGAACGATAGTTTCATTCAGAAGTTTCTGACCGAGTTCAGGTGCCACCCGACCGAAAGGAACGAACATCCCAATCAGTTCGTCATCATAGGGGCGAACAAGTCGATAAATCTTCGCATGATCCTCTGCTGTGCAATTCGTGAATTTAATCTTCACATCACCGGCAGTTGCCAGACCGTTGCCGCCCTGACGCGCCTTCCACTTGCCAGAGTCAACGTATTCCTCGGCATCCGGCTTTCCAATTTTCTTTGCAAAGCGAACCAAAAATTCTCGCCATGCCTTTGATTTCTCCGGCATATAGATTCTGGACAAGAACTGTGCGCGTTGATTGTTGTTCGGGCAGCACCAGCATCCCACACGGTCATAGCCCAAGCGGTATGCGTAATTGAAATCTATCTTTTTGCTCAAAATGTACAGCCAAATATCAATATCTTTCCAGAAGAAGATGGGAGATGCAACCGTCTGTTTTTGGATTTTAACAGACTCCGCATCATCCTCGATACGATTATACTTGCTGCGGCTGACAGATTCTGCTTTGCGGATACCATAAAAAGTCAAAATCTGCTCATTACGGAACAGACTGTTTAGTGTCCGCGTAATAGGCCCTGTTTTGAACATTGAGCAGCACCAGCGCATCATCCGGGCGGGTGGCCCAATGTCCTCGCAGACATCTATAAAGTTTTGCTCCTCATTTTTTGCCACCATAAAAATGGCATGAGGATGATTATGGCGATAGCGTTCAGCATATTCGCCAGTCGTAGGAAATTCCAACGTCGTGTTGCCGAAAATATGAACAATACTGGATGTCCCCAGTGCGTTGATTGCCAAATCTGCCGTGACGGTGGAATCCTTTCCTCCAGAAAAGGACACGACCAGCCGTTCCTCATCAAATTTGGAAGCAGCATTTCGCACGAACTCAGATGCTTCATCAACAAGATAATTCAAGCGGTTTCTGTTTGCTTCACAGAACCGTTCTGCGTAAACATTGAAGTATTCGTAGCTGTTTTCGCCTTTATATTCTTCCAACTGCTTTGAAAGCTCGTCTGTGTCTGCTTTTTCAAAGAACTTTGCGGGAAGTGCCACGCGCTTACCATCAATATAATAGCTGCTGTTCGCTGCCCAGACAGACTTCTGCATATACTCATAGGGCTTTTTTCCCAGCAAAAGCTCCAGCAACAGACGTTCCTCCGGGAATACAGGACGCAGATCGGCAGACAAATACTTCGTCTTGTGACCGCAAAGCGGGCAAAGTCCCTTATCCGCTTGCGTGGTTGTATTGATAACTGGCACTTTACATTCTGGGCACCAGTACACCTCAACAGGAATATCTTCAACCGTCTTGCTACCGCAGATCGGGCAGATTGGGTCATTCGTTTCGATGTTGCAGTTCTTGCACCACATCTAAATTCTCACTTTCATTTTAAATCCGCAAAAGATTACAGGTTTTCTTCAAGTATCCTAAGAGTCTTTTTTGTGTTGAGTTTGCGCAGAGCTTTCGCTTCGATTTGCCGGATTCTCTCACGGGTAACTGAATACTTCTGACCTACTTCTTCGAGAGTAAAAGGGTTATCATCAAGTAGACCATACCGTAAAATCATAACATCCTTTTCGCGTGGTGTTAGCGTTTCCAACGCTTTATTTAAGGCTTTAGTCTGCTCATGCTGCTTCAAATCAGCGGAAATTTGCTCTAGGGCAGAGGTTGTAGTTGGTTCTTCCTCGTTCTCAGCTAATTCTGAAAGAGAAATTTCGCTCATAGACATCCGAATCATCTCCTGAATATCTGGAAACGATATGTCTGGAAATGTTTCCTTTATTTTTTCCTTTTCGTATTTGCAGCACGGGAGATCATTGCACCCGACACAACCATCTTTTTTCAACTGCAAATAGACAGGTGTCCACCGCTCTTTAACGTGGACGGGATAGTACACTTCCTTACATGGCAAGGGCATCTCACGATTGATGACCTGCATCATGTAGTATGAGATGAACGAACCGATGGAGCCGTCTGTATCTGGATCATATTTATCAACCGCAGTCACTAGCCCAATGCAGGCGAGAGAAAACGCGTCCTCGAATTGTATGCCATATCTTTCGACAAACGACACTGCAACGCGCACAGCAAAACGAAGGTGCATTTCAATAACACGTTGGCGCGCATACGAATTTCCATCTACGACCTGATATTTTAGTGTGTCAAATTCTCCTCGTTGCGGCGGAAGTATGGATTTTATTGAGTCAATAATGCCTTGAGATTCCGGGGATAAAGCGATTGCTTTCTTGTATGTTTCTTCATAATCGCTTTGAGCGTAATCATAAGTTTCTGCTGCGCTTGTGCTGACCGTGTCTTTTATAGCGGGAGCCTCATCATATACCAAGACACCCTTTGACACCAACGCCGAGGAAAGCCAGTCGATGTCCATTAGCGAAAGATCGTCACCCTCATCAAGGATGTCATCGGTCAAAACATATCCTTGCCTCTGTGCCAGAGCTATTAAATTGGAAAGTGCGGTATCTCTGCTCATTGTGTTATCCAATCCAACATTCCGTAAACGAGCAGCACTATACCTGAAATCTGCGGCAATCCGATCAGACACATACCATTCTGCCCATGAAAAGTAATGTTTGCTTGTGAATTTATAATTTATTTCGTCAGATGTGTTCTGTTAATCAATTGTTATTGTACACTTTTCCATATATAAAATCAATGTGCTACTGCCACAAATCTTTAGCACCACCTTTGTGGCAGTGCGTGTTGACACGATACGGTCTGTGTATAAAGGAAGCACTCTAAAAGGGTGCGTAGCGTGTGCAAGCAGGGCGTTCGTATATACAAACGCCATTTTTGCGTTGCAAAATGCTTGTTGGGATAGTCCCAAACCCTTTGTGTACTGCCTCCGCTGGATGCAGGCTGCGCATTTGTGCCAAATGCTTCTATAACGAAAAAGAACACCGAGGACTCTCCCAGAGCGGGAGCAATCCTCGGTGTTCTCTGTTTATCGGGTCTGCACTTTTTCCTCGGTAGCCTTTTCTTCTGCGAAGAACATCTCGACATTCTTCTGTGCTTTCATCAGCTCCTGCATCTCATCCCGCGCCTTGCGATAGGCAGGATAGGTAGCTTTCTTCTGAGAAAGCAATGTGGAGTATTCTGTGTTCAGCTCTTTTACCTTTGGCAATTTTTTCAGTCCGGCTTCGTCAAAAGCGGCTTTTGCCGCCTTGTGCAGTGTAATCTGCTCCCGATGTTCTTCCAGAAACTTCTTGCTGTACCCAGCCTTACGGTAGGCATCATACACAGGTCGTGTCTTGGCATAGTTGATGATGTGCGCCCGCAGGACAGCAATCTCCGCCATGCGCTGCTCTGCAGCCTTGATGGAATCGCCCAGCTCATGGTATTCTGCCGTTGCCGCATTCACTCTTTCCTGCATCTCCTCGATGCTGCCGATTTTATTTTCCTGCAAGAAGATCAAGGTCTTGGACATTTCTTTCAGATTGTAGCGTTTCGCCCACCATGCATAGCCTTCGCTCTTGCCCTCGGAGAGTTTTGCCTGAATGTCCACTAACAGATGGAACGGCTGCTCTTTCGGCGGCTGTTTCTGATGCGGGCGGTGTTCTGCTTCTCCGGCAATGACCGCCTTGATTTCATCTTCGCTGTGCCCTGCGCCCAGTGTCCGAAAACGGACAAAGCGTTTCTGCCGGGTGCCTTTGACGGAGGTGTGCTTACCTCGTTTGATTTCGTAGCCCCGCTGTTCCAGCTTTTGAAGAAAGGCTTCAAAGTCTGAGGGCTTCTCGTTCAGCAGGATGTTGTCGATTACGGCACACAGCTTATCCCGATTGCTTTCTCTGGGTGGATAAAGGGTGCGCTTCTGCCGCTCCCGATACGGCTTGATTTCAATGACGGACAGCTGATGCTCCAGACAAATCAAATCGCTCAACCGCTGCACCGCAAGCCCGGACAATAAAAAATCCCGGAATTTCCGGGTGCTGTCCAGTGCAGTAGAATTGTAGATGATGTGATTGTGAATGTGTTCTCGGTCGATATGGGTCGCAACAATAAAAGCATACTTGCCCTTTGTAAACCGCATGGCAAGCTCATAACCGACCTTGTTGGCTTCCTCGGCAGTGATCTCTCCGGGCTTGAACGATTGACGAATCTGGTAGGCAATCACATCATTTTTTTGCCTGCGCCCGGTCATCAATTCATACTGGCGTTTGGAGAGCATGAATTCTTCATCGACCGTCAAGGGACTGCATTCGTAACTGCTGACCAGTTCGCCCTGCTGTGTCTTGTCCGGGTTCTGGACGTAATCCGTGCGGCTTTTCAGGCAAGCCGCAACGGACTTTCCCTTATTCTTGTGCAGTGCAATCAATCGGGTTGCTGCCAGTTCTACCACCTCCCGGCAAAAAAATTCCACACAATGGCGGCATGATGATATGTTGTTTACCGCAAAATTGAAAGAAATAAATAAGTTTTGCGTTTTCAAATCGCAAAACTTATAAAATCAATGCGCGAATACGGGCGATATGCAGGAACTTTGCCCGTCACAGTTCTGCAATCCAGCCGCTGAACCATTCCACGGCTTCCACAATGACCGTTCCGGCAGTGATGAGCAGGAAACAACCGAACTCTGCTGCCAACAGGATCAAGAATTGCGTCCACTCCCGACAGTACAGCGTATAAAGTCCACAGCCGAAAATATACATCATCGGCAGTGCAAGGATGAAAGCGGACAGATTCAGCGTCCACCGCAGTATCAAAGCCAGAAATGCACTCACCAGAACCAGAGGGAGTAGAAGAATTTTTACCATGAACCTCATTGTTGACACCGCCTTTCTGAGTTCAGTATATAGAAGATTCTGCGCACCGTCAACGATGCCGAAGCGTTATGTACCCCACAGCCGGAGCCGTGGGGCAGGGTCAAAGGTCAGCCAGCCGGGAAAGAATCTGCTTGCCGATGGAGATCAACTCATCCAGCTGGGTGCGCAAGTCCTCCAGATCGGCGGCATAGACCTGACCGCTTTCGTTGGCGCATTTGGCGTACTGGTTGAGGTTGTTGCTGCACATCTGGAGCAGATACGCCATGCGGCGCAGTTCTTTCAAGTCCAGATATAAGCAATACCCGTCCAGAGCCATCTTGCGGATATAGGCACTCAGACTGCGGATGCCCATACCCAGCATTTTTTCATAGATGCGGTTCTTCTCCGTCTTTGTCAGGCGCAGGATAATGACCTCATCCCGTTTTTCTCTCACCGGGCATCACCGTCCTTGTCGGGATAGGATTTGAAAGGCTTGACGGGTTCCGTTTTTTCCGTTTTTTCTTCCAGAGCGGCCAGCACAGAGCGGCGGGGTGCATCCTCCTTTTCTTCCTCGTCCTGCTCCGGCTCACGGTGCTTTTCGTCCACATCCAGCTGGGCGTTCAGTTCGGCCAGACGTGCGGATTTCTGTGCCAGTTCCTCCTCCTGTGGGAAAGGCTTTTCAACCTCGATCTGCGCCGCCGCCTGCTGCTGTTTCAGGGTGTCCAGTTCGTTTTCCGCAGCGGTGATGCGGTCGGCAAAATTGCTCAGGGCATTGTCCAGACGGACAATGCTGCCATGCGGGTCGGAGCCGAGTGACACCGTGTATTTCAGCTTGCCTTTCAGAACTGCCTGATGCTCATTGCGGAACGTGTCGAACCGCAGGGAAAGTTCAAAGCCGCGATAGCTGCCCACCGCCTGTTCCTCGGTGTTCGGCAGTTCCGTACAGGCGAGGATCAGCCGTTCACCGGCAGTCTTTTTCTCGTCGTAGATCACGCCCTTGATGACCATGCCGCAGAAATTCTCCTTATCCTGCGGATGCGCCGCAGCGATTTCGGCATCCGATTTCAGGGCTGCAATTTTTGCAGTCAGCTCCTGAATCTCTGCCGGGAATTTCGTCAGCAGCTTGTCCTCCAAACGGAACTTCTGGCTCTGATGGTCGGCTTTCAGAACCTTGAGTTTTGCGACCTGCACATCCAAATCCATCTTCTCCTTGATAAGAGGATTGCCGGCACACAGAGCCTTGATCTCTGCATAGGACAACGCCTGCTCGTCCACATCGTCGCAGGAGCGCACCGGGGATTTGGATGTCATAATTTGCGAGATAAATCGCTGTTTATTCTCCAAGGTCTGATAGAGGTAGCTGTCGAACGTGCCCTCTGTAACGTAGTTGAACACCTTGACTTCCTTGTTCATATTGCCCTGCCGGATGATACGACCGTTGCGCTGGGTCATGTCACTGGGCTTCCAGCCGACATCCAGATGATGCACTGCCACAAGACGCTGCTGGACATTGGTGCCTGCGCCCATCTTTGCGGTGCTGCCCAGCAGAATGCGCACATCGCCGGAGCGCACTTTGGAGAACAGTGTGGCCTTTTTCGCTTCGGTATCGGCGGAATGAATAAACTCGACCTCGCTTTCCGGTACTCCGGCAGCAACCAGCTTCTTGCGAATATCATCGTAGACGTTGAAATTGCCATCGTTTTTCGGGGTCGAGAGGTCGCAGAACAATAGCTGCGTCAACTTCTGGTCTTTGCCTTCCTCCCAGATTTTCAGGACATTGTACACACAGACATTTAACTTGCTGTCCGGGTCATCCGGGAGCATGGGGTTCATCAGGCGGACATCCAGACCGATTTTTCTGCCATCGTTGGTGACACACAACATATTATCCACGGACGCATCTACATTGCCGGAGTGAATCTCGGCGGCGCGTTTGCTCAGTTCCTGCACCATTGCTTTCTGGGTCTCGGACGGTTTTGCGACCACGGTTTCAAACTTCGCATCCGGCACAGGCAAGTGCAGCTGGTCGGAAGTCTTGATGTCGGCAACTTCCTTGAACATCGACATCAGTTCGGGTAAATTAAAGAACTTCGCAAACCGGGTGCGCGCACGGTAGCCGGTTCCTTCGGGCGCAAGCTCGATGGCGGTGGTGGTCTCTCCAAAGGTCGATGCCCAACAGTCAAAGTGGGTCAGCTTTTTCTGTTGGAGAGTGCTGTACTGCAAGTAGCGCATGACCGTGTACAGTTCGGTCATGGAATTGCTGACCGGGGTGCCGGTCGCAAAAACAACTCCGCGCCCGCCTGTAATCTCATCCAGATAGCGGCACTTGCCGAACATATCACTGGACTTCTGTGCTTCGCTGGTGGATAATCCTGCGACATTGCGCATTTTGGTCGTGAGGAACAAATTCTTAAAACTGTGCGATTCGTCCACAAACAAGCGGTCAACGCCCAACTGTTCAAAGGTGATAACGTCATCTTTGCGGCTGTCGGCGCGCAGCTTGTCCAGCTTTGCTTCCAGAGTTTTGCGGGTCTTTTCCATCTGCTTGATGGTGAAATTCTCGCCTGCATTGGCTTTCAGTTCGTTGATAGCCAAAAGGGTTTCGGCGATCTGATCCTGAATAATGCGCTCCTGCCGCTCGAAGGAAAGCGGGATGCGCTCAAACTGACTGTGACCGATGATAACAGCATCGTAATCGCCGGTAGCGATGCGGGCGCAGAACTTTTTGCGGTTCGCCGTTTCAAAGTCTTTTTTTCGTGCCACAAACAGTTTTGCATTGGGGTACAGATGCAGGAACTCCGATGCCCACTGCTCCGTCAGATGGTTGGGCACCACAAAGAGCGATTTTTGGCATAGTCCCAGCCGCTTGGCTTCCATTGCGGATGCCGCCATTTCAAAAGTCTTGCCCGCGCCTACTTCGTGTGCAAGCAACGTATTACCGCCATAAAGCACATGAGCAATGGCGTTGCGCTGATGTCCCCGCAAGGTGATTTCCGGGTTCATGCCGACAAAATGAATGTGAGAACCATCGTATTCGCGGGGGCGTGTAGAGTTGAATAATTCGTTATACTGCCTTACCAGCGATACACGCCGCTGCGGGTCTTGCCAGATCCAGTTCGCAAAAGCATCCTTGATGGCTTGCTGTTTCTGCTGGGCGAGGGTAGTCTCATTTTTGTTCAGCACACGTTTTGGTTTACCCTCGGCATCCTCAATGGTGTCATAGATGCGGACATCCTTGAGGTTAAGCGTATCTTCCAGAATCTTGTAGGCATTGGCACGGTGCGTTCCGTAGGTTTCCGTGGACATGATATCGCCGTGACCCAATGCGGATTTTCCCTGCACACGCCATTCTGCCGTATACGGAGAGAACCGCACATTCACATCATGGCGCAGATAGTACGGAACCTGAAAGGTCTCCTGCATAAATTTCTGGATGATTTCAGGTGCGAGCCACGTTGCGCCCAGCCGCACATCAATTTCGGATGCTTCCAGTTCCTTGGGCTGCGCTTTAGTGAGCGCGTCAACATTGACTGCAAATTCCGGGTTCGTTTCGGCGGCAAGGCGGGCAAAGCGGAGTTTCGCACGGACATCGCCGGAAAGATACTCGTCTGCCATCTGCCAGCCTGCTTCCGGGTCAGTGGGGTCTGCACTGGGGTCTTTGAAGATCACACCAGAAAGTTCAGTGGTGATGCGCTCATACTCGCCGGGAGTGCCGAGCAGTTCTGCCATATACGGCAAGTCCACTCTGCCGTGTTCGCCCATCGACACCGCGAGTGCTTCGCTGGGGGTATCCACGCTGGTGACAGTGCGCTCCGGGCGAATCGTCCTTTTGGTGAACATATCCGCCTTGGATTTCAACTGTCCCTGCTCGTCCAGATTTTCCAGAGAACAGAGCAGATAATAGGAAGAATCCTGCTCAAACAGCCGTGCATTGCGGCGGTCGTTCAGCAGACCGTATTTCTTGGAAAACGCATCGTAGGCATCGTTCAAGCGCACCTGCGTTTCCTGCACGGCAGAATCCGGGTAATCATCCAACTGCTCCTGAATCAGCTGGTTGACGATCTGCCGCAGTTCCACCATACCGGTGACACGAGCCTTGGCATTATCGGACAGTTCCACCTGTGTCATAATGGAGTTTTCACGATAGAAAACCTCGCCGTCCACCACGGCATAGGAAAAGTTTTTTACATCCGGATCTGCTGGAAGCGTCTTGCGTTCTGCCTCGGCATCTGCAATATCTGGTGTTTCCACCTCGACTTCCGTGTACTGTCCCTCAATATGCTGTACCGCTTCGGCAAGCTGGTCGGCCAGCATTGCACCCTCAATGGGCGCAACGGTCAGTTCCTCTCGTCCGTACTGGGTGCTTTCGGTGGTAAGCTGCCCCAGCACCATTTCCGGGTGGTCTACGAAATACTGGTTGATGGCAAAGCCGTCCTCGGTCTTGCCGAGCTGCACCCAGTCCGGCTCATGGTCGATAGGGCGGTCACGCTTTTGCAGGAAGATGATGTCGCTGACAACATCCGTGCCTGCATTAGCCTTGAACGCATTGTTGGGCAATCGAATGGCCCCCAGCAAATCGGCGCGTTCTGCCATGTGTTTGCGGGCAGTGCTGTCCTTGCTGTCCATGGTGTAGCGGCTGGTGACGAACGCCACCACACCGCCCGGCCGCACTTGGTCGATGGCCTTGGCGAAAAAGTAGTTGTGGATGGAAAATCCCAGCTTGTTGTACGCTTTATCGTTGACCTTATACTGGCCAAAAGGCACATTGCCTACCGCAAGGTCATAGAAATCCCGGCGGTCGGTGGTTTCAAATCCGGCTACCGTAATATCTGCCTGCGGGTACAGCTTTTGCGCAATGCGCCCGGTGATGCTGTCCAGTTCCACACCGTACAAACGGCTGGCCTGCATGGTGTCCAGCAGCATTCCGAAAAAGTTGCCCACACCCATAGACGGCTCAAGGATGTTGCCCGCCTTAAAGCCCATCTGTTCCACTGCATTATAAATGGCATGGATAACGGTGGGGCTAGTGTAGTGGGCGTTCAAAACCGAACTGCGGGCGGCGGCGTACTCGTCCTCCGAAAGCAGCCCTTTCAGTTCGGCATATTCCTCCGACCAGTTGGATTTGTTCGGGTCAAAGGCATCCGCCAGACCACCCCAGCCGACATACTGCGCCAGAACTTCCTGCTCCTCGGCAGAAGCACCACGGTGTTCTTCTTCCAGACGGAACAGCGTTTTGATGGCCTCGATGTTCCGGGTGTACTTCTGCTTTGCGCCGCCTTCGCCCAAATGCTCATCCGTGATTCGGAAATTTCCGGCAGGCTCAGGGACAGACGCAGTGTTAAGGGCTTCATCCAAGGCTGCGGCATTCGGGAAAGTCTGTACCTCGCCGTCAATTACCGTTGAGATGGGCAGTTCGTCCAGTTCCTCATCGGTCAGTTCAGGCTCGTCCGGCTCCTCCTGTCGCAGTCCCTCCTCGAACTGCTGCCGGTTGATGACCTCATTATCCCAAGAATGACCGTGCGCACTGGTGTCGATGCGCACATCGGTGTCACCAACATAGCCGATGGTTCCCTCAATCGTTCTGGTGGGCAGGTCTACTATAACTTCATCTCCGACCATATACTTGATGAAGTTTTCCCGGTCGCTGTCCGGCTGTTCCTCGTACAGTTCCCGGATGTGCGGCAGATGCTCGTTACGGAAAATCGGGTATCCATTCTTGGCGGAATCCATATCCTGCAAACCGACAGACTTGAACATGAAATTAACGTGTTCCACGCGAAAATCCCGGCCATCCATCTCGATGATGCTGCCGATGGGGAGATAATCTTCTGCCCGCAGGTGCTTTGTTTCGTGGTGGGTGCCATCCTCATTCAACCCGGCGAGGTAAATATTATTGCCCTCTGCCCAGAGCTTTTTGGATTCCGTTGCCCACAGTCCGCGGGGAAAACCGGTCACTTTGACCTTGCCGAGCGCATTCTCCTGTGACAGTAACCGGTTGTGCAGAATCCGCTCCACGGCAATGGCATCTTTGTCATAGAACAGATAGTTTCCATTCAGCTCAAATCCAACCAGCGTGTCCGGGTACTGCTCTTTCAATGCCCGGTATTCTTCGACAGTGGTACCATCCAGCATCGGGAGCAGCCGCTCAGCCTCTTGTATGGCCGCTCGCTGCTCCTTTTCATCATCTGTCAGGTAGCGGTCGGACTGGATCATCAGGTCGATATACTTTTCCACCTGCGCCCATTTCAGGGTGATTTTCTGGTGGTCGGGGTAATGGTCAAATTCCAGTCCCTTCCAGTCGTGATTCACAAAACCCCGGCTACCGTCCAGAAAATCGTGGGAGTGCCCGCCAATGCCGTACTCCTTTGCCAACGCTTTGGCACGGAGTTTTCGGTCAGGCTGGGTCTGGTACAGTGCCATAATGCGCTGCTTGCCACCTGCAAACCCAGAACCATGCTTACGCAGTTCGTTCTCAATTTCCGCCTGCGACAAAACAAAAGCGGAGGGCGTTTTTTCGCTCTCCGCTCGGTCGATTGCTTCAATTTGCTGGGCTTCGGTGGGAAGGACGGCATCCAGAAAACTTAGCTGTAGATCAGCTCCGTCAGCACCAGTTCCTCTGCCTGCGCTTTCAGGCTGTTCATGTGCTGCACCCACGCCATCTGCCGGCTCTCTTTGTCCGGGGCCGGGTTCTGTTTCAGAAGCTGCTCCATGGTCTGCTGCATCCGGCTCTCTGCCGTCTGCTCCACCTCCATCAGGTGCGGGTACAGGCTCCCGTTCAGGAGCATCGTGTTGTACAGTGCCGGGTGCTGCTGCCTCAGAAAGCTCAGGCGCATCCTGCCGTACTTGCCCAGCGGGGTCTTCGGCTGATACAGGGTCAGGTTCGGGAGAAGATAATCCCCGGTCTGCGTGTAACTCAGATTGCTGCTCATATTCATGCTGGCTCCTTTCTGCATTGCGGCGGCGAATGGTTGTTTTTACGGTGCGCTCAATTTGGCGTAAGGCCTCCCGGCTCATGTCGCTGACGGCTGCGCCGAGGGCGTAAACACTGTCTGGGGTGGAAAACTCGTGGATGGCTCGGAAGTCGTCCTTGTCGAACCACCCGGCAGGCTCAAAGCCGCAGCGTTCCAGCAGCGTATAGGTGACGCTGATGGCGGCAGCGGACTTGAACTGCATCTCCACCCCGGCTTCATCATAATCCATCAAGAGCGAACCGTCAACGATGGCACGAATGTCCCCGCCGTTGTTGTCCCAGTAATCCGCCACCAATTTTCCGGCAACATCCGCAAGCTGCTGGCTGACACGATCTCCGCTGATGCCGTAGGTCTTGCTCAACATCTCCGAAACCGGCTGTTTCAGGTCATCGTTGTACTGCCACACCTCCGGGTCACGGGAATTGCGGCGCACCCCGGTGTCCGACACATCGAAAACGTAGTGCAGACGGGGGAATCCGCTGGATTCGTCCAGCAGGGCAATGCCCTTGGCACCCCGGCGCACATAGCGGTTCATTCGGTTGTTCCAAACATCGTAGTCGGCGCAGGCGGTGGCATCCGGGCGCTGGGCGTAGATCATCAGCTGGTCTGCAAACGGGTACTTGTACAGCCGGGATGCGGTGGTCAGGTAGTCCGTCCAGCTTTCCCAGTAGCGGGTCAGGCCGTTGACCGTGCGCTGGGCAAGGGCAAGATATTCTTCGGTTTTGTTTGGCATTGCGTTCCTCCTTCCGATTTTAGGGTAAAGAAAAAAGCGAGCAACCATACAGGTCACTCGCCATGGATTCCATGTAAAGTTATTTTAGTGTTTTGCGGCAATCTTTTCAGCCAGTTCCAGCAGAGTGTCGAATGTCTGCTGTTCTTCGGGCTTTTCAATCAGCTTCGCCAGAAGCACCCGGAAAATATCGATGCTGTCATGCCCGGTGGCTGCGGCAATCTGGTCGATGAGATCATGCAGCTTTTTGACAGCGGCATCGGAAGGCTTGGATTTTGCAAGAAGATCGGTCAGATAGCTGATGAACGGGTAGGTAGAATCATCGTTGATGATCTCGTTGGTCTCGTTCACAATCTTCTGGTTATCTTCAGGGGACATCTCACCCTTTTCATCCCAAAGGTCACGGGAAGATGTACGACCCTTCAAGAAGGTAGCAAAAAGCAGTCGGTCGATGGGGGAGCGGCGTTCGTTGTCCATTGGCTTTCCTCGCTTTCTGTTTTGAATCTGAAATGGTAAAGTAATAATAGTATAACACGAACGGAGTGATGCTATCAAGACCGCATCTTTTAGGGTTTGTAACTTTTTTCTATGTACGCCGCCTGTAGGCGGCAAAAATCAGTTGGCGAAAAACACAGGCTCGGAAGATGCACAGTGACTATCAATCTCAGCTTTTGATTGTACCTTCAGACAGTTAGATGTTTTGGTGTTGGCTCAGCCACGTCTTTATATTGTCAATATAAGAAAGGAACAGTTCATGGCTGCTTGCGTATTTAAAAATTTCTCTGATAATTGTCTCTTGGCTTTCATCCAATCGATCACAAATGTTACTAATCCATTCATGCGAATCATTAACGCCCTGAATCGCTTGAGCAGCTTGATAGATACTATTATCTTGAGGAAATGTTTCCAATATTATTTGATGTAAAAATTTTTCTGGTGGGGTGCTAGTGGGTAAGGAAAATTGATGAATCAACTGAAGTGCTGCCTGACGTTTGTCTTCAGCATCATCTTCTGTCCCACATAATTTTTTCTCAATGTGATCCATCCTTTCGGAATCAGTACAGTATTTATCACCATCAGTGACAATAAGGATGTTTCTAGTATCTCTTTGCTCTATGATAAAGCTTGCGGCAAGGGTGAAAGCGTTTTCGATTGCGCCAAATTTGCAAATCTCAACAAGAAATGTCATTTGCAAGTCTCTAACAATTTCGTGAACAATATCTTTCGCAAGGGAATCTTCCACATATATTTTGACGGGTTTATTACATTCGCCGGACATGTTATAAATCAGTTCTTCACTGAGTCTATCATAAACGAATGAGTTTGCTGATCCTGTGGGGGACGTTACATTTTCAATATATTGTATTCCGATATATTCAGACATAGAAAGAATTTCTAATGAGTGAGTTGTGAATACAATTTGTAATTTCTTCTCAACAGCTATTCTATTGAGTTCTTTAACTAATTTCCGAAAAGCAGATACATGAAGTAGCAAATCAAGTTCATCGACTAAAATTAGTGAATATTTTTCTGCACGAGTGACTTTTTCAAGAATTTTAATTGTGCGCTGCTCACCTGACCCCATGCTAAGTGATGAGTATTTGAGACCATCGCTTAACTCAACGCCCGGAAAATGAGTTCCTTTATAGCAATTGTCCATCAATGCAGTATAATTTTTGTTTAGAATACCCGCTGCACCTTGAATTGTTTTTCGTGCCACATTGCTGGTTTGGCATTGAGAAACATATGAAATTTTTGTTGTTTGGTTTTTCTTTTCAATATCCGGGAGGCAGGTTTCTATTCCAATATAATATACGTTTCTCTTTGGACGAGTCTGATAACGTGGTGCCCAGCGGTCGAACGCCTTGTAATACTTTTTAGGTGGAAGCAATGTAGGAACACCATCGGTTCCAATAATTTCGTTAACGGCTTCCAATTCACTGCCAGACCATGAAGCATCTGTATTTGGAGTAAAAAATTCAGGAAATATATGATTCTCACCGTTCCCGTCTGGATTGTACAAGCATGCTAATGCATGTATTACAGTTGTTTTTCCGGACCCATTGACGCCCATAATAGCTGTTAGAGGCTTTGAGAATTTGATGGTTACGTTTGACAACCCTTTTAATTTTTTGAAACGGATTTCTTTTAATGTTATTTTATTCATTTCTACAATCATCTCCCACGGGCCTTGATGGAAACAAGGTACAGCAATAAGTATATCATGTTTTCAAGAAATTGGTAGTCCTTATGTACGCCGCCTGCAGGCGGCAAAAGTCAGTCCGGGGAAAATTCCAGATTGGAAAACTCCGCATCGGTCAGCAGTTTCAGCTTTTCGATAACGCCCTCGGACAGTTCCCGCAGGGCAGTTTCATCCGGCATCAGGTAGCACTGCATGAGCTGCAATTCCTGCATCAGCCCCAGCCGACTTCCCGTGTTGTAAAGCATCATCAGCATCAGCTCGTCATGGTCAAAGTTCATGGGCATCCCTCGCTTTCTTACACCCAAAAGGGTTGCATTCCGGGGCATCGCATTTTTCTTTTGCACCAGCCAGTTCTGCCAGCTTTTCCAGTGTGGAAGGACGGTCAGACAGCCCCAGTTCTTCGGCTTCGGAAACCTTGTCCATGATGAGGTCATAGTCCTTCAGCACACGCCGCCCCTTTTCCATGTGGTGCGCTTCCAGAATCTGCTCCCGGACTTCCTGAATCGTCAATTCGGGTGCGTCGATCTGCCCACCATCCATCACAGAATAATCGCTGTGATAGAGGGTATAATCCCAGCCATCCTCGCAGGACTGAACAGCAAGATAGCCCTTGCCGCCCAGTTCCCATGCACCCTGCTCGTCCTGCGTCTGAATTTCAGGATAGGCGGTCGAGCCGGTGCGCTCCATCATCTCGCCGAACTGACAGATGTGATAGACGTTTCCGTACTCGCCCAGATCAAAATGATAGTCGTCCAGATGCTCGACCCGTGCCGTGTAACTGCTGCCATCGGAACGGTCAACCTGAATCACACCATGATTCGGCACACGGTAGAGATCATCATAGTGGCTGTTGATAAGCCGGACATCATCTCTGGGAATCGTGGGGTCATCCCAGATGCGCCGCCTGCGGACACCAGACTGCGGGATGGTGTCGAGGTGCTGCAAGCTGACCTCCTGAATCGCCTTGCGGTCATCACTGGAAAGCTCAAACAGATACCAGTTCCGGGCGGCAGGAATGGCGTTGCGGCCATCGGGCGGAAGATTCTGTTTGGAAACCTGCCCGAACTCCTGTGGCGCACCGGTGGCACAATCATAAGTTGCAAAGCCGACACCGGCACCGTTTTCCCGCAAATGCAGGAATTTGTCCCCATTGATGAGGTAGAGGGCTTCGGTTTTCTGTTCCATCAGCAGCCACCCTCAAATTCCAGAGAAAACTTGCTGCGGCCATCGGCTTCACAGGACAGCAGCACGGTGGCGTTGTAGGTCTTACCCTTAGCACTGCGGCAGTCCTTCAGGCGGACACGGCCATCCCGCAGCAGCTTATCGGCAATATGGGAATCCAGCCGCTTGCCCAGACGCTTGAAGAACGCATTGTCCTTCCACAGCACGAAACGGCACTCTCGGTTCTCGCAAAACCAGCCCTTTTCACGTTCCACGACAGGCTTACCACAGTTCGGGCAGACACCAACGATTTTGTTTTTCATAAGCGCATTCGCTCCTTTCGCGGCCTCGGTGGTCGTTACCAGCGAGGAGATCATTTCCTTGATTTCAGTCATAAAAGTTTCCGGCTCCATTTCGTTGCGTTCGATTTGCAGCAGCTTCGTTTCCCAATCGGCGGTCATTTCCGGGGACTGAATTTCTTCGGGCATTACGGTGATGAGGGCTTTGCCCTTGTCGGTGGGCAGCAGCACCTTGGTCTTTTTGCTGCCCTTGCGTTCCAGAAAGCCCTTCTGCACCAGCTTTTCGATGGTGGCAGCACGGGTTGCCGGAGTGCCGATACCCTGACGCTCCATACCCTCCGGCATACTGTCCGCACTGGCAGTTTCCATAGCGTGCAGCAGGGTGTCCTCTGAAAGCTTTTGTCAAGGGGGTGCATGGATATTTTTCATATTACTTACGCAGATTCTCTCTCTGCTTCTGCCTGAATAATGCGTTTCAATCTGTCCTCAGCAGTCAAACCGCTACTATGGTCAAAAAACACTTTGACTTTATAATTTGTTTTGCCTTGCTTAATCACAAAAACTCCATCCGGTTTATTTTTCTCCGAATGGTTATTTGGGGTGGGTAGTGTACTGTTCACGATATTTGTCATACGATATTCCTCCTAATTAAATGAAAAAAGCCCGACAAGGAAAGGTCTGACAACGAAGTTCCGACAACGGACATCAGAAAACCTTTTTTCTTTATCGGGCGATACTATTTTTTTACTATTTCCTTTTTCTTTATAATATTGGTTGTCATGGTTGTCAGAGAGGGAAAAGTGCCGCAATATCAAGGCTTTCGGGATTTTTGCCCGACAACCAGACCGACAACCGGCTCGACAACCGAAGCGACAACGGGCTTTTATTTTTGCTTCAACCATTCCTCCGGAAGTCCTAACTGTTCCATTTCCTCTGTCGGGATTTCCTGAAAACCATCCATGCTGTTGTCAGGCTCGTTGTCGTTCCTGATACGCTCCCAGCCCTTTTGTCTGCGGTAAGGCTCTGGAAAATATCTCGGATTGCTGAACGCCCTCCAGCCTGTGACAGCGTTATTCATAATGTCGTTGATCTCTCGCAGCTCCCATTGTTTCGGTTCGTCATAATCATGCCCCAGTGCTTCCTTGTAAAGCTGCTTAGAGCAGACTATGCTGCCGGAATAGCGTTCCAGATAGTCTAAAATCTGTCCTGCCTTTGTGTCCTCCGGCATAAAATCCTTTTGGTGGGCTTTCAGATAATCGTTCATAGCCGGACTGAATCTCAGACGGAAATTGCCGCTTCTGTAAATCTCCATAGCTTCTGCCCACATCTGATTGATATACTCTCTGGAAGCCTGTTCATCTGCCAAAATATGAACCTCAGCCCTTTCAGGATAGACCATAACCGGAACGAAGCGGCGGTTGCCTGTTCTGTCAAGGGGAAGAAAGTCAAGGGTATTAGAAGAACCTCCAAACACACATTGTCGTTTTCTGTCTGCCGGATGTGTTTCATAGGGTATCTTATAGGTTTCCTTTTGGCGGCTCAGAAAGGATTTGATTTCTTCAATGCTCTTAGCGTTGGCGGTTGCAATCATTTCCGACATTTCAATAATCCAATGCCCCTGCATTTTGCGGTACACATTTTCATCATCCAGCTTTTTCAAGTCATCAGAGAACCAATCATCATTGACCGCAAGCAAACGGAAGAAAGAGGACTTTCCGGCTCCCTGACCGCCTACAAGACAGAGCATTACCTCAAATTTGCACCCCGGCTTAAAGGCTCGTGAGATAGCACCCAACAGAAACAACTTCAATGCTTCATAGGTGTAATCATCTGTATCAGAACCGAGAAAGCGGTGCAGACAGAAGCGTATGCGTTCCGTTCCGTCCCAGTGTAGGGCATTGAGAAAATCGCAGACAGGGTGGTAACGGTTTTCGTTGGCAATAACCGCAACTGCGTCTATGATTTTCTTCTCTACGGTCAATCCATAGTTTTCTTCAAAATATAGGAGCAGATATTTCACATCTACATCCGTCAATGTCGGGCTGTCACGATACCAGCCGAGGGGCTTCACAATGTCGATTCTTTCGGTCAGAAGATTTTTTCGGATAGCCCCTTTCAAAAGTGGGTCATATTGCAGAACACGCTTATAATTTGCGGCAGTATTATAAACCTTACCTTTCTCGCTCTGCTCTAAGCTGTTTCGGATTTCTTCTACTGTGCATGGTTCTGTCTGCTGACAATTCTGCAATTCGCTGTTCATGTTTTAACGCCTCCTTTCTCTGTTCTGCCACAAGTGCTTTTCGTTCCTCCAATGAACCATACAGAAGAATATCAAGCAGATATTCGATATAGTTCTTCTTATACAGTGCTTCTGCAAACAGGGGACTCCATTCCTCATCCGGCTGTTTAGGAGCGTATTTCTTTTCCCATTCTCTAAGAAGATGAAAATAATCCGTCAGCACCTTGTAGCAATGATTTTCTTCTTTTTGATATTTCTGCTCCGGTGTCGGCTCACGAATACGAGGGCGGACACTGGGCTTTTGTCGGCTGTCATAGTTAAGACCAAAATCTTCAGCAAGTTTAACAGCAGCTTCTCTCAGCCCGATACCGAATAGCTTCGCTGTCAGATCAACAGCGTCTCCGGTTGCTCCGCAGCCAAAACAGTAATAGCGTTCATCCAGCTTCATACTGGGGGACTTATCCGAGTGAAACGGACAACACGCCATACCTGTGCGACCCACTTTCAAGCCATAGGCTTCTGCGGCTTGTCGGGCAGTAACATTTTCTTTTACAACTTCAAATACATTCATGTGACTCCTTTCCTGAAACGAAAAAAGCACCTGTCATTTTCAAAGTGAAAACAGCAAGTGCTTTAGAGTTCCATATCCTGTTTTTTGCTTTTCGCCTGATTTGTCCGGCTGACTTCACGCTCTGCAATTTCTTTCTTTTTGCGGCTCAACTGCTCTATAATGGAACTTTTGGCTTTC
>ENA-OQEY01000023-OQEY01000023.1-human-gut-metagenome-genome-assembly--contig:-NODE-23-length-172046-cov-7.070048_pt1 | contig 172046 bp, 161 predicted proteins | sample MGYA00242801_ERZ504647 | MGnify/ENA primary metagenome ERZ504647 (study PRJEB26092, sample SAMD00036204) | human gut metagenome | host: Homo sapiens | study: EMG produced TPA metagenomics assembly of... | reverse complement strand
CCCCGCCTCGCCGGCGGGGCGCGTCGGGATGAGGCGGTTGCCCGCCTTCTCGCGGAAGGCCGCCCCGGCAGCCGCCACGGCGAGGTATGTCTTGCCGGTACCAGCCGGACCGACGCCGATCGTGATGGTATTTTTCGAAATGGCCTTCATATAGCGCTGCTGTCCAAGGGTCTTTGCCTTGACAGGACGGCCCTTGGCCGTGATACAGACAACGTCCTTCGCCATTTCGCCGATCTTGTCCTCGTTCCCGCTGGAAACAAGGTCGATCAGATAGCGCACCTTCTGCTCGTCGATCGTCTCGCCCTTTGCGGCCAGCAGGAGCAGGCCCTCGATGGCACGGCCTGCGCGGTCCGCCGCCTCGTCCTCGCCCGAGATCTTCAGCTCCGTGCCGCGGTTCGTGATCTTCACACCGTAGGTCTGCTCGATGCGCTTGATGTTTTCGTCAAACGAGCCGAACACATTGATGATCTGTTCGATGCGTTCGGCATTGATGATTCGTTCGCTCATGGGGATTCTCCTTTGTCAGTCCGCCGCCTCCAGCGGCAGCGTGCGGGAAATCAGCTCCGTGCAGTCGCTCTGCGCCTGCAGGATGCACAGGCCGCCCTGCATCAGCAGGCTCTCCTGTGTGGCATCGATCCTGCCCGCGAGCATCTGCGCCTGCACGGCGCGCCGCCACGCCTCCTGCAGCAGCTTTTCCGTCTGCACCTGCGGCGCGGGGGCAGGCTCCAGCACATATTCCCGCAGGATCGCCGTCTCCAGCCGCAGCGGATACGCATAGCCGGAGGTCCGGACAGCCTTTTCCACGATCATTTTATCACAATCCTGCTGGGAAATGCTACTGTTTCCCCATAATTTTATTCTTTTTTTCCCGACGATGAGCGTGACCTGCTTCCACTCCCGGCCGGTATAGCGCTTTTCCAGCCGCTCCGCGGGCGTGACGACGGTCCCCGTATGCCACGTCCTGGCATAGATCTCGGCCGAGGCGCACACCGGGCGGATGAACAGGCCGTAGTCCTCATATCCGGAGACGAGCAGCTGCCCCTGCCGGACGGTATCGCCGACGGCGCACAGCCGCATGCCCTCCGTTACGGAGACCTCCGTGAGCACGCCGTCCCGCGCGGCCACCACATTGGCCACGGCGTAGGGAGCGCGCGTGTCCGGCGGCTGCTGCCGCTCCGTCACGAGCACCTGCACCCGCCCGCCGGAGCGGTTCACGGCGAGCCATGCCAGCTCCGGCATGCGCAGCAGCATCCGGTTGCGTGTCGCGGGCGAATCGATGGACGGGCCCCATGTTCCCGGCGCGATGCCGAGCTCCTCGAGCGCCTGCACGATCTGCCCGGCCGGGAGCCTGTCATTTCCCTCGACCTCGATCGTCCAGACGAATTCCTGCAGCACGAACGTTGCCGCGGCCGCCGCCAGCAGCCCCAGCAGCAGGACGGGCCGCCGCAGAAGACCGCCGAACTGCGCCCGCAGGCCGGAGCGCTCCGTCACCTCCGCCGTGCACAGGCAGCGCAGCGCAAGCCTTTGCAGGCGCTCTGCCTCCCGCGCAGGAACACAGAGAGACAGGTTTAGCGCATCCTCGCGCTCGATGTCCCAGAATTCCAGCCGCGCAGCCGCAAGGGCGTTCAGGCACTGCTCCGGCGCGGCGCCGGTCAGGCGGAAGCGAACGCTCCCGCGCAGATAGCGGATCAGCCGGCTCATCTCAGGACACCTCTACGCAGCGGATCGTCCCGCCGATCTCCACGCGCCGCTGCGTCATGCGCAGGATGCGCAGCCCGCAGCCGCTGACGGTCAGCGTACCGCGCTGCACCGCGATACAGACGCGGGTGTCCGTGTATTCCAGAATGCCCCCGTGATTTTCGATGCAGACGCTTGTATTGCCGTGCAGCTCGGCCAGCGGCCCCTGCGACACGACCTCCTGCGGCAGCGTCAGGCGCTGCGCCAGATTTTTTCCCCGTTTCATTCGATCACCCGGAGACATTCTATGCTCGCTTTCCGCATTCCTTTCCGGCTCCGGCAATATATTCCGGTGAGGTGATCTTCTGTGCTGCTTGTGCTGCTTCTGGCGGCCGCCGGGCTTCTGCTCGCGCCGCAGGCCGCCGCATCCGGCGCGCTGCAGGGCCTTCGCGCCTGCGCAGCGCGCGTCATTCCCACGCTGCTGCCGTTTTTCGTCGTCTCCCGCATGCTGACTGCCCTTCCGCTGCCCACGCCGGGGCGGCGGGCGGACCGTCTGTTCCGTGCCCTGTTCGGCGTCCGCGCCGCGTGCCTGCCGGCCCTGCTGACCGGCCTGCTCGGCGGCTATCCCGCCGGGGCGGCCGCCGTGACGGAGCTGTACCGCGCCGGTGCACTTTCAAAGGCAGAGGCCGAGCGCGCCCTGTGCTTCTGCAACAATTCCGGGCCGGGCTTTTTTGCCGGTCTCATCGGAGCTGCCGTGCTCGGTGACATTCGCCGTGGGCTGATTCTCTACGGCCTGCATGCGCTTTCCGCCCTGCTGACGGGCCTTCTCCTACCCGGCTCTACTCCTCCGGCTGCCCTGCGGACGGTGCGCCGGGAGAAGCCCGTTCTTTCTTCCCTGCTGCCGGAAGCCGTGCAGGGAAGCTGCGCCGCCCTGCTGCAGGTCAGCGGGCTCATCGTCTTTTTCTCGTCGATGCTCGCCGTGCTGCAGGCCGCCGGGCTGACGGCCCTGCTGCCGAACCGGCTGGCCGAGGCGCTGGCCTGCGGCGCGCTCGAGCTTTCCAGCGGCATTCTGCTGCTCTCCGGCCCCGGCGCGGAGGCCGCCTGCGCCCTTCTGATGGGCTGGGGCGGGCTTTGCGTCCATTTTCAGGCCATGAGCCTCTGGCAGACGGCGGGGCTTCGTCCGCACGGTTACTTTTCCGCAAAGCTGCTGCATGGCCTGCTCTCGGCCGTGCTGGCCCTCGCCTGCTTTGCGCCTTGTCCGGCCGCGCTGCTGTCTGCCGGAGCGTTGACCGCTTGCGCACTGCTTGCTCCCCTGCTGCGAAAAATTCGGGCTGGAAATTTGCGCCACGCTGCGGTATAATATCAAAAAAGGAGGTGGCCCGCATGCTGTTCCGAAAAAAGATCGACCGATTCTGCTCCTACTGTGTCTACGCCGGGAAGCTCGACGACGAAACGTATCTCTGCGCCAAGCGCGGCTTTGTCGCTGCCTGCCACCACTGCCGGAAGTTCAAATACGATCCGCTCAAACGCGTGCCGAAGCGCCGCAAGCCAAAGGATTTTTCCGAATATGACGAGCTGGATTTTTCCCTGTAAATATAATATAGGTATATCGCTTGGTGAAAAATCCTGAAGGGACTTTTAGAAGCAAGCTGAAGCAGGTCCTTCCCATATTGGGAGGACCTGCTTCGTTCTATCTGGTAAGAATTGCACAGGAAAGGACGCTCGGACCGTTTCTTTTACGCTTTTTCTGCAAGACTTTAGGTCGGTCGGCGTTTTCGGCCTCGTGATTCATGGCAGTCTTTTTACTTGCCTGCTGCGGTACGAATAAACCGCATGATGATCGTTGCGACCTGAGCGCGGGTGGCATTGCCCTGCGGATCGAGGAGAATGCCATTCCCATTGTCGGTCCCCTTTATCAGACCCTCGGCAACCGCCCAGGAGAGAGGCTCCACGGCATAGCCGCTGACATCGCCCCGATCGGGATACTGATCCAGATTTCCACGCGCTGAGGTATCAAATCCGGACATCGCTGCATAGCGGAACAGGATCGCCGCCATCTGCTCCCGGGTGATATTGCTGTCCGGCTCAAATTTATTGTTGCCGACGCCGTTCACGATGCCGTTTTCGGCTGCCCAAGCCACGGCCTGCGTGAACCAGCTTCCGTTTGGCACGTCTGTGAAGGGATTCTCCCATCCGGCCGGGCTTCCGGCGTAGCGCCAGAGCACCGTGACGAGCATGGCGCGCGTCATGCTGCTCTCCGGCTCAAACATGCCGTTGCCGACGCCGTTCATCAGGCCGTGCGCAATGGCATAGTCGATGCCCTCGTGGTACCAGCGTCCGGTGTCCACGTCGTGATAAGGCTTGGAGGGACAGCTTGCGCCGCCGTCACAGCTGCCCTCGGTGTTCCCGCAGCGTGAGCAGACACCATTGACATAATCGTGCCCCAGCGCAGGAATATAGCCGTCTCGATAGCTCTCGCCGCAGGCGCAGAAGTGCTCAGTGTAGCCCGCGTTGATGCAGGTCGGATAAACGGTGTCGGTGCGGTAGGTATAGTCGTGGACGTGCCCGCTGCCGCCGTCGGTCTCATACCACTTCAGCTCGCAGCGGCGGCAGTAATGGCGGATCATGCCGTAATACGCAGAATACTCGTATTCCTCCGTAGCGACGACCTCGTCGTGCCCCAGCGCGGGGGTCTGCGCCGGCTGGGTCAGGGTCAGGCCGCAGAAGGCGCAGTGCGTGCCGCCGGTATAGCCCGGACGGGTGCAGGTGGCCTCGATTGGGTCGTTGTCGACGGGCTTATGCGCGACGGGGGCGGTATTTCCCGACGCGGTCACGGCGCCGCAGACGGCGCAGACCGTGCGCGTGAAGCCGCCGGTGCAGCAGGTCGGCGCGACCGTTTCCGTCACGGGCTGATGGGCGGTGCAGGCGCCAGTTTCGAAGGTGAATTCATTGTCCACGGCGTAGGTCTGCGCAGCCGTCCCTGTCGTGCCGCGGATGACGAAGCCGTCGATCTTCGTCAGACCGCCAAACGGATTCTCCGGGTCGACCGGGCAATATCCGAACGCCTGATAGCCAATGTAGGCGACGCTGGCAGGGATGGTAACGCCCTTGCCCTTGCCATAGGTGAAGAACGCGCCCTCGTCCAGCACGCGCAGCCCGTCGTTCAGATGGATTGCCTTGATATACGGTGCGGAGAAGGCGTTGCTGCCGACAAAGCGCACGGAATCCGGCAGGACGATGCTCTCGCAGGCGCTGTTGTTGAACGCCTCCCTGCCGATGTACTGCACGCCGCCGAGGTCGATGAACTTCATATTCTTCGCACCGGCGAAGGCGTAGTCATCTACGTATTTGCAGCTCTGCGGGAGGATCAGCCCCGCGAGATTCGGCTGGTCGAAGGTGGGGTTCAGCTCTATCTGACCCGCAAGGAACTCATAGGTGACGGAAACCGTGCCTTCCTTTAGGCTCAGGACGGTGCCCTCCGCCATCGAGCCCTTGTAGGCATAGGCGGCCTTGCCGAAATAGACCACGCCGTTCGGCTGATCGTGGAACCAGCCGCAGTTCTGGAAGGCCCAAGAACCGACGTGGGTCACGTTCTTTTCCAGCTCGCCGAAATCCGTCAGCGCGGCGCAGCCGGAGAAGCAGCCATCTCCGATCTGGCGGACATTCCTGCCGCCCTTGATCGAGCGCAGACGGGCGCAGCCGCTGAACACACCGTCGCCGAGGGTGATGAGCGAATCCGGCAGCGTCACGCTCTCGAGCGCAACGCAGTCGCTGAGCGCGCCGCCCGTCAGAATGCGGACGTTCTTCAGGTCGATCGACTTGAGGTTGGAGTTGCCGTCCTTGTTGTTGTAGGGGTCGCCGTTGGAGATCGGGCCGCGCACCTCGAGCACGTCGTCGGGCAGAACCACGTGCGCCGTCCTGCCGACGCTAAGGCCCTTCAGCGTCGTATTGCCCTTCGGGATGGTCAGATTCTTGATCTGGTAACAGCCGGAAAAGCAGCTCTCCTCCAGAACCGCCGTCGTCGGCAGCTTGAGGTCGGTCAGATGGGCAAATTTTCGGAGATTGATGTAATGGACGCTCTCCGGAACGGTAAGCTTGGCGATGCTGCCGCCGCCTTCCGTGATGCTGAGCGATTCCAGCCCGTCGGGCAGGATCAGCTCGTTCACGCCGTCCAGATTGTCCTGCTCGATGCGCACCATTTTTGTGCCGGGACGGACGGTCAGCTTGGAGGGATATTTTTCCCCCTTGCAGCCGAGGAACACGCTGCCGCAGTATAGCTCCGTGCCGTCGGCAAGCCCCTCATACCACTTCGAGGTATAGATGCTGGAGTCTTCCATATCGGTCAGCGACTTGGGGAAGGTGAAGCGCTCGATATTCTCGCAGTCGTAAAACGCCCGCTCCTCCAGCGTGGTCAGCCCCTCGGGCAGGACGAGGCTCGTCAGCCCATCACAGTCGTTGAAGCCGCCCTCGCCGATAACCTTCAGCCCCTTGTTCAGCTTGACGGAGGTCATGCCGGTGCAGTCGCAGAAGGCGTTGTTGTCAATGCGCTCAACGCTGCCGGGGATGTCCACAGAGGTCAGGGAGGCGCACTCATAGAACGCCGACGCGCCGATCAGCTTGACGCTCGACGGGATGGTCACGCCGGTGATGTCCGACCGCCAGAACGCCGACGCGCCGATGACCTTCACGGTGTCAGGGATGACGGGCATCTTGCTCGTGCCCTTGTAGTCCAAGAGCTGCCCCTTCCAGATGAAGAAGTCTGAGGCGCTGTCGTCATACAGCCACTGTTGGTGCAGCTCTCTGAGCTTTCCGGCAAAGGCGCCGACGCTGTAGCCGCTCTTCTCGCCGAACGCGCCGCCATGCAGGAGGGTGTTCTCGCCGCGGATGGTGATCTCGTTGAGATTCGAGCAGGAGGCAAACGCACCCCTGCCGATCTCCGTCACGCCGGCGGGAATGTCGATCTTTTGCAGGTAGTAGTTGTGGTAAAACGCATTTTTGCCGATGGTTTTCAGGCTCTGCGGCAGGACGATCTCGCGCAGCTCAAAGTGGGTCTTCGCTGACCAGTCGTCGTTGTCGTAGAATGCACCGTCTGCGATGTACGTCACCGTTTCGGGCAGGACAACCTTGCGGACAAAGATATTGGGGTTGCTGTAGCCCTCCTCGTTGTGGAAGCTTTGGATGCCCACGACGGTATAGCCGTCGATGGTCGAGGGGACGGTGACCTCCGCCTCGTAGCCGTAGTAAGCGGTGATCTCAATGGTCGTCGGTGAGACAAATGCGTAGGTAAAGCCGTAGCCCGCCTCGCCGGGCAGCTTTTCCTCGCCGGGGATGCCCGCCGCGCTCACCGCCGGAAGCAGGGAAAGCGTCAGGGACAGGGTGAGCAGCAGGGACAAAATAATCCGTTTCATGATTCTACAGATCCTTTCTGCATGATTTTTGTTCCTGACCGGTAATCCGAAAGCAGCCGGTCGAAAAGGTCCTGCCGGGATTTTGGCTCGGTTAGGTTCTTCGATAGTTCGATGGTCTGATTCTTTTTTTACTATATCATAGACGCCACCGTTTTTGAAAAGTCTTTCATTTTTGTCATTGACATTTCGGAAACCCATGTACTATGATAACGTTGTCAAACGATCAAAACCTGCCCAGTCAAAAGCTACGGACGGACGAAATGCGTGAAAGGAAGGTATCCTCTATGAGATTTTCCGAGAGACTCAACGAATGGATGGAGCTGGCAGACTGTACCGCAAAGGAGCTGTCTGAGGCATGCGGTCTGTCTGCCGCAACGCTGAGCCGCTTTCGCTCCGGGGAACGCACTCCCGATCATGAGGGTCTTAAGCTCCTGCTTCAGGGACTTTGCACCATCGCCGCATGTAAGGGAAAGCAGCTTTCACCGGACTCGCTCTATGCGCAGTGCACAGACTGCATGGATCTGCAGCGGTCCGACCCGGAGATACTGCGTACAAAGATCAACCGGCTTCTGACCGTTCTGCATATTTCTTCGGCGGAGCTGGCGAAGGCTATTTCCTATGACCCTTCCTTTCTTTCCCGCATTCGCAGCGGGCAGCGGGCACCTGCCGATCCCAAGCGCTTTGCCGCCGATGTTGCAAGGTTTGTTGTCCGCCGGTTTGATGGGGAAAGCGGTCGTTCGGCCGTAGCGCATATGCTCGGCGTTCCGTTCGGCTCTCTCTCCGGCGAGACTGAATATTTTCGTGCCGTCGCAGACTGGCTTATGGGCAGCGCTGCGGCAGAAGACACGGAGAGCTCCTCTGTTTCCGCCTTCCTGAACGCAATGAACAGCTTTGATCTGAATGAGTACATCCGGGCGATTCACTTCGACGAGCTATGTGTTCCCAACGTGCCGTTTCTCCTCCAGACTGCCAGAACCTATCACGGCCTGGAGGAGATGAAAAAGGGAGAATTGGACTTTTTCAAGGCGACCGTCCTTTCCAAATCGACTGAGCCTGTATTCCTCTACAGCGATATGCCGATGGAGGATATGGCAGCTGATCTGGATTTTTCCAAGAAATATATGCTCGGACTGGCCCTCCTTCTGAAAAAGGGCCTGCATCTGAACATCATTCACAGCCTCAACCGTCCGTTTCAGGAGATGATGCTGGGATTGGAAAGCCACATCCCGCTCTATATGACCGGGCAGATCTCTCCTTACTATCTTCAGAGCGCACCGAACACTGTTTTTTGCCACTTTCTGAAGGTTTCCGGCTCCGCCGCGCTTTCTGGCGAGTGTATTGCAGGCTGTCATGAAGACGGAATGTATCGCCTTTCAAGAGGAAAGCGTGATCTGGCCTATTACCGGAAGCGTGCAGATGATCTGCTGCAGAAAGCGAAGCCCCTGATGGACATTTATCGAGAGACGTCGCAAAATGAACTGAATGCCTTTCTGGCGGCAGACAGCGAAACCGCCGGGAACCGTCGAAATCTTCTGTCTGCACCGCCTATCTATACGGCAACGCCCGAATTTCTGACGACATTTCTGACAGTTCGCCACATACCGGAGGCGGAGCAGCGGAAAATTCTTTCTTTTGCAGAACAGCAGCGCATCCTCTTCCTCCGCGTGCTGCAGGACAATCATGTCAGGGATGAACTTCCACTGCTGACACAAGCTGAATTTGAGGAGACCTCCGTCTCTCTTCCGGTTTCCGGCCTGTTTCCGGAGCACGATTTCCTCTATAGCTACAAGGAATATCTGGAGCATCTCCGTCTGACGGAAAATTTTGAAAAGTGCCAGCCGAACTATTCCCTGGAATTGGTGCATTTTCAGCCGTTCAGCAATCTCAATATCCTGATTCACGAAGGGAAATGGGCAATGGTATCAAAGAATAAAGCGCCGTGCATTCATTTCGTCATTCGCCACCCCAAGCTGCGCCGTGCAATTGAGCGCTTTATTCCTCCGATCATAGAGTGCGAATAAGCCACGGTGCGCGGGTACATCGGGCGGCATTACGTCATTGCATTTCTTTCCTCCAAAATTGGGGGCCGCGCAGGTTCTCCTGTAACCCGCCTTATCCTTGACAATGCTGTGGCGTATCTGCATCCGTTTCATGTCTTTTACTCCGCATCCAGCGGCTTTGTGATGCCCGTCCGCCGCTCCCTGGACAGTCCGCCTGCCAGCACGGTGTCCGCTCCGGTAAAGCGCGCCCGCCGGATGACGCCCTCGCCGTATTTTTCGCGCAGGGCATCCACGGTCCCATCCAGGATCGCCTTGCGGGCATACTGCTGCGCGCCGCCCACGGCAAACAGGTCAAGCTGGCGCGGCTGCGGCTCCTCCAGCCTTGTGGCCTGCACGCCGAGCTGGCGCAGCGGCGTCTGCCCGTCCCATGCCTCGGCAAAGACCCGGCAGGCGCAGCGGAACAGCTCCTCCGTCCCGTGCACGGCCTCCCGCAGCATCGTCTGGTGAGAAAACGTGACGAAATCCGCGCTCCGCAGGCTCACGGAAATGCACCGCGCCGCCTTGCCATCCCGCCGCAGGCGCATGGCGACCGTTTCGCAGAGCGACAGCAGCACGCGCTGCGCCCCTGCCTCCGTTGTGACATCGGCGGGCAGTGTTGTGGAATTGCCATAGCCCTTGTTCGCCTCCGGCTGCGGCAGCAGCTCCTCGCTGCACCGGCCGTTTGCCGAGTGCCACAGTGCCAGTCCCGGCTTATTCAGATAGTGCAGCACCAGCTCCGGGTCTGCCTGCGCCAGCTCACCGATCGTGTGGATGCCGATGCGGTTGAGCCGGCGCTCCGTGGCAGGCCCGAGCATAAACAGCTCCCGCACCGGCAGCGGCCAGAGCTTCTGCGGCACCTCCTCCGGGAACAGCGTGTGGACCTTGTCCGGCTTTTCAAACTCCCCTGCCATTTTGGCCAGCAGCTTATTGGACGAGATGCCGATATTCACCGTAAAGCCCAGCTCCTCGCGGATGCGTGTGCGCAGCAGCTCCGCCGCCGCGACCGGCGAGCCATATAGTCCCTCCGTGCCACTCAGGTCGGCCCACGCCTCGTCGATGGAATACTGCTCCACGACCGGCGCGAATTCCCGCAGCAGGGCAATAAAGCGCCGGGAAGCCTGCACATACAGCGCATAGTCCGGCGGCACGAGCTTCAGCCCCGGACATTTTTGCTGCGCCAGAAAGATCTGCTCGCCTGTTTTCACGCCGCACTTTTTCGCTGGAATGCTCTTGGCCAGAATGATGCCGTGCCGTTCTGCACGCTCCCCGGCCACGGCGGAGGGAATGTCGCGCAGGTCCTCCCTTTCGCCCAGAACCCGCACGCGGTAGGCCGCCGACCACGACAGGAACGCGCTGTTCACATCCACATGAAAGATCACCCGGGACATCCGTACACCACCCGGAAAAGCGTCCAGCGATGCGTCCGCACGGTATAGCGCAGCTCCAGAAGCGCCTCCTGCTGCCCCAGCTGCGTCTTGCAGAGGTACTGGATTGCCTCCACCCCGGCATAGGAGATGGGCCGGGAGCAGACGACCTGCCGGATCGGGACGGTGCGCAGCATATGCTCGCCGTCCTCCATGCGGAAGCGGATCGGCGTCAGTGCACCGTCCGCTGCGCAGACGGAGATCATCTCAATCTGCCGGTTCACGATATCCTCCATGTGCTCACCTCCGCTGATTTCTGCTCTCATTATATCAAACATTTGTTCGTAAATCAAGGCAGAAATCCATGGGGAAGGATTTGCATTTTGTGGGAAACTCTGCTAAAATAACGATGGAAAAGAATACGCGGATGTCCCGGTCACGTTTTCGCCAAAGGCTGCCTGCTATCCAACCTCGCCCTGTGAGATCGCTGCGTCGCTTCGCTCCTCGCAATGACACGTCAGGATAATGCAACGGTGCTCTTCTGCCATTGAATGTTCCCCTACCGGGCGCTCACCGCCGCACACCGGCTCTCGATCTTTCCCATTTATATCGAAATCCTTTCTGGAGGAACCTATGCTGAACTATCGCTGTCTCGTGCTCGATCACGACGATACCGTCGTGCGCAGCGAGGAGACCGTTAATTATCCCAGCTTTCTCGAAGCCCTGAAGGTGCTTCGCCCCGGCAGGACCATCACGCGGGAGGAATTCACCCGCTGGTGCTTCTCCCCCGGCTTTTCCGCCCTTTGCAGCGACTATATCGGCCTGACGCCCGAGGAGATCGATGTGCAGTACGACATGTGGCGAAGCTATGTCGCCACACATATCCCGCCCCCCTATGACGGCCTGCGCCCCATCCTGACGCGCTGGAAGCAGGAGGGCGGCCTGCTGTGCGTCTCGTCGCACTCCGCGCGCGAAAACATCCTGCGCGATTACCGGCTGCACTTCGGTCTGGAGCCGGATCAGATTTTCGACTGGGACCTCGGCGAGGACCGCCGCAAGCCATCGCCCTACGCCCTGCAGGAGATCATGCGGCTGTATGACCTGCGTCCGGATGAGCTATTGATGGTGGATGATCTCAAGCCCGGCTATGACATGGCCCACGCCTGCGGCGTGCCGTTCGCCTGCGCGGGCTGGTCGCACGACGACCCCGAGATCCGCGCTTTTCTGCGCCGCTTCAGCGATTTTTATCTCGAGACCGTGCAGGAGCTCGAGCCGCTGCTGTTTGGTGCTTGACAAATATGATATAATAGAAAATAATAGGAAAGCGGGGTGAACAGATGGAGAAGACCGGCGTCAAGATCGTTGCCAAAAATTCAAAGGCGTTTCATGAATATTTCGTCGAGGAGCGCTTCGAGGCGGGCATTGAGCTGTTCGGCACGGAGGTCAAGTCCATCCGGCTTGGCACCCTGAACCTCAAGGACGCATGGTGCAGCGTGAAGGACGGAGAGCTCTGGGTGCGGCAGATGCATATCAGCCCCTATGAAAAGGGCAACATCTTCAATAAGGACCCTATCCGCCCGCGCCGCCTGCTCATGCACAAGCGTGAGATCCAGCGGCTGGCCTCCAAGGTCCAGCTCGACGGCTACGCCATCGTTCCGCTCTCCGTTTATCTGAAAAACTCCCGCGTCAAGGTCGAGGTCGCGCTGTGCAAGGGCAAAAAGCTCTATGACAAGCGGCAGGACGCCGCCAATAAGGACGCGCGCCGTCAGATCGACCGCGCGATGAAAGAAAGGAATCACTGACCATGGAAAATCCTGTTGTGACCATTGAAATGGAAAACGGCGGCATCATCACCGCCGAGCTCTACCCGGATGTCGCGCCGCAGTCGGTCTATAACTTCATCTCGCTGGCAAACAGCGGCTTTTATGACGGCCTCATCTTCCACCGCGTCATTCCCGGCTTCATGATCCAGGGCGGCTGCCCCGAGGGCACCGGCATGGGCGGTCCCGGCTACTGCATCAAGGGCGAGTTCCTGTTTAACGGCGTGGACAATAAGCTGAAGCATAAGCGCGGCGTGCTGTCCATGGCGCGCGCGCAGTCTCCGAACTCCGCCGGTTCGCAGTTCTTCATCATGCATCAGGACGCGCCGCATCTCGATAAGCAGTATGCTGCGTTCGGCAAGGTGCTCTCCGGCATGGAGGTCGTCGACGCCATCTGCCAGGTCAAGACGGACCGCAATGACCGCCCGGAGACCGAGCAGAAGATGAAGTCCGTCCGCGTCGATACAAAGGGTGAGACCTATCCGGAGCCGAAGAAGCTCAAAGATCCCTACGGCAGATTTTAATTAATTTGTAAGCTTTCGCAGGAGGCAGGCTCTCCCCTGCCTCCCGCGCAGCCCATATTTTCTCGATCCGGGGGCGTACCGGTTTCGACGGGGGTAGTGAGGCTGGAATAGCGGGCCGTGGCGCCTGGCCACGATAAAACGGGCAACTTTTTAAAATTAACTGACAACAATCAGTACGCACTGGCTGCCTAATTAGGCGCCCATCCGCCCCGGAAGGTCCACGAGCCGGGCTCGGGTGTGATTTGAGTGGAGACCGTGCGTGCGGTAAGCTTTGCCCGCACCATGCATCATGAAGCTACCAAGTCCGGCAGGGTGTCCGTTCCCGTCCGGATGAGGGAATGTAAATAACGGACTGCGCCCGGAGAAGTTCCAGTCAAGTTGCTTTCGGACGGGAGTTCGACTCTCCCCGCCTCCACCAAACAAGGTTCGGACGAACACCTATTTCTTCAGCGGCGGCTTCGCCGTAAAGTGTTCGCTCTGATCCACAACAGAAAAGCGCCGTCTTGGGAGGAAACCCGAGACGGCGCTTTTTCTCGCTATTCATACAAAGCGAAGCCCGTCTCGGTAGAGAGACGGGCTTCGGTGCGCCACGCGGATTGCGTTGGGATGTTTTCAGCGCACGACTCGACCGGAGCCGTTGCCGCTGATCAGCTGATACACCTCATCCGGCATAGAAAGGTTGAAGTCAAATTCGATCGAGTGCTTCAGGCAGGAGGCACCGAAGCCGTCACCGAGACCGCCGCATCCGTCACCGATGCACAAACTGCCTTCACCTTTACCGACAGCGGCATCACCGTAGAAGGCAGCAGCGACGGCTACGAGTGCAACGGTACGGTGCCGACGATCGATGCCGCTGGTACTTACCTGCTCTCCGGTTCGTGTACGGACGGCTCAGTTAAAATTAAGAAGGGCACAACCTGTGTGAGGCTGATCCTGAGCGGTCTGAGCCTGACAAGCGCCGACACTGCGCCGATCACCTGCAACAAATCGAGCGAAGTCGTCATCGTCGCCGCAGACGGAACGGAAAATGTCCTGACCGACGCCGCCGCGAACAATGATGAATCGAATTCCGGCAACGAAAACGCCGAAAATGCCGTCATCAAATGCAAGGACGGCTCGGCCGTCACCCTCTGCGGCGCCGGGACGCTGACACTCAACGCCTACGGCAAAAACGGCATCAAGTCCGGCGCGACCACCGCAGAGGAAGGCGAAGCCTCCCTCACCATCCGCGAGCTGACGCTGAACATCAATGCCTCCGTCAATGACGCAATCAATGCCGAGCAGTATCTCGCCGTCGAAAGCGGCACGCTGAACCTCGCTACCGCAGACGTTGCGCTGCACTGCGATCTGATCATGGACATCGGCGCAGAAGGAACGGATGGTCCGACGATTGCCATTGCAGAGGCCTGCGAGGGCATCGAGGCCGCGGCGCTGAGCATCCGCTCAGGCGATATCAGCATTGTCTGCACGGACGATTGCCTGAACGCAGCAAATTTCGATCTTGCAAACTATGATTTCGCCATCAATATCTCCGGCGGCACAATTGTCGCCTACACCACAGCGGGCGACGGCTTTGATTCCAACGGCAGCCTGACCATCTCCGGCGGCAATGTGACCGTATGGAGCGGCGGCAATGCCGACAACCAGCCCCTCGATGCCGACGGCACCATCACCATCACCGGCGGCAGCGCCGGGATGGGCATGAATCTCAGCACCACGCAGGCCTACGTCATCTTCGGCTCTGCCGGGATAAGTGGCATGGGCAATATGGGCGGCCAGCCCAAGAGCGATTCCAAAGTGAGCGGCAATTTCCAGCCGAGTGATGATTTCCGGCCCGGTGACATGACCTCCAACAATATTTCCGCCGCAACGGCCACCGCGCAGGCTGGCAGCGACAACAGCTCCGGTAACGCAATATAATCAAAGCGTGCCCGTCAAAAACTGGTGTCAGAAAAAACGATTGGTGTCAGGCACATTGCCTGACACCAATCGTTTGCTTACAGCCACCCCTGTGAGGAGGCTCAGAGGGTGTACTGCGGATAGGTTTTTTTAAACAGGGCATCGATAGGCTCCTTCTCCGTTGCGGCATAGTCGGAGGTGCGTGTGACGCAAATGGCCGAGGCACACTGTGCATAGCAGACCGACTTTTCAAGGCTCCAATCCTGCGCCAGCGAGGCCAGCAGCGCACCGGCAAAGGTGTCGCCCGCGCCGCCGGTATCAACCGTCTTCATGGGAATGCCGGGGAAATAACGTTTTTCCTTGTGGGTGACCAAAACCGTTCCCTTTTCGCCGAGGGTGATGATGACTGCCTCGCGCACGCCCTTGTCCAGCAGCACCTGCGCCGCAGCATAGGCCGTTTCGGTGTCTGTCACGGGAAGACCGGTCAGCGACTGTGCCTCGCACTCGTTCGGCTTGATGATGGAGATATAGGGATACAGCGTCTCGTCGATCGGCGCGGCCGGCGCGGGGTCGAGCATCGTCCGCACGCCAAGCGAGGCCGCAACGCGGATGGCATGGTCGACTGTTTCAAGCGGTACCTCCAGCTGCGCGCCGAGAATTTTTGCGCCGCGGATGGTTTCGTAGAGGCAGTCGACGTCGCTGCAGGTGACCTGCCCGTTTGCACCGGGCACAACGACAATTTTGTTTTGCCCTGCTTCGTCAAGGAAAATACCCGCACTGCCGGTCGGCGTTGTCTCATCGAGGTAGACAAAGTCCGTGTGGATGCCGAGGTCGGCATACATCTGCTTTTGCGCGCGGCCGTGCGCATCGTTACCCAGCCGCTCCAGCAGGAACACGTCACCGCCGAGCTTCTGCGCAACAACGGCCTGTCCCGAGCCCTTGCCGCCGACGACGATGTGATAATCGTCGCCGATCAGCGTCTCACCGCGGGCAGGCAGCTCCGGCGAGGTGAAGACGTGGCAAACGCTGCAGCTCCCAAGCACCACAACTCGGTTGTTCATCTGTCTTCCCTCCCGTCAGATGAGCTTCATTTCCTGAAGCCCTGCTTTGATGAATGCCTTCTGTTCGTCCGTTACGTACGTCATGTTGTGCGGCATTCTCGTCCCATGGAAGGGCATGTCCAGAAGCTCGCAGGCATAGAAATAGCCGTTCATGTCCGACGCAGTCTTCAGGAGCTTACGCACCTTCATAGAAAATTTCTGCGCCTGCATTGCGCCAATGGGGTCGTCGTTGTACCACGCGTCGGTGATGGCAAGGATGACCTTCGGGAAGGGCACGGACGTGGCCGAGATCACACCCACGCCGCCGACGGCCAGCATCGGCAGCGTCAGCGCATCGCTGCCCGCGATACACTGGAAGTCCGGATAGTTCACCTGCAGCAGAAGATCCTGCAATGCGGAGATGTTCTGCGTGCTATCCTTGTAGCCCAGGACGTTCGGGTGGGCGTTGGCAATCCGTGCAACCGTCCGCGGCGACATGGTATTGCCGGTTTGAGGGACATTATAAATATACGTCGGATAGTCCTCCGGGATGACCTCGTCAAAGAATTCCACCAGCGCCTGCTCGGTGTACGGGAAGACCGACGGCTGCGAGATGCAAACCGCGTCCACGCCGATGTCCATATAATCCTGCACAAGCTGCTTGGCGTTTTTGATGGAGTCCTCCATAACGTTCATCATGACCGGAACGCGGCCGGCCGCAGCGTTGCACAGCTCCTCGCCGACGCGGCGCTTTTCCTCCATGGTCAGCAGGTACGTCTGCGTCGAAAGTCCTCCCATAAACAGGCCGTCGATGCCGTTTTTGATCTGAAACTCCACCATTTTCCGCACAGGGCCGAAATCCAGCTCCTGGTTGGGCTGATAAGCGACCATGATCTCGCTGATGCTTCCGTCAAATTTTTTCTTTCTCATACGAATCTCCTTTCATTTCGTCGGGCGGTCAACACAGCCATAGTAGAACACGGCTCTGTTCGCCCGGTCAAGGCGCAGCGTCACATTCGGGGTAAGCTCGATGGCCTCGCCCGCCTTATTCTTCGCGCGCCATGTGATCTCCGAGAAGATCACGATCGCGTCCGCCTCCTCAGTGACCTTGATGCTGTGAATGCAGTGCTCCCCGCAAAAGTCGCGGCACTGGGCGGCATACCACCGCTCAAACCCGGCCATATCCAGCGGGTTGTTCGGAAAATCGACCACAAGCCCCTCGCCCACGGTCAGTCTGGCCAGCTCGGAAAACGGCGCCTTGCCGTCGATCTTGCGATACCAGTCACGCAGAAACGCTTCGCCGAAGGCCGTTGTCTCTGTCATATTGTTCATTGCTCTGCACCTCTTTTTTAGCTGTCCTCGGGAGAGAACGGAATGGTCATGGCTTCCGGGCCGGTCGCGCCCTTCTTACGGTTGGCGATGGATACGATGACCAAAACGATCACCGTGGCCAAATAGGGCAGCATTTTCAGCAGCACCGGAGAGACTGCGATGCTGATGGCCTGCAGCTGGTAGGCCAGCGCCTCCATACCGCCGAAAACATAGGCCGTGATCATCGCCGCTGAGGGCTTCCACATGGCGCAGGTCACGATAGCCAGAGAGATCCAGCCGCGGCCGCCGGTCATGTTCTCTGTCCACGTCGGGATCGTGCTGAGGATCAGGAAGGAGCCGCCGATGCCGGCCAGAAAGCCGCCGATCATGACATAAATATACCGCGTCCGGTTCACGTTCACACCGGTCGAGTACGCCGCCGAGGGATTTTCACCGCAGGCGCGCATCTTCAGGCCGATCTGTGTGCGGAACATAACAAAGCTCAGGACAATGACAAGAGCATACGAAAGATAGACCAACAGATTCTGGTTGAAGAAGATCTCGCCGAGATATGGAATGTCCGCCAGCAGCGGGATGCGGATGTTTTCCAGCACCTTGGGCGCGGCAATGCCGTTGTAGTCCTTGCCGACAAAGGCGCTGAAGCCCGCAGCAAAGATGTTCAGCGCAAGGCCGCAGATGACCTGATGCACTCTGCAGGTAACGGACAGAAACGCATGGATGAGCGCCAGCAGCGCGGCGCAGACGCCGCCCACGAGCACCGCCACAAAAAGGCTGCCCGAGGCGATGAGGGAAATAAACGCCGTGACTGCGCCGAAGAGCATCATGCCGTCAAGGCCGAGGTTCAGCACACCGGCGCGCTGGTTCATGATCTCGCCCAGCGCCGTCAGGAGCAGCGGCGTGCCCTGCGCGACCGCAGCGGTCAGCGTGGCACGAAGGATGATATCAATCATTGCCGAGCCTCCTTTCCTTACGGACGATGCGATATTTGGTGAACATGCCGCCAGCTGCGACAAAAATCAAAATGGAGCCTTGGATCATCTGCACCGTCGAGACCGGCAGCCCGAGCTTTTGGATGGTATTGCCGCCCACCAGCAGACCGCCGAACAGGAACGACACCACGACGGCGGCCAGCGGATGGCACTGCGCCAGATACGCGATGGTCATACCAGACGAGCCGAGCTGCGAGGCAAAATTTGCCTGCAGGCGGTGTGTGATGCCGCAAATCTCAACCATGCCCGCAACGCCGGCGATACCGGCACTGAGGAACATCACCAGCAGGATGTTCCGGTTGACGGACATGCCTGCATAACGTGCGACCTTTTCCTTTGCGCCGATGAGCTTGATTTCAAAGCCCCAACGCGTTTTATAGATGACAAACCACAAAGCCAGCGCAATCACAAGGCCGATGATCAGGCCGGTGTGGATGCGCGTGCCGAAAAAGGTTGTCAGCTCGCCCGCAGACGGGATCTTTCTCGTGCGCGGGAAGGCAAAGCCTGTCGGGTCCTTCCACGGCCCCTGAATGAGCCATGACACAAAGAATGTCGCTACATAGTTCAGCATCAGGCAGGTGATGAGCTCATTGACCTTCCATTTTACCTTCAAAATGGCCGGAATGAGGCCGTAAATGCCCGCGCAGATAAACGCCGCAAGGAACGCCAACAGCACGGTTACAAACCGGCTGCACCCGTTAAGATGCAGGACGACATAGGTCGCCGCAGCCGCACCGATGTGCAGCTGGCCCTCGCCGCCCGCGTTCCAGATCTGCATTTTAAACGCAAAGGCGACACCGACGGAGATGATCATCAGCGGGATCATCTTGACGACTGTCTCGCTCAGGCCGTAGGCCGAGCCAAACGCGCCCTCGAACATGACCGAGTAGACCTCGATGGAAGATTCTCCGGAAATCAGCAGGAAGATTGCCGAAAACAGGAAGCCTGCAACAATGGAGGCAAGCGGAACGGCAAGCTTCGTCCAAAGCGGGACACTCAGCCGCTTTTCCAGTGTCAGATATCGTTGTTTACGCATTCGGCTCACCGTCCATTCTTGCGGCGCCGGACATGGCCAGGCCGATGGTCTCCAGATTGACCCGGCTGATCGGTACGATGCCCATAAATTTGCCCTCATACATCACCGCAACACGGTCGCAGAGCTGGAAGATCTCGTCAAAGTCCTCCGACACCAGCAAAACGCCCGCTCCGCGGTTCTTTTCGTTGACCAAAATTTTGTGGATACTCTCCGTTGCCTTGATGTCCAAGCCGCGCACCGGGTAGCTGGCCAGAATCACGTCCGGCTTACTCGCAGTCTCGCGCGCAAGAATCAGCTTCTGTGCATTGCCGCCGGACATGCTTTGCACGAGGCTCTTCGTCCCGCCGACCTTGATTTCGAACTTGTCGATGAATTCCTCAGCCTGCTTGTTCAGCTTTTTATAGTCGACGATGCCGCCCTTGGAGAATTCCGGCAAACGGTAAGACTTGATGCTCGCGTTTTCCGCAACGCTCAGCTCTCGCACCAAGGCAAAGCCGTAGCGATCCTCGGGGATAAACGCCAGCCCGTCGGAGATGCGCTGGCGCACCGTTGTTTTCGTGATATTCTTCTCCTTGAAGGTGATCGTCCCGCCGGCAGCGGCGCGCAGGCCGGACAGCGCCTCCATCAGCTCCTTCTGTCCGTTGCCGGAAACACCTGCAATGCCCAGAATTTCGCCCGCATACAGGCTAAAGCTGAGCTTCCTCACCGCCTCGAGCTTTTTGTCATTTAAAACGGTCAGGTTCTCCACGCGCAGCAGCTCGCGGTCGGTCGTCGTATCGGTCGTGTTTCGGCGTCCCATCGAGATTTCGCGGCCGACCATCAGCTTGGCCAGCTCCTTTTCGTCGGTCTCGGCCTTAGTCAGCGTTCTGACAAGGCAGCCGTCGCGCAGGACGGTAATCCGGTCGGCGTAGTCCATGACCTCGTTCATCTTGTGCGTAATAAAGATCACGGTACAGCCGCTGTCGGTCATTTTACGGAGCGTAAGGAACAGCTCCTGCACCTCCTGCGCCGTCAGCACGGCCGTCGGCTCGTCCAAAATCAGGATGTTTGCATTGCGGTACAGCACCTTCAGGATTTCTACCCGCTGCTGCTCGCCGATCGACAGCTGCCACGTCAGCGCGCCGGGATCAATCTCGATGCAATAGCGCTCGGAAAGCGCCTTTACCCGCGCCTCCAGTTTTTTCTTGTTGATGACCTTGACATGGTCGTCGCTCAAAACGATGTTTTCTGCCACGGAAAACGGCTTTACCAGCTTAAAATGCTGATAGATCATGCCGATTCCGTGCTGGAGCGCATCCTTCGGTGTACGGATCATGACCGGCTTGCCGTTGATACAGATCTCCCCCGCATCGGGCTGCAGCACGCCGGTCAGGATGCTCATCAGCGTACTCTTTCCCGCACCGTTCTCGCCGAGCAGAGCGTGAATTTCGCCGCGGTAGGCGGTGAAGTCCACATTATCATTGGCGAGGCAGGACGGAAACTGTTTGCGGATCCCCCGCATTTGCACAGTTGCTTCTGCCATTGTCTTCTCCCTTTCTGATAAAAGTCGGGATTTTCATCCCGACTTTTATCGTTATTGCTTCCTGCTGCGCAGCCTCAGTCGGTCGGCTTGTCCGCCCAGTTGTCAATGACGTTCGGGAGGAACCACTGCATGGCGTTGGCGTCCTCGGTGGAGAGCACCTCGCCCTCAGCAACGCGCAGCTTGCCGGTATTGTCATAGAGCGGGCCGGCAAAGACCTCAAAGCCCTCACGCAGACGCTTCTCGGCATCGGCCACGAGGTCGCGGACGTCCTGCGGCACCTTGTCGCTGAACTCAGCCAGCGAGATTGCGCCGTCGTTGATGTCCAGCTCGCACCACTTGCCAACGAAGGTTCCGTTGCGGACAGCCTCAACCTGCTCAGCCATCCACGGGCCCCACGTCCAGCAGTTGGAGGTCAGCTGCTGCGTCGGTGCAAACTCGCGCATATCGACAGAGCTGCCGATGAACATCACGCCGCGGGATTCACAGACCTGCGCAACTGCGGAGGAGCTCAGGTCAATGCAAATCAGGTCGCAGCCCTGATCGATCAGGGTGTTGGCGCAGACCGCATCAGCGGTGGGATCATTGAAGGAGTTTGCCCACAGGGTAACGATCTCCGCATCGGGGTTGGCCTCGGCAACACCGACAGCAAAGCCATTGAGCTGCTTGATGGGGTCAGGGAACGGAATACTGGAAACGTAGCCGATCTTATTGACCTTCGTCATCTTGCCGGCGAGGAGGCCGGTCATATAGCGGCCCTGCTCGAGCTTGGCAATATAGACGGACATGTTCTTCGCCGTCTCGTAGCCGGAGCCATTGATGAAGGTAACATCGGGATATTCCTCAGCCAGGGACAGCATGTAGTCCACATAGTCAAAGGAGGTACCGACAATGATCTCGCAGCCGTCGTTGATATACTCTCTCATCACGCGCTCACAGTCCGCGCCGCCCGCAATGTTTTCGACCTTGTAGGTCTCGACGTTCTGACAGTTTTCTTCCAAATACAGCCGCGCGTTTTCAGACGTCTGCGACCAGGCGTCGGTGCTGACGATTGCGCTGAACACAAAGCCGATCTTGATCAGACGGTCAGGATCCTTGCCGGAGGCAGCGGTCTCGTTGTCGCCGATGTCGTCAGGCGTCTCCGATTTGCAGCCGGTCAGCGCCAGGGAAAACAGCACCGAAACGGCAAGCAGCAATGCGATTAACTTTTTCATTCTTGGGGTCCTCCTTTTTATTTTTACAGGCTCGCGCCTATAATCTCAAGGTCACTTTTTCAGCTTGTGCAGGATATACGCCGTATAGAGATAAAAAAGGTCTTCAAACACACGTGGATTCTTACCGGTGATCTCCTGAATGCGATCGAGCCGGTATTTCAGCGTGTTGCGGTGGATATAGAGCTTATTGATCACCTCGGCCTGGTTGCCGCTCTCCTTGAAGAACACCTCGAGGGTCTGCACCAGATCGTCATAGATTGGCTGGGCAAACAGCTCGTTGATCTTCGTGTCGAACTGTACCTGACGCAGGCCGGAGATTGCATAAGCAAATTCAAAGTCTCGGTAGTCATAGATCATGCTCTCGGGATAAAGACGTTTTCCGGCGAACATTGTGTTCTGTGCCGAGACGAACGCTTCGTTCAGGTTTGGCCCTGTGCGTCCGGTGGCAAAGCTCACATCGTTGAACAGCATGCAGAGCTCCTTGATGATGCTCGGGTCATAGCCCTTACGCATGATGAGCACAATGCTGTTGTTGCCCAGACAGATGTAATAGTTGGAGTGCGGAAGGATGCTTTCAACGGCCTTCTGCGCGCTGAGCTGGTTCCAGATCCCGTCGAGCAGGACCACACCGTATTCCTGCGACACATCGATGCCGTTGCGCAGACCGCGGCGATAAAAGTCAAGGGAATACTCCCCCGGCGTGTTGAGCCACTCGCTCAAAAACTCAAAGTTGATGATGTCGCTCACCTGGCTCGTGTCCTTCAGATACGGCTGGTAGATCACGCTCTCGCCCACCGCCTTGGCAATGGAGGTCAGGCACTTAATCTGCTCGTTATCGCCGAGCATCAGCACCGCGCCGACGCAGACATCCTTGAAAAACAGCGGCGTCGCCGTCACGTTGCCGTCTACCACACGCTCGTTATAGAGCTTGCCGGAATTGGCCTGCTCAATGCACTGCTTTGCCAGCGGCGAGGTGCGGTTGATGCGCCCGGTGTCCGAGCTGGAAAGGATGACGCCGTCCTCATCGCAGAGGCTCACGCCCTCCGGAAAGATCTGCATCAGCTGCAGGACGATGCTTTTCGCCTGCGCCGTGGAAAGATAGACGTTCATGCCTGCATCCTCATCGCACCCAGCGGATACGCGTCTCATCGAAGCGATCCTGCGGGCACAGGGGCTTTTTCGGATAGCCGACCGGAACTGCTGCGAACGGAACGTACCGATCCGGCAGTGCAAAGGCCTTGCGGATCGCATCCACGCGATCCTGCCGCGGGTACATGCCCAGCCATACCGCTCCGAGGCCCAGCTCCGTAGCGCGAATGAGGATGTTTTCTGTGCAGGCGCTGACGTCCTGCACCCACCACGGACTGTTTTCGGAGATACGCGCCTCGTCTGCGAGCACCACGATCACCGCCGAGGCGTTCGTGCACATTTTTGCATAGGGACTGGCCTGTGCAAGCTTTTGCTTTCCCTCGTCAGAGCAGACGATCAAAAACTCCCACGGACGTTCGTTTTTCGCCGAGGGTGCCTGCATCCCCGCTGCAGCGAGCTGGCGCAGCAGCTCCTCGGGGACTGCCGTTTCCGCGTACTCACGACAGGAACAGCGCTGCATTACCGGATTCAACATATCTGTTTTCGTCTCCTTTTCCGCCTGCAAGATGCGGAGGTTACGAGTCGGGACGGGCTTCTCACAGCCCGATACTAACACGAGTTTCCCTACCTTGGCAAGCTTAATTTCGTGGTTTTTCGTCATTTTGTTCAAATGCACAGTCGTTTTTCAGCTTCTGTTGTGCACGATTTTAAATTGGCCTCTGTAAAAAGAACGAGAGGATCCCAGCGGGTCCTCTCGCTATCCGTTTCCTCCGGTGCAGCAAAGCTGCGCTGGTGAAAACACGACCATGCCCTGATCCAAAATGTTGATTACAGTACAGAAAAATATTCCAGCGCATAACGGATGCCGTCCGCCTCGCAATCACGAGTGACAAAATCCGCAGCCGCCCGCGCGCCGTCCGTCCCTGCCTCCATCGCAACGCCGATACCGGCCGCAGTCAGCAAGCCGATGTCGTTGTCCGAATCGCCGAAGGCCATGCACTGTGCCGGCGTCAGGCCGTAGCGCGCCAGCGTCGCCGCGAAGGCCTGCTGCTTCCCGCCCGCAGCGGAAAACAGATCGTGGCCGAAGGCGTGCCACTGCGTCTTGGCGCAGTGCGGCAGCAGCTCCATCGGCAGCTCCTCCGGCGGCAGGAACAGGGAAAATTTATACACCGGCTCCCGGCACAATGCGCGCAGGTCGCCGAGCTTCGGCGGCTGCGTTCGGATGTCCTCCAGCGCCTGTGCCGCCGCCGGCGTGAGACGGTTGATCGCACACTGCTTCTCGCTGACCATCCAGCAGGAAAGGCCGCGCGCCTCCACCCAGTCCAGCAGTCTTGCCAAATCGTCCGGATCGACCGGGCAGCGATAGAACACCGTTCCATCCGCATCCACACCCAGCTCTCCGTTGTTCAAAAGGTAGCCGTCAAAGTCCAGTCCGTCGATCAGGTGTCCCGCGCTGATCTCAAAGGGAGAGCGCCCCGTTGCAACAAAGCAAAGGATGCCCTTCCGCCGCAGCGCAGCCACAGACTCGAAGACCGACGCAGGAATACGCCCGCTTTTCCACGGGACGAGCGTTCCGTCAATGTCAAAAAATACCGCCTTAATCATGATTTTCTCCCGCGGCGGCAGCACCGCCGCTTTTTTGTCGTTTTTCGTGAGAAACCGACGTCATTTTTATTATATCGGATGCGCCGGAGTCTGTCAAGCGCGACGGCAGCTCCGCTTTCCTCCCCTCTGCAGCGTCGCTGTATGACGTTAGATGTCCATTTCGCAGCTCAGGCGGCATTCCGGATGCTTAATGAGGAAATTCACGGGCATTGACTTCATGACGGAAGCAGTGCCGGATGAAACGACCCTGTGCAAGTTCCGCCATCTTCTGGAAGAAAACGGCCTGAACAAGCTGTTTTTTGACGCGATCAACCGGGTAATGCTGCAAACCGGGCACATGATGAAGGGCGGAACCATCGTGGATGCAACGATCATCAACGCACCCAGCTCCACCAAAAACGCGGAGAAGAAGCGCGACCCGGAAATGCACCAGACGAAAAAGGGTAATGAGTGGAAATTCGGGATGAAATGCCACATCGGTGTGGATGCTGGCAGCGGGCTGGTTCATACCATGACGGTCACTGCGGCAAATACACATGACATCACGCAGCAGCCGCGTTGATTCGCGAAGACGATATGGTGGCTATTTTGCACCGAAATTGCCTTAACTTAGCCCAAAAGCGGCTAATACACCGAATGAGGACAGAATTAACCCGATTTATTCAGAGGTTCCCTAGCAATTCTGGAGGATATATAGCATTGAGCATTGTTTCACACGCTTTGTCATATGTAGAATCTGTCCGCCAAAGGTTTGCCAAATCGGTCGGATGACCGTCATCGTCTAAAATTCCTAATGATTTTAGAGGAGAGAGAATGTTTCTAGCTGCTTGATCAGTGGCTAGTGCGAGCAGCTTTTTTAAATAGTTAACGCTTACTGTTGGTGGTAAAGTCTTGCTAAATTGATTTCGCATACTCCACCAATTGCTTTCAGGGATCATTGGGTAACTCACTTTATTCTTATCTTCAGCCATACATACACCTTCAATTTAATTATATATATTGTATCACATATTCACTTGTTTTTCAAACATGTTGTGATTTTTCCAAATGTATATTGACACATTCGATTTCCGCTATTACTCCTGCTACAATGGTTGCAGTAACCAAAGGAGGAATAGCGCATGAAGTAGAAATACTATGTAGAACTGAACCGGCAGGAATGGCGGCTTATCATTGAGGCGCTGAATCGGCTCCGTAACAAGCTGATTGCGTTGGAACGGTACACAGATGCTGTAGATGAGATATTAATCAAAGTCGCCAAGGCAAAGCCGCAGAAGTCAATGTTGTGGGGATGGAGGCGCTGATGATGGAAAAGTACATTACCGATGAACGCACTGGGCTGAAATATGAATTGGTCGGTGACTATTACCTGATTGCCGGGGATGATGAGCCGGAGGAAGATCAGCCAATCGGGGTATGGGGGCAGCGGCATCTCCGCTATCTCAAGGAGCATCGCCGTGTGCGCTATGCCAACCTGCTGACCAGCGGTGAATTGTCCGTGAAATTTATGAGCGCTACGCCAGCGGCGAGACGAAAGCGGAGATCATCCGGGATCTGAAACGGCGCAGGGTCAAGACCTCCCTCGGCAAGGAATTCAGCCCTAACAGTCTCAGTCACCTGCTCAGCAACAAGCGCTATATCGGCGTCTATCTTTACAAAGGAAAGGAAACACCCGGCGGGATGCCTCGCATTCTGGATGATGACCTATTTTACCGGGTGCAATCGATGATGAACAAAAACAAAAATGCGCCGGCTCGAACTCACGGCGAGGGCGAATACCTGCTGACCACAAAGCTGTTCTGCGGACACTGCAAGGAAATGATGGTGGGCTACGGCGGCACCAGCAAGACCGGCAGGCAATATCACTACTATATGTGCAAAAACGCCCGCAGGAAAAAGTGCGGCAAGAAGATCGTCAGCAAGTCTTATATCGAGGACCGTGTGGTCAACGAGTGTTTGAAAATGCTGACCGAGGAGAAAATCCGCTTCATTGCCAAGAAGGTGGCTGAGGAGTGCGCCAAAAGCCCGGATAACCTGACCGCCAAGGCGCTGAAAAAGGCGATCCGAGAGGCGGACACGGCCATTGAGAATCTCTGGAAAGCCATTGAGCAGGGGCAGGCCGTGGAGATGCTAACGGATCGGCTCAACAAGCGCATGGTGGAAAAGGCGGAGCTGGAGGCGCAGCTCGCTATTGAGGAAAACAAGAAGATCACGCTGACGGAGGCACAGATTTTGGCCTTTCTGGACTATGTCTGCGAGATGCCCGCCGACGATGTGAATAAGCGCCGAGCCATCATCAACATCTTTGTTCATTCCATCTATCTGTATGACGACCACTTTACCCTCATCATCAACGCCAGCAAGAAGCCATTGAGCATTGGCAATATCCCACTTGACGATATTGAAGAAGCTTTTGAGGGCAAAAATACCGAAACGGAGGGGTGTTCATCGTTGATGACACCCGCTCCACCAAAGGGGTATTACACGAACCTTTTTACTTTGTCGGCGGCTTTGCCGTCACAATATGGTTCAAGTAATACCGACAGAAAAGAACGGATATTCTCACTTGTTGAGAGTGTCCGTTCTTTCTTTATGTCCTGCGGATTGTCCATGGACAGTCCGTGGACAGTCTGCGGACAGTCTGCGGACAGTCACAGAATGCAGCTATTTTCACTTACCGTTCAGTAAGATTTTCGCAATTTTTAATTGCGGATACTGACTGTCCTTCGGTTATCGGCTTCCTGTTCCTCGCGGTAAGCTCGTAACCAACCGTAAAATGTACTCTTGGGTATGCCGGTGTCGGCGAGGATATGCGTCGACAGCTCACCGGATATAACATGGTCAATGACCGATTGCTTTTCTTCTTGGGTGTATATTATCATATATTCAACTCCTAATATTGAATGCATTGAAATAATTTTACGACATTTTCTGTAGGAATGGAAAGAAATGTGGAAATATGATATAGTTAGAAAAACAATCATTTTTATTTGATAAAAAGATTCACGACTTTTTATTAATTATAAGACCAACGCCGGAAAAAACGTACTTAATGGGTGAAAGCGCTTTTAGGTCTGACAAGGGAGGTGAACAACATGGATGATCTGAGAATCATAGAACTCTACTTTGAACGGGATGAGCAGGCAATCAAGGAAACGGATGCAAAGTACGGCAAGCTCTGCCACAGTATTGCCTATAACATTCTGAACAATCACGAGGATTCGGAAGAATGTGTCAACGATACATACGTGGGAGTGTGGAATGCAATTCCGCCTACAAGACCGAGTAATTTTATGTCCTTTGTCTGTAAGATTGCAAGAAACCTGTCTCTGAAGCGGTTGGAGTTTATGAAGCGTGAAAAACGGTCAGCGGATGTAATGTTGTCCCTGGATGAACTGGAATCGGTACTGCCGGATGATCGGTATGCCCCCGACGTGAGTGACGAGGACGTAGGCAAACTGGTCAGCCACTTCCTGCGCACACAAAAGGAGGACGTGCGAAATGTCTTTATCCGGAAATATTTCTACTTCGATTCTATCGGAGAAATTGCAGAGCGCTTTGGGTTTACCAAAAGTAAGGTCAAAAATATGTTGTTCTACACCCGAAACAAACTAAGGGACTATCTCATTAAGGAGGGCGTTGAAATATGAAAATACCGAGATTTTCTAATGCCATCGGTAACCTCGATGAGGATCTTGTCGAGGCGGCAGCAGAATGCAAGAAAAAACAAAATCATTTGCTCAAATTGGGTTCAATAGCAGCCTGCTTTGCCGTGATCATTGTTGTAGGCGCGCTTGTTCTTCCATCGCTTTTAGGCGGCGAACCTACACCAGAAGGCACAAACGATAGGTATAAAGACATTAACATTATGGCAGACGAATCAGGAATTGTATGGCCATGGGAATATCAAACCGTTTTTGAGAAATACACTGAAGTAACAATTGACGGTATTGTATACCGAAGTCACGGTCGCCTTGTGTCTGAAGAACTCCTTGGCGATTTGATTGGAACATATACCGTATTGGGCATTGACGAAATTGAAGGAGATAGATACACTGAAAAATTTGAAGTGTATCAGTTAAAATATGCCGATAAGAGCCAGCTTGTCGCCGTGAGGATGGAAGGTAGTTGTTATACCTTCAAGAGGGATAATTATGAACCTCCGCACACGCTCGGTGAGCTCTTCAAGCTGGTAGACCTCCCAAAAGCAATTGAATTGAAGCGGTTCTCTGTAAACGGCGACAGTCCGAACAAAAAACACTATACACTGAGCAATGATGACTATGTATGGGAAGTTCTTGCCGGATGCGAAAATGCACCATTTGTTGAGGATGAGAAATGGGTTGCACATGATAGAGAGTATTACAGTTTTACGATCACATCTGAAACTCTCGGCGTATATAAAGTTGCCATGTATGTTACTGTAGATGGCTATCTGTGGACAAACGCTTTTAATTACCAATACCTCTTCAATATCGGAGAAGATGCAGCCAGTAAGATTATCAAATATGCAAAAGAGAATTCCACCGAAGCAGAGTATGAGCCGTATCAGAATACCATTGTCGGTAAGATTACGGAGATAACCGATGAGTATATTCTGTTAGACGATTCCATTCTCTGCGCCAATCCCGATGACGGAATCACGTACAAAATCCTTCTGAATGATCTGCGCATCTCCCGTTATGCAGAAAGCGGAGCTATCCGAGTGGGAGAAAATGTTCAGATAACATACGAAGGCGAAATTGACGAATCGAATACCATTGACAGTGCCATTTCCGCATCTGACGTGGTAATCTCCGGCGGGGATGTTCTTATTCCCGAATAATAAAATAAAAGTCGCATATATGATTAACCGAGTATAAGTTTTTGCGAGAGTTCGAAGTCATACGCAAAACTGCCGAAAATATCTTTTTCGTAGCCCATAGACATAAGTCCACCGTAATTTTGATAGAATTACGGTGGACTTTTTTGTTTTGGTAGGTTATACTTGAAATTGATAAAACAGATATGAATTTACGGGAGGACAGCGGTGTATGAAGTGCTTGGTTTTATTAGCCGGCTGCGGTCTCGGCGATGGTTCCTGCATTGAAGAAGTTATTCTGACATATGCTGCGCTTGACAGATATGGATGTGATTACACGCCCGTTGCCGAGGATATCTCCGTCCCGTCAGTCAACCACCTGACAGAGCAACTTGCAGATAACAGAAATGTTCTTTTAGAGTCCGCACGCATTGGCAGAGGACGCATGAAAAGTATTTGTGGAATTGATTTTGAGGAATACGATGCACTAATCATACCCGGCGGAATTGGTCTTCTGAACAATTATATGGCTTCTAGCACAATAGAAGCATGCATCGCGCACTTTAGCAGCAGGAAAAAGCCTATTGCTACCATGTGCGCAGGAATCGACTTTATGCGTCGTTTCCTCGGAGGTAGTCTTTTGGAGCATGAAACAAACGTACTAACCGCCGAAAAATTCTGCTTCGATGCTGACAATAATATTTATTACACTCCTGCATTCAGAAAAACCAACAGCTGCTATACGGCAGGCTTGGGTATCGGTTCCATGATTTATGCGTTGAAGCTGCGTTTTCTGTAATTCTGTCATTACACTCCGGTCCAAAACCGAGCGCCCTCAACATAAGTCCACCGTAATTTTGATAGAATTACGGTGGACTTTTTCTATGCCCGAAAACCGCTTGAAATCAGGCTTTTCGGCTGTTTCAGCGCATAAGTGAACCCCGCTGCAGAACAATTCTGCGGCGGGGTTTTGTGCGTTTTATGGGGATTGCGGTTTCCTGTGCCGTTGTAATCGTTAAAAAGCCGAGTATTCGTTGAACTGCTGAGGGTAATCGTTAAACGGCAGAATAAGTAAAACCACTCATTATTGGCCCTTTCTGATAAGGAACTTGATTTCGTGGGAGTTGATAAAGTAGTACTCTTCGTCACAGATATCGACGATTTGACTGGCGGTAGTTTTTGTATCTGATAAAACGGGATAGCATCCCGGCAACAATGGCGCACTTGAAGAACTCATGACAAGTTCCTCTAATGCTTCATTTTCAAAAGTATAGACACCTTTTTCTACTGTTGATACTGTACCAGTGAGATTTCCTTGGAGCGCAGAGATGGCATCCAAAACATTGTCAATCACGACTACTGTTTTCACTTTAATTGCATACGCAGGCATTGCTTGCCAAGTGTAACGTCTCAGACGCGGCTTCTACTTTCAATAAATGCCTGTGGCTGCACAAGCAGAAAATCAAATCCCATCATTCTTCCGTAAGATCGGCAATCAACTTGACGTCGCTGACTGCCAGCGCAAGCTGAAGCTTGTTTTCCAGCCCGGTTTTTTGCAGCATATTTGACACATGGAATTTGACCGTCGACATCTCGCAGCCCATTTCTGCCGCAATGCGTGTGTAGGACAATCCCCGCAGCAGATGCCGCAGAACCTTCAGTTCCGTCTTTGTAAATTCCGTGCTTTTTGCCATGCCGATCTCAACTGTCGGAGGTGCGTCCGGAAAAATATGTTCACCCGCCAGCGTTTGCCGGACGACATCCATCAAACGCTTCTGCGTCGAGTCCTTGTACCACAGGCTGTCGGCACCGGCCCTCTTAGCCTCGTCCAGAACCGCGCAGTCGATCAGCGAGGTCACAACAATGATTTTGCTCTTCGGCTGTATCGCTTTGATCTGGCGAACGGCGGTCAGACCATTCTCGCGGTTCTCCGTTTGCACATCCATCAAAATCAGATCGACAGAGCTTGCCCGGCCCCCCTCAACCGCCTGCTTTGCGCCGGGGATCGACGCCGTGATCCGGTATCCGTCCTCGACACGGAAATAGCTTTCCAGCAGACTGCGGATCATGGTCTGGTCTTCAACGATCATCACTCTCATATGCTGCTTCCTCCTGTTCCGGCAGACTGAGCATCAGCTTAAAGCGCGGGATGCTCCAAATCTCCATTTTGCCGCCTGCTTCTTCGATACGTTGACGCAGCATGGAGAGGCCTCCGCCCTCTGTGATTTTTCCCCTTGGCACCGCACCGTTGTTGGTCAGGGAGACCTCCATGCAGTCCGGCTTCTGCCAAAAGCGCACATACAATTCTGTGCCATCTGCGTGACGGACACAGTTTGCCGCACATTCGCAGATCGCCAGTGCGCTCAGTGCGCGCATATGCTGCGATTGTGGCTCATCTCCTGCCAGCAGAACTCTAACGCCCAATTCTTCCGCTCGTTTTTTCGCCGCCTCCAGCGATTCGGATCGCGCCGTTATCTGGTGGGAGCGATAAAGCACTGAAATTGACCGTTCCCACAGCGCCGCGTTTGCACGAATTTCCTTCAGGTCCGTGTGTTGGAGCAGCACGCGGCGTGCCGCAAGAATACTGTGCCCAATGTCATCGTGCACACGCAGCTTCATGGCCAGCGTCTCTTCCTCTCGGATGATCTCCGGCATCTGCGCAAGCAGCCGCTTAAGCCGCTTATTTGTCTTCTCGAGCTTCGCATTTTCCGCTTTCAGCTGGTTCTGCTTCTGAATCAACTCCGTAACGTCTGCGGCAGTGATTTGCGTATATCGGACGCCCGCTTTTGTTGTGATCTGCTCCTGTGCAAAGCGCAGCGCTGTTCCGTCCGGAAAACGGTAAATCCGAAGGCGCGGATCCAGACAGCACACGCTTGCCGGCGGCGCCTGCAGAGCGCTTTGCATCTCTGCCAGCGACTGTATACCGCCTTTTTGCAGCCAGTTTGCAATGGCAAGCATCCGGCGGTTGATGAGCCGCACCACGCCGTTTTTATCGAAGAAGCAGGCCGCGATGGGCAGACTGTCGAAGCTTTCTTTAATTCTGTCCATGCGCCTATACCCCTCTCGATCTTTCCAGCTTCCGCGTCACATATTGCAGTCCGTCCTCATCCTGCTCCCATTCCAGATCTGGAAACCGCGTGCGCAGCCCGCAGAGCGGCTCCGCTCCTGAAACACAGAGAGCAATCTCTACCCACTTACCAACCTCGATGGAGATCAGCAGCGCACGCAGCGATTCCAGCTCCGCCTCCACGACCGCCTCAAACAGGTCGTAGACCTGCGTTGCCTGCCCGACGGTAAGCCGGCCTTCCCCCTTGATGACCGTCTTGCAGTCGGCGCCATAGATACTGATATTCTCGGAAGATTCATTGAGGCACAGCCGAAGTTCCTGCACGCTGATCGCACCGCGCTGCTCGCCGACAAAAATCAGGTTGCTTCTCCGCTTGATATAGGTCCCGATGATGATGACCTGCCCAAGCAGGTGTCTGGCTCTGTCTGGATCCTCCGTCTTCTGTAATTCAGCCAACAGATCCCGCAGCATTGCGATCTGTCGGGCGGTCTGCGCCTCCATCATGTCATACAGGCGGTTTTCTTCTGTCAGCTTCAGCCATCTTGCGTGCTGTGCTTTCTCCGCTGCCAGAACGTCGCCGGTATCTCGCAGCTCATCTCTTGTCAGCTCCAGCTCCTTTTGGACCTGATTCAGCGCGGAGATGTCCTCCTTCCAGAACACCCAGCCGCGGCGCAGCTTGTGCCGCTTCAAAAGCGTATCGTCGCTCAGATGGACGGTATCCTGCCGGATCTGCTGCAGCTCGCTTTGCGGCAAAGCCTCCTGCATGGAAACAGACGCATATTGGGGGCAAAATGCAGGATCCGTGATCTGGACAGGCAAACTCGTTGCCTCAAAAAGTTCGTCGTATCCGAGGTTAGACTGAATCAGCCCGCATTGAATGCAGCATTCAAAGATGCTCGCAAAGATCAGGCACTGCGACACCGTCATATCACCCGCGAGAACCCAGACCCAATAGACCTTTTTAATATACATGCAAGCATAGACCAACGAAAGCGCAAGCGGAACCAGCGGCAGCCAGCGAATTCTCCTGCTGCGCGGGATGCGGCAGTTTTTCACCATCGAAAGCAGCGCGAACCCCGCACATAGAGCCACCCAACCCAGCACGAAGAAATAGCCGCCTTCATACCGATACTCCTGATCCGATAAAACGCCGGACGGGAAGGAAAACACCTGCTGGTGCAGATCATTGGTCAGAACGAGCAAAAGAAGCAGCAGCGTTGGAAAGTACAGAAGCTTGGTCCATCGCGGCAGCTGAAAATCCTCTCCCTTGCCCAGTGACAGGGAAACAAAGACCGACAGCATGGGGATGAGCAGCATCGGGAAATAGTAGAAGTACCACAGCCAGCGCTCGGCATCCATGTTATCAATGGAAAATTTGATTGAGCGCAGCAGGATCCACAGCACCATCAGCACTGAGATTGCCAACAGATAGCGGCGCACCTGCGTCTGCACGATGCGCATCCAGATGGAGTAGCACCACGCGCTGAACAAAAACACATAGATTCCGCTCCGCAGGTGGTTGACAGCCGGAGAATGAAAAATCTGCCGGCTGGCGTAGCGGAGCCACATGGCAAACGCAATGAGCGCCAACACGCCCAGCACATACAAAAATCTCTTTTTTGTCACTTTGCTCATGCCGCATACCTCCCCATTCTGCACATCCGTATTGATAGTATATCATGCGGATGGAAAAAGGCAACACAGTTTTGCACCCTTTGCTGAGAGAAACGAGTCAGACAATGGCCTTTGAACAAAAAATAATTGCAAACCCTATCCAATCGGTGGGGGCAAAAAAGAGCGATAACGGATAAAATAAAAACGGAAACTGCAAAAGGGAAAAAAGGCGGTGAAAAGCACAGATGCGAAGAATTGTGTTGGATATGAAGAACGGACTCCTGGCGGAGGCGGTCACGCAGTCGCTTTCGGGATGCGACATGGATTTCCTTATCTACCGTTCTCCAAAGCCGGAGGAAACGCTTGCTCTGTGCCGTACCTGCCGTGCCAACGTGTTGGTGATGGAGGTCATCCGACAGGGCCTCTGGAAGCTGAGCGAGAGACTCAGGCTCTGCAGTGCTGTAAGGCGGCTCGGTTGGGCCTGCAAGGTCCTGCTTCTGGTAGATGAGAGCACAGACGAACTGCTTGCTTCTGAGGTGCGGCAGACGGTGAAGGATCAGCTGGCCGATGGTTTTATCTATGCGTCGGTATCGCCAACCTACCTTGCAGGCGTAATCGACACGCTTTGAGGAAAGGATGGGTGAGAAATGAGAATGCTTTGTGCATAGCAAAGCGAGGAAGAGAGTACATAAAAGCGGGACGAAGGAAAACAGCATTGGGCGCAGCCGGAGGCGTGTCGGCCGGCCTACAACGCATTTCCGTTGCAGGGCAATCGCCGAAAACGTCTCTGTAACACCACCTGATGGACTCAATTTATACAATACACAATGTAAAAGGAGGAATCAAGATGAAATCAATCACCCAACGCAGGATATTCAGCTTACTGCTTTCATTGGCAATGCTGATCGGCCTCCTCCCCGCCTTGGGGAGCATCGCCTCTGCCGCAGGCAGCGGCACCACCGAAGGCGACCCAAGAATCGTAACCACCTATGCGGAGCTCAGCTCTGCCCTGAGCTCCGGCGTCACCTATGTCAAGCTCGGTGCCAACATTAACACCAAGGATTTCAATGACGGCGCGGGATATACCAAGTCCATCCAACAGACCGGAACGGTGCAGCTGGATCTTGACGGCTATTCCGTGACCTTTTTCAGCAGAACCTCTCCGCTCCCGGCTGCCATCCGCGTCACGGGCGACCTGTCGGTCAAGGACAGCCGCGGCGGCGGCAAGCTCTACATCGACGCCAATCCCAATACGGCCAGCAGCAAGCAGGTGCTGATCCTCGCCGAGACCGGAAGCTTCACGCTCAACAGCGGGCGGATCGGCGTCGATAACGGTCTTGCCAAAAACAGCATTGTGGTCGTCGAGGGCAAGGGCGACGCGAAGGTCGTCTTTAACGGCGGCAAGGTCGACGCCATCTCCCCGAAGGTCGGCATCCCCTATGTCTATTCCGCGCTGCTGTCGTCCAACTGCAAGGCCGAATTCAACGGCGGCGAGTTCGAGGGGCTGGTCGGCTTCACCTACGCCACCCGAACGGACGGGAAAAGCAAGCCGAATGCCGTGATCAACGCCGGCAAGTTCAAGGGCGGTATCGTCGTTAAAAAGGGCAGCGAGACCATCACGGAGGGGCGGTCTTTCCCCATCAGCATCCGCGGCGGCAGCTTCGGCCGCGGCCTCTTCACGGAGAATTTCGCGCTCAGCAGCAGCGAGCAGACCCTGGAAAACTTTGCCTTTGCCGCAATGTTCCCGGAGAGGACCGCTCTGCTTCGCCCCGACGAGCGGACCCGCCTGATCTACCGTCAGAAGGACATCAAGAGCGAATACATGGCCAACTCCATCTCGAAGGAGTATATCATTGCCCTGTCAACCAAGAATCTTGATGACTATAAGCGCGTCGCCTTCTCGTCCTACAGCGGCACGGCCTACACCGACGTCTGCACCAACGCCTTCGGTCTGGTCAAGGTGGAGGTCAACGGTGCGCCGGCCTATGTGCCGCACCAGATGGACGTGACGGGCGGCTACAGCGGCGCTCCGCTGTACGCGCTCAATCCGAAAAAGCAACTCCGGTTCTACTGGAACCCCCTGCCGGAGGCGATGAGGGACGCAGGCTACAGACAGAAGATCAAGTACACGCTCAACGGTACGGATTATCCCGTCACCGCCAGCAGCTACAATAACAATCTCTTGTTTCAGACTATCCCTGTGAATAGCTATAGCTACCAGACGGAGGTGCAGAAGCTGGCGATCACCGTTGAGCTTTATAAGGACGGCGAGCCGCTGATTCTGAGCGGCGCTTCCAATGCGTTCCTGATGCGCTACCGGATGATGTCGGAGACCGATGTCGCCATTCCCGAGGTCACGCTGACGGTGAAGGACGGCGACCTGACCGCCACCTCCGCCGCGACCGACAGCCCGATTACCGTCTCCGAGGGCGAAGACTGCACCGTTTCCAGTCAGGTGAACTGGGCGGACAACGGAGCCGCGCGCAACAAGAGCGTGGTTCTGAAGGCGAAGCAAGGCTTCTATCTGACGAAGGACACGAAATTCAACGTCGTCGGCGCGAACAAGATCACGGCGACGTGGCTCTACAGCACAGACGGCGGTCAGACCTGCGTCGTCGGCGTGGAGGCACAGGAGTGCGAGCTGATCACCGAGGCAAAGGGCATCGTGCGCGGCCTGGTCTATTATAATCGCGTCAATGACATCTATGTGGAGTCGTATGAGCCGAGCAAATACACCATCACCGTTAAGAAGGTCAGCGAATACATCAGCTCCTCCGGCTCTACCATCTATGACAGCTTCCTGTGGCCGGATGAGCTGCTCGACGAGACCGGCGCCCCCTATTATCTCTACTGCACAGTCGAGGCAAAGCCCGGCTATGTGTTCCGCAGCGGCACCGGAACGCTGAAATATGCCAATGAGGAGTGGAAGCCCGGAAAATGGGCGGAGGCCATTTGGAACGACGACTGGATGGACATGGACAACATCAGCGCAGGCGCATGCTATAAGCTGCACGACGAGTCAGACACCAATCTGGGCGGCCTTTGGCTGAACCGGCTCGAGCTGACCAGCCTGAATCTGTCCGTGAAGGCACCTGTCGCGGGCGAAAGCCCCGCACCGGGCAGTGACTACTGCAAGATCGACGGCCTGCCGCCGTACATGAAGCTCGAGCGCGTCGATTGGCTGAAGTGCTATGACGACTGGAGGTACTATTCCGATAAGCCCTTTACCTTCCAGGCAGGAAAAACGTCGGACGGTGAGAACTGCGAATACCAGTGCTTTATCTATGTCTCCTATGACCTTAGCGGCGTCGGGGTCGCGAAGGGCGCCAAGTTCTACCTCAACGACACGCCGTGCAAGCTAGACTGGGAGAATAAGTTCTTCTGGACTGAAACCATGACCGCCGAGGGCAACCCCGTGCAGGAGGATCCCGTTATCACGGCCAAGGCAGGTGCCAACGGCACAATCACGCCCTCCGGCAGCGTCACCGTCAAGGCCGGCGCGGATCAAGCCTTTGCCATCCAACCGAACAGCGGCTATACCGTCTCCAAGGTGCTGATAGACGGAACGGACGTCGGCGCGGTGACGTCGTACACCTTCAAGAACGTCACGGCCAACCATACCATCGAGGCGGTTTTTGCGAAGGTGGAAGCAAAGCCGACCAATCCCTTCGTCGACGTTGCCGAGGGAACATACTACTATGACCCGGTGCTTTGGGCGGTGGCAAACGGCATTACCTCCGGCGTGGATGCGACGCATTTTGAGCCCGAGGGCACCTGCACCCGTGCGCACGCCGTGACCTTCCTGTGGCGCGCATCGGGTCAGCCCGAACCGAAAACGACCAATATGCCGTTCCGGGACGTAAAGCCCGGCAGCTACTATGAAAAGGCCGTGCTCTGGGCCGTGGAAAACAAGATCACCAATGGTACCGGCACCACCACCTTCAGCCCGGACGAAAACTGCACCCGCGCGCAGATCGTCACCTTCCTTTGGCGCAGTGAGGGCGAGCCGTATGCCAGCGATAGCAATAACCCGTTCACGGACATCGCATCGGACTACTACATGGATGCCGTTTTCTGGGCAGTCAAGGAAGGCATTACAAACGGCACCACCCCCACGACCTTCAGTCCGAACGAAAGGTGCACGCGCGCGCAGATCGTCACCTTTATCTACCGCGCAATGGCTTCCTGAACGAGGGTGCGCGCGGCGGAACAACCGCCGCGCATCCCCCGGGAGGCCCGATACGGAGGAACGCCACTTTACAGCATAAGGAGGGATCATCTTGCAGGTCGTCATTCAAAAGATTCCGGAAAATCTGCCGGAATTTGAACTGCTTGCCGCCGAGGGGCGGCAGCCAGAGCGCATCTGCGCCCTGTTTCTGTGCGCGCTGGCGCTGTTTGACCGAAATAAGGAGGCCGGCGCTGCCGCAATGAACCTTCTGCGCGGCCCGAAGCCCCTGACGCCGTATGACTGCCAGTTTCTGCGCGACCGACTGCGCGGCAAGTCCTATCTGCCGCTTGCGTATTTTGATGGCGCAACGCCGGAAAACGGGTATCAGCCGCAGGTGCCGTACGCGCTGAACGTGCTCGCAGACCCCAGACCGCAGGATTTGGAGCCAGGCTATCTGCGTGTGTTCCTTAAAACGGCGGGCGCAGATTCGCCGCGGCCCATGAAGCTGCGACAGAAGGCCTCGACCGGCGAATGGTTCCTTTGGGAATACTCCAGCATTCTCAGCGGCATCCGTATTCCTGCGGCGGAAGACCCATGGAGCTGACGGGCGAAGGAAACGGCGCGCTGCGCGGCAGCCTGTGAACGCAGCGGCTATTCCAAAAGGGAGACCAACGTGAAAAAATCACGGAAAATTGCACTACTTATCATGCTGGCGACCGCGTTTGTTATGCTGGCGGGCGTTTTGCTGTATCGGTATTTTATCGGGAGCCGGATACAGGACGGAGGCAGAATGGAAAACCCGGATGCGTACCGGGCGGGAAAAGAGCTGATCGAATTTCGCTGGCAGCAAACCCATACGAATTCTTCCCGTTGCTTTACGATGCATTTTTATCTGGAGAACGACCTTCCCGTGCTGACCGGACGGTTTCTGAGCCCGGATGGCGGCGAGACGAGAGAAAACGGGAGGGATGCGTCTTCGACCCCGATCCCATGGCAACTTACCTGGGTGCAATGGTTTGAGCTGCAGAATACGCTGGCGGAGGCTGCACTGCCCGCGTACGAAAAGCCATCGCACGATGCTGCAGAGGAGGCTGGCAGCGAAATCTGCATCGTCTGGCGCACCGAGGACGGAGAACGATCCGAAAAGTGCAGCGGCGAGGACGCCGCCGCGCTGGAGACCTTGGTGCTTCGCATTGCAGAGGAGGCCTACGGCACATCGCAGCTTGAGGCGGGGCTGCCGAGGTCTGCTCCAAAAGGCGGCTGAGCGCCCCTTGCGCGCAGCGCTGATCAACAGTACGTTTTTGCGCAGGGCACACTGCTGTGCGCCCTGCGGAATCACGAAAAAATGAACCAAAAAAATGTAAGGAGGATCTATTATGAAAGGACATGTGTTTTTAAAGGTTACGGGTATTTTAATGATTATTGCAGCTGCATTTTCCATCATTGTGGGCGTATTGCTCGCCGGAATCAGTGCACTTGCTGCGGGGCTGGGTGCGGCCTCCGGACTGAAGTTTACCTTCTGGGCGGCGCTGTTTTTGACGTTGGTCGGCGGCATCTGCCAGCTGATTGCCGGAATCAAGGGCATCAAGCACAGTAAGCGCAGCGAAAAAGCCGGCAAACTCATCGCTTGGGGCGTCATCGTGGCTGTGTTCAGCATTTTAAGCATCGTGCTGGATTTAAGCAATGGCGGCGACTTTAGCATCGTCAGCGTCGTGACGGGCGTGGCCGTTCCGGCTCTGTACATCTTGGGTGCAGCGCTCAATGCCAAGGCAGACGCGCCCTACAGCGCATAATTTAGCAAGCAGACACAAAGGAGATCGAGATATATATGGGACTGTTCGATAAAAAGTATTGCGACATTTGCGGAGAAAAGATCGGCTTACTTGGAAACCGCAAGCTGGAAAACGGAAATCTCTGCAAAAACTGCGCCAGAAAGCTCTCCCCGTGGTTCTCCGACCGGCGCGGCAGCACCGTAGAGGAGATCCGTGCGCAGCTTGCCTACCGGGCGGAGAATCAGGAAAAGGTCGCGGCCTTCCATACGACCAGAACGCTCGGCGCGGACACAAAGGTGCTTCTTGACGAAGATGCCGGAAAATTCATGGTGACCCGGGCCAGGAATCTTGCGGAGGCCAACCCGGACGTTCTGGACTTTGCCGACGTGACCGGCTGCAACCTCGACATTGACGAGAGCAGCACGGAGCTTAAGCGCAAGGACAATGACGGCAAGGAGGTCAGCTACAATCCGCCGCGCTATGAATACTCCTATGATTTTTATATCACCATTTTTGTCAACAATCCCTATTTCGACGAAATGCGCTTCCAGATCAACTCCAGTTCCGTGGACATTACGCCGCCGCCTGGAACGCGTCCGGGCATGACGTCCCGGTATAATCCGGAAACCAATGTTGAGTACCGCAATTGTAAAAAGCTCGGCGAAGAAATCCGGCAGGTTCTGACGCAGGTCCGCAGGGATGTGCGCGAAAAGATCGAGCAGGCTGCCGCTCCCAAAGCGGCAGTCACCTGCCCCTGCTGCGGCGCGACGACCACGCCGGATGCAAGCGGTTGCTGTGAATACTGCGGCGGCGCAGTGAACGGCTGACCCATCCATCAAACGAACAGAAAGAAAGAGGGACTAAAAAATGAAAAAGTATGTAGCATTATTCCTGATTGCGGTTACGCTTCTGACGCTTGCCGCCTGTGGCAGCAAGGATGCGCTGGCCGGAACATGGTCTGCTGATCTCGGAGATGACGGCGTGATCACATGGACGTTCAACGGAAAAGGCAAATGCACCATGGAGAATGCGTACATGAAGCAGGATGGCACCTATACCATTGACGGTGACCAGCTTACGGTAACACTGGAGGCTTGGAGCGAACCGTCTACTTACACGTTCTCCGTGGACGGCAGCAGCCTTACCATGAAGGAGAACTCCGGTTACGGCATCAGCGGCACCTTTGCCAAAAAATAAGCTGCACAGGAGCCGGCGCGAATAGAAACAACGAAAAATGTCTCAGATATGCACTCACATTTTTCGCCGGAACCGCATGCTATTTCTGCTGATCGGCAGATTTGCACATCCCTGAAGGATACTGGGAGGGAATTATGAAACAGACGAAGACCAAAACTCTATGCCTGCTTCTTGCGGCACTGATGCTGCTCAGCAGCCTCACCGCCTGCGGAAAGGACAAGGAGAAAGACTCCAATTTGATTCAGCTCGGCGACTATGAGCTGCTCTACAAGGGCGCGTGCATCATGGAAGATTCGGACGGAAATGACGCAATCGTTCTGTCGCTGGACTTTACAAACAACAGCAAGGAGAATGCCTCGTATCTTTGGAGCGTCGATGAAACGCTCATGCAGAACGGCACAGAGCTGGAAGTCGCTACAGTCTATACCGATTACGATACCTTTACCACCGTGATCGAAAACCAATTTGAGGAAGTTGCGCCGGGTGCAACGCTGGAGGTGCAGACCGCCTTCGTGCTGAACAACGCGTCCGGCGAAATCGAAGCGACCTTTGAGGAGCTGCTCGGCAGCAAAAGCGGCACCATTACCATCGACCCATCCACGCTCACGCGGGAAACAGGCGTCAATGCCGGCACGGAGCCCACACTGCCTTCCGCAGCGGCTGACGACGCTCTGCTCGAGTGGTGGAACGGTGAATGGTACGGCTGGTGGAAGATGACCGACTGCTCCGGCTCATATGAGAGCATGGAAGGTCAGTGGTGGGATATCTGCGGCGTGATCGAGATCGACGCAGACCGCACGGGCACCGTGACGCTCTGGGACGAGGACTACACCAAGGACGAAGCCATGGTATCGGCAGCCGTCAGCCTGAGCGACACCGGTACTGGCGAGCATGGCACGCTGACATCCGAGGGCGGCTGGTTTACCGATGTGGCCCTCGCGCACGCCGACTGGATCGTCGACCCGGGCTTGCAGGAGCTTGCGGATATCATCTGCATCGACGGCCGGTACGAAAACGGCGACGATACGTACCGCTATGAGATCTATCTGCGCCCGTGGGGACTCTATTGGGATGATGTGGAGGAGGAAAACCGCCCATATCTCTATGCCGACTGGTATCTGCCGCTGATCGACGCGGGCAAGTCCATGCCTGACAGCATCGGAGCGGATGCTCCGGCCGGAAGCGGCAATATGGGCACTACGACGTCGAACCCTGGCGGAGAAACTTCCGGCGGAGACGGCATTGTAACCGAAGAACAGGTACAGAAGGGCTATGTCTGGATGAACGAGGTCAATAAGAATATTTTCGACGCAACCTACGATGATATTGCTGCCTACTTCGGTGTAAAAGGCCGGTTTGTCAAGGAAGAATACAGCGACCACATGAAGGCAAACTACCGCTACTACAAATGGATCTCTGAGGACGACGAATCCCATTACATCTACGTCAATTTCAAAGAAACTGTGTCAGGCGTTTATACGGTAAGCGGATTCAATACCAGCGGCTTCTCCGGCAAGGAGGCCATCGCGAGGTATCTTGACACGGTAAAGGCGGAAGCCGCAGAAGCAAACTAGGCAGCGTCTGCGAACGCCGAGATGCAGGACTTCTCCGTGGAAGTCACCCAGTTTGCAAAAGACGATGTTAAGGCCAAAATCATGACGAAGATCCCGATATCTGGCTGGTCGTATGACGAGGGCAAGCGTTGCCTGGTGGAAAACGACGATCCCACAGCGTTCGGGGCGGGCGCCATCCAGTTTGAGGTAAGAGAGAACGTTGAAAAATTTGATTTCTACAAGGACGACTTCGAGAACTATCAGGATATCGAAGACCGTGTGATCGGCGGTATCACGTTCCACGGCCGCACCTACAGAAACATCGGCTATGATTGGATTCAGTATATCGCACAGCTTGACGACGGCCGCGCCCTTTCCATCGGGCTTCGGAATATGGACTGCGTTCCGGGAACGATGCCCGACATCATTCTCAACGACATGACGTTCCAGTAATGGCGGCATCTTTCTGAGAATTTATATGAAAACCGGCTCCCGCCCCAATTTGGAGCGGGAGAATCCGGTTATTTGCGGAAAAAGCGGAGGTGATGCTGTGAAGCTCAAAACGTTCCTCATCACGGCAAGCCTGTGGATGGGGCTGGTCGGCCTGACCGCCTGCGGCGGTGCTGACGTGCGCACCTATCAGTACCCGGAGACCGCGCTCCTTTTTGACAGTCTTCACATCAAAAAAACCGTTTACAGCCCGGGCGTCATGGAGCTCTATTACCGCGGCGGGCAGTTCAAGGACAATCCCATCCGCTGCTACGACGCGAATTTTGAAGATCTGGGCGATCAGTTTGACCATACGTTCCAAAACGGTGTTCTGACGGTTCAGGCGGATTTTGCAGAACAAATCAGTGGACTCACGATCGAGGATAAAGACCACGATACGGTCTATCATCTGCGCTATCTGGACTCACCGCAGTTTGCGTGGCTGGCGGATACTTTCTGGCTGGACTACGGTATGATGACGCTGGGCGACGAGGCGCGGTATTACAGCGACGCGGAGCGGCAGGCGCAGGCAGAGCGGGAGCGCGCAGAGCATGCGCAGACACACAATGTTTTTGCGCTGCTCGAGGGCACGTGGATCTCCGAGGATGGCCTGCAAAAATATGTGTTTTCCACAGACGCAGATGGGAGCGAGCTGCGCGCGGCGGAGCTGTGGCGCAGCGGGACGGAGCAAATGTGGAACGGCTGGGAGCTGCGCGTCGAGTCCGCGTTTCAGACGCCGTATTTCGGCGGCGAATACAGTGAGGATGTTGCAGAGCACCTGCAGGAAATCGTGCTGAGAAACAGCGACCATGCAGCGGCGGATCTGCACCTCCTGTACGATACGCAAAACGCGGTCATACTGGGCGGCGGGATGACTTACCGCAGAGAGAAGGGTTGAGGTGCCGTCTGGCACCGACACAGGAAACGAGGAAGGAACATGGCAACACAAATCACAAATTATCAATGTCCCGCCTGTACGGCACCGCTCCATTTTGTAGGAGAATCCGGCAGGCTGGAGTGCGATTACTGCGGCTCAAGCTTCAATATCGCAGAAATTGAAGCGCTCTACGCGAAGAAAGAAGCGAAAGCAGCAGAGGCGGCGCGAAAGCAGGAAGAAACGGAAGCGGCTCAAAAATCTGCCGAAGCGGAAGAGCAACAGACTGCCGCAGACGGCTCTAACTGGGATACCTCCGGTCTGAACGAGAACTGGGGTGCGGACGCAGACAATATGAAAACCTACTGCTGCCCATCGTGCGGGGCAGAGCTGATTTGTGACGCAACGACCGCAGCCACGTCCTACCCATACTGCGGAAATCCGTCTGTGATTCCTGGGCAGTTCAGCGGCATCTTAAAGCCCGATTTTGTGCTGCCCTTCAAGTTGAGCAAGGAGGATGCCATTCAGGCGCTGAAGAAGCACTATCTCAAAAAGCCTCTGCTGCCGTCGACCTTCTCCAAAGCCAACCATTTGCAGGAGATCAAGGGCGTGTATGTCCCCTTCTGGATGTACGACGGCGAGGCCAGCGGAAGCGTGGAGTTCCATGCCACCACGGTACATAAGTACACCTCGGGAGATTATGAGGTCACGGAGATAAGTCACTACGATGTGCGCCGCGCCGGTTCTATCAGCTTTGAAAAAATCCCGGTGGATGCGTCGAGCAAAATGCCGGATGATTACATGGACTCCATCGAACCGTTCAACTATGCGGACTTAAAGCCGTTTTCCACAGCGTATCTGCCCGGATTTCTGGCGGATAAATACGATGTCAGCGTTGAAGACAGCCGGGAGCGGGCGGACAAGCGCTGCGCAGGCTCGCTGGTGTCTGCGCTGGAACGCACGGTTTCGGGCTACACCTCCTGCGATGAAACGAGCCGGGATATCCACTTGAAGCGCGGCAAGGTGCATTACGCGCTGCTGCCCGTCTGGATCCTGAATACAAGATGGGAGGGAAAAGATTTCCTCTTTGCCATGAACGGTCAGACAGGCAAGCTGGTAGGCAAGCTTCCCGTCAGCACGAAACGGGTCGTCGGCCTGTTTGCAGCGATCGCGGCACTTCTTATCGCAATCAGCGTGACTGCGCTGCTGCTTTTGGTACGCTAGGGAGGGCTGAGATATGAAAAAAAGAATATGCCGCCTCCTGTTGGCGTTTCTGTTGGTGCTTGTATTCTGCGTGAGCATGGCTGCGGCTGAGCAGACAGGTGCACAGCTTTCTTGTGTGACGGACACTGCCGGACTTCTCAGCGAAAACGAAAAAATGCTGCTGGAAAGGATGGCGGAAAGCGTCTCCCAAAAGTATGGGGTCGGTGTATACATCGTAACCGTGGAGGACTATCGGGACTTCCATTCTGAAGGCGTCTATAAGGCGACCTACACCATCTACCATCAATACACCATGGGTGAAGGGCCGAACCGCGATGGGATCATGCTCCTGCTCAGCATGGCTGACCGCGACTGGGCAATGTTCTGCTATGGCTCACACTGCGAATATGCCTTCAACAGCTATGGTCAGGAGAAGCTGGAAAAGGTCTTCCTCGACAATTTCGGCGAGAACGACTGGTACGGCGGCTTTGAGGATTACGTCAAGGAATGCAGAGTCTATCTGGAAAAGGCGGCAAACGGGAAGCCCGTCCGGGCGAGCTTGGTTTTTCCGATGCTTGTCGTAATCGGCCTTTCTCTGCTGGCGGCAATCGCGATCGTTGCTGTGATATGGCAGAAAATGGACAATGTATCAGAAAAAGTAACCGCAAACGCCTACGTCGCCGCGGGGCTCCGGCTTACGGAGCAAACAGATCGTTTTACCCATAAGACGACCTCCAGCCGGAAGATCGAGCGCAGCTCCTCCAGCGGAGGAAGCAGTCGCAGCGAATCCGGCGGCGGCGGTTCGGGCCGAAGCGGAAAATTCTGATCTGAAAGGAGCGGCTATGAAAACAACACACAAGCAAGTACTCGCGCTGTTGCTGGCGGTGGCTCTGCTGCTGTTGCTTTGTGCCTGCGCGCAAATTCAGCAGCTCAAGGGCACCGACAGTGCTACATTGCCTGAAACGCTTGCCGGGCAAGCCTCGGAAACGCAATCGGAGGATCCCACGCAGCACAGCGAGATTACGGAACCACAGCAGGCGCAGCACAGCGAGACCACGGAACCGCAGCAGGCGCAGTACATTGGCTCAGAGGAAGGCAAAAACTCGCTGCTATGGCTACGGGATAAGATTGATTTTTCGCAGACGATGTTCGGGATGGCATATCTCGGCTATGTCGGCGGGCTTTTTGAGGAGGGGTTTGAGGCAGGTTTTCCCGCGTGGCTTCGGGAAACCAATGCGGCCCTGCTGCTGGAATACCCCTTCATCGCGGAGATCGATGCGGAGCACATCATCGGCGGTGCGGGGCATCTATACTGCATCGTGCCGGTTGACGAAAACGCAACAGTTGTGATCAACCGTGTGCAGTGGAATGAAAAAACGAAGACCGATGAGGTTACGGATGTACTCTACCGGTCAGAGAGCGGCGAACCGGTGCTGCTCTTTGCAAATCTCGACGGCATTGCATATGAAGCCGACACCCAGGTCTTCATCACCGACAACAACGGGAACACCTGCGAATGGTACCCATCGCTCGATGCGATGAGCCATCTTGCGCCGTGTATATCGGAAGCTGGCGACTATCTTTCGTTTGACTTTACGGAATATGCCTGGTATAACGCTCCGCCCGAATTTGCCGACTGGCTTTCTGATGGCTGGACAGGCATGACCGCGCTTGGCCTTGCCAGTTCACAGCGTTCAGGCATGGGCTGGATCACAGAAACCATGGTAGAGGAAACCAACCGCTATGCCTGTTTCTCGTTGCGCTTTTATCCCGGGGATGAGACGGGCGGCTCGGTCGATCTGGATTGGGCATACAAAGACAGCAAGGACTTTGAGGAGATGTGGAGCGGTTCCTGGACGATTCAGACCATTCCGGATGGGCCTAGTTATGTGACGCTAAACTTGTCTCGTGTTGGCGGTAAAAACTACGGTGTCACGGACGGCCCGATGTATCTGTGTGAGACGTATCCCCTTCTGATCAGCCCGAGCGGCACGGAGCTGCTGATCGGCGCGGGCGAGAGCGGCATTTGCCTGCCGTTCATGTCGCAAAGCACACTGGCATGTGTACTGACGCAGTCCGTGGGATAGAAAGCGTGCAGGGAGCAAACTGCTTTAAGGTTGAGCATAGAGGCAAAATCCTTTACCATGAGTATGGATCTTCCGGAATTTCAGGCCTGCGTCACGGCGTACCGCAACTGGTTTCAGGAGATCCTGAACTCCATGGACGTCCCCTGGTCCAACGGCTTCATCGAGGGCTGCAACAACAAAACGAAGGTCCTCAAGCGCGTCTGCTTCGGGATGCGGAACTTCCGGAACTTCAGAAATCGGATCCTTTTCTGCAGCGGTGTACCGAAAAAACCGCGCCGGGGCTAAGCACCCCGACACGGTCCTGGATGATTGTGTTCTTTGCCTCTACCCCAACGATTGACATAGAGCCCGATAAATGCCGATCATGCCGGCAAGGAAAGGCAGCCCGCCTAAGCCGTTCAGCAGCGCAGAGTACATTCCGTTCTGCTAAATCCAGTTGGAATTCAGCTTGTCAAAAAGTGCCTGAGGGCTTCCCATAAACTGCGCGCCGCCCCGGTGGGTCTCCCGGGGCGGCGCTTTCTATCGATCTGAAAGGTGAATGAGGGGGCAAAAATCAGTTGAACTTGCTGTGGACGATCTCCATGAACTCCTTGACGAGCTTCGCGTCAACGCGGTCGCCGGTCTTGAAGCCGCGGCCGACGATAACGGCATCGCAGTACTCCATGTAGTCCAGAACGTTGTTCGGCTTCACGCCTGCGCCGACGATGATGGGGAAATCGCCCATCTCTTCGCGCATGGACTTGACGTCCGCCGGGGTGATCTTCTTGTTCAGGTCGTTCTCGGTGACGATGACAGCATCGGCATCGTGGCCCTTGGCATTGCCAGCCAGCTCGTTGATGGCGACATTCGGAACGCCATAGGTCTCGGCGGTGTGGACGTCAGCAAAGATCATGGTGTCGGACGGATAGTCCTGACGGATCTTAGCAAGCGGCGTGGAGCAGGCTTCGATGTAGCCGAAGGAACCGGCACGGTTGTCGACATAGGCCTCAAAGCGGATGAAGTCGGCGTCGACGGCGTAGGCCATGGCCCACTCCTGCACGAAGGCGTTCATCTCGATGTTGACGCCGAACGGGATCTTGCAGAACTCGCGGATGCGGGTGGCGATGCTGACCATCAGGGAATAGGCCTCGAGGGGGATCTCGGTGCTGTACTGAGGCCAATCGCTGAAGTTCTCGAGCATGATGGCGTCAACGCCGCAGTCGATGAGGGTGTGGGCATCCTCGATGGCGTTCTTCACGATCTCTTCCTTGTTGTTCTGGTAGGCAGCGTTGCCGGGAAGCGGCAGCAGGTGGACCATGCCGATAACTTTCTTCTTGCCATTAAAAAACAGCTTGCTCTTTTCGCTCATTGTTATTTCTCCTTCGATGATTTTGGGCAGAGCCGCACAATTCAGCGAGCGCATTCGGCGAGAGATTTTTTGTCGAGGCATGGTTTGAAAAGTGCAGGAATACTTTGTGTATTTCAATCTTTTCGAACCGAAGGATCGGCGAAAAATATCCGGCGAAGGCCGAAGATGTAATTGTGCGGTGTTGCCATTTAGCAGCAGACCTCGAGGATGTTGTCCTCAAACGTGATGGCGCGGACCTCATTGCCGCCGTTTGTTGCCGGCTCATAGAGGATGGTGTAGTTGGCAGCCTTGAACTTCGCGATGATCTCGTCGAGCTTCTCGCGGGAGTCGACCTTGATGCAGATGTGCACAAAGCCGGTACGGTTCGGGTCCTTCTTCTCGTCGACGACGGTCGGCTTGGACATCAGCTCCAGCTTCGGGTTCTCATCGAACTTCATGATGTAAGACTTGTAGCCGTCATCCTCTTCGTAGGTCGCATGGACCTGTGCGCCGAAGAAGTCCTCAAAGAACTTTCTTGCGCCTTCCAGATCCTTGACAAACAGACCAACATTGCTGATTCTCATAAGAAAACCTCCTTATTATCAGCGGCAGAAACTGCCGCAGAATTGATGAATTCGGGGGCCGCCGACGCTGTCGGCAGTTTCCTGCCGACAGCAGTGTGGGCACGGCGGCCAGAGTTTTTGCCTGAATTAGGCGATGACGCCGAGCAGGCCGAGCACGAAGCCGAGCAGCATCGTGCCGAAGGTGATGTAGGAGCTCTTGACACCCTTCTTGGACAGACCATAAACGCCCATCGTGAGAAGCAGCGGCATCATGTTGGGAAGGATCGCGTCAAACACGCCGGTCTGGAGGTTGAAGACCTCAACGCCCTCGCGCATCATGACGACATTCCAGTTGAAGGAAACGTAGCTGCAGATCAGCGCGCCGCAGACCGCGCAGCCGAGGATATTCGCAACCTTGACGACCTTGTCAAAAATGCCGCTCTCCATGAGCTTCAGAACAGCTTCGCCGCCGCTCTTATAGCCGACGTTCAGCATCCAGTAGCCGACACCATAGAAGATGGCCATGAACAGAACGGTGTAGGCGATCGGAGCCCAGACAGCGCCCTGCGTTGCGAGGTTGATGAAAATAACGGACAGAACGGGAAGCAGAACGACCTGAGACAGAGTGTCGCCGATACCGGCGCACGGGCCCATCAGGCCGGACTTGAGGGCGACGAACGCCTCGTCGGGGATGTCGGCGCCGGAGCGCTTCTGCTCCTCCATGGAGGCGCAGATGCCGAGGATCATGCCGCCGAAGTCATGGTCGGTGTTGAAGAACATGGACTGACGCTTCATAGCAGCGATCATGGCCTCATCATCGCCCTTGTAGATCTTGCGCAGCAGCGGGATCATAGCGGTGCAGAAGCCGAGGCCCTGCATTCTCTCGTAGTTGTAGCAGGACTCGCAGAACCAGTGCCACATGAACCAGGAATGACGCAGGTCCTTCTTGGTGAAATACTGATAGGAAAGATCGTTGTTCTGCTGGATGCTCTTGAAGCCGGCAAAATCGCTCTCCGTGAAGCCGACCATCAGGACAGCCACGATGAGGAAGATGAATGCCACAGCGATGGTGTTCAGGCCGAGGAAGCTCGTAGCAAGGAAGCCGAGGAACAGGAACCAGCGGGCATTGCCCTTAAAGATGGACAGCAGCATCATGCCGACGCCGACTGCCGGAAGCATGCCGCCCATGACGCTCAGTGCATCGAGGACACGGCCGCTCAGTGCATTCGTCACGCTGTCGAGGGCATTGGAGCCGAAGTACAGGATGACAAAGACGATGATGAAACGGATAATGGACTTGACAATGTACGGAATCCAGGTGTTTGCCCAGATAACGAGCTTGGACTTGCCCTGCTCGATCCACTTGTCAGCCAGAGGAATGAGCATGCACTGGCCGGTCATGGTCAGAACTTCGATCACAGCGCCGACAAGGCCCATAGGAACGGCCAGTGCCAGAGCGGTGTTCGTATCGAGGCCGCCGATCAGAGCGAATGTAGTACCCATGATACCGGCCATGCCGGAGTCAGCAGGCAGAGAGCCGCCGGCGGAGACGAGGCCGAGGTAGATGACGTTGATGGTCGCGCCGATGATCGTGCCCTGAACCGGGTTGCCGAGGATCAGGCCGACGACAAGGCCGCCAACGAGCGGACGGTTGATCGTTGCCCACTGGCCCATGGAACCAAACGGCCAGCTGATGTTCGAGAAGCAATAGAACAACGAGATCAGGCAAATTTGCAGGATACTGATATTCACAAGTTCTCTCTCCTTATTTCTATTTTGGGCTTCACCGCAAAAGCGGTGCCGCCTTTGGTTTCTGAGCTCCGGGAGCGGAGTTCAGGCGTGGGACCTGCCGTTTACTTCAACAGCTTCTTGACGTCTTCCTTCGCATCGGACGGGACCATCTGGCAGTAGACGTATACGCCGGCGTCCACAAGATCACGGAATGCCTGGATCTCGTCCGCGCTGGCGGAAATGCTCTTGTTGAAGTGCTTTCTGCCGGGCGCGCCGCCCATATTGCCGAGGATGATCTCCTTGATCTCGATGCCGCTTCGGACCATGGCCAGCAGAGGCTGCGGAGTCTTCGAAAGAACAAGGACCTTTTCTCCGGCGGGAGAATCTTCCTTCAGATAGGCGGCGGCATCTGCCTCATTCATGACCTGCAGCTCCACATCCTTGGGTGCAGCCGCAAACAGGATCCGCTTCAGGAACGCGTTTGAGGCGGAACCGGCATCGATGATGAGAATGACATTCGCGTTGCAGAGCTTCAGCCACGAGGTCATGACCTGACCGTGGATCAGGCGCTCATCAACACGAGTCAAAACGACATTGCGCATGCTTTATACCTCCTTCCTTACATGATGAATGCTGGGATATGCTTCAGAGCAGCGGAGCTGCCCATAAAGACGCAAAGGGATCAGCGGCAGGCCTTGACGCTCTGCATGAGCTTGGCTGCCAGAGCCTCATCGATGGGCTCCTCCGCCTTGCCGTGCGGCTTCATGGCCGAGCCGACGATGGCGGCCTCGACGAGAGACAGCTGGTCGGCTACATTCTGCGCATTGACGCCGCTGCCCGCGATGAGCGGGAGCTTCGTGACTTCGCGCACGCGGCGGATGGTCTCGAGCGGAGAGGCGGAACCGGTGTGCGCGCCCGTGATGATGAGGGCATCCGCGCCGCACTCCGTCGCCATCAGTGCGCTCTCCTCAATGGAGATGGCGCTGCTGAGCATGAACGTGTGCTTCGTCTGGATATCGCACAGGAGAGCGATGTTCTCCGCGCCGAGCAGCTTGCGGTAGCGCTGCAGCTCTCTGGCGCAGGGCTTGACGATGCCGTCGGACGTCACGACCGTGTCGACGAACACCGGCACACGGATGAACGTCGCGCCGACAGCCACAGCGATGGCCAGACTCGCCATCGGATCACAGAACGCCGCATCAATGCCGACCGGGATGGTCGCCTCGCGCGCCACGACCGTGGCAACGGCGGTCAGGGCAGCCATCTGCTCCGGCTCGAGCTTCGTTCCGGCGGGATGGTCGCAGAAATTCTCGACGATCACGGCGTCAACGCCTGCATTCTGCATGGCATGCAGATCGGCAAGGGCGCGGTCGATGACCTTCGTCATATCCCCGCAGTAATCCATCGTGCCGGGCAGTGCCAGCGTGTGGATCATGCCGATGATGCTTTTCTTTTCCAATAAATCCAGTTTTGCCATTGGAAAAACCTCGTTTCTTAACTCTTATCGGATGTAACGGTCGCCGATCAGGGAATCCAGGATCCGGCAGGCCGACGCGCAGTAGCGCGCACAGTTATCATAGGCGTCGTCCGGGGCAACGGCATCGGGATCAGCCTTGTCGTAACCGCCGAGCAGCTGGCGGCAGAGCAACGAGCCGTTCTCCTCCAGAAAACGCTTTTGGAATTCGTGGACCTTCTCGATCAGCAGCTTATCCGCTTCCTCCGCATTCGGCCGATCAAAGCCAAACACGATGCTGAGCGCCATGGCAGCGCCGGTCACTGCGCCGCACGAGTCGCCGTGGAAGCAGCCGCCGCCGAGGCCTGCGCTCAGGCGGAGCGCCTCATCGCGGTCCATGCCGAGGCGGAATGCCGCATACGGGAACACACACTGCGAGCAGTGGAAGCCGTCCTCCATCAGCGCGTCTGCACGCGCCTCTGTCATCGTTTTTTCCATAGCTCCTCCCGCTCAGTCAAAGTTGTATGCGGTCACGATGGGCTTGCGGCCCTCGGACTTATCATGGAAATACTCATAGAGGCTGATACCGAGGAACGAGCCGCTGATGTTCGTCAGGTTGTGGTAGCCATGGCCGCGCAGGCAACAGAGCGCGTAATAGCTCCGCTGGCTCGAGCGGCAGTGCAGGTACACGGGAACATCCTTCGGAATTTCCTCCATCCGCGCGCGCAGCTGCGTCAGCGGGATGTTATGGGAGCCGACGAGATGGCCCTCGGCGTACTCGCCCTCCTCGCGGACATCGACGATATACGCGCCGGACTCCACAAGGGAGCGCACCTCGGACACATGGACCTGACGGAGCTGGCCCTCGAGCACATTGATGGCAACGAGCGCCGCCTGATTGACGGGGTCCTTTGCCGTGCTGTAGACCGGGGAATAGCAGAGCGTCATGTCCTTGAGGTCATAGACGGTCGCATGCATGCGGATCATCGCCGCGATGACGTTCATGCGGCCGACGACGTCGCCCTCCCCGATCGCCTGCGCGCCGAGGATCAGGCCCGTCGGGCGCTCAAAGATGAGCTTCAGGGACATATAATGCCAATCCGGCATAATGCCGACCTTATCGCCCGGGAAGATCAGCACGCTGTCCGCGTGGAGGCCGGAGCGGGCGGCAAGTGCCTCGCTGATGCCGACGGCCGCGGCGTTCTGACCGAACACGCGCAGGCACAGGGCACCCGCAAAGCCGTGGTTCGGACTCGTGATGCCGCAGATGTGGTCCGCAGCGGCGCGCGCCTCGAACTGCGCAGGGCCGGCCAGCGCAAGCTTGCGCCAGACATGGGTCTGCGGGTCATAGACCTCGATCGCATCGCCGACCGCGTAGATATCCGGGTCGTTCGTCTGATAATTTTCGTTCACATGGATCGCACCGGTCTTACCGATCTCGAGCCCGGCCGCAGCCGCGAGCTTCGTCTCGGGAAAGACGCCGATGGCCAGAACGACCGCGTCGGCAGAATAGGTCTCCTGCGCGCCGTTCCGCTCGACCGTCACGCCCTGCTCCGTGATCGCCTGCACGTTTGTGTGCAGCAGGAGCTTAACGCCGTGGTCATCCAGCTCCTTGTGCAGGATCTGGACCATATCCTCGTCAAACGGCTGCAGGATCTGACCGGACAGCTCCGCCAGCGTGACGTCCTTCCCGGCCAGCTGCAGATTTTCCGCAGCCTCGATACCGATAAAGCCGCCGCCGACCACGAAGACATGCTTCGTCTCGGGCTTATCCAGAAATGTCTTGAGCGCGACGATGTCGCGGACATTGCGGATGGTGAACACATTCTCACGGTCCGCGCCCTTCAGGGCAGGCGGAACGATGGGGTTTGCGCCCGGCGACAGGACGAGCTTGTCATAGGGCTGCTCATACGTCTCGCCGGTCTCCGTGCTGCGCACGGTGACGGTCTTCTTCTCGCGGTCGATGGACACGACCTCGGAATGCACACGCACATCGATGTCATGCTTCTTCCGGAAGGCCGTCGGGGTCATCATGATGAGGTCCTCGCTGTCCTCCACCGTGCCGCTCAGATAATACGGAAGGCCGCAGTTGGAAAACGACACGTCGCTGCCCTTTTCAAACACCACGACGTCCGCATTTTCGTTCAGGCGCTTGACGCGCGCCGCAGCCGATGCGCCGCCGGCCACACCGCCGACGACAACGACCCGGAGCTTTTCATTCAGTGCTGCCATTGGATCTCCCTCCGATCAGCCCAGCGTCATGCCGCCGTCGACCAGGAAGTTCGAGCCGTTGGCATAGGAAGCTTCCTCGGAGCAGAGGAAGGCCGCGACATTTGCGATCTCCTCCGGCGTGCCCGGACGGCCCATCGGCCCAAGCGTAACATTCTCGTCGGCGTTGTCGAAGCCGACGTTCTTATAGCTGTCCAGAATGGTCGCCATCATGTTCGTCTTGACCCAGCCCGGCGAGATCGCATTGATGCGCACACCGTTGCCGCCGTTCTCGCTGGCGGCGTTCTTCGTCAGATGGATGATGGCCGCCTTGCTCGCGCCGTAGGCGCTTTCAAACGGATAGCCGACGACACCGGACACGGAACCGAAGTTCAGGATCGCGCCGTGCTTCTGCGCCTGCATGACGGGCAGAACGGTATGCATCATCAGGAAGGTACCGAACAGATTGACGCTGAGCACCTTCTTTGCATCGGAGAAGGAGTAATCCTCCACGCGGGCGCTCGGGCCGGGGATCCCGGCGGCATTGATCAGAACGTCGATCCGGCCGAAATGCTTTACGATCGCGTCGACCGTCGCCTTGACGGATTCTTCATTGGAAACATCGACCGCCGCGCAGAAGGCGCGGTCCCTGCCGAGGCCGAGCTTGTCGGCCAGAGCCTGTACGCGGTCAACCGTAATATCCAACAGCGCGACCTTCGCGCCGAGGTCTGTAAATTTCTTTGCCATCGCAGAGCCGATGCCGCCGCTTGCGCCGGTCAGCACGACCACCTGATCCTGATAGTTCATTGTGGCACTTCCCTTTCACACTGAAGTCTTGGGACTTTCAGAGGCGGCCTGTGCCGCCCGATTCTGACTTTCCCCTACGCCCTATTTTATATGCAATTTCCGTGCCACTACAGGTAGTAATTCGTGGGCTTTTTTCGGTCTGGTTCAATTTTTCTGTCGGAATGTTCAAAAATCAGCTGATTTTTCAGCATTTTTCCGTCAGAAAACCGGAAAAACATTTTTCTTACGGATGCAGAAGTTTTTCTGCGGCCTGACGGCACTCGTCCATCGTCAGCCCGCTCAGGAGCTTCCGGACAGCCGGAACGCGGCGCGGGCTCATGGAAAGCTCATTCACGCCCATACCAACAAAGGCCGGGGCCAGCTTCGGGTCGCCAGCCGCCTCGCCGCACATACCGCAGGGAATGTGCCGCTCTGCAGCAGCCTGCGCCGTCATGGCAATGAGCCGCAGCACGGCCGGATGCTCCGGCGCATAGAGGTGTGCCACAGCGGCGTTGCCGCGCTCGACCGCAAGCGTATACTGCGTCAGGTCGTTCGTGCCGATGGAGAAAAAGTCAACTTCCTTTGCGAACTCCTCTGCCAGAACGGCGGCTGCCGGGATCTCCACCATCATGCCGACCTTCACAGAGCCAGTCGGAACGCCCTCCGCCTGCAGCGTCTGCTCCTGCTCACGCAGCAGGGCCTTTGCCTCGCGGAGCTGATCCATGGAGCCGATCATCGGGAACATGACGCGCACGTCGCCATAGGCAGCCGCGCGGAGAATGGCGCGCAGCTGCGGCCGGAAGATCTCCGGATGGCTGAGCGTCATGCGGATGGCGCGGAAGCCGAGGAAGGGATTGTCCTCATGCGGCAGCTCGAGCGTCGGCAGCTTCTTGTCGCCGCCGACATCCAGCGTGCGGATGATGAGCGGCTTGCCCGCCATTGTCTGCGCCGCCGTGCGATAGGCCTCAAACTGCTCGTCCTCCGTAGGCAGAGCATCGCGGTCCATAAACAGGAACTCGCTGCGGAACAGGCCGACGCCGTCCGCGCCGTATTTCATGGCCTGCTGCGCCTCCTGCGGCGTGCCGATGTTCGCGCAGATCTCAAGCGCCGCGCCGTCCTTCGTCTGCGAGGGGCTGGTGCGGAAGGCCTCGAGCGCCTGTGCTTCGCAGTCGGCCTGCGCCTTGCGGCTCTGATAGCACGCCGTCTCCTCATCCGTCGGGTCGACGGTCAGGGTACCGTCCGCGCCGTCGAGGATGGCCATATGTCCGTTCAGTGCCTCTGTCTGCCAGCCGTCGATCCCGGCAGCGGCCGGGATGCCGAGCGTGCGCGCAATGATGGCGCTGTGCGCCGTCGCGCCGCCGAGCCTCGCGGCGATGCCCTTGACGTGGGCCGTATCCATGCGCACGGTGTCGGACGGCGTCAGCTCCTCCGCCAGCACGATCACATCGCCCGGCAGCACGGACAGGTCCTGCCGCCCGCAGCCGAGGCAGATGCGCAGCAGCTGCTGCTTGAGGTCCTCGGCGTCCGCGGCGCGCTCTGCCATCAGCTCGTCGCCGAGGGAGCGGAACATCTGCGCCAGCTCGTCGAACTGGTCCGTGATCGCTGCGGCGGCATTCTGCTTCTGCTCGCGGATGCGCTGGATGATCGGCTCCCGGACGGAGTATTCGTCGCCGAGGATCGTCAGGTGGGCGTCGAAGATCTCCGCCTCCTGCTCGCCCATCTTCTCCTTTGCGGTCTCATAGAGCCCGCGCAGCTCCTCCTCCGCAGCCGCCAGCGTTGCTTCGAGCTTTGCGACCTCCGCCTCGGCGTCAGCCGCAGGCTGGCGCGAAATCTCCGGGAGCTTCGGCGTAAACAGATGGATCTGCGCCATGGCGAGTCCCTCCGACACGCCCTTGCCTTGCCATTTCATGATGTTCCTGCCACCTCACTGTTTCATTCGTACAAAATCGGTCTTATTCGCCCAGGCCGGAGTTCACGGCGCTCACCATATCCTGCAGCGCCTGTGCCTCATCGTTGCCATCGGCGACCAGCTCGATCTCCGTACCGCACTTCACGCAGGCGGAGAGCACGGAAACGATGGACTTGCCCATGTAGGTCTTGCCGTCCTTCTTGATGAGGATGTTGCAGCCCGCGTGACGGACCGCTTCCTTCACAAAGGCGTTTGCCGGGCGCGCATGCAGGCCCGACGCATTCATGACTGTAACTTTCTGACTGACCATGTTTCATATCTCCTGTTTCAATTTTCGTATTTTGACGTGCCGCAGCTCATTCGAGCGTCTGCGGCAGCGACAGCATAAAATAGAATGCCTCGGCCCGCGGGATCTCCTGACCGAACGACGCAAACGACGCCGCGATCAGGGCCTGCAGGCGCTCAAACCATGCCGCGTTCTGGCGGATGAGCTCCTCATGCTCCGGCTCCATGGAGAGCGGATTGCCGTTGACGATGCGCTCCAGCATAGACGCCGCGTGCATGAACAGCCGCACGCGCACATCCTGCGGCAGAGTCCGGCGGTAATAGCCGGTTTCAAGCTGGTGCGTCATGGTCTCAATGCAGTCGATCGCCAGCTGCTGCTCCACATGAGGCGCGATATAGCGCAGGCTCTGCGCCAGCAGGCTGATCGTCTCGCCGCCGGAGGTCTCCTCCTGCCCGGAGAGCATCTGCTTGGTGTCCATGCCCCAATCGTCCACGATGGAGGCGATGGCCATGATGCCCTCCCGGCTGAACACGCGGTCCGCCGTGATGAACGGCACGCCAGGGATGTTCGGCTCCACCGTGCCGACCACGAGCCGCAGGGAGCTTCCGTACTGCTCGGCCAGCTTTTCCACGCTGTCGAGCGCGCTGACCGCGACGACGTGCAGGCGCGGGATATAGGCAAGCCGCTTCTGCAGGATCTCCTGAATGGTGCGGGCGCTGCCGATGCCGGTGATGCAGGTCGACAGAATGACCTTTTCCGGCGTCTGCTCCGCGTACTTTTCCCGCAGCGCGGGCAGATCGAGGCCGGAGGTCTGGAACAGATGACTCATCTGCCGGAAATAGGCCTCAAGGATCTGATCCCGCAGCTCGTTGAGGTCCTGCTGCGCCGGATGCAGCGTCAGGCGGCTCGCCTCAAGCAGCAGACGCTGCTCCAGAATGGGGATGACCCGGCACGGCACGCCCGTCGCCTTCGTCAGCTCCGGCTCCAGCGTGGTGAGCACCTTCATATCCGTGAAGATCAGGTTGCCCGCCTCGCCGTGGAATGTTGCGATATGGTCGCACAGGGACTGGAACAGGCTGCCGCCCCGTGCGGAATCCACCCAGTGGACGTGATTTGTGTCATAGACGGCGTTGAGATGGCGCGCCATACCGGCCGCCACGCCGTCGCTGCCGGAGGCCAGCGTCAGCCAGACCGGCGGCTTCTCCCGCTTTTTGCCCGCCTGACGCAGCAGGACGGCAAGGCAGTTCATCTCGTCTGTCGAGATGTGCACCTTGATAGCCTGCGCCAGCCACTGCCGGTTCTCCCGCAGGAAGTCCAGCTCCGCACCGTAGCCCTGCAGGCCGCCCCGCACGCTCAGTGGGAAGGCCGGCTGCTCTGAGCGCATGCGGCTGACATACTGGCTGAGATGCATGGCAAGCAGCGTCGCCGCAATGGACGGATAGACATGGTTGAGCGCATAAGAGGCCCGGCTGAGAAACTCGCTGCAGATGCCGATGCTGCCGGGGAACAGCACGCTGTCGAGCAGGCTGCGGTCGACATCTGGGGCCTGCAGGGCCCGCTCCATGTCCACATAATAATTATCGATCTCCGCAGCAATGATCTGCTGCAGATTTCCGGCGTCATGGTGCTGCTCCTGCTCGCCGGACAGGCGCGATTCCACAAAGTCATAGACATCGACGAACGAGGCAACGTCCGCCGCGCTGCTCTGGATGCGCTGGTTCGGCACGACAAGATCCTCCGCAAAATGCAGGTCGCCGTGCGCGTATTTTTCCGTCTCGGCCGAGACGTTGTAGGTCTGGAACGAGAGGTCAGAAAACGTGACCGCGATCTCCCCCGTCCGGTTCCCCGCAACGTTCTCGCGCAGGAACGCCTTGGCGCAGGACAGCTGCACCAGATTCTTCAGAACACCGAGATTGGAATGCAGCGAATAGTCCAGAATGCTGTTGAGCGCGCCCTTCTGGATGCGCAGCGTGCGGCCGATGTGGGTGGCCTCCTCTGCGTAAAAATGCTCCACCAGCTCCAGCCGCTCCTTCATCGGGCGGTCCGAGAGCGTCGGCATGGAGATGAGCACCGGCATACGGCGCAGGAACGTCTCGAGCAGATCGGTCAGCGGCTTTGTCGTCGCGCCGATAAGCATGAAGCGCGAGGTGCGAGGCGTATTGTCGCCGACGCGGCGGAACACGCCCGTGTCGAGCAGGGAGAAAAACATCTCCTGCCCGGTCGACGACAGGCCGTGGATCTCGTCGAGGAACAGAATGCCGCCGTTTGCCTGCTCCACAAGGCCCGGCTTGTCCTCGAGCGCGCCCGTGAACGCGCCCTTTTTATAGCCGAACAGGTGGGACAGCAGCAGCTGCGGATTGTCCGCATATTCCGCGCAGTTGAACTCCACAAAGGGGATCGGTGCATGCGCGCCGCAAAGTGCCTTCGTCTCCTTTGCGTATTCCCAGATCGTTCGGGCAAAATGGCTCTTGCCGCTGCCGGTCGAGCCGGTGATGAGCATATTCAGGCCGTTCGGGGGATAGGCAACGGCCGCCATGGCGACCCGCAGCTGATATTTCAGGCTGCCGTCCGCGCCGACAAGGCCGGAGAACGCCCGGTACTGTCCGGTCTCCTCCTCTGCCTGCGGCAGCTCCTCCTGCACGGCCGGCTCCGGCCGGATGTCCGCCGTCTCCTCCGATGAGGGGAAGAAACGCACGTTTTTCTTGCCGACCCGCCGCAGCTTTCCCTCTGCGACGAGCTTATTGAGCTCGACTGCGGCATCGTTGCGCCAGATGCTCAGGGCATCCGCAACGGCCTGCGCCGTCACGCCCTGAAAATCCGGTGTCTGTGCCGCTTCCAGGACAAATTGTAACACATGATCTCTGCGCATGTACTGACCTCCCTTCCGCAGAAATTATGTACCCTGCTTACGGTTCGAAAAAGCTCTTGATATTGACGACTGCCGCCTTGGCGGATTCCTCCAGCAGGGCGACTAGCTCGCTGCCCTTCATGGCCTCGCGCATGGTCATCGCCTCCAGCAGGACCGGCAGGTTCATGCCGCACAGGCCGGGGAATTCCTCGCCGCCGCTCTTCATCATCATCTGATTGAACGGTGTGCCGCTTGCCAGGTCGAACAGAACGATCGAGCCCTCGGGCATCTGCTTGAACGTCTGCATGGCCTTCTCGCCGTATTCGTCAATGCTTGCGTTCTCCAGCAGCGGCAGCGCCACCACGTTCACTGCCTCACCGCCGATCATCTGGGCAGACTCGAGCAGAGCCTGGCAGAACGGGCCGTGCGACAGCAGCAGGATGCCCGGGATGTTCTCTACAAAGTTTTCTTGTTTCATCGGTTTGCACCTCCCTGTGTCTTTCTATTATAGCAAATTTCATGCCACTACGAGTAGTATCAACCGGAAAAATTTTGATACGGGGCGGATGCCTTGACATCCACCCGGCGAGCCGATATAATGGAATATCACAAAAAGCGCATCGTTTACCGTCGGAAGAGGATTTTTTTATGCAGATCTTTCAGGAACAGAAGCCCGTTCAGCAGCAGCGTCCGCAGATGTACGCCGCTGTTGAAATTTTACAGCTGGACGTATGCCAGCTGCAGTCCTATATCAATACCGCTCTGCTGGAAAATCCCACACTGGAATGCGGAGCCGCGCCGGGCGTGAGTCTGCTTGACGATCTCTCCGCCGGCGGGCATGCCGCCGCGGGCGAGGATGCGGAGCACATGCAGCCGGATTTTGCCGACCGGGACGCCGTCGCCTACGGCGAGGACCTGACGACCCATCTGCAGTTTCAGGCGGAGCGCCTGTCGCTGGAGCCGGAGCTGCAGCGCGCCGTGCTCGCCGTCATCCATGCGCTCGATGCCGACGGCTATCTGCGCACCGATGTCTCCGCGCTCGGCCCGGCCGCGCTTGTTGATGCGGCTGTTCAGATCGTTCAGCGCCTCGACCCGCCCGGCGTCGGCGCAAGGACGCTTTCGGAATGCCTCTGTCTGCAGCTGCAGGCGCTCGGCGAGTCCGGGCTGGCCTGCACGATTGCGGAGCACTATCTCGAGCAGGCTGGGCATCACGCTTTTGCGGCCATCGCCGCGAGCGAGCATGTTCCCCTTGCCGCCGTGCAGGAGGCCTACCGGCAGATCCAGAGCCTTTCGCCCTACCCGTGCGCGGAATTCAGCCGCGCGCAGGACGACGGCTATGTCGTCCCCGACGTGCTCCTGCAGGAAAAAGACGGCGTGCTCAGCGTCGCCGTCAACAGGGCCTACACGCCGGAGCTGTCCGTCAGCAGCTTCTACCGTTCCCTCGTCCGCGAGACGGACGATCCGGAGGCGCGGCAGTATATCGTCAAAAAGGTCTCGCAGGCCGAATGGCTCATCAGCTGCATCCGGCAGCGGGAGGAGACGCTCCTGCGCTGCTGTCAGGAAATTCTGAAGCGGCAGCTGCCGTATTTCCGTTCCGGGCAGGCGCTCGCTCCGATGACGATGCAGGACATCGCGCAGGCCGTCGGCCTGCACACCTCCACCGTCAGCCGCGCGCTCAGCGGGAAGTATATCCAGACGCCACAGGGTGTCCGCCTGCTGCGCAGCCTGTTTTCCGCAAAGCTGGCAGGCGGTGAGGTCTCCGGCGTCATGGCACAGCAGGCCATCGCCGTGCTTGTGCAGCAGGAGGATAAGCACGCTCCCCTGTCCGATCAGGCGCTTGCCGAGCGGCTGCAGGTACAGGGCATCGACATCTCGCGCCGCACCGTGGCAAAATACCGCCAGCTGCTGCAGATTCCGTCCGCCGCAACCCGCAGAGCTTAATGCTCCGCAGCAAAAAATTCGCGCACGGCGTCCAGATCGGCAAAGCGCGCGTCATAGAGCTCCGGGTGCTCCTCCTCCGGCCGCCAGAGGTCCGGCACGAACAGCGTCCGGCATCCGGCGCGCCTGCTCGCGCGCAGGCCGTTCGGCGAATCCTCGATCACGGTGCACAGCGCAGCGGGGCTTCCCAGCTGACGCGCCGCCTCGAGGAAAATGTCCGGCTCCGGCTTCGAGCGGCCGACCATGTCGCCGGAAATGACCGCAGTAAAATATTGCAGCAGTCCGACCCGCTCCAGCCGGCCTCGCACGACGGCCGCCGGAGACGACGACGCGACTGCAACCGGGATATTCCACGCGCACAGCTGCTCCAGCAGCCGCTGCGCGCCTTTTTTTGCCGGAGCTGCTCCATTGGCGTAAAAATTCTGCAGATAGGCCTCCTCGTGCTCCAGGATTCGGTCCGCATCCGCGCCGAATTCCTGCCGGAACCGTTTGATCCACGCCTCGTCGTTGAGTCCGAGGCCGATGATCGCCATCCGCTCCACATCGGGAACGCCGGTCTTCTCGCCCGCATAACGAAAACTCTCCCAGACCACGCGCTCGCTGTCCACGAGCACGCCATCCATGTCAAAGATCACCGCATTCATATGCATACCTCCCGTATTCATCTTCATGCGCCAAAGTATAGCGCACCGGGAAGGAAAAAGCAAGCCCCGCCCCGGAGCGGAGACAAAAGGCAGCCGCCGCGGCCAGACGACCGCAGCGGCTCAGACTGTCAAAAAAGCCTCGCAGAGTTTGCGCTCGCAAGCGCAAAGAAAGTGGAAATCATTTTCTCCGGCGGCGTGTACGTCGGAGAAAATACCGCTCGGCTCGCAAACGTGCGAAGGGTGTACCCTTCGTGCGCTGCCGCGAGCCGCAGCCTTCTCAAACGAGAGCCCAGTGAAACGGGTCTCGTTTGAGAGCTTGTCAAAAATCCTTTTTTGACAAGCGCAGCCGCCGCGGCCAATCGACCGCAGCGGCTGCGAATTATTGCATCATATTTGGGATTCTGTTGCCCTTACGCTTCCTTCTTTTCGAACTCCTTCGCCACATTCTCCAGCAGCTGACGGATGGGCAGGTGCTGCGGGCAGACGGACTCGCACTTGCCGCACTTCACGCAGTCCGAGGCCTTATGACCGGGCAGTGCGTAGACGGCATTGTAGTAATAATCCGTATGCCAGTCGTGGTAGATCTGCTTCGCGTTCATCGTGGCGAACAGTTCCGGGATGGCGATCTGCTTCGGGCAGCCGTCCGTGCAGTAGCGGCAGCCGGTGCACTGGATGAGGTTCTTGCTGCGGAAGATCTCCTGCACCTTCGCGATGGCTGCAAGCTCCGTTTCGTCCAGCGGCTTAAAGTCCTTCATGAACGAGATATTGTCCTGCACCTGCTCTGGCGTGCTCATACCGGAGAGCACCATCAGCATGCCGGGGAATCCCGCAGCGAAGCGGATGGCATAGCTGGCCAGGCTGCCGCCATGCAGGGCATCCAGAACGGCGCGCGCATCGTCTGGCAGCTTGACAAGGTTTCCACCCTTGACCGGCTCCATGACGATGACCGGCTTGTTGAACTTCCGGCAGACCTCATAGCACTTGCGGCTCTGGACGGAGGGATCGTCATAGTCAACATAATTGAACTGGATCTGCACGACTTCGATCGCGGGATACTCCGTCAGGATCTGCTCGAGCAGCTCGGGGCGGCCATGAAACGAAATGCCGACGTGGCGGACCTTGCCCTCTTCCTTCAGAGCAAACGCCGTCTCATAGGCGCGGCAGGCCTTGAAATGGCCATAGTTCTCCGAGCACTGCGAATGCATAAGGTAGAAATCAAAATAATCGACCCCGCAGTCCTCGAGCTGGCTCTCGAACAACGGACGGATGTCCGCCTCGGTCTTGAAAAAGTTCTCCGTCAGCTTGTCCGTCAGGATGTAGCGGTCGCGCAGATAACGGCTCGTCAGGCAGGTCTTGAGCGTCTTTTCGCTCTTGCCCTGCAGATAGCCGTGCGCCGTGTCAAAATAGTTGAAGCCTGCGTCCAGAAATGCGTCTACCATGCGGTTCGTTTCCGCGATATCGACCTCGCCGTCCTGCATCGGAAGGCGCATAAAGCCAAAGCCGAAGTTCTTTTTGATCCGTTCCATGTCCGGTTCTCCTTTCGTATCATATTTTTTATATTGGACCACAGAGGGCCTGCAGTCACTTCGTTTTTTGACCCTTTTCCATTAATAAAGGGATAACCTGCGTTGAGTTTATGATACCATACTTTTTTATGGATTGCAATTCGCGAAACAATTCTTCCCGTGCGCCGTCTTGATGGATACAAGGGGGTCAGCGCAGCAGGCTGACCGGATCCATACAGAAAAGGGAGGCATTTTTTATGAAGAAGACGTTCCTGCTCCTCGCACTGGTCTGCGTTCTCGTGCTGCTTGCGGCCTGCGGCAGCAAGCCCGCCCCGACGGAACCCGCGCCGACCGAGCCAACCTCATCGCGCGATCTGCAGATGCTCTATCAGAGCGGCATCACCGCCATGGGCGCGGACGCGCCGGTCCTGTTCCCGGTCTCGGACATTTCGGAGCTGAGTCCCCTGTTCCCCGGACTGGAGGAAATTTCGTTCCGGCAGGTCAGCGGCGGCCTCTCCCCCGTGACCGGCGCGCCGGACGAGGTCGTTCTGCTTGAGGTTGAGAACAGCGCCGACGTGCAGAAGGTCGTGGACATTCTCCAGAAGGCCGTGGACGAGGGCGCAGCCGAAAGTATGGGAACGGACGCCGCGATCACCGCCGCATGGAAGGACAATGCCAGCATCACGACGGATGGAAACTATATCTGCCTTGCCGTTTTCATGAACGGCGTATCGATCCCCGCCGAATTTATGCTTCCCTGAATTTGGAACGAAAATCGTGTCCGTCATGTTGGCATACCAACATATTTGCGTGCTGTCATTTGGTATGATGTGTCCATGAAGTGAACCCCAAACCACAAGAAGGAGTTTTCCCATGGACCACAACATGTTTTGCTTTCAATGTGAGCAGACCGCAGGCTGCACCGGCTGCACGAGCCGCGGCGTCTGCGGCAAGGACGCGCAGACTGCGCAGGCGCAGGACCGCCTGACCGGCGCACTGATCGGTCTGGCGCGCGCGGCGGACACCAGTCCCGACGCCGGTCCGGAGACCTGGCAGCTGATGATCGAGGGCCTGTTCGCCACGCTGACGAACGTCAATTTCGATCCGGACAGCCTGAACGCTCTGGCCGGGCGCGTCCGGGCCGAGAAGCAGCGCCTTGTGCCGGACTGTGCCGTCTGCACCGCGCCCTGCGGCCGGACGGGCGACTATGATCTGGCGCAGCTCTGGGGCGCACAGGAGGACATCCGCAGCCTGAAGTCCCTGCTGCTGTTCGGCAGCCGCGGCATGGCAGCCTATGCCTATCATGCCATGGTGCTCGGCTACCGGGACGAGTCCGTCGAGCGCTTCCTTTCTAAAGCTCTGTTCGCCGTCGGCGAAGACTGGAGCATGGAGGAGCTTCTCCCGCTCGTGCTGGAGCTCGGCGGGGTCAACCTGCGCTGCATGGCGCTGCTGGACAAAGCCAACACCGAATGCTTTGGCAAGCCTTCCCCGGTCCATGTGCCGTTCACCGTGGAGCCCGGACCGTTCATCGTTGTGTCCGGTCATGACCTGCACGACCTGAAGCTCCTGCTGGAGCAGACGGCTGGCCGTGGCATCGCAGTCTATACGCACGGCGAGATGCTCCCGGCGCACGCCTATCCGGAGCTGAAAAAGTATCCCCATCTCAAGGGGAATTTCGGCACGGCATGGCAGAACCAGCAGAAGGAATTTGCGGACCTCCCCGCGCCGATCCTGTTCACGACGAACTGCCTCATGCCGCCGCGCCCGTCCTACGCCGACCGCGTGTTCACCACGGCTGTCGTCGCCTACCCCGATCTCCCGCACATCGGCGCGGAAAAGGACTTCACGCCCGTCATCGAGCGGGCGCTGGAGTTGGGCGGCTATGCGGAGACACAGCACCGCACCGGCATGAACGGCGGCACGGGCACGACCACAGGCTTTGCACACGACGCCGTGCTGGCAAACGCCGCGCAGATCGTCGAGGCCGTGCGCTCCGGCGCGATCCGCCACTTCTTCCTGGTCGGCGGCTGTGACGGCGCGCGCGCAGGACGGAATTACTACTCGGAATTCGTCCGCCAGACCCCGCCGGACACCGTCGTGCTGACGCTCGCCTGCGGAAAATACCGCTTCCACGACATGGACCTCGGCACCGTCGCAGGCCTGCCGCGGCTGCTGGACATCGGTCAGTGCAACGACGCCTACAGCGCCATTCAGATCGCACTGGCGCTGGCGGAGGCCTTCCAGTGCGGTGTGAACGACCTGCCGCTTTCCATGGTCCTGTCGTGGTATGAGCAGAAGGCCGTCTGCATTCTGCTGACGCTCCTGCACCTCGGCATCCGGAATATCCGCCTCGGCCCGACGCTCCCGGCCTTCCTGTCGCCCAATGTGCTGCAGTACCTCGTGGACCACTATGCCATTGCGCCCATCACCACCCCGGAGGCGGACCTTGCCGCTCTTCTGGGCTGATCAGCTCAAAAAATGGAGCACCCGCGTCATGCGAGTGCTCCAATTCTTTGCAGAATCATTGCAGGCTCTCAAAATCCCACTTCCGCCGCCGGTTATTACGCAGCAGCCGCAGGCGGCTCGCCTCCTCGTGCGCATAGCCGTCGCCGAGGGCAGCAGCCTGATCGTACAGCGCAATGGCCCGGTCCAGATCGCACGGGACGCCGCAGCCCGCCTCATAGCATTCCGCAAGGCAGCTCAGTGCCTGCACGTCGCCCTGCTCCGCTGCGCGCGTATAAAGCTCCGCGGCACGCGCCCGGTCCTGCTCCACACCGTTCCCGGTAAAGTACAGGTTTCCGAGGGCGCACTGGGCCTGTGCATCCTCCTGCTCCGCCGCCAGCGCATACAGCTCGACCGCCCGGGCCATGTTCCGTTCCAGTCCGATGCCGTGCTCATAGCAGAGTCCCAGCTCATACTGTGCAGGCGGAAAGCCGAGGGCGGCACTGTCCCGAAACAGCTCAGCCGCAGTCCGCTCATCCTGCTTTGTTCCCTTGCCGATCACATAGCAGGCCCCAAGGAAGCAGCGGCCCGCCGCATTTTCCGGCGAGGTCCGGCTGAGCCAGTAAAACGCAGCATCCGGGTCTTCCGGGACGCCGTTGATCCCATAAAAATAGTTGATGCCAAGCTCCGTGATGGCAGCTTCATTGCCGTTCTCCGCCGCCTGAAGGCAGGCTTCGAACCGCGCCTGCTTCTGCTGCGCGAGGCGCACCAGCTCCGGCGAGAGCGATACGGCAGAGACGTTCCATTCCTCATTCTGCATGGGGGATCTCCTCCTCACAGCGCGCGAGCAGCTCCTGCAGCTTTTTGGCAACGGTCTCAACCACGCAGTAGCACGGGTCCTCATAGCCGTCGATCTCCAGCCCGCGCAGCTCATCGCACCAGAGCGTTTCAAACTGCCCGAACACGTTCGTCAGCTCCTCCACGAGCGCGGCGCCATTCGGATTGTCGCTGTTCCATTCGCCGTTTCCCGTTGTCATCAGGCCGAGGATCGCGGTCCCCGCCGTCAGCGCGCCGCAGCAGGACAGGCCTGTCTGCATGCCGCTGCCCAGCAGCGTAAACAGCTTTCGCGCCTGCTCCGGCAAATTCAGATGATAATATTCTTCACAGCCCAGCAGGATGGATTCCGCGCAGCTGTAGTTCGTTCCGATATGATAGCGATTGACGATTTCGTATAATTCCATGCTGTCTCCTGACCGCAAGTTCCCCCGGAGCCGAAGCTCCGGGGGTTCATTTATAATGTTAACGATAGAGATAAGAATAGCTGTCGCGGATCGTGCGCACGAGCAGGGCGGCATCGGCGGGCAGCTCGTCCGGATCGCCGACGGTCTCCGTCGTCAGGCGTGCGCGGACCTTGCCGTCCGGCAGGAAGCAGAAGCCGAAGTTCTTGGAATCGTCCATGTCCTCCGTCGTCTGGAACAGCGTCAGCTTATCCTTGCACGGCTCGGAGGCATACGGGCAGAAGGCCGTGCAGTTGCCGCACTCGTTGCACATTTTGTCGACGTGCACGATCTCCGTGCGGCCGTCCGGCAGGCGAACGGCGACGTTGGCGCGGTTCGGGCAGACGTCCACGCAGTTCTGGCAGACGGTGTCACAGCTCAGGCAGCGCTCGCCCTCACAACAGGCCTTACCCGGCGCACGAAGGATTCCCTTGCGTGCAATGGCCTCGGCCTCTGTGGGATGGGCCTCCGCCGGGATGTCATAGGTGTGCGGCACGCCGATGACCGCCTCCGCAAAGCGGGCTGCGTCTGCGATGCCTTCCACGACCGTAGCCGGGCCGCGCAGCGCATCACCGGCAGCATAGACGCCGGGAACGTTCGTGCAGAAGGCTGGACGGCCCTTCGCGCTGAGCGTGATGCCGTTGTCCGTAAACACCTGCTCCTCGACCTGCTCGCCGACGGCGGAGATTACGAGGTCGCACGGCAGCTCGACCGTCTCGCCGGTCGGAACCGGGCTGCGGCGTCCGGAGGCATCCGGCTCGCCGAGGCGCATCTTCTCACACGTCAGGACGCCGTTTTCCTGCTTGACGGGCGCGGCCAGCTCGAGGAAGTCCACGCCATCCTGCATGGCAAGCTCCAGCTCCTGCGCATCGGCGGGCATAAAGCGGCGCGTTCTGCGGTAGACGAGCGTCACGGACGCCGCGCCGCCGCGCTTTGCCACGCGGGCAGCATCCATGGCGGTGTTGCCGCCGCCGACGACGGCGACATGGCCGAGCGGCTCGTTCGCACCGGCCTTGCGCTCCTGCATCCAGCCGATGACGCCGCGGACGTTGCCGGGGATGTTCAGCTTGCCGGGCTTCCATGCGCCGGTGGCATAGAGAATGTGGGTATAGCCCATTTTGTGCAGCTCTTCGACGGAGGGAGCCTCGGTATTCAGGCGGACCTCCGCGCCGTAGGCCTGCATAAGGGCGATATCGCGGTCAATGGCTTCGTCCGAGATGCGGAACGCCGGGATGACATGGCGGACGATGCCGCCGAGCTTGCCGGTGCGCTCGAAGATGGTGCAGGCCACGCCTGCACGGCCGAGGAAGTAGGCCGCAGCAATGCCGGTCGGGCCGCCGCCGATGATGGCAGCGCGCTTGCCGGGAACGGGAGCCGGGCGGACGACGGATGCCATTCTGGCATCGATGCCCTTCTCGGCCGCCAGCAGCTTGGCAGCGCGGATCTGGACGGGATCCTCATAGAAATTGCGGGTGCACTTGCCCATGCAGCGGTGCGCGCAGATCGTGCCGGTGATGAACGGCAGAGCGTTGCGCTCCGTGATAAGGGCCAGCGCCTCGTTATACAGGCCCTTGCGGCACAGCTCGAGATACTCGGGGATGTCCTGCGAGATGGGGCAGCCGCCGCGGCAGGGGGCGGAGTAGCAATCGAACCAGGGCACCTTTTCCTCGGACTTGCGCGTGGGCAGCGACTTGACGGGCTTGCAGTGGTGCGGATCCGTGCGGCAGGCGGCGGACAGAGCCGCAATGGCCTCGGTGTCCGTGCCGTCAAACGGACGGAACGGCATACCGGCCGTCTTCTCCGCCATCTGAGTCAGGCGGTTATAGCCGCCCGGCTTCAGAATGGTCGTGGCGACGGTGACGGGCCAGATCCCGGCCGCCAGCAGCTTGTCGCAGTTGAAGAAGTCTGCGCCGCCCGCGAACGAGATCTTCATCTTGCCGCCGAACTGCGCGGAGATGCGGCGGCACATTTCGATGGTCAGCGGGAACAGGGAGCGGCCGGACATGTACATCTCGTCGTTCGGCAGCTCGCCGCGCGTCGTGTCGACCGGGAACGTATTCGACAGCTTCAGGCCGAACTGCAGCTTCTCGTGGTCCGCCAGCGCCTGCAGACGCTCAAACATCGGGACGGCGTCCTTCCACTGCAGATCCTCATTAAAATGGTGATCGTCGAAGACGATGTAGTCATAGCCCATTGAATCGAGGATCGTGCGGGCGTCGTGATAGCCGAGGATCGTCGGATTGCACTTGACGAACGTGTGCACATGCTTCTCGGTCAGCAGGTAGGACGCGATGCGCTCGATCTCATCGGGCGGGCAGCCGTGCAGCGTCGAAAGCGTGACGCTGTGGGAGACCTGCGGCGAGATGGAGGCGATGAACGCCGCCTCCTCCGGGAACAGCTCCGTCAGGACCTTGCGGCACTCGGCAAACACCGGCAGCTGCGAGGCATCCTTCATGGATTCGATGTAGTGGTCGATCTTCGGGCCACGGATTCCCTCGAGGTCATAGCCGACGGACATGTTGAACACAAAGCCGTCCGGGTCGCCGTAATGCCAGACCTTCGCCATGATCTTCAGGGCGAACCACGCCTTGACATACTCATCGAGCGCCTGACCGACCTCCAGCTCCGTGGACCACTCCTGGTTGTAGCCCTCGTCGTCTGCAAGGATGCAGGGACGCGGCACACAGGCGGCAAGCTCCGCGCCGTCCATCTTCTGAACGGTCTTGACCTCGAAGAAGCGCGCGCCTGCGACGTAGGCGGCGATGATATTCTGCGCCAGCTGGCTGTTCGGGCCTGCTGCGGGGCCGAACGGGCTTTCGATCTTCTCGCCGAAGATGGGAAGCGTCTTGGCCGGGTCGGCGATCCAGCGCTTATGCACGCCGAAGACCTCGCCAGTCTTCTCCCGCTCTGCGAGGATCCAGTTCATCAGGCTGCGGAACGGAATGGGATACATTTTCTCAGACATGGGATCATCCTCCTGTGATGCTTGTTGCGGCGCCGCGCGCACCCCGGGTAAGGCAGGCGCGGCGCAGGATCATATTTGACGGAAATGAATTATAAATTAGTAGGTGCAGTCGTTCAGCGCGCCCCAGAGCTTCTTGGACTCCTCGAGAATGTGCGCATTAATGGCCTCTTCGTCGATGCCGATGAGCTCGCGGTCCTTCATGAGGAGCTTGCCGTTGGCGATCGTCGTCTGGCACTGGCGGCCGGTCATGCCGAAGATCATATGGCCGTCGATGTTCGCATCGGAGAACGGGGTGAACGGCTTGTAGTCCATGACGATGACGTCCGCCGCCGCGCCCGGTTCCAGCACGCCGAGGGGCGCGTCGAAGTAGCGCGCGCCGATCTTCGCGTTGTTCTTGAAGAGCATGTCCGTGACCTCGCACCACGCGACATTCGGTGCGCAGGCGTTGCTCCGCTGCGAGCAGAGGGCTACCTTCAGAGACTCGAGCATATCATTCGTGTAGGCGTCCGTGCCCATGCCGAGGAGGATGCCCGCCTTGGACAGCGGCAGCACCGGGCAGATGCCGACGGCATTGCCCATATTGGACTCCGGGTTATTCACGACCATGGTATCGGTGTTCTTGATGAGTTCGATCTCCGCCGTGTTGACATGGATGCAGTGGCCGAGGATCGTCTTCGGGCCGAGGATGCCGTGGTCCTGCAGGCGCTGCACGGGACGGCGGCCATAGTTCTGCAGGCTGTCGTAGACATCGTTCATGCCCTCGGAAACGTGGATGTGATAGCCGGTGCGGCCGTTGTTCGCTGCGACCATACGGTCGAACGTCTTGTCGGAGATGGTGAACAGGGCATGTCCGCCGAACATGGCGGCGAGCATGGGGTCCTTCTCCTTCTCGCACCAAGTGATGAAGTCGGCATTCTCCTGGATGGCCTGCAGGCACTTCTCCTCGCCGTCGCGGTCGGAGACCTCGTAGCACAGGCAGGAGCGGATGCCGAACTGCTTTGCCGACTCCGCGATCTGGAACAGACTGCCGGGGATCTCGCAGTAGGAGGCGGGGTGATCGAAGATCGTCGTCACGCCCTGCTTGATGCAGTCGATGTACAGAGCGTCGGCCGAGGCCTTTGTGCCCTTGAGCGTCAGCTTGCGGTCAATAGCCCACCAGGTACCGTCGAGCACCTCATAGAAATTCGTGGGGTTGTTGCCCTTGATGGAAAGACCGCGGGCCAGTGCGGAATAAATATGCGTGTGGGCGTTGATGAACGCCGGCATGATGACGCCGCCGCGTGCATCAAGAAACTCCGCCTCGGGATATCCGGCGCGGAGGGCAGCGGTCTCGCCGACCGCTTTGATCTTTGTCCCGTCAATGCAGACGGCGCCGTTTTCCAGATACGGAAGGGCCTGACTGCGGGTGATCAGTCTGCCGTTTCCAAGAATATACATGCTCGTGTACCTCCTGTTTGTGATTTCCATGGCGTGAATAAAACAAAAATGGGGATGCAGAACCATTCGTTCAACATCTCCACTCAAGAATCCCTGAGTGATAGTCGGAAGCCCGTGCGCGCAGCACTTCGTTACAGCTATCAATCTGAAATTGTAATTCTATTATACACAACGCTCCCAGTTCCCGCAAGGCTTTTTCGGAGGCAAATCCGACCAAATTTTTGTCGAGAATTTTGGCAGTATTGCACAAATACTTGCGCAAATAAACGTTACAAGCATGTTAGTGTCTGTAACACTTTTAGCCAAGAATGCGGAGTTTTGAAGGATATCAAAAAGAGTCTGCTGTTATCTGCCGTATTTCGTTCTGAAACTGCGCAGTCTGGGCGAAACCTCGAAATCTATCGAAATATCGTTTAATATGGAACGCAATATTTTTTCACATAATTTTTACAGAAAGGGCTTGCAAAAGGCTTTCATATGTAGTAAACTGTGGTCAAAAGTTATTCCCGTTTTTCCTCTATTTCAGATATAGATATTTACATCGGATAAATTGTTTAACATTTTATCCGATTCTTTTCGAACGCAAAACTGCAGCACCATTCATCGCGTTATATGCTATTCTCAAAAACAAAAAATGCCAATTGCGTTACAGAACGCAGAAAATTTGCGGCACTCACCTGCCGAAGAGTCGTTAGAGGAGGAAACACCATGAAACGCATCAAACGAACGCTTGCTGCTCTGCTCACCGTCGTCCTGACGCTGGCCCTGCTCGGCGAAGCCGTCTTCGCAGACAACAGTGAGCAGCCCGTCTGGCCCGAAGAGGGCGCGATCCAGCTCAGCAAAAGCGCTGCCGCTGTCGAGGGAAAGGAAAACACATGGGAGGTCACGCTCGGTATTCAGGGCAAAAATTATAAGACGACCTCCGACGTCGTGCTGGTCATCGATAATTCGAACAGCATGTACGACAACAGCCGCATGGCAAAGACAAAAGCCGCTGCAAACGCCTTTGTAGACACGCTGCTCACCGAGGAAAGCACCACGCGCATCGCGCTGGTCGTCTACAATCTCAAGGAGACGCACACAGGCTTTTATGCCTACGCGAACAGGGCTGCGCTGAAGCAGCAGATCAATGCCATCACGCAAAATAATGACGACGGCGGCACCTTTACGCAGCTTGGCCTTCATACAGCCCGTACCCTGCTGAACTCAGCGGAATCCACCGGGCAGAATAAGAACATCGTGCTGCTGAGTGATGGCGAGCCAACCGCCAGTTACCGTATTGGCGGCAGTATTACATGCACGGAAGATATTGAATTTAAAGACTATACGTTTTTCATTGGAGTTACCAAATACGCCACTTCGAATATCAATTGGGCAACTGCTCAAATCAATTGTAACTATAACAAGGTTGACGGAAACGGCGAGGAATTTGTTACCGATGCTGCTTCCGGGCTGGAAATAACAGGATGTAAACATGCAAGTGACGGCGGTGACGATTACATCACCCACGGAATTGCCACCATATGGGAATCGAATCAGGCGAAGGCCGACGGCACAACGATCTATTCCGTTGCTCTGCAGGTCGGCACGAACGGCGAGCAGGTCCTGAAAGCCTGCGCCACGAATCCAACCAAAGGCTACTTTGCCATTGGCTCCTCGACGAACATTGAGACCGCGCTGAAGGACGCCTTCACCTCAATTGCGGGCAGCATTTCCATTGCGGCCCGTGCCGGCTCCGTCGCCGACACGATGGGTGACAAAGTTCAGCTTGTCTTCAAGGACGCCGCGCCCATCATCACGACCGATATGGCCGTCTATGCTGCAGGCAACGCCGACGTCTACATCAGTCAGGGCACGGCCTCCTATGACTCCGCGACCCGCGCCATTCACTGGACGGTCGGCAACGTCAGCGAGCAGGATAAGCCCGTCATGAAGTACCGGGTCACCATCAAGTCCGGTTATAACCCGTCCACTGGTGAAACGCTTCTCACGAATGAGCAGGCCACCTTCTCTTACATCGACTACCTTGGCCGTGATGCCGAAGCCGAATTCCCGAAGCCCGAGGTCACCGTGGGCGGCGGTAAGCTGCTCGTGCACTGGTATCAGGTAAACGACAAGGGCCAGCCTGTCAACGCGCAGGGCACCGTGGTCGAGTCTCCCGCCCTCGCCCATCAGGTCCAGCCTGCACAGTACCACAACGCGAACGGTTCGACCGGTCTGCTCTATAACACGCCCTATACCGTGGACCACAAGATCTTCGACGGCTACACCTACTACGGCAGTTATATCCTGAATGACGGCAGCCTGACCGAAGGCGACAGCGCCACCGTCACGCTGACGGCCGTGAGCTCCAATCAGGATCTCTGGTTCGCCTATGGGCGTGATTTCAAAGTCGCGCATGTGCAGAACGGCACCGTCGTTCAGACCGACACCCACGCCGTGACGGAGCATTTTGATCTCACGGCGCAGGTACTCACCGGGCATCTCTATGGCGGCGCATTCTCTGCCGAAGCCTGTGGCGCAGACAGTGTCCAGAGCTTTGCCGCCGGGCAGAACGCCATGGACTTCACCCCGGTGGCCGGAGCCACCTACTACATCTGGGAGCCGAGTGATGTTTACCTCGCGCCGCGCAACTACAACGTCTGGCAGCATGTCTACGGCGGCTCGAACGGCGAGCGCGGCGTCATCGCAACGTATCTGCTGACGACCATTGACCGCACGCTCTATCAGGAGGTCGGCTTCCTGTCCGGCGGCAACAGCTATGTGTCCGAAAAGGACGGCGCGTCGATCGCCTACGGCGTCGTGAATGCAAACAAGAACGGCACGCTCTATCAGCAGCTGTTCGTTCGGAACGGCATTCTGAATGCAACCGAAGGGCTGGAGGCCACCAGCCGCGACGACGGCTACATTGGCCTGTATCGCTGGACGGACGGCGCGTTCTATCAGAAGGATGCCGCATTCTCCTTCCAGCCCTATTGGATCACGCTTGACGGCATCCGTGTCACTGGCACGAGCGTGCGCACCTGCACCTATCGCGGCACCGGCACAACGGATGATCATCAGAGTCTTGGCATCTCAGCTAAAACGACCGGCTCGGCCTGCACGGTAGTCTCTGCTGCCGAAACCACCATCCGCTTCGCCGAGACCTATTCCCTTGACGCTGCGACGGACGCCCCTGCCGCTCCGCCCGAGCCGGAGCCCAAAACTGTCACGCTGACCCTGCACGAGGGCACGAGCACCCGCAGCATCACCGTCCCGACGGGCGATCAGCGCGGCAAGGTCGCCCCGGCCGAGCTTGGCGGCAAGGTCTTCGCAGGCTGGTATACAGACGACGCCTACCGCACGCCTGCCGATCTTTCCAATGTGCAGGAGAACCGCACGCTCTACGGCAAGTACGTCAGCTATAATTACCTGCGCGTGGAATATCAGCGCAACAGCTTCCTGCAGGGCAACAGCATCACGCTGCTCTCCGCCGTCGACGGGCGCGGCTTTGCAGAGACGGGCCTTGTCATCAACGGAAAGCGCGTCGCCGTACCGCAGCTGACGGAGCGCTTCCGCGTCTTTACGGCGCAGATGGTCTTTGGCCGCAGCGTCAGCCGTGACGCTCTGCTGATGACGATGCCCTACTCCCTGCAGGGCCTGCAGCGCGGCGCTGCGATCGAGATCACGCCGTACTGGGTCACGCCGGACGGAACGACCGTCTACGGCGAGGCGCGCACGCTGATCTACGAGTACTTCACCCTCCGTGGGTAAGAACAGGAGGCAATCACAATGGATGATATTATGAATGCAGAGCTGACAGACATCCTGAAAGCCAATAATATTGAAATTCCCGTTTCGGGCGGCGGCGGTCTGCAGAGCATCGGTCCCGGCATGTATCTCTTCACCATGCCTGACGGCAGGCAGATCACGTTCAATGACGCAGGCGAGATCACGAATATTCAATAAACCACCTTATGGGGAGGCACTGCCTCCCCACAACTGTATTCGCTCAATTTGGTAAGGAGACATCTATGGAGCTGACCGTCGTGCTGGCCGGGGTTCCGGTCCGTCTTTCCCTGCGCAGTCCGGCCTATGCGGCATGCTTTCAGCCGTTCCGGACGGAGGCCGACCCGGTCGTAGCCGTCCGGGTCCCGGAGGATGCGCTCAAAGAGGCCGCACCGCACTACGAGGCCGGTACCACGCCGGAGCAGGTCGAATATCTGGAGCTCGGTCCTCGTGTCTGCGATGCCCTGCTCCCCTACGGCCGCATACTGTTCCACGGTGCTGCCATTCTCTGGCGCGGACGGGCGTGGATCTTTACCGCAAACAGCGGAACCGGGAAAACGACGCAGTATATGCTCTGGAAGCTGTGCTTCGGCAGCGAAATAAGAATTCTGAACGGAGATAAACCCCTGCTGGAATTCCGCGAGGGTGGCATTCTCGTCCATCCCTCGCCCTGGCGCGGAAAGGAGGGCCTCGGCTCTCTGGACGCCGCCCCGCTCGGCGGCATCATTCTGCTGGAGCAGAGCGAAGAGAACCGCATGCGCCGTCTGCTCCCGGCTGAGGCAGCCGGGCCGCTGCTGACGCAGCTGCTGTTTACCCGCAAGAACGCGGACGATGTCCGCGCAGCCTGTGCGCTGGAGGAGCGCCTGCTGGCGCAGGTGCCCGTCTGGCTGCTGCAAAACCGCGGCGACGCGGCCTCGGCCGCTCTGTGCCGCGATACCCTGATGGAGGCGCAAACATGACATACACCTTACAGAAAGATGTGGCGCTCGTGACCGTGTGCGACGAGCATTTTCTGGTTGCCGCCGGGCAGGCCCGCGGCAAGGTCCCTGCCGTGAAGGGCATCAACCGGCCGGGAGCCTATTTCTGGAACCTTCTGCAGCAGAAGCTGCCGGAGAACGACATTCTCCGCCGCACAGCCGCAGATTATCACATTCCCATTGAGAAGGCAGCACAAGCACTGCGCCGCTTCGCCGCGCTGCTGGCCGCCGAGGGCTATCTGATCATGGCAGGATGATCCTCAGAAGCGCTCCGACTTCGCTGTCGGGGCGTTTTTTGTGGGAAAAAGCTTGTAATATGGGCACGATTCGAGTATAATAGATTGCAAATCGAATTCAGCGCAACGCTTCGGCGGACCCTGAAACACAAGAGAGGTTGAAGTCATTATGGAGCTCGTAACTGTTCGAGACCTGTTCAAGCACACCGCAGACTACGCCGGGAAAACCGTCTCCGTCGGCGGCTGGGTGCGCTCCGTCCGCGCGTCCAAGACGTTCGGCTTTATCGTCCTGAGTGACGGCACGTTCTTCCAGCCGCTGCAGGTCGTCTATCATGATACGATGGATAATTTTGCCGCCATTTCCAAGACGAATGTCGGTGCTGCTCTCATCGTCCGCGGCAAACTCGTCGAGACGCCGGACGCCCGCCAGCCCTTTGAGCTGCAGGCCGAGGAGGTCACGGTCGAGGGCGCTTCCACGCCGGACTATCCCCTGCAGAAAAAGCGCCACACGCTGGAATATCTGCGCACGATGACACACCTGCGCCCGCGAACGAACACCTTCCAGGCCGTGTTCCGCGTCCGCAGCCTCGCTGCCTATGCCATTCACCAGTTCTTCCAGGAGCGCGGCTTCGTCTATGTCCATACGCCGCTCATCACCGGCTCCGACTGTGAGGGCGCAGGCGAAATGTTCCAGGTCACGACGCTGGACCTCAACAACGTACCTCTTACGGAGGACGGCAAGGTCGACTACACGAAGGACTTCTTCAACAAGCCGACGAACCTGACCGTCTCCGGCCAGCTCAACGGCGAGACCTATGCCATGGCCTTCCGCAACATCTACACGTTCGGTCCGACGTTCCGCGCCGAGAATTCCAACACGACGCGCCATGCCGCCGAGTTCTGGATGATCGAGCCGGAGATCGCATTTGCCGACCTGAGCGACGATATGCGCCTTGCCGAGGATATGATCAAGTATATCATCTCCTATGTGCTGGAAAACGCTCCGGAGGAGATGAGCTTCTTCAACCAGTTTGTGGACAAGGGGCTTCTGGAGCGCCTGCACCACGTCATGACGTCCGACTTCGGCCATGTGACCTACACCGAGGCCATTGCCCTGCTCGAGCCGCACAATGACCAGTTCGAGTATCCGGTCCATTGGGGCAGCGACCTGCAGACCGAGCACGAGCGCTACCTCACCGAGGTCGTGTTCCAGCGCCCCGTTTTCGTCACGGACTACCCGAAGGAGATCAAGGCCTTCTACATGAAGCTGAACCCGGACGGCAAGACCGTCGCTGCCATGGACTGCCTCGTCCCCGGCATCGGCGAGATCATCGGCGGCAGCCAGCGTGAGGACGACCTCGAGACGCTGCGCAACCGCATGCATGAGCTTGGCCTGAAGGAAGAGGACTACGGCTTCTATCTTGACCTGCGCAAGTACGGCTCTGCCCGCCACGCCGGCTTCGGCCTCGGCTTCGAGCGCTGCGTCATGTACCTGACCGGCATGGGCAACATCCGCGACGTCATCCCCTTCCCGCGCACGGTCAATAACTGCGATCTTTGATCGTGATCTCAATAAAGCAGCCGCAGGCCCGTTACCGGACCTGCGGCCTCTTTTCGTCAAAAACGCCGCTGCAGGCCTTCTGCAGCGGCGTTTGGTTATTCAGCAGTAAAAATCGCGGATCTTCTTGGCGCGGCTCGGGTGACGCAGCTTTCGGATCGCCTTGTTCTCGATCTGGCGGATGCGCTCGCGCGTGACGCCGAAGATCTGGCCGACCTCCTCGAGCGTGTGCGTCTTGCCGTCGTACATGCCGAAACGCAGGCGCAGGACGTCTGCCTCACGCTCTGTCAGCGTGTTGAGGATCTCGCTGAGCGCCTCGGCCAGCAGCGTGTTGCTCGTGGCATCCGCCGGACCAGGCGTATTGTCGTCCTCAACGAAGGAGCCGATGGTCGTATCCTCCTCGTCGCCGACTGGCGTATCGAGCGACAGCGTGTCCGCCGCCGTGCGATTCGCCTCGATGATCTTCTCGATAGGGAGGTTCAACTCCTCGGCGATCTCCTCGAGCGTCGGCTCGCGGCCAAGCTCCTGCACGAGCTTGCGGTTGCAGCGCGTGGCCTTGTTGATGACCTCCACCATATGCACCGGAACGCGGATCGTTCTCGCCTGATCGGCAATGGCGCGCGTGATCGCCTGCCGGATCCACCAGGTCGCATATGTAGAGAATTTGTTTCCCTTTGTATAGTCGAACTTGTCCACCGCGCGGATCAGGCCCGTGTTGCCCTCCTGAATGAGGTCGAGGATATGCAGGCCGCGGCCGGAATACTTCTTCGCAATGGAGACGACAAGGCGCAGGTTTGCCTCGGTCAGCTTGTTCTTGGCCTCCTGATCGCCCTCGGCGACGCGGCGGGCAAGATCCTGCTCCTCCTCTGCGGAGAGCAGCGGTACCTGACCGATCTCCTTCAGATACATGCGGACGGGATCGTCCAGATTATATTCTGCTGCCAGCTCGACCGGATCAACCAATGATTCTTCCTCATCCAGGTCCGCGCCGGTCATGTCGAGGTCATCCAGCAGGCCCTGCATCGGATCGGAATCGCTCTCGGTGTCCCCGCTCACGATCTGAATGCCGATGGATTCAAACGTGTCGTAGACCTGTTCGATCTTATCCACGGAAAGATCCATTTTTTCCAGCGCGGCCATCAGCTCCGAGGAGCTGAGCATACCGTCGCGGCGGCCCTTGCTGATGAGCGCGTTCAGAGGAGCCATCAGTTCCTCTGTCGATTTTCCGTTTTTCTTCGAGGTAGCCATAGCGCACTTCCTTGCAGCTTGATAAGATGCGCTCTTTCGGGCGCATCGGAACTCATTATACCGCGTTTTCTGCGTCAAAGCAAGAGTTTTTCAGAATTTTTATCGAAAAAACGCAGAAATATTCCAGTTCTGCCGCAGCCCGCAGCGCATGGCCATTTCCGTCCGGCTATTTCACAGGATTCCCGGTTCGATCTCACAATATACCCGTCTGCTCGTCTTTTTCTGCGGGCTCCGGATCGGGCAGGACGCCATGGTTAATGAGCTCGCAGCGGTTGATGGGCGTGCCGAGCGCGTAGAATTTTTCCTCGTAGCCCGTCATGATGCCGACGGGGCCGTTCTCGTGCAGATTGCGAGTCAGGTTGCGGATCTCCAGCCCGCAGGCCTCAAATTCGCCGAGCGACCACTCAAACAGCGGCGCATTGTCCGTCTTGAAGTGGATCTCCCCGTTCAGGCGCAGCACGCGCTGGTAGCTCTTCAGGAAGGTGTGGAACGTCAGGCGGCGCTTGGCGTTCTTCTTGCGCGGCCACGGGTCGCAGAAGTTCAGGTAGATCAGGTCCACCTCGCCCGGCGCGAAGTACTCCTCCAGTTTGGCGGCATCGATGCTCAGGAAATAGACGTTTTTCAGTCCCATGGAAAGGGCCTTCTCCATCGCCAGCACCAGTGCCTCCTGCACGCGCTCCACGGCGACGAACAGGACGTCCGGCTCCAGCGCAGCCGTCTCGACCGTGAACTTTCCCTTGCCGCAGCCGATCTCCAGCCGCAGCTCGCGCGCCTGAGGCATCAGCGAGCGCCAGTTGCCGCGCAGATAAGCCGCGTCCTCCAGCCATACCGACCGGCAGGCCTCCATCCGCGGCGCAAGATTCTGTCTTTTTCTCATTCTCATGGTGATTCTCTCCCGGATCCATTCTCGTTTTCCTGCATTATACCAGATTTTCGCACGCCCGTAAAGGGAATTGTGATCTCAGCCGTAGAAAAGCTTGCATTTCTCCCCCGTCCCGTGTATAATACTAGGGCAATATCCCCGGGCGTAGCTCAGTTTGGTAGAGCGCTAGCTTTGGGAGCTAGATGCCGCAGGTTCGAATCCTGTCGCCCGGACCATATTAACGAAACGGTATAGATGCGTCTGGCGAAAAGTCAGGCGCATCAACCGTTTCCGGGCTTTTTCAAGCCCGGATTTCTTCTCTCAAACCATAGATGCAAATCGCTGTTTCAGGGCGTCTGCCCCGATTCGAACCGGGTGTTTTCCTGTTTCATGCAGATGCGTTCAGCCAGCGCCCTTTTTCAGCGGCGATTTTTCCGGCTGGCAGCGGTATTTTTCTCAAAAAAGAATCACAAAGATTTGGGCGTTGTTTTGTTGGTCCTGACGGACTAAGAAAGCGGTGCCCTTTTTCATTTCAAAAAGGGCGCTGGTCGCAGCGCCTGCATTTGTAGGTCGGAGCATGATCGCTCCGGCCTTATTTTTTATGCATGGGAGGAGCTATATGAGCATCAGCGCAGAAGAAAAGGTCTGTTACCTCAGAGAAGCAGCAATCGTCCTTGCCAAGGAGGGTTTCCAGTTGGACGAAGTTCACACTGACAGGCTGTGTATCCTGCTTGACGGTTCGCCGCTTTGTGAAGTAACTGGGAGCGGTGGTGTTGCCTACCGCAATGAGGATATTGACGAGCCAGAACGGATCGCTGCCAAGGACAAGGTGTATGAGATTGTCAGGACCACAGCGGAGTATATGCGGCAGATGGAGATGGCGCCCTTTTTGAAAGCCGACGGTCTGGAGGACGGCTACAAGGTGCTGGCGGATTTCAACGGCACTGTGCTGGCTGGAGTTCAGAGCAAACACGGAGTCCACTTCGTCACATGGGATTGGGCCTATGGGCACACAGGAGTATGTCATGGGCACTATTTCATGGAGAACTATGCAGGAGCCAAACAGGACTTTGCTATCCGCTCCGGGCTGATTCAAAAGGAACGGCTTTTCACCCCAGAGCAGATGACCGAGATTTATCGTTGCTGTGCGGACTCTGTAGACGGAGATTTCTTTGAACTCACGGGAGAGCAGGAAAAAATGATCCGCAGTGTTCAGCAGCAGATTGAGGAGTGTGTGCCGGATTTGGACGAGCGAATCCGGCAGCAGGAAGAAGCCTTGGAACAAGTCGCGCAGCAACAGACAATGTAATATCAAACGGAACGGGCCGGAGTCTTAGCAATAAGATTCCGGCCCTTTTTTCATTTCAGAGAGGATTTCGCTTATGCCGTACTATTTCATGCGAGACACGCCGCTGCAGGCGTTGGAGCAGTTGATGATGTCTCAGCCCGGTCAAAAACCCAGAGGCGGTGGAATATACCGCAGCCCATTTCATTACACGCCCAAAGATGTGGCGTGCGAATACTGCCAGAACTATGACCGCAAGCATCCGTGCCGCCTGTGTGAATGCACCTGTCTGGAGGAACGGATCGAAGCGGGTGTATTGGAGCTGAATGAGTTCGTGCGGGAGTGCTTCGCACCCTCTATGGGACCGCAGTTCCGAAAACGGATGCATCAGCAACTCAGAGAAAGAATCCCTCAATTCTTCCTGTCCGATGCACACCGACGAAGATGGACACATTGGCGGGAACGCTGCTGGCGTCTGTCTGACCGGAACAAAGCGGCCCTCTTCCTGCTCACGGCATACGAGAGCCTTTGGCGCAGGATGGTCTGGAAATGCGGGAACGACGGCTTTGACTTTCAAAGCGTCCGGCTCGGAGGAATCGAGCCAGAGCTATACAGCGTCTACCAGGCGGCAAAGGCCATTGCGGTCGGCTGCTGCAATATTACTCTCGCAGACCTTGCGTCTCCGGAATTGGTCACAGACGAGACGTTCCACCTGATCACCGGCGCACTGCTGATGGCCAAGTACGGAGATGTGGTTTTGAATTTGGAAAAAGGAGTTGACGAAACATGATGATACAAGCGGTGCTTGGCAATCCGCATCACCCGGAATACGGCGTGGCGACCATCCCGTTCCCCATCCCCCGCGACCAGTACGCACACTGCATGGAGCTGTTGGAGGCGTTGGAGATCGGTGACGCGGTCAAGGCGGACTGCAAGGTGGAGGAGATCGACAGCTTCTATACTGTCCTCAAACGCACGGAGATGCTCACAGTCAATGTGGAGGAACTGAACTACCTCGCCAAGCGGCTGGACAGCTTCGACACCGGCGAGGCCGCGCAGTTTCAGGCGATGGCCCACAAGCTGGAGCTTTTCGAGCTGAAGGATCTCATCAACCTTACTTTCTGCTGCCAGCAGGCCACGGTCATTACTGACTTTTCCGACCTCGCCGCTGTTGGCCGTAACCACTACATGAACCTGCACGGCGGCAGCGCAAGCGTGGATGAGCTGAACGCGCTGGACGGCAAGAAAACCGCACGGCAGCTCATCGAAAGCGGCAGCGGCACGATCACGCCCTACGGCGTAGTCTACGACAACGGCATGAAACTGGAGCAGGTCTACGACGGACGGTTCTTCCCCTGCTACTACTATGAGCCGAACGCCATCACCGTTGCGGTGACCTCCAAAAGAGAGCCGGAGGACACGGAGCATATCACATGGCTGTTCCTCCCCATGGTGCGGGAGGAGATCGACCGCGCCCTCCTTCGCGGGGGCATCACAGACTCCGAGGATGTCCGCCTGCGGCTGGAGGACAGCCAGCTCCCCAATGAGGTGGATGCCCTTCTGGATATGGAGTACGAAACTCTCTCCGACCTCAACGAACTGGCAGAGGCAACGGATGGGTTATCAAAAGCGGATATGGAAAAGCTGGGCGCTGTGGTCATGCTGGCAAAGCCGGAGAACGCGGCGCAAATCAAAAATCTTGCGGAAAACCTCGACCTTTTTGACTTTGCCCCCGGTGCACACTCTCCCGCCGAGTACGGCAAGTACATGATCCAGCAGTCCGGCCATTTCGACTATGACGAAAACCTCGACGCTTTTTATGACTATGAAAAGTACGGCTCGGAGCGCATGAACGAGGAGGACGGGATGTTCACCGACCGGGGTTACATCGTCTATAAGGGCTATACCAGCATGGAAGAAGTAATGAGCGGCGGTCAGAGCAGCCACATGGTGCTGGGAGGGCTTTCACGATGATCATTCAGGCGGAACTGAAGTGTAAGCAGACCGGGTGCGAGGCAGACCCCTGTGCCGTGGATAAGGTCATCGAGCTGCCAAGCCTGCGGTTCCAACAGTTCAGCCGCGCACTGCTGGCTGACTATGATTTCATCGCAGAGAACAAAAACGCTGTCCGACACGATGAGAATGCCAGGCACTGTCTGCTCATCCTCGACGCGGATGGAACGGACGGTTTCCTTGTTGACCCGCAGGGGTACAACTATGCCCGGTACAGTGCCTTTGTCCCCAACGCCCGCAGTTTGCTGACGCCGGATATGGTGGGGATCGACCGCAGTTATCTTTCGCCAGCAGAGCCTTGGCGGGATGAGAGCAGGGATGAAATGCTCCGCATGACGCTGCGCGTCAATGGAAAGCCGGACTACACCCTCGTCCTCCCCGCTGACGAGGAATATCTCGATGCGGTGAAGACTTACCTCGATATCGACGTTTTCGCGGATGCCATGCTCTGTGATATACGCTTCAAGGTGCCTTACATTGGAGAACTTATCTGCGACACGGATTGCCCCGCTGTGGAGGATTACAACGACTTTGCGGAAGCGTTGGAAGGTATCTGGCAGCAGGACGGTGCGCTCCTGACCTATGCTGCTGTGCTGGAGGCTGAGAAGCCGGAAACCCTGCACCGTGCCTGTGAACTCCTGCGAAATCTGAATAACTACCAGCGCATTGTAGATACCTACGGTTACGGACAACGGCGCTTACAGGAAACGCTGGGGCTGGACGATGAGGCCGTCTGCGAACTGGAAGGCTACATGGACTTTGAAAAGTATGGTACTGACTGTATGGAAAATGACCATGTGATAGAGACGGAGTTTGGCCGGCTGCGGCGATTGGACCCGCCCTTTCCGGAGCAGACGCAGGGGCAGCAAATGTTTCAGTAGCTATTACAGCCGATATGTGCTATGTTGTGTAGCTATACCATAAGAAAGAGGTGAAAATGATGGGAAATATGAGCAGATTCCATATCCGTCCGGCCCGTCCTGATGAGACGGGCTTATTTTATACCCCGCACCCCGAAGAAGATAGGCGGCGGGGTACTATCGGCCATGTCCGCATGGACTTTGGACGCAGTGGCAACGAGTTCTGGCACACATGGTGGCCGAGGGGCCCGGAGGAGCTGAACAGTCCTGTGTTCAAAGCGGAGCTGCAAGAGGTCGTGGACACGATGCGGGAAAATGTACTGAAAAGCCGCTTTTCCATGGAGCGGTTCTGCTATGAACACGGAGGCAAGATCGCTGGCGGCTATGTGCAGAATTACGGTTACATCGTGGAAACCGAGCATTACCGCTACTGCCTGCGCTGCAATCCGTCCCCTGGTGACTATAACGGGTATCTGACGGCCTATGATCTGGATGTCCAGCGTCAGAATATGGCAAGGGGCAAGGCGCTGGTAGGCCGCGTCACTTATGCCAATGGCGATGCACAGGACTTTACCGATGCGGAAGCCTTCCTGAATTGTATGCGGAAGGAACTCCCGTATCGCCCGACCACAGGCTTTCGGTATGAGGTGTTGACCTGCGATCCCACCGTCCGCAAGGCTGTGGATGATATCGTCTTCGATCTCTATGGCGAGGAAAATCCCCGCCAGCAGGAAGATTACGAGCCGCAGTCCGGCCCCAATATGACGCTGGGTGGAATGTGAACATGGAGAGATCAGATAAGCAGCGAAAACCTGTTGCAATCAAAAACCTTTCTGAACTGAAGCGCTTCATCCAACCCGGCGTAGAGTTTAAGACGCTCAGCCAGAAAAATCACCCCGATCTGGTGGGGCTGACCCGTGTTGTGACCACGGTGCAGACAGTATGTTTCTATTCCAAAATCAAAGATCAGCCCAACAGCCGCTTTTCGACCGATAACGGAGGTAAAGGCTTCCGGACAGATTTCGCCAAAGCCGATGCCTATATCTTCGACGGGACGACGGTCAAGGTAAAGGATACGCGGAACAAAGACCGCGGCGTGATCTATGAATTCGAATTCTACGACAGAGAACAAACCATGCAGGAGGACACGAATATGGATAGAAAAATGGTGAATTTCATCAGGGAGCAGTATCCGCCCGGTACCCGCATCCGTCTCAATTCCATGGAGGATCCCTATGCCCCCATTGCTCCCGGCACCGAGGGTGAGGTGGACTTCGTGGATGACATCGGTACGATCCACATGAAGTGGGATAACGGCAGGGCATTGGGAATCGTCCCTGGTGAGGACAGCTTCTCGGTGCTGCCGCCCAAGCTGACTACTCTGAAGCTGTATATGCCCCTTACCGCTGATTTCTATGAGAGAAGCGAGTACGGGGATTTGGAACCGGAGAGTACCATGCTGGATGGCTGTGCCTTGCGAGGCTATCAGGATCAGATCATGGCCGAGCTGGTCAAAAATCGGATGCCGGAGGAAACCGAGCGCGGTCTCATGCATTGGTACCACGAGGCTGATAGCGTGAATACCAAGGTCCACTCTGCGGTCTTCACTGTAGAGGAACGTGACCGAAAGCTCTGGGGCGTAGCCGAATGCCGCATTGCCGGTGAGCTGAGTGCGCTGGAGATGGACACCCTGAAAGAGTACATCGCCGGACAGGCATCAGACGGCTGGGGCGAACACTTTGAACAGTGGGAAATCCTCGTGGATGGCGGAAGTGAGCTGTATGTCCACCTCTGGAATGCGGATGACTGGGGCATTCAAACGGAACAGGAGCGCTTCGCGCCGAAGCTGTCGGAGGGCCTGCCGGAGCTATGCTTCTCGGTGCTTCCCAGCACTGGGGAACTAATCTGCATCAAACGCGGCGAGAACGGCTACTACCCCAGTGACTGGTCTACGGATGATCCCGCCCAGAACCGTGAGCTGGCCGATTATAACAACGAGCGTCTCGGTGTGACGCAGGCACAGCGGCTGGCCATGGAGTGCGGTAGTATGCACGGCTGGGATGTCCCCAGTGCGGATCCCTCCGCCTATCAGCAGAGCGAGCCGCGGATGGGAGGGATGGACCTTGGCTAAAAAGATATTCGGCGTCTATCTGGCAAAGCTGGACGCACCCAACAGTGAGGCCAACGCAAGGCTGGAACTGCCTGCCTCCCTGTGGGAACTGCACGATGCAATGGACAAGGTGCAACTCCAGGAGAACGAGGAGCTGTATCTGGAGGTCGATGATTACTATGCCTTCGAGTATCTCGCTCCTCACCTGGTGGAACTGGACGCCAGCCTCAATGAACTGAACGATCTTGCCGGCCAGCTGGCTGTGCTGGATGAAACGGAGCAGGAAGTCTTCGACGGCCTGCTTCGCCTGGAAATCCAGAGAAAAGTGGAATCCAACGCCGGTATTCTTACCATGCAGAATCTGAGAGATCTGGCGATCAGCGCCGGTGCGGATTGCTGCCATGTGGTCGGTGCGACCAGTGACGCAGAGCTTGGCCGCTTCTATGCAGAAAACGGCTTCATGGAGGAACTGGATGGTCTCTCCGACGGTGTGTTTGAGATGCTGGACTTTGGCAAAATCGGCAAAGCCCTGCGTACCGGAGAAGACGGCACATTCACGCGGAACGGCTATGTGGTGCAGCACAGTGAACTGGTCAACGCACCGCCCTGCGCCAAGGAGCTTCCCGAAAAGCCGGAATATCTCTTCCGTCTCACCCTTGGTCTACATCCTGACCTTGAAGATGACCGGACTATCACGCTGGAGTTGCCTGCGTCTGCTGAATCATTGAGAAAAGCGCAGAAGCAGCTCGGAGCGGATGGCTGGGAGGGTGTTATGGTTCTCGACTACGATGGAATCATCCCACAGGCGGCAGAGTTTGTCGATCTGCCAATGGAACTGGATGCCTTCAACGCTTTTACGGAATCTGTGAAGGCTATGCCTTCCCGTGAAAAGCAGCTTCCGAAGCTGAAAGCTCTGCTGGAGCATTTCGCGGTAACGGATCTGGCTGCCGCTGCGGGGCTTGTTGAGCATATTGGGGATTACATCCTCACTCCGGAGATCAGTTCGCCGCAGGAGGCGGCCATTGATGAACTGAACTTCACAATGGATGTCCACTCGGCGGAACTGCTCCTGCCTCATGTAAATCTCTTCACCTACGGGAACGAGATCATCAAGGATGACAATGCTGCACTTACCTCCTACGGCCTGCTACATCGGGAGGACTATCAACCGATGCAGACGCAGGTGCAGGAGCGCTTTGAAATGGAAATGCAGTAGCTGACCATATCTTACCACGCCAGCTGCGCGGATAAGAACTACACCAAGGGGCCGTATTCCCGGACGGGGAAAAGCGGCCCCTTCTTTTTTGCGCTCTTTTTGTCTCCTATTCCGGGATAACGGCTCCGGAAAGGAGGAACTGTGGCAACCAACGAAGCCCTTGCGGAATATCTTGCGCTTCACCACAAGGGTGAAGCAAATGCCGTCACCAGCCGGGAGTTGGAGTGCAGCTTCCAAATGCGTGGTTCTGAGCTGCGCCGGGAGATCAACGCCCTGCGCGGTGACGGCATTCCCATTTGCAGCTTTGAGGGCGGCTACTATTACGCCGCCACTGCCGAGGAGCTGGAGCGTACCATCCGGCAGCTCCGCAGCCGCATCAAGAAGATCGCATTTGCGGAGCGTGGCCTGTCCAGCGCTTTGCCGAACTATGTGGACACCGGTCAGCTTTCTCTCCCGCTGGATGGGGGTGATGCCCCTTGAATAGCTTTATTCCTTGGGTGGGTGGCAAGAGCAAGCTGCTGTGGATCATCAACAAGATGGCGCCGGATCACTACAGCCGTTTCATCGATGTCTTCGGCGGCAGCGGCACGGTGACCATGAGCCGCCCCATCCAGCCGGGCTGCATGGAAGTCTACAATGATTTCAACAGCAATCTTACGAATCTCTTCTGCTGTGTGAAAAACCGCCCCTTAGCGCTACTGGCGGAATTGGGCTTCCTGCCTCTGAACACGCGGGATGATTTCAATGTCCTGTACAAGTTTCTCTCCAAGGGCGAGATCACAGATGACTACCTGCAGGAGGAAATGGATCTGACCGAGATCCTGCTTAAACCGCCCGAGGCCGAAGCCATCCGCACGCTCCTGCTGGAGCGTGCTCCCCGTGGAGATGTCCGCCGTGCCGCAGATTTCTTCAAATTGGTTCGGTACAGCTTCAGCGGCAGCTCCAAATCATTCGGTGGTAAGCCCTGCGATATCCGCCGCTTCTTCCACCTGATTTGGGAGTGCTCTCGCCGGCTGGCGAATGTCATTGTGGAGAACAAGGACTTTGAGGATGTCATCCGCCAGTATGACCGGGGCGACGCATGGATCTACTGCGACCCACCGTACTTTGAGGCCGAATGCTATGAGGTAGCTTTCCCCAAGGAAAATCACCAGCGGCTCCATGATACGCTTCTGAACAGCCAGGGCTATGTCATGGTGTCCTATAACTACTGCCCGTACATTTGTGAGCTGTATCAGGAGTTCTACATTTTCCGCGTTGTGCGCCCCAACAGTATGTCCCAGACGGCGGGCAGCGAATATGAGGAAGTCATCATCACCAACTATGACCCCCGCAAAGCCTGCTGGCAGCTCAGTCTGGAGAGCCTGCTGAACTGCGGCAGCGAGGCCCGGTATGATCTGATCCACGAGCCGGAAAAACCGATCAAAATGACAAATTGAAGGAGGATACTATATGATGTTTATCAGTTACACCAATGACGGCAGAGTCGCTATTCAGCACGCTGCCCTGATCCTGAGCAAACTCGATGAGGCTGACACGCTGGAGCTTCACACGATGGACAACGCGATTATTCTTCTCAAGAAGGATATGACACGGGCCGAAACGAGAGATGTACTGCAGGGCATGGTGCGTCTCGCCCGCAGCATGACCTTGGATGCACTGTGCAATTCGGATGCGGAGGATAAAACTCCGCTCGTTGATGAGAGCTTCGATGACGAGTATGAGGATACGATCACGATTCCGGTTCCCCTCGAGGCATTTGGGGATGCAGGGCTTCTTGACAAGGATCTGCGCATCCAGATCGTCGACGGTGCCGTGGTCATTACAGAGGATACGGATGATGACTAAGGATCACGAGTATCTCTATCCCTACTCGGCACAGGAGGCCAAAAAAAGAAACCAGCTTCCCATGTGGCGCGAGAGTTACCACGCCAATGTTGCCTGCCGGAAAGCCATCGAGGAGACGGTCCGTCAGAACTTCGATGGCATGCACCTGAAGAAGGACTGCCTTGAACCTGTGCTTGCGGAATATGGCTACAAGCGCACGGAATGGGTGCTGGCCACCACTCTGCAGGAGCTTTCCTGGGACGGGCGTTTCAGCAGAGCAAACAAGCAGTGGGCGGCACGACGCTATATTCCCCAGGACGAACGGCACAACGCCGAGATCACCGTCCGGAGTCACCCCGCCATACTGGATGGCTTCGTAGACCTCTATCGAGAATCCTATCAAAAGCTGGGGCTGTTTGGTCCCGAGCATTGCGTCGGTGACCGTGCCAAGCAGGATTACATCGGGAAGGTGCTGGTACTCAGCCCTGATACGCTGAAAGAGTCCTGCTGGAGTCAGGAAAACCAGCTGTGGTATGCCCACGACGGCTTCGGATGCAGTCCCCACGCTATTGGACGCTCGGTGCGCTGCACCTGCCTGAGTGACGGCGAAATGACCAGGTGGAACCGGGATGAGTTTGTCGGCGTGTTGGATGAGAAATTCCTGCCCGATTGGGCCAAAGAGAGTCTGTCGCAGTTCCAGCAGGAAGAAGCCGCCGAATCCCCCGGTATGAACAACCAATCCATGTAACAGGAAGGAGAAAAAATCTATGGCAGCAACGCAGAAGAAAAAGCAGCAGGAAGTCCCTGCGCCCCAGGTCGAGGCGAGGATCGACCGTATGGTGGACGGTGACTACAAAACCAAAGCCTATGCCAGCGTTACCATCGCCGGCGCATTTGCCGTCCACGGCCTCCGTGTCATTGAGACGGACAAGGGGCGCTTCATCTCCATGCCCCAGGAGTCCTACAAGAAAAACGGCGAGACGGTGTATAACGACACCTTCCATGCCGTCACCGCCGAGGCAAGGACTGCGCTGGTGGATGCGGTCAACGATGCTTACGAGCAGAGGTTGCAGGAACGCATGGAGCAGAGCGAGGACGCACCCGCTCAGGGCATGGAACAGCAGATGTAAGCGCCACGGTGCGAAAGGAGGTGACGGAACTTGGTGCGATTCACCGTGGATAACCGAAATCGGCTCATCTTTTACGGCAATCCTGTGGGCTATGTGAAGGCGGATACCGCCGTGGTGGATGAAATGTTCCGCACGGACGAGCTCAACCAATATCTGAGCCGCATGAATCTGACGCCCCGTTGGGAGGACGGGATCTTTGACCGTCTCGTATCCGGCGAGGTGACCGGCGAAGAACTGGCGCAGTCTCGAAAGGGCTGCCGCATCTGGCAGCTCAAAAAGGATGTAGACGTGGCAATGCGATCCATCGGGTACGAGGATCAGGTACGGAAGTTCGGAGAACCGGATGCCGAAAATTACACGCTCGTGTTCGACGGCGATCTCGGTACCAGCGATCTGGAGCAGATCTATACCATCTGCCGGGATGCTCCGCCTCCCGGCTATCAGGGCTATCGCATGGCGCTGTCGGATGTGGTGGAGCTGTATGACGATCCCGTCAGCGAATTTTACTACTGTGACCGGGTAGGCTTCCAGCCGATCCGGTTCGAGCAGAAGCAGGACCCATGCATCAATATGACCTTGTGAGCCGGACGGGAGATGACCGCCCGGCATTTTTGCTGTCTGCGCGGGGCCGTGGGCCTCCTGCAACACGCAAATGACCGAACTCACCAACAAAAAACTTTTGAATTTACAGGAGGAATATTTCATGAAGAAGTTCATCAAGAAGATCACCCATACCGCCAAGTCCGCTGTCACTTGCGTCAAGACCGCCGCGGTCAATTCCATGTCTGCCGTGCTTGCCTTCAACCGCCGTGCCGTCTGTAGCAATGCCGGTGAGGGCTACATCGACACTGCCGTCAAGGTGCTGATCGCCGTTGTGCTGGGTGCGCTGGTACTGGCTGGCCTCTATGCTATCCTGAACGATACGGTCATGCCCACGGTAACCCAGAAGATCACGGAAATGTTCAGCTACAATGGCTGATGCACTGGGCGCAGGCGATCCTCTTCTGCGGTTGTCTCATTTATGCCGCAGTGGATGACCTGAGGACCCGGACCGTCAGCGACATCGTCTGCATCGTCATTGCTTTGGCGGGGCTGATCACCATCGGCCCCGCCTCCCTTTTGGGGGCATTGCTGGCAATGCTTCCTTTCTACCTCTGTGCAGGCTTTGGCCTGATGGGCGGCGGGGATTGGCGGTTAGCTGCGGCGGTAGGCTTTGTGTTGGGAGTTGGACGGGTACTCACGGGATTCTTATTTATGTCCGTCGCGCTCCTGCTGGCATCCCTTGTCATGCGTGCATTCCCGGCACTGCGGCAGAGTGCGGCAAAGAAGCAGCCGCTGGTGCCATATTTCGCAGTGGCTTTTATTCCCGCATATTTTCTATAAGGAGGAAAACGATTTGAAGATTTTTCGCAATCGCACCGTCATCGGTGTGCTGTGTATCCTGCTGGCGCTGATCATCTGCTTCGGCGTTACGCCGCTGTTCAGCCGCAGCGCCAGTGAGAAAACGGAGATTGTCCGTGTGACGAAGGACATCAAGGAAGGTGACGAGATCACCGCAGAGATGGTCCAGACGGTAGAGGTCGGTGCCTATAATTTGCCGCAGAACCTTATGACAGACAAGAAAGAGGTCGTCGGCAAGTATGCGACTGCGGACCTGGCGGCCGGAGATTACATTCTTTCCAACAAGCTTTCAGCTGTTCCTGCGGCAGAGAATGCCTATCTCTATAATCTGGACGGCAAAAAACAGGCCATCTCCGTTACCATCAAGAGCTTTGCCACCGGCCTTTCCGGCAAGCTGGAAAGCGGCGATATCGTCACGGTCATCGTAGCGGACTATCAGGGCAAGGGTGAAACAGCCATTCCTCCGGAGCTGCAGTATGTGGAGGTCATCTCGGTGACCGCCTCCTCCGGATACGATGCCAACACCGGTGAAGTGGTGGATGAAAAGGAACTGCCCTCCACCGTGACACTACTGGTGACCACTGAGCAGGCTAAGGTATTGGCGGAGCTGGAACAGGACAGTGAGTTGCATCTGGCGCTTGTGTATCGCGGAACGCCCGAAAACGCCGCTAAGTTCATTGCGGCGCAGGATGCCCTGATTGAGGAGCTGTACGCAGAACCGGAGCCGGAGAACAGTGGCGAAACCGCAGAGGGTACGGAATCTAAGGAAAGCGAGGGCGCGGAGCCTTCCGCGGAAAGTGAGGCCACCGAATGAATTTCCTGAAAGGTAGCCTCTTTCGTCGCAATACGGAGCCGGAGGAGCTGGAGCCGATGGAGGAGTCCGGAGGCGGCATCCTCGCCGTTTGGGGCAGTCCCGGCTGCGGCAAGACGGTAACAGCAGTCAAAATCGCAAAGAATTTGGCAGCCCAGAAGAAAAATACGGTGCTGCTTCTCTGTGATATGACCGCGCCTATGATGCCCTGCATTTGCCCTCCCTCGGAATTGGAGGTGGATAAATCTCTCGGCAGCATCTTTGCTGCCCAGCATATCTCCGTAAATCTCATCAAACACAATCTGACTACCCTCAAACGTCTGCCTCACCTGACGATGCTTGGCCTTCGTAAGAAAGAAAACGAGTACACCTATGCGCCCTGCACCAAGCAGCAGGCGGAGGAACTCATCCGCGGACTCCGTGAGATCGTACCCTACGTGGTCATTGATTGCTCCAGCTACATCGCAAACGACATTCTCTCCGCTGTGGCGCTGATGGAGGCGGACAGCGTTCTGCAGCTTGCCAGCTGTGACCTGAAATCGGTCGGATATCTCTCCAGCCAGCTTCCGCTTCTGGGAGAACTGAAATGGGACAAAGACAAGCAGTACCGGGTAGCATCCAACATCAAGCCCTTTCAGGCGGCAGACCGCATCGGTCAGGTGCTGGGCAGCGTAGTCTTCCGGCTGCCGTATTCGCAGGAGCTGGAGGAGCAGTATTTGGCCGGTGAGCTGCTGGCAGACCTCTCCATGAAGGACAGCCGCGCATTCCGCAAGGAGATCGACCGGATCTGTGAGGAGGTGTTCTGATTGCTTGGTGAAAGACGAAGCAACTCCCTGTTCGCCCTGGCCGCCCCCGCAGAACCGGAGAGAAAGCCAGAACAGGCAGAGGTGCATGACATCTCCTTCGAGGAGCGCACCGGAAGGTCGCTTTTCGCGGAAGCTGCAACAGCACCACGTGCAAGCGAACTCTTCTTTGCACCGCAGGAGAAAGGCGTCACCTTTGCGGAGGCACTCAGTCAGGTGCAGAGCTATCTCTCGGAAACCTACGCTACCCTCATCACAGAGGATAACTCGGATGCAAAAGAGCAGATGAAGCGCCGCATGGCACGGTATCTGCAGGAGAACCGCATTGCTGTGGATGGCATGACGGCCTCTGAACTGGTGGACGCTCTGTACACGGAAATGGCAGAGTACGGATTTTTAACCAAGTACATCTTCGCGGACGGCATTGAGGAGATCGATATCAACTCCTGGCGGGACATTGAGATCCAGTATTCGGACGGTCATACCGCCAAGCTGGAGGAGCATTTCGATTCGCCGGAACACGCCGCCAATGTCATCCGCCGTATGCTGCAGAACTCCGGCAAGGTACTGGACAATGCCAGCCCCATCATTACCTCCCGATTGGCAAAGAACATTCGTATCTCGGTCATCAAAACGCCTGTGTTGGATGAGGACGCCGGCGTTGCCGCGTCCATCCGTATCGTGAATCCCAGGAATCTCAGCAAGGGGGACTTCGTGCAGAGTGGCACGGCCACAGAGGAAATGCTGGACTTTTTGTCCGCCTGCCTGCGCTATGGCGTTTCTATCTGCGTGGCGGGAGCAACTTCCTCCGGCAAGACCACCGTGGCGGGCTGGCTCCTCTCCACCATCCCGGACCGCAAGCGCATCTTTACCATTGAAGATGGATCAAGGGAACTCCAACTTATTCGTGAGCGTGACGGCAGGGTGACGAACTCCGTCGTCCACACACAGACCCGCGACAGCGAGAATGAGCGCCAGCGTATCGATCAAATCGCATTGCTGGATATTGCCCTGCGTTTCAACCCCGATGTTATCTGCGTGGGCGAAATGCGCGGCCCGGAGGCCAACGCAGCGCAGGAGGCTGCCCGTGTGGGCATTGCGGTGCTGACCACTATCCACTCCAATTCCAGTGAGGGCACCTACCGCCGTATGGTGTCCCTCTGCAAACGTGCCGTGGATACTCCGGACGACACCCTCATGGGATATGTCACCGAGGCGTATCCCATTGTGGTTTATTGCCGACAGCTTGAGAATAAGCAGCGCCGCATCACCAACATCTCTGAATGTGAGATTCTGCCGGACGGAAGCCGCAGACTTCACAAGCTCTATGAGTATCACATCACGGACAACCATCTGGAGGACAACCGCTTCATCATTGAGGGTGAGCACCGGAAATGTGAGGAGATATCCGAAAGCCTGCGACGCCGCTTTATCGAAAACGGGATGCCGCTTGGAGAGTTGGCACAATTCGTTCAAGGGAAGGAGGAAGATGAATGACTATGATCCAGCTGATTGCCTGCATCGGCATGATTGCAGGGCTTTTTATGGTGCTGCATGTCTCGCCGCGGGAACTGAGCGACAGTCTCTTTTCCTGTTTGACCGCAGCTCCCGGCAGTATCCGTGCCGATATCAACGAGACGACCAAACGAAAAAAGGCAGGGTACCTCCGGCGTGAGATCACCGAGGCGCAGGCGGTCTTGGCAGCCTCCGGACGGGCAGACAGGTTCCCCATGGTGTGCTTCACATCTCTGCTCTGCTTTGCATTGGGAGCCTGCATCGCCATTGCCGCAGGAAACGCTTTCCTTGTGCCGGTGCTGGCTGTTGGTTTGATGCTGACCCCATTTTGGTATGTCAAGCTCACAGCAGGCAGCTTCAAAAAGGATGTGGCAGCAGAACTGGAAACTGCGCTGTCCGTCATTACTACAGCCTACCTGCGCACCGAGAACTTTCAGCAGGCCGTGGAGGAGAATGTTCGCTATCTGCACCCTCCGGTGCAGGAGGTATTCCAGCATTTCCTGATGCGTATCAAGCACATCGACCCGGATATGGATGCGGCGCTTACTGACCTGAAAGCCGCCATCGACAATGAGGTCTGGCGGGAATGGTGCGATGCCGTGATGGCTTGTCAGGCAGACCGAAGCCTGACAAGCATTCTGACGCCCATCGTCAGCAAGCTGTCGGATATGCGGGTGGTCAATGCGGAGCTGGAAAATCTGGTGTTTGGTCCCCGCAAGGAGTTCATTACTATGGCGATCCTTGTGCTGATCAACATTCCGCTGGTGCGCTTCATCAATAAGGACTGGTATCACACACTGGTAGCCACTATCCCCGGTCAAATGGTCATCGCTGTCTGCCTTGCCGCTGTGTTCGTGTCCTTCGCATTCGTCGTGAAGCTGACGCAGCCCATTGAGTATCGGAGGTGAGAGTGTGAAACTGCTGCTATTTCTGTTCGGCGCCGCCTTGGCTGCTGGACTGTATTTCGTTCTGGCGGACATGCTGAAGATCCCCAGGCTGGCAACAGAGCGTGCCCTCATCTCCGCAGGACGCAAGGAGCGCAGTCTTGTGAAATCTATGGAGACGCTCATTTTGGGATGGTCGCTGAAGCTGGCTCTGCTGATCCGCTTGGATGCCTACAAGCGCAGACGGCTGGAAACGAAGCTGACTGCCGCAGGCCTGGATATGACCCCCGAGGTCTATACGGCTTACACTGTTTTGAAGCCCTGCCTCATCCTGCTGGGAATCATTCCGTGCCTTCTGATCCTGCCCATCCTGACACCGCTGGTGGTGGTACTGGCGCTACTCACTTATTTCAAGGAGAGCCGCCGGGCGGATGAGCTGTGCAAGGCCAGAATGGAACTGGTGGAGGGTGAACTGCCTCGTTTCGTGGCGACCATCCACCAGGAATTGGCCGCCAGCCGGGATGTCCTGCGCATTCTGGAGAACTACAAGAAACATGCCGGTCCTGACTTTGCCCGTGAACTGGATGTGCTGACGGCGGATATGCGCTCCTCCTCTTATGAGGCGGCGCTCATCCGTTTCGAAGCCCGTATGGGTTCTGCTATCATTTCGGATATCGTCCGCGGTCTCGTCGGCATCTTGCGGGGCGATGATGGGCGGATGTACTTCCAAATGCTCTCCCACGACTTGAAAGCGCTGGAGCTGCAGCGCCTGAAAGCCAAGGCGGCGAAGATCCCGCCAAAGATCCGGGTGTTCAGCTTCCTCATGCTCATGTGCTTCATGCTGACGTACATCGTCATTATCGTCTACCAGATCATCAACTCGCTGGGTTCGCTGTTTTAAGGAGGAATGCCTATGAAGAAATTACGAAAACGGCACTCCGGCGAGGGCTATATCGATGTGTGCGTGTTGGTGGTCTGTGCCATGCTGGTGCTGGCACTGGCGATGCGAATCCTGCCGGTATTCGTCGCCAAGCAGCAGCTTGACACCTATGCGGTGGAGCTGGTACGGGAAGCGGAGATCTCTGGCAGAGTCGGAACGGAAACCAGCCGCCGTGCCGCGGCGCTGACGGACAGCACCGGACTGGATCCCAACATCCGCTGGTCGAAAACGGGACGCATTCAGCTCAATGAGGAAGTCACCGTAACGCTGACATTGGACATGGACATCGGCCTGTTCGGCGGCTTCGACTCATTTCCCATCACGCTGCGGTCGGAGGCCACCGGAAAGTCGGAGGTGTATTGGAAATGAGCAAGTATCGTTTCTTTCGTCGCCACCCTGGCGAGGGCACCCCCATGATCCTCGCCATCGTGCTGGTCCTGCTGATGCTTTTTTGCACGGTCGCGGAGTTCAGCCGGGTGTGGATCATCGCCCAGGGTGTCAAGGAGGCTGCCCAACAGGCGGTCATCTCCACCATCAACGACAACTATGATGATGTGTACCACGCTGTGCGGGAGGGCTATGCCGCAGGCTGGTATCCGGACGGCACAGGCCGATGGGATGAGAGCGTGGATACCGGCGATGTGTACGGACAGCTGGCATCAACGCTTGGACTGGAGAACACCGGCAGCGGATATCAGAAAATCTCAAACGGAAACGTGGAATATACCATCTCTGGCCTGAGCGTGGAGCTGAGCAACAACGCCCTCAGTTCCGGCCAAAGCAAGGGCTATACCGCCGCAGTGGAGATCCGCTTGGAGGTACCGGTGCGATTCCTTGGGAACCTTTTGCCCGCAGCTGAAATGATGCTGCACACGGAAGCCAAATATGTGCCGGTATTCTGAAAAAGTTTCGCTTTCCCAATAGACTTACGCCGAAAGGTGTGGTATTGTCCAATCAAGAGATAAATCAGAAAAAGGAGGAAAATCAATGAACGACAAGACGAAACGGATCATCCTCATCACCGCCTGCTGCCTGCTCTGCGGTGTGGCCGTCATCGGGATCGCCGGACGCTTCGGTGGGAATACGGTGACGCCCTCCGGAACGGTATCCGGCAGTCAGCCGGACAGCAACGATCCCAATGTGAACATCAACAATAGCCAGGGAGATGTGAATGTCCCCTCGCTGACGCCGGAGCAGAGTGACACCGGCCAGGGTGCAAACTCCAACGGCACGGAGCAGACCATCCAGGCGAACCCTGTTAAACCGGACGCTCCAGAAAAGCCGGAATCGCCCAGCGGCACGGCGACACTTCCGGATGATCACAAAGCGGAGGATGTACCGACCTCGGAACGCAAGACGGAGGATGAACCGCACCCCACATATCCGGAACAGCCCACCTCCAAGCCTGCGGAATCCCAGCCTGCCGCAGGAAGCACGAACTCCTCCGGTCAGGTATATGTGCCGGGCTTCGGCTATGTAGACAGCAGCGGCGATAACACGGTCATCGACGGACAGGACATCTACGAAAACGGAAATAAAATCGGTGAAATGGGCGGCGGGAACTAACAGTACTCCCAATCAGCATGGCGCAGTCAGAAATGGCTGCGCCTTTTCTTTTTCCGAAGCGTTGAAAGGAGGAATCCATGAAGAGACTTCTCGCACTTTTTCTTTCCCTTGTGCTCATGCTGGGTGCGGTTGTTCCGGCTTATGCCACCGGTGACGGCAACTTCGATGGCGGTGGTGGCGGCATGGGCAGCGGCACATCCACCAACTACTGGAATCCGGGTATGGACGGTGTCCGCATTTCCGTGGTGAATGTGGACAGCCACGCTGTCGTGGGAAATACCGTTGACTGGAGCAATCAGAATCCGAGCACCAACATGATCCACTTCGGAAAGGTATCCAAGCTCTCTTATAACAGCGGGCGGGCGTTGTCACCTGTCGTGGGCGGCTATGTCTGCGTCCGTCCGGCGCAGAGTCTGCCTCGCATCATTTCGTCCGGCGACTATCCCGCCAGCATTGCGGCGATTCGAAGCTACTTTACAGACGAGCAAGTCATTCGGGCGATTGCCGGATATGTGGGAATAGACTTTGATACGCTTATTGCCGGCGATTACAAAATCGTTGTCGAGCCTATCGCCTACTTCGTCTACGGTGGAGCCTACTATGCCATGACGGCCACGGAAGCGGCGCTCTATGACCAAAAGGTAAACGGAGATCTTCGAAGCAAGATGGGATCGCTGACCCATAAGAATCTGCCGCTGGCTATCTTCCTTGAAGAAGCTGACTTGGGCTATCCCGCATGGTCTGGCAGCACAAACAGCAAGGTCAGCAACGATCAGATCATCTTGTCCCTCGGCATCGGTGTCGTCCGCTTCAACGGTGAGCTGGAGCCGCCCGATGTAAACGACTTCGACTATGAATACCGAGTCGATACCGATGTGATCTCCTCGGTGGAGGTGAGCGGCGGGCAGTCCGACCCGGATAATCCTGTGACTGTTCGCTTTGTGATTCAAGGCAGAACTTACACCGTCAGCAATGTCTACTATCCGGACGGCGACAGTCAATTGGTATGGGTGAAGTGGCACACGCCGTCAGAGCCATGCGTCATTACGATTGCCGTCAGCGTGTCTGGCGGCGGCACGGCGCAGAGCATGATCACCTGTAACATCGTGGATCTGGACGGCAACGATCCGCCCAACCCGGTGGCGGATGACCGCAATGACCGTTTCCGTCTGGTCTCTATTCCAGAGAAAGAACAGGTAACATCCGCTTCCTGGGGCATTTGGTCACCCTGGTGGCAGGAAAATTGGGAATGGGTAGAGAACTGGGAGAAGTGCTGGCACACGGATCGCTGGGTGGATGATAACAATGTGGTTCACCGTGACCGCTGGTATCACTGGGTAGATAACGGCTGGTGGGAGGATCATGGCTGGTGGGAGTTTGACTACAACAGCTACGCCGCAAGCCTGAGCGCATCCATGCGCATCACGCCGGACAGCCTGTCACCCACTGCGACCGCAGCTACCATGAAAAGCGGGTACGGAATTCAGGAGAAAGTAACGGCCAGAGTAACGACCACGCAGAGCGCAGCTGTCACGGCGGCGCAGAATGCCGTGACCTATTTCCCTGAATTCGGGTACGAAGGCTTCTGGAGACTGCTGAACCGCAGCATCAGCGGCAAGAGTACCACCTTCGCTTTCAAAAATAATCCCTACAGCACCTATGACCGCCCGACCCACTTCACACCTATCTGGTACCCGGACGGCAGCTACACGCCGTATACCTGGCTTTTGGACTGCTGGACACCCACGGGAATGCTAAGTATGAACCTGACGGATTCCGTGCGCATCGCTGATGACCTGTGGGAAGAATGGCATATCGCACCCTCAAAATAACAACAAGAATTGGAGGTATCTATGAGCAAAATGAAATGCAAGCGCCTTTGTGTGATGCTGACCCTGTCCCTGCTGTTGGTCTGCATGATGGGAACCACGGCCTTTGCTGCCGGCACCGGCGATGTGGCCGGAGCGGTGGAAAGCACCTGGGCCACGGCATCCACGCAGATCAAGACCGTCGTCAACAACGTGGTGTTTCCCGCCATTGACCTGATCCTTGCGGTGTTTTTCTTCGCCAAACTTGGTACGGCTTATTTTGACTACCGAAAGAGTGGACAGTTCGAGTGGACGGCGCCCGCCATCCTGTTCGCGTGCCTGGTGTTCACGCTGACGGCGCCGCTGTACATCTGGCAGATCATCGGAATTTGAGGTATAGGCAATGACTTTTTACGAACAGGAGCTTCGGAAGATCGTCGGAGAACGGTACCCCGACGCCACCTATGTGGGCAGAGCCTGCTATGTGCGTCTGAGCGATATGAACCGGGCAAAGATTCAATTTGTCACTGGAATCGTCTCCAATCAGTACAACGCCCTGCAGATGACAATTCTGAACCGCATTGAAGGACAGGTGGATACCCTGCGCCTTCGCTTTTCGGATCTGCTGGGGGCGAAGGTAACTTCCAACCCCAACTTCCGCAATGGTGTTGACCCGCACATTTGGGATGACTATGGAAAAGTAGACTGGTATGTGTATCACCCCACCCGGCAGGACTACGAGAAGCTCTCCAACGCAGTATCGGACTATCTGGAAGTGTTCCAAGACATGAGCCAGTCTGCCGATCAGCAGTGGGCGCAGACAATGTAAACCGAGCATGATTTGAAGGCCGTGCCAACTGTACGGCCTTTGCCATATCCCAAGCAGTTGGTACGGCCTCACCCGGAGGAGGTGAAACCGATCAATGTTTATTTGGGATTTTGTTGCCGATAAGATCCTCGGCCAGATCGTGGATTGGTTCTACGGTCAAGTCGTGGGCTTTCTCGGCAACTTCTTCGCAGAGATGGGAAACATGGGTGTCGAACTCTTCGAAATGTCCTGGGTGCAGAGCATCGTACTGTTCTTCTCCTATCTCGCTTGGGCGTTGTACGGAACCGGGCTGGTCGTGGCCTGCTTTGAATGCGGCATCGAGTATTCCAGCGGGCGGGGCAACATCCGCGAAACCGCGCTCAATGCCATCAAGGGTTTTATGGCTGTCAGTCTCTTCACTGTTGTTCCGGTACGACTTTATGAGCTTTCAGTAACGCTGCAGGGACAACTCACCGCAGGGATCACCGGCTACGGTGCATCCATCGGAGATGTTGCAAGTGATATTATGCAGGAGTTCAGCGCCGTGGAATCGCTGACCGATTTGTCATCCGGCCCGTTCCTCGGCTTTGGCAGTATCACCAGCGGGATCATGATCCTGTTCTGCATCATCCTTATGGCGTATGCGATCATCAAGGTCTTCTTTGCCAATTTGAAACGCGGCGGTATCCTGCTGATCCAGATTGCTGTGGGAAGTCTATACATGTTTTCTGTGCCCCGTGGCTATACGGACGGCTTCATCCAGTGGTGCAAACAGATCATTGGATTGTGCCTGACCGCATTTTTGCAGGCGACTATCCTCATCGCCGGACTTATGGTGTTTAAGGATCACGCACTGTTGGGACTTGGTTTGATGCTTTCGGCTGGCGAGATTCCCCGCATTGCCGGAACGTTTGGCCTGGATACGACAACAAGAGCAAATATCATGTCCGCAGTTTATACGGCGCAGGCTGCCGTCAATACCACGCGCACGATCGTGCAGGCGGTGTCAAAATGAACGGGCTCACTATGGGAAGCCTGTTTGACGGCATCGGTGGTTTTCCTCTGGCTGCCATTCGCAGCGGCATTACGCCGGTGTGGGCTTCGGAGATTGAAGCCTTTCCCATTGAGGTCACAAAGCAGCGCTTCCCAAGCATGATCCATGTGGGTGACATCACAAAGCTCAATGGCGCAGAACTGCCGCCCGTAGATATCATCTGCGGCGGCAGCCCGTGCCAGGATTTATCCGTGGCTGGAGCGAGAGCCGGATTATCCGGCGCCCGCTCCGGTTTGTTTATGGAGCAGGTTCGACTGGTAAAGGAGATGAGAAATGCAGACGAACAAAGAGGCCGAGCAGGTCACGCTGTCCGACCTCGGTATATGCTGTGGGAAAATGTTCCAGGAGCTTTCTCCAGCGGAACACCCAAAGGCGAGGACTTCCGTATCGTCCTCGAAGAGATCGTCCGAGTTAAGTGCGGTTCCGTTTATGTCCCTGGACCTTACCCCTGGCCATGGCAATCTGCTGGGCGAATCCTACTGGGAACTGATTTCTCCCTGGCTTGGCGGTGCCTGGATGCTCAATACTGGGGTGTCGCCCAACGACGCAAGAGAATCTTCCTTGTCGCAGATTTTGCAGGACGCACCGCCGATAAAATACTATTTATCCCCGAAGGCATGTTTGGGGATCCTGCGCCGAGCTTCTGAACGAAGGAAAGCACTGCCGCCGAAGCTGGAACGGGCGTTGAAGATCCAAGCCGGATTGATGTGCCCGGACGGTCAGCCTACGGATCTGAATGCCTTCCATATCAATCAGCGGGATGAGGGTATCGACTTGCACGGCGTATCCGGTGCCTTGATGGCGACCACCAATATGCAGATGCAGACCTTCGTGACGCAGCCAGATGACACCGTCGAGGGATTTGACGGCTACAATGGTGACCTGACCGGCGATGTTGCGGCCACGCTCGGCGTGAACTGCGGGATGTCCACCGGCAGAAACGGTGTCATGGCCTTTGCTGCCAACCAAAGGGACGAGGTCCGTGACTTACATGATATTGCGGGCGCATTGAATGCACAGCCGGGAATGAAACAGCAGACCTTCGTGGCGGCCGCATTCTCGGCAGGAGCCGGCGCCTCTGCTGGGAGCATTGGGTATGGCGAGGAACTGGCTCCTACGCTAAAAGGCTCTGCCAGCGGAAACTGTATGCCGTCCGTCCTGTGCCTGAATGACCAGGGCGGAAGCGTGATGGAATGCTCCGAGAATGTGTCCGGTACGCTGCGGGCGCAGGAGCATGGACACCAGCCGCTCGTCTATGAAAACCATGGTATTGATGCCCGGTACACCGGTCCTCATCAGGTGGCGCCTACCATGTCCGCAAGATATGGAACCGGCGGAAACAACGTGCCGCTCGTAGAACAGGAAGAAACCTTCTGCATTACCGGAAACGCCATTGACCGGCAGCCACAGAACGGCGGCAACGGGATCGGATATCAGCGGGACATCGCATATACGCTGACGGCCACTGATCATCATGCAGTCTACAGCCGCCAGCGTGTGGATGATTTCCGTGAGAACGGCGTAGTCAGCACACAAAGCGCCCGCCAGCATAAGGACGCCACCGATCTCGTTTGCCAACAGGCGGAAGCCTATGCCTATCTCATCCGACGCCTGACACCGTTGGAGTGTGAGCGCCTGCAGGGCTTTCCGGATGGATGGACAGATATCCCCGGTGCATCGGACTCTGCCCGATATAAAGCGCTGGGCAACAGTGTGGCGATACCCTGTGTGGAGTTCATCATGGGTCGGATTGCCGCAGCCCTTCGGGCGGTATAGCTGCCTTGGTGGTTTTGCTTCCGTTTCGCATAGCTTCTTCGTTGAGTTTTGTGAATAGCTTTCCATGACTTCTTCCGGTATGCTTTGCTTGCAAAATCGAGGAAAGGAGCAGACCGATGGAGGGCAAAAAGAACCTCTGCGCCATGATCCCGGCAGAGCTTCACGCAAGAATCATGGCAGAGAAAGAAGAAATGAAGCTGGGTACACTGGCGGAATATGTGGAGCGCATCTTCGCAGAACACTTTGAAGGAGGAAACGATATGCAGACAGAACGCACCCTTGCGGTGAAAATCTCCGCAGAACTCTTCGACCGACTGAAAGAGTATCTGGAAAAGAATCACCTGAAGCAGAAGGACTTCATCACACAGCTGATCCAGCAGGCGCTGGATAACGCAGAAGAATAATCAACCCACTGGATGGCCGCAGGGAAACCTGCGGCCATCTCTATTCTCTGGAGGTGAGAGCAATTTATATTTACCCTGATAATTTGACCGCAAAAGCCATGCTGTGGCTTTGGGAGCTGCGGGACATCGGCATCATCGGCGTGGGGCTTCTTATCTCTGTTCTGGCGCTGACCCAGACAGGCATCGCCCTGCCGCTGGTGCTGACGGCTGTTTACGCTTTCCTCAGCATTCGATTCGACGGAACCAGCATATTGGATTTCCTCAAATATGCCGCCGCGTTCCTGATTACAAAGCAGCAATTCTATGATTGGAGGTTGGAGTCGTGAGTAAAAAGCAGAAAAAGGACAAAGCCGCCTGCTCCACACGGCAGCTCATGGGCATTGAGGAGATCAAGGACTACTGCATTGCCACCCGTATGGGCAATCTCGTGTTCTTCATCATCAAGCCCACTAACATCTCCGTCCTGCCGGATTCCAGCATCAGCGCCCGCATCTATGCGCTGCTGAATGTCGTAAAAGGACAGGCGGAGATCGAGATGCTGGCGCTCAATTCCAAGGAATCCTTTGAGCGCAATAAGGACTTCTATCGGGAGCGTCTGAGCCAGGAGGAACTGCCAGCGGTCCGCAGACTGCTGGAACAGGACAGCAAGCACCTGGACCGCATTCAAGTGCTCATGGCGTCCAGCCGTGAGTTCTATATTATCATCCGTCTGCGCGGCGAACAGGAGTCCGATGTGTTCTCCTACCTTTCCCGCATCGAGCAGAACATCAACGACAACGGCTTCACGACCCGCCGAGCCACCGAGCAGGATCTCAAAAAGATGCTGGGTGTTTACTTTGAACAGAACGTGACAACAGAAAAGTTCGAGGACTTCGACGGTGACCGCTGGGTTATTGTCGGTGAGTAAAGGAGGGATTCATTTGGCAAAGAAAACGAAAAAAGCAGCGCCGCAGAGCCGGGAGACTGCAGGTATCAAATCCTTCCTGGATATGATTGCACCTTCCGTGGTCAAGTTCGAACCGGATCACTTCATCTGCGGCAACACCTTTCGCTGCGTGTGGGCGCTGCGGGAGTATCCCACGCAGACCGATGAGCAGGCTATTCTCCGACATCTGGGTGAAAAGGATGGGATTACGCTGCGCATCTACACCCGCCAGGTAACACCTGCCGAGGAAAAGCGCATCATCCAGAATGCCGCAAACAAAAACCGCATGAGCAGCTCCAACACCAACGACCTGCAGCAGACGATCACGGCGGAAAGCAATCTACAGGATGTGGCATCGCTGGTGGCTTCCATGCACCGCAACCGAGAGCCGCTGCTCCATTGCGCCGTCTATATCGAGCTGACCGCTTCGGATTATAACACACTCAAGCTGCTCCAGACCGATGTGCTGACAGAACTGGTGCGGAGCAAGCTCAATGTGGACAGGCTCCTACTCCGTCAGCAACAGGGCTTCTGCTGTGCCAGTCCCGTGGGATACAACGCCTTCGGTCAGCAGTTCGAGCGTGTCCTCCCGGCAAGCTCTGTGGCGAATCTCTATCCCTTCAACTACAGCGGCAAAACGGACGCAAAGGGCTTCTATGTCGGGCGGGACAAGTACGGCAGCAACATCCTCGTGGACTTCGACCAGCGCGATGAGGACAAGACCTCCGCCAACATCCTCATTCTCGGTAACTCCGGCCAGGGTAAATCCTATCTGATGAAGCTCCTAATCCTCAATCTGCTGGAGTCCGGAAAGTCCGTTATCACGCTGGATGCCGAGCATGAGCAGCAGGAAATGTGCGAGGCCGTGGGCGGCTGCTTTGCCGACCTCATGGCGGGAAAGTACATCATCAATGTGCTGGAGCCGAAATGCTGGGATGATGGCGGTGACCCGGACGATACGGCAGCGCCGGAAGCCTTCCGCAAAAGCACTTTGCTGGCACAGCATGTTTCCTTTCTCAAGGACTTCTTCCGAGCCTATAAGGATTTCAGCGATGCCCACATCGACACCATTGAGATTATGGTGTCCAAGCTCTATGCGAAATGGGGAATCACGGAGCGAAGCAACTTCCGCCGCATGCGACCGGAAGACTATCCGATCCTCTCTGACCTCTATGACCTGATCGAAGAAGAATTCAAAAGCTACGATCCAAACGCTCATCTGCTCTATACGGAAAAGCTCCTGCAGGAAGTGCTGTTGGGACTGCATTCCATGTGCAAGGGCGCTGATGCACAGTTCTTCAATGGACATACCAATATTACCTCCAGCCGCTTCCTCGTTTTCGGCGTCAAGGGAATGCTGAGTGCCGCTAAAAATGTCCGCAACGCCATGCTGTTCAATGTGCTGTCCTTCATGTCGGATAAGCTTTTGACGGTCGGCAATACCGTGGCGGCACTGGACGAACTGTATATCTGGCTGTCCAATCCCACGGCCATTGAGTACATCCGCAACTGCCTCAAGCGTGTGCGCAAAAAGGAATCCGCCATGCTGCTGGCATCGCAGAATCTGGAGGACTTTGATCAGGAACAGGTGCGTGAGATGACCAAGCCGCTGTTCAGCATCCCGCCCCACCAGTTCCTGTTCAATGCAGGCTCCATCGACAAGCGCAGCTACATGGAGATGCTCCAGCTGGATGAGGCGGAGTATAACCTCATCAAGTTCCCCCAGCGCGGTGTCTGCCTGTACAAGTGCGGAAATGAGCGCTACCTGTTGGAGGTACACGCCCCTTCATACAAGGAAAAGCTGTTTGGCACGGCGGGTGGTCGCTGATGGCAGTATCTGCAGGCATGATCGCAAAAGCCGCGGCGACAGTGCTCTCTAACGAAAAGCTGCGCAAAGGCGTGGGATGGACGCTGGTCGCAATTCTCTCGCCAATCATTGTACTCATCGCACTCCTGTGCTCCATTGGCTCCGGAGGTGCGGATCACAACAACCAGGCGGTAGCTGCGTCCTTCTATGGTGTGAGCTACTCGACAGAAGTACCCGCAGAATTCCGGCATCATATTGAGGAGATGCGTACCGCTTTTTCTCTTCTGGATTCGGCAGTGGCTTCCGTCAATGGGCAAACGGAAAGCGGAAACGGCCTTGACCCGATTCGGATCAAGGCCGTTTTTTATGCCCTCTGCTTTGGCGAGAATGCGCCGTCCGCACGGGCGGCAAGCCGCTTCGTAGAATGCTTCTACACTTGGGAAACCCGTACCCGCACGGTAGATATCGAGAACGGCGATGGCACGGTTACCAGCACGGTAGAAGAATACACCGTTGCTGTTCCGGTCTCACTGTATCAAGCGTATGCCAATCTGGAAGCAGAGCTTGGCAGGACGATCACAGAGGACGACAAGAGTAATATCAACCACATCTATTCCATGATCGCCGGCGCTGCGGGCGGCGGGAATTACAACGGTGAGTTCCTTCGCGGAGATGGAAGCAGTATCGACTTGGACATCTCGGCTTTCACCGATCCCAATAGCAAAAATGCTGCTGACCTTGTGACCTACGCCATCCACGCATGGGAATCCGGTTGGGGCTATGTCTGGGGAACCTATGGCGATGTGCTGACCGAATCGCTCTTTGCCTACAAGCTGGAACAGTATCCTGACGGCGTCGGCAGCTACGAAGCTTTTATCCGTGCCAACTGGCTGGGCGGAAGGACCACCGACTGCGTGGGACTCATCAAGGGCTATGGCTGGTTGTCCCCAGAAACGATGACCATCGACTATGGAACTCACGGAATGCCGGATATTGGTGCCAACCAAATGTACTACAGTGCTACGGAGTCCGGAACCATCGATACCATGCCGGATATTCCCGGTCTTGCCGTTTGGCATGACGGGCATATCGGTGTTTACATCGGCGGCGGTCAGGTCATCGAGGCCATGGGCACCAAATACGGTGTTGTCAAAACAGACTTGGCTGACCGAGGTTGGACGCACTGGTTGAAGATTCCGTATATCAATTATGACTGAGGAGGTACAACATGAAAAAAGTAAATATCACTCTCACCTTTGACGATGACAAGCTGGACGCACTGGAGTTCTCGCTCCGCAAGGAACACTCTTCCGTGCAGGCCCGCATGGACGATGCACTCAAGCAGCTCTATGAGCAGACGGTGCCGGAAGCTGTGCGGGAGTATCTGGACAGCAAGGCTGTCCCTGCTCCCAAGCCCAAGCGCACGGCCAAATCCGCTGCTCCGAAAACGCCGAATAGTGAACCGAAGCCCGCGGCAGCCGTGGTAAAGGAGGGTAACTGATATGGCGCAGCAGGAAGAAATCGTTCTGTGGATCGACCAGCGTTGGAAAAATGCTATCGAGAAGCATCTCAAGGATGAAACCCTGCAGGAGCATCTGGAGAATGTACTGGACGAGCTTTGCAATCGGCTTCCGGAACGGGAGTATGATCGCATCAGCCGTGCAATCCAGTCGGAAGCTGCCGCACAGCGCGCAGAGGAGGAAGCAGCCCGCACTTATGCGGCCTACCATGTGACGGAGCGTGGTCAAGAATGGTACTTCAAAACCTCGCCCGGTGAGGAGCTGTTGGCTGTCGGAAAAAAGCTGCGCGGTTATCTTACGCAGGGCAATGATGTTGCGCCGGACAAATTTATCGGAATGTTTTTCGGCGGGCAGCCCATCACAGCAAAAGAGTTTGACGCCCTGACAGCCCTTCGCATGGAGAACACTGGAAAGGTGTGCGGTGTGTTCGATGTGAACTTCGACAAGTGTGAATTCTCGGCTGTTCACATTATGGATGGCTGGCAGACGTGGGCAATGCGTGATGTATCGGTGGCGGTCTATCACGCCACCCGGTCGCAGTTCGCATCGGGCGATGATAAGTGGCGCAAGCTGTTGGATCATCTGAAGGGCAAAGAGATCACATCGACAGGGCATCTCTCCGCACAAAACTTTTCCTTCGGGGAGGAGATCATCGAATTAGACGGCAAGCTCAACTTTTATCTGCAGGCGGACTTAGATGTTGATGCCGCCTTCGGGACATTCGTCTGCACCGATCAGAATGACGACTGGCTTAACATCTACGCCAACTATGATGTGGAACAGGAGCGTCTGTGCGACACACTGGAACTGAACCTCTGCAAGGGAGACGGTTCGGAAGAAAGCTGGAGTTACCCTCTCAATGCTGCCGAACAGGAAGTCCTGCTCCGCAAGATGGAGGCGTTCTGCCAGCAGCAGACCGGCATGAGCCTGCACGAGTACGCCCGACAGCTTCGGGACAGTGAAACGCAGACTCCTGAGATGCAGATGTAACCGCCGTGTCCGCCCCTGTGGGCCGCTGTGTGCGCTTTTTACAGGTAGCCCGAGCGAGTACCCCACCGTGGGGATTTGGGTGGGCTTTGAACCGCTTTGTGGGGATATCGGCATCCGTCGATAGAAAAGCAGGAGAAAGAGCCGGGGACAAAGCACCCCGGCTCGAACCACTTCTGCCCGCAGTGCGGGCAGTTTTCGGCTTTTTAGGCTGGGGACAAAATAGCACCTTGCAGGGCGGCCTGTACCCTATAAACCGAAATATCCCCGTGGGACAAGGGTTTCCAGCGGGGACAACACGAAAATTAGGAGGAATTTGTCAATGGAACACAACAATAAGATCAAAAAGGCTTTCTGGATCACCGAGGATATGGACAGAGAGATCGATGCACACCTGAAGCTGGATAACTGCAGCAGCCGAAGCGAGTTCGTGATGAATGCGCTCAAGTTTTATGTCGGCTACTTGAACACAAAGAACGCCAGTGCGTTTCTGCCTGAAGTGCTCTCCACGACGCTGACCGGAACGCTGGACGGTTTCGCAGGCCGCATCGGTTCTCTGCTTTTCAAGCAGGGCGTGGACATCAACCTGATGGCGCAGATCATTGCCTATGATACCGACATTGATGAAGGAGCATATGAGCGACTGCGCGGCAAGGCCATCCGTGATATGAAGCGGACCAATGGCCGTATATCCTTCAAGGATGCAATGGACTTTCAGAAATCGGTGTAAGCGATGGCGAAACTCGTACAGAAAAGCGGCTATATCAAATCTGGAAAAGCCAGTGGCTACATGCGCTACATCGCCACCCGTGAAGGCGTGGAGAAGCTGGCTGGAAACGGTTCGGTCACAAAAGGTCAGCGTGAACTGATTCAAAAACTGCTCACGGACTTCCCGGATGCGGTGGAGCTGTTTGAGTATGAGGACTACTGCAAAACGCCCACGCTTGGTACGGCTTCCGCATTCATCACCATGGCGTTGGATGCTAACCTCCACGGAATTGATTCGGAGAGCGGATACATGCAGTACATTGCTACCCGTCCCCGCGTGCAGAAGCACGGAAGCCATGGCCTGTTCAGCTCAAGCACTTCCGTAGATCTTGCCACGGCAATGTCGGAGTTGGAAGCGCATGAGGGAAATGTGTGGACCATCATCTACTCTCTGCGCCGTGAGGATGCCGCCCGTTTGGAATACGACAACGCCGATGCGTGGCGCGCACTCCTCATGGAGAACGCACCGACACTGGCGAAGTCGATGAAGATATCGCTCGAGAACTTTCACTGGTATGCCGCCTTCCATGACGAAGGGCATCACCCGCACATTCACATGATGGTCTGGTCCGATGATCCCAAGGAAGGCTTCCTGACCAAGGACGGGATCGCGGCGATGCGCTCCAAGCTGACCAATGCTATCTTCCGGGATGAGATGCAGCAAATCTATGAGCGCAAGGATGTGGCCTACTCAGGCTTGGTGGAGGCAGCGCAGAATGCCATGCGGGAAATGATCAGTCGGATGCAGCGTCAGGTCTGTGACAGCCCGATCATCGAGGACAACATGCATCAGCTTGTGCAGGTACTGGAAACGACTACCGGAAAGAAACAGTATGGCTATCTCAAGAAGCCGCTGAAGCAGCTTGTTGATACCATCGTGGACGCGCTGGCGGAGCTGCCGGAGGTCTCTGAGTGCTATGAGGTGTGGAATCAGATCCATGAGGAACTGAACGAGTGCTACGGTCACAACACCCCATGGGAGCAACTCCCGCTGTCTCAACGCAAGGAGTTTCGTAAAATCAAGAACGACATCATCCGGGAGGCTGAGAACATCCGTCTCGGCCTCCCAACCTTTGAAGATGAAAGAATGCAGGATGAGCCGGAGCCGGAAACTCAGAAGGAGGAGCATCAGTCCTACAGCGTGTACGAGCAGGCGCAGCGTTACCGCGCCGCAAAGGCTGTCCTGCAGGACATCTATGCACTGGATGCGGAACACGCAGAAGCGGTCAAAGCGCTGGAGCAGCTCTGGGAGGAGGGATATACCGTTGCGGCGCATCAGCTTGGTAAGTTCTATCGGGATGATCTCTCCACCTTGCGTGACCATGCAAAGGCAGAACAGTGGTTTCGGCGCTCGGCAGAAGCCGGTAATGATTTCTCGGAGTACGCCCTCGGGAGGCTGCTCCTCACGCAAAAACGATGGGATGAAGCGATGGAATGGCTTGACAAGGCCGCAGACCATGGCAGTCAATTTGCACAGTATCGTCTCGGAAAGATTTATCTCACCGGTGAGTTTGTACCGAAGGATGTGGAAAAGGCTCTTGCGTACCTGACAGCCTCCGCTGATCAGGGAAATCAATTTGCACAGTACGCCTTGGGCAAGCTGTATCTCTTTGGGAGGGATGTTCCTCCGGATCGTGAGCAGGCCAGAGAATGGCTGATCCGAGCCGCGGCACAAGGCAATGAGTATGCACGATTTTTTCTCGACCGCTTTGACCAGTTCCGGGATCCGTCTGTCATGCTGGCAGCAACCAAACTACTCCATCACATGAGTAGGATATTCCAAAGCAATTCCGTTCCACCAAGTAACCCGGCGGGGATCCGCATCGATTCCAAACGCCGCAGACGGCTTATGGAGAAACGTATGGCCATGGGTCACAAGGCGGATGACCATGAGGAGCAGACGCAGTATCAGCAGAGTATGTAAAAAAGGAGGTCTCCATGTCAAGCTATATTCATTTCACCGAAGAACAGAAACAGCGCGCCGCCGCAGTGGATCTGGAGGAGTTTCTGCGCTGCCGCGGTGAAAAGCTACTTTCCTCCGGCAGAGAAAAACGCCTTGCCAGTGACCACAGCGTGACTGTCCGAGGCAACGAATGGTATGACCATGCGGAGGAGCGAGGCGGACATGCCGTCAGCTTTGTGCAGCGCTTCTATGGTCTCAGCTACCCGGACGCAGTGACACTACTGTTGGGTGGTGAGCTGGGAACAGCGTATCCCTCTGCCGGGGAGCGCACCGAGGAACCGGTGAAACCATTTGCACTGCCGCCCGCCAACAAAGAGATGCGCAGAGTGTTTGCGTATCTCATCAAGCATCGCGGCATCGCAAGAGATGTGGTGGCGCACTTCGCCAAGGCCGGACTTCTGTATGAAGATGCCGAGTATCACAACGCCGTGTTTGTCGGCATGGATACGGAGGGTGTCCCTCGCCACGCCCACAAGCGCAGCGCCAACAGCTACGGAAAAGCCTTCCGCCTGAATGTGGAGAGCAGCGACCCACGATACAGCTTCCATTATGTCGGCACAGACAGAAGCCTGTATGTGTTTGAAGCGCCCATCGATATGCTGTCCTTCATCACCCTTTATCCGGAGAACTGGCAGCGGCACAGCTATGTAGCCTGTTGCGGCACATCCATTCAGCCGGTATTGCAGATGTTGGAACAAGTGCCGCAGCTCGACACCGTCCTGCTCTGCCTCGATAACGATGAAGCTGGTCATCAGGCCAGCCGCCGGATGCAGAATCAGTTAGAGGTGCGCTATTCCGTGGAGCGCCTAATCCCGGAAAACAAAGACTGGAATGACGATCTGACCCTGAACAGCGAAAACACTCAGGGCCTTGCTATGAATGAAATGAGGTGAAATGTTGAACGCAAGTATTTGGATCCTGATCGCAGCGGGAGCAGCAATGTTCCTTGTCATTGGTGGGCTGTCCATGATGTCTCATCACTATACCCTTGGCAATATCAAATCCCGCACTGTGGGCGATGGGCAGCACGGCACAGCCCGATGGGCCACCGACAAGGAAATCAGGCAGACCTATGCCCATGTGCCCTTCAAGGTCAGAGAGTGGCGCAAAGGACAGAATCTCCCCACGGAGCAGGGATTGATCCTCGGTTGCAAGGGGCAACCGCAGGAGCTCACCGCACTGGTGGACAGCGATGACATCCACTGCCTTATGATCGGCGCCAGCGGTATTGGCAAGACCGCATTTTTCCTGTATCCCAATCTGGAATACGCCTGCGCCTCCGGCATGAGCTGGCTGGCGCTGGACAGCAAGGGTGATCTGGCCCGCAATTACGGCACGATTGCGAAAAACTGCTACGGTTATAATGTGTCCGTCATTGACCTGCGAAATCCGACCCGTTCAGACGGCAACAACCTGCTGACACTGGTCAACCGCTACATGGATATCGCAAGAAAAGATCCCAAGAACCTTGCGGCTCGAGCCAAGGTGGAGAAATACGCCAAGATCCTTGCCAAAACCATTGTCAACCCCGATGGCGATGACAGCAATCGCGGACAGAACGCCTTTTTCTATGATGCGGCGGAGGGACTGCTCACCTCGGTTATTCTGATGCTGGCGGAGTTTCTTCCACCGGATGAGGCGCATCCCCAGGAACGCCGGCATATCGTTTCCGTTTTCAAGTTGGTGCAGGATCTGCTGGAACCCAGCAAGGTAAAGGGCAAGAGTCACTTCCAACTCCTGATGAGCAAGCTGCCGCCTGACCACAAGGCCAGATGGTTTGCGGGTGCAGCACTCAACAGTGCGGAGCAGGCCATGGCCTCTGTCATGTCCACAGTGCTTTCTCGCCTCAATGCATTTCTGGACTCGGAGTTGGAGCAGGTGCTTTGCTTCGACAGCGCCATTGACGCGGAGAAATTTGCCTCTGAAAAGTCTGCCATCTTTCTCATTCTTCCGGAGGAGGACACCACCAAAAACTTCATGGCGGGCTTGATGATTCAAAATCTGAGCCGTGAACTGTTTGCTGTGGCGGATGAAAACGGAGGGAAGCTGCAAAACCGCGTGGTACTGTATTGCGATGAATTTGGCACCATGCCGCCCTTCGATGTCCTTCCGCTGTTCTCCGCAGGCCGTTCCCGCCGCCTGACGCTGGTGCCGATCATTCAGTCCTTGGCACAGCTTGAAAAGAACTACGGAAAAGAAGGAAGCGAAATAATTCAGGACAACTGCCAGGACACCATCTTCGGTGGCTTCGCACCAAACAGTCAAACGGCGGAGGTGCTGTCCAAGGCACTCGGAAACCGCACAGTTCTGTCTGGATCTGTGAGCCGGGGAAAGAACGATCCCAGCCAAAGCCTGCAGATGATGGAGCGTCCACTACTGACGCCAGATGAGCTGAAGTCTATTCCCAAGGGGAATTTTATCGTCCAAAAGACAGGACAGCATCCCATGCGTACCCGCCTGCGGCTTTTTCTTGAATGGGGTATCACCTTCGAGGAGCCTTATATCGTGCCGGAGCGGGCAGATCGTGCGGTCGCCTATGCCAACCGTGAAGATCTGGAGCGTAACCTTCCACAGTCAAATAAGGCGGAGAATGCGGATATGCGTGGAGCCTATGCCGTTTCCGGACGCGGCGGCATTGCCCATGAGCCTGCTGTAGATAAGCCCCGGCGCAGGGGCGGAAAGCAAATGAAAACTTATGGTGAGGAGGATCTATGAGTTACTTCGGAACAATTTATGCCGACACCGAACTGCCCTCCAGAGCGAGGGTAGTTTATATGTATCTGCGTGACCGCGCAGACAGCGAGGGCAAATGCTGGCCGGGAATCAAGACGATTGCGTCCGACATGCGATTATCCCGCTCCACAGTTAAACGGGCATTGATAGATCTGGAGCAGCACGGCTACCTGCAAAAGATCCCGCGCTATCGTGACAACGGTAGCAGTACATCCAACCTGTATTCCGTACAGTAAGGCCGCAGAAAAGCGCAGTCCTCCGCCAAGGGAGGACTGCGCCTATTTGCTGGACCCAGGGGAGGTTCATGATGGACCTCCCAGAAGGACTCACTCTATCGGAGATTTAATACAGAGAAAGAACAGTAGTAGAGTTACTTCTCAGAATCCGTAAGATCGTTGATTTGCTCAGAAAAAAGTGATGTGTTGAGAAGATCGGATGGTGTGATCATTAATGCGTCTGCAAGGTTGAATAGTGTCTCCAAGGAAAAGCTTCTGATCATGTTAGGCGCTTCAATGGCGCTTAGATGAGAGCGGCTCATATTAGCCTTCTCTGCCAGTTGATCCTGAGACATACCACGTAATTTGCGCAGAGTTGAAATTGCAATACCAAGCTGGATAAAACGGTCTCTGTTCTTAAAGCTAACGCCTTCCTTGCTCATAAAAATGCCGCCCCTTTCTGGATAAAATTATAGCTTGCCCGGCATTTTTTATCCGCTCTATAAAAAGAGCTATTGACTTATTTATAGAGCATTGTATAATTAAAAAGAGCAGAACAGCGATTTATAAAGCGAGACGAGATAGCGATTGAAGGCGTTATTGAATCACCGCACTGGAAAAACAAAAGGAGATTTCCGCGATGCGAAAATCTCCTAAGTCACAACAAATTACCGTGTTATTTTCGTGGAGTTTGCCACTCCACGGGAAAGCTAAACCCTTTTTTTTCTTCCGTATTATAGCATATTGCACATTGAAATGCAATTGCCTCAGCGGCGAAATGGAAGAAAAAAGTGTGATTTTATCAGCGCACGGCAATATTTGTCGAAGAAATACCTTGATTTGAAAGTTTAGCGCAGTCAAACCGGCAGTCTGGATGGATTTAAAATAAGATCCACACCCAATATGATCACTGCACAAGGAGGAATTACGAAATGGCAAAGGGTGAGAATATCTTCAGACGGCGGGATGGTCGCTGGGAAGCTCGCTATAGCAAAGGGCGCGAGCTATCTGGAAAAATCAAGTATGGATACTGCTATGGAAAAACATACCGTGAGGCCAAAGAGAAAGCAGAAAAGTGCAAAGCGGCGTTAGCAAGCGGAAATCCCTTGCCAACATCCAGGACTCCAAATCTGTTTTCCGCCTATTGTATGGGGTGGCTTCACGCAAAGAAAAGCAAGGTGAAAGAATCAACATATATCAAGTATAGCACAGTAGTTGAAAAGCACATCATTCCCAAGCTTGGTGATTGCTGCCCTTTGGGATTTACTACGGAACTGATGGACGATTTCATCAGAGAATTGCAGTTTGAAGATGAGCTGGCACCAAAGACCGTACATGATATTCTGGTCGTGCTGCACGGGATATTAAAGTTCACTGCTTCAAAGTGCAAGGGAGTCTTTCCTACCGTGGAGATCAACTATCCGAAGATAGGAAAAAAGGAAATGCGCGTTTTGTCCAGAGAGGAACAGGCGCGCTTCATTTCCTACCTGCAAAAGGATTTGGATCCATGCAGATTTGGTATCTTGCTGGCGTTGTGTACAGGCATCCGAATCGGTGAACTCTGTGCGTTGCGTTGGGAATACGTTTCTACAAGAGATAAAGCAATCAAAATTGTAGAGACGCTGCAACGGCTGCGTGACACCGGCGCATCACAGAATGCTCGAACGAGAATCGTAATCGGTCCACCCAAAAGCGATACCTCCGTGCGAACGATCCCTATGACGGAATACGCGGCTGGGCTTTGCAGGCACATGAAGCCGCAAAGTTCAGCCGCATATGTTTTGACCGGAACGGACGCATTCATGGAGCCACGGGTATTGCAGTATCGATTGGAAAAGTACACGCAGGCATGTGGCCTGGAGGGGGTGCATTTTCATACACTTCGCCACACATTTGCGACACGTGCCGTTGAGGTCGGCTTTGAGATCAAATCGCTGTCCGAAATCCTGGGCCATGCCTCTGTCACAATCACGCTGGACCGATACGTGCATTCTTCGCTGGAATTGAAAAGGGACAATATGCAAAAGCTGAATGCTGCAGGGATGTAATCTCTGCGCAGTCAAGAATCAGTGTTATCAGATGATATCGAATCGGAAAAAGCCTTGCTGTGCGGGGCTTTTTCTTTGCTTTTGTAGCAGAGTGGCAAACTCCATGAAATTTCCGATTGTGGATTAGCAAATCATTCGCAGTAATAAAAATGATTTGCTTTTTTCTTGGACACAACATAGTGGGCACTCACTCAGTAATAACATCATGTACCATAAATGAGGTAATCGAATGAAGAGGGAACGGAATGCAAAGCAAGCTTTTATTGAGGGGACAGTTCGTGTTGTGGCCAGGGATGGATTAGACAAAACGACAACGAAAGCAATCGCAACAGAAGCTGGCCTGAGCGAAGCATATATCTATCGCTGCTTTGAGAGCAAAGAGGCGCTGCTGTGTGCCGCCTTCCACATGGAAGATGTCGCTTTCGCATATTTTCTCAAGCAAAACCTCGTGGGTATGCATATACAGAATGCTCCATGGAAGGACAGAGCGTTTCAACTGTGGTCAGCAAGCTGGAGGTTCATTCTTGGAAGGAAGGACGACTGCCTCTTTTACCTTCGATACTACTATTCTGCGAATTGCCGCACTTATGCATACGAGGAGCATCTCCAATGTTTTCAGGAGCTATTTGCAGCGGTGGAACAAACTTTCAAACCGGAAGCCAATGTCAACATGCTACTTCATCAGGTTTTTGACACGATGCTGTCTTTTGCCGCAAGAGTGCTTGGCGGTGAAATGCCGGATGATGATGCGACCACACAGTGGGCATTCGAACAGATATACAGCTTTGTTGTACCTAACGTTCGTGAAGAGCTTTTGATCCCATCTGGCTCAACACCGGTCTGACGGTGCAGCTACTTAGAGATTAAGAGTGTAGGGATGTGGGATATATGGCGTCAACAGCGACCGGTTGTTTGGCAGAGAAAAGCTCTGCCGATGTGATCATTCAGATAGCAAAGCCTGTACTGCGGCAGAAGAAGCTGTTTCTGGTAACGAAGCGTGTTTTTGACATAGTATGCTCTTTTTTGGGCCTGCTGATTTTGGCAATCCCGATGATGATCATTGCACTGATTATCACCATAGACTCGCCAGGCGCTCCGATTTTTAAGCAGGAGCGGCTCGGCATCAATGGGAAGCCGTTTATGATCTATAAATTCAGATCCATGCGCCTTGATGCGGAGGAAAACGGCCCCCAGTGGGCGGATGAACAGGATCCAAGATGCACGCACTTTGGCCAAATCCTTCGGCGCACTCGGCTGGACGAGCTTCCCCAGCTCTATAACATCCTGCGAGGCGACATGAGCTTCGTCGGCCCGCGGCCGGAGCGTGCTTATTTCTACCGAGAATTTGAGAAATATATTCCAGGCTTCTCCAACCGCCTGATAGTCACGCCGGGGCTGACCGGGTATGCACAGGTAAACGGCGGATACTCACTGAAGCCGGAAGAAAAGATCATCTACGATATGGAATACATTGAACGCCAATCCATTGCCCTTGACCTTAGATGCCTCTTAAAGACTGTACATATCGTTTTCTCTCATGAGGGTGCCAGGTGATATTTGCGCGTTAGGGTTCTTAAACCGGAATTAGAAACAAGTAAGAGAGAGCGTGAAAAAATGAAACGTGACATCCTTTTCCTCTGCCAGTTTTTCTATCCAGAATATAACTCCTCCGCAACACTCCCTTTTGATACTGCCAGATATTTGGCGCAGAGTGGATACTCCGTTGGTGCCTTGTGCGGCTACCCACGGGAATATAACGCCAGCGGTAAGGTTCCAGTTAGAGAAACGAAGAATGGCGTTTCAATTCGTCGGCTTCACTATATGCAGCTCAGCCGACACAGTAAACTCGGAAGACTGATTAACTATTTTTCTTTTACACTCTCGGTCTTGCTCCATATTTTCGAAATTAAGGACTACCAAGCGGTCATTGTCTATTCGAATCCACCGGTGCTTCCCATCGCTGCAATTTTGGCCAATAGACTCTTTAAAACGAAAATTATTTTCGTGTCCTACGATGTTTATCCGGAAGTCGCTTATGCCTCGGGTAGTCTGAGAGAAGGCAGCACCGTTTCAAGCGTGATGCAGCGAATCAATAGAAGCCTCTTCCAACGCGCTGAATCCGTCGTTGCATTGACCGATGAGATGCGGGAATACCTTCTTGATCATCGACCTGAGCTTTCCGCAGACCGCATTGTCACCATCTCCAATTGGGCGCATGAAGCAACAGCTGGCAGCAAGTCCGTAGCACGGGCTGAACTGGGATATACAGATGAGGACTTTATCGTTGCCTACTTTGGCAATATCGGTATCTGTCAGGATGAAACAGCCTTGATTCAGGCGATGGATCAATTGGCAGATTACAAGAATATCAAATTTTTAATTGCCGGGCACGGAAACAAAATGCCATCAGTCCGACAGGCGGCAGAACGGCTTCCCAATGTCAGAATCTGCGATTTTCTCACCGGAACTGCTTTTGAGCATGCGGTCGCTGCCAGTTCCTGTGGCATTGTCAGTCTCGAACAGGGGCTGACCGGTATGTGCGCCCCCAGTAAATATTATAGCTATCTGCAGGGCGGTTTGCCAATTCTGGCTGTTGCGGAACAGAACTCCTACTTATCAAAGGAAGCCTTGCATTCTGAAATCGGACTATGCTCAGATGTGGGAAATGGTGCGCAGCTCGCCCAGAATATCTTGCAATTGTATCGTAACCCGGAACTGTGCAAAAGAATGTCAGACAATGCAGTGAGACTATACACGGAAAGGTATGCAAAGGGCATCGGCTTGAACAAGTATGTCGCCTTGCTCAAGAACGTATTACGCACGGCCAACTAAGGAATTGCTTTTCATGAAATACATATTCATTAACTCTGTCTATGGATTTGGAAGTACAGGCAGAATTATCGCAGATAAATGTGAACAGCTCAAAAACGAGGGCCATGAATGTGCTGCCGCATATGGAAGAACATGTGCAGATAACGGCGCGACACAATTGATTCGAATCGGCACGAAGCCGGATTATCTGTTTCACGCAGGAATTACGCGCTTATTCGATTTGAATGGATACGGCTCCAGAGCGGCAACACAGCGATTGCTTTCGCAAATCGAGCATTTTCAGCCAGATGTGATTTGGCTGCACAACCTGCATGGCTACTATTTAAATATTGAACTGCTCTTCAAATGGTTGAAGGAGCATTCTCAAATCAAAATCCTTTGGACGCTTCACGATTGCTGGGCATTTACCGGACACTGTGCTCATTTCAGCGCCGCCAAATGTGACCGCTGGAAATCCGGCTGCGGAGATTGTCCACAGCTGAAGGCATATCCCAAAACATATGGGGCGGATCACACGCAGAGGAACTACCGGCAGAAACAGGCGTGCTTTACTGGCCTTGCGAACTTGACGATCATTGTTCCATCGGAGTGGTTGGCCCGGACAGTGAAGCAAAGCTTCTTAAAAGAGTACCCTGTTGAAGTAGTACACAATCAGATCGATAAAAGCCTGTTCAAGCCAACACCGAGTGATTTCCGAGAACAATACGGATTGGACGGGAAAACAGTTATTTTGGGTGTAGCCAGCGTTTGGGATAAGGAGAAAGGACTGCTCGATTTTTGCCGGCTGCGGGAAAAGCTGGACAGCCGGTTTGCAATCGTCTTGGTAGGCGTGACGGATAAGCAAAAAAGCAGGCTCTTGCCGGGCATCCTGGCCCTGCCCCGTACAGCCAGTCCCAGAGAGTTGGCCGAAATCTACAGTGCGGCAGACGTGTTCGTCAATCCTACGCATCAGGATACATACCCAACGGTGAACTTGGAAGCCAGAGCCTGCGGGACGCCAGTCATCACCTATGATGTCGGTGGCAGCCCTGAGAGTGCAGGCGGAAAGTACATTGTAAAAGAAAATGATATTGACGGGTTGGCAGAGCAAATTTACAAACTGACGGAGCGAGAAGCGGTGGAGCTATCTGTATGATTATTTTGGGACCATTGTTCCCAGAGAAACGGGAACAGGAAATTATATCCGCATCAAAACGAGGCGTCTCCAATGCAGCGAATAACTTTCAATGGAATCTGATTAAGGGAATCCATGCGAATACAGATGAACCACTGATTGTTATCAATGCCCTGCCAGTTGGAACATGGCCTAAAAACTTCAAAATCTTTCACCTGAAAGATACAGACTGGTCCTGTGAGAACATAGTCGGCCATGAGGTCGGCTGCTGGAATATCCCGCTCGTAAAACAATTCATGCGAATGAGGAAGGTACGGGCGTGGCTGAAGAAGTATCCGTGTGAATCGGAAGTTCTGATCTTCACAGCATATCTTCCATTTTTGTGGGCTGTCAATAAACTGAAGCCCGAATACAGGGTAACAGCGGTGATTACGGATATTCCCGAGTTTTATGATATGCACCAGGTTTCTGCATTCAGGAGACTCTTGCGGAGAATCCACTGCAAAGTTGTTTATCACTTTATGGTAAGAGTAGATCGTTTCATCCTCCTGACGAAACAAATGGCTGTGCCTTTGCATGTAGGCAATCGCCCATACCTCGTGATGGAGGGAATGTGCGGGGATGTTGCAGATGAACCGCCGGTTTCAAAGCCTCAACCATTTTCAATGCTATATACAGGACGGTTGAACCGGCGCTATGGCCTTGAATTACTTCTTCAAGCGATGAAGGAATTGCATGATCCTGACATTGAATTGTGGCTGTGCGGCTCCGGCGAAATGGAGAAAGAAATTCGTGCATATGCTGCTCAAGATCCCCGTATTCGCTTCTTCGGCTTTTTACCGCATGAGGAAGCGGTGCAGCTGCAGAAGCAAGCAACCGTGCTTGTCAACCCCAGAACCAATCAGGGGGAATACACGAAATACAGCTTTCCCTCCAAGACCATGGAGTATATGGCATCGGGCCGTCCGGTCATGATGTTTCGCCTGGACGGGATACCCGGAGAGTATGATCCATTCTTAACGTATATTCCAGAGGAGAGTGCTGCTTCCATTCGGGACACAGTGGAGTCTCTCAGAAAATTAAGTCCATCAGAGCTGGATGCGATGGGTGCGAGAGGAAGAGAGTTTGTGCTGAAGAATAAAAATCGAAATGTGCAAATGCGCCGGGGCCTGGACTTCATTCATAAGGAGCAAAGCAACGGATGACAATTGTACCTCTGTTCCTGCTGACGCTCGGCGCGATCAATTGGGGATATGCATATCCGCTGGTGTTCCTGTTTGTAGCTCTGCTGCGGCAGCGAATGCTTGGCAGAGAAATCTATTTTAACTTCTTGTATGCGCCAGGCTTTTGGCTGCTGCTGTCTGCAGGCATGACATATGCCTTGATTGGAATGCGGACGATCTCAGGTGTGTACCACCACGGAGTTCTGCCAGTCGTCGCATTCGCGATCGGTTGGCTCATTGCTGAGGGAAGTTCTGATAAACAAATCCGAGATGGCATTTTGGCGCTGGCAGCCGGATTTGGAACTTATGCGACCTTGAATATGCTGGTCAACATCGGAAATAACCGATACCGTTTGATCGACTTCTGGACAGGTACATATCGAGCTGCAACGGGATCCGGCGCACTGAATACGTTGCCGATCGCAGTTGCCCCCTATGCGGTGAAGTTTGAGAAAAGGCTCTTGGTAAAGACCATGTTCCTTGTGTTGTTTTTTGCCACAATTCAGTACATGTTCATGCTGGGAACACGAACACAATTTGCAATTCTTCTGCTGATCGTGATTCTTGCCGCACTGCAATTCGCATACAGCGAGCAGGGCATTGCCGGAGTTTTGAAATGTATTGGAATTATGGCTGTTATCAGCCTGATTGCGTTTCTGCTCTACCATTTCAATGTATTGTCCATCAGGGATTATATCCTAAGTACAAATCTGGCGGCGCGCTATGAGCGGCGGGCATCCTTAGAGAATTCGGATTCTTTCCGCTTTCAAAGCTTTTGGATCGGACTGCGTGAATTGATTCAGTACCCGATGGGTGGCCGAGCCAGTCAGATATATCGCCACAACATGTGGTTGGATGTTGGCAGAGTTTCAGGAATTATTCCATTTTGCTTGTTGCTGGTTTACTCCATAAAAAACTTCGCCAATGTGACGGCGATATGGAAGAACACCAAAATCCTTCCGTCACTGCGATACCTTCTTCTGTTCCTGTATATCGGCGCATATGTCAATTGCTTTGTTGAACCAATTTGGGAAGGTGCATTGAACTTCTTCCTTGCTTTGTGCGTAGTGGATGGAATGGTCAGTGCAATGATGAGGAGATTAAAGAATGACCCCATTCCAGAAGAAAGTGTTTCAGATACTTCAAATCTTCACACAGATCTGTGATCAGCTGCAGTTGAAATACTTTTTAGTATGCGGCAGTGCGCTTGGGGCGGTTAAGTATGGCGGCTTTGTCCCTTGGGATGATGATGTCGATGTCGCGTTATTCCGCAATGATTATGAACGCTTCTGCAAGGAAGCTCCGGCTTTGCTTCCGGAACAGCTCTTCCTTCAAAACTTTCAATCAGATCCTGCATTTCCCGCAATCTACAGCAAGCTGAGGAATTCAGAAACGGCCTGCATTGAGGAAAGCGTCGCGGCACTTCCAATCAACCATGGAATCAGCATTGACATTTTTCCTCTGGATGGTTACCCGACAGATAAAAAAGAACAGGAACGACTGGAACGTAAGAAAGCTTGGTTTGTCAGAAAGCTTTCCATTCCCTGTGTTCGTCCTGAGCGATGGAAGGAAGCGGTTGTGAATCCGCTGCGAGCTTTGGGTTTTGGTAAAAATACCGCACAAACTGCTGCGGCCTATACAGCATTGATCTCGGCATGGCCAGCAGAATCTTCGAGTGTCATCGCAAACCACGGGAACTGGCAAGGACGCTTGGAATACCACAGAAAAGAAATATATGGAGATGGCAGTCGCGGCATGTTCGAGGGGCTTCCTGTTCGGCTTCCGGCAGACTGTGATGCGTATCTGAAGCAGAAGTATGGTGACTACCAGCAAGATCCACCGCCAGATAAGCAAATAAGCCATCACAGATACTTGAAATTAGATACCGAGCATCCATTCACGGAATACTTGTGATTTTAGGGCACACGCCCTGAAGAATATAGCAAAATCAAAAACAAAGGAAGGTTATGGAATGAAAAGAAAGACACCAGTCAAACTGATAGGCTATTTGTTATGCGTTGCACTTTTGTGTGGCCTGTTGGCCGGGTGCGGCAATGACAAAGTGCAGGAAGATCAGAATGATAATGTTTCTGCAGATACGATTCCAGAAGATGTAGTCGTTCATACGGACTATGGTGATCTGCATTATCCGGATTGTTGGCAGGAGTATGTTACCATTCGCCAGGAGCAGAACGGCAACACGATTGCGGTTACCTTTGAAACCAAGAGCGGAGAAGAAACCTATGAATTGTTCAAGGTTTTAATTGGTGATGACAGCAGTGAGGTTGTCGGCAGCCTGACGGATGACACGGGAACCCAGCGAAATGTTTATCTGCATGTTGAGGAACTGCCTGCCGATTCTGGCTTGGAAGAGACAGAGCAGACCCGCTTCTACGCAATGCAGGAGGACTTAAATTATCTGATCGATAATTTAAAATAAATGTAAGGAGAAACTGACATGGCGAGAGGAACGATGAAAAGGTATCTGTCAATGTGCCTTGTCGTCGTCATGCTGCTGACAACGCTGTTGCCTGTTGGCGTGTATGCGGCAGATGACTCGGCAATTGAGGATACCGCCACAAACTACGAAGAACCTGTTGCGTCTGAACTCGAGGATGTCTCCATTGAACTGGAAGACCAGAAAACGGAGCAGGCGGATGACACATCTGCCGACACTGAGATTTCAGACTATGCGACATTCCTTTCCTGCTTCAAGGTTCTGGAAGGCTATGCCCAGACCTATGCGGAAGAAAATGCCGGTGAGAATGCCAATGCGCTGATCATCAACTATATCCGTACAGGCGTGGAGCGGTACACCTCCGGCACTTGGGAAATGGTCTGCGGCAAGGAGAACACTGCCTTCACCGCCTACGTTTCTGAGCAGGATACCGCGAACAACACTTCGGCTTCTGCACTGAAGAACTTGGGCAACTTCACATTGCCCAATGGCAATAAAGTTGACCTTGGCCATGTGTTTGGCGCAATGGATGTGGCCAATTACGCTAAGGTGCAAGGCATGACGGATGCTGTTGTTCAGGCTCGTGCCGACATGGGCAGTTGGGCCGGTGACATTACAGATCTGATGTACTGCGCCGAAAACGTGGATATCGCTGACAAGGTGGATACCACGGAGACTGACGTCGATACGCTTGCCGCCAACATTCGTGCAAGATACCTCGGTGTAGATTACGGTACGCTCAACAGTGTGGATCACTCTTTCACCGATACGGATCTCTATGGCGACATGGATGCGTTCTATCTCACAACGGAGATGAATCGCGGCGGTGTGGCTCTGAGCACGATCATTGAGAACTACTTCACCGCAGGGCTTACAGATGCAAGCCGTGCTTCCTACTTCCTGACCAACCGCCTGGACGGCATGGTCACCAAGGACGGTATCCGGAGCAAGGTTATGAGTACCTATACCGGGAATACCCTGATCGGTGCGCTGGAGAGCTCCTATTCTCTGACCGACCTTTCCAACTATGAGACGCTGCGTAAAGCGTGCTGCTACGCTTTTGCAGATTATCTCTTTGACCTTGCGGGCGACCCCAACGGTACCGACCCGGTCGACCCTGATCCGGATCCCGAACCTGACCCGGAGCCGGGTGACGCGTACTACTCTGTGTTCTCTTCGGATACGACAACGGTCGCTCCCGGCGTGACGCAGACGATCAACTATGCGCTAACCAAGGACGACAAGCAGATCGTTTACTACATTGCGACCGCTGATATCGCCCGGGAGGATGTGAGCATCCACGCCAATTATCATGCCAACGATCCGAGCCAAGGCTGGGCCATGTCCCGCGTATCTGACCAGATGGCGGCAGCCCAGAAGCGTCACTCCGATCCGTCCGACACGGCGAACTATGTGGAGCATTACAATGCCGTGGTCGGCGTCAATGCAGACTTCTACAACATGACCACCGGTGCCCCCAGCGGTGCTTTGGTCATGGAGGGTGTCGAATACCACAGCGGCGCATCGGCGAACTTCTTTGCGATCCTGAAGGATGGAACCGCCATGATCGGCAGCTCCAGCGATTACGCAGCCTATAAAGACCAAATCCAAGAGGCTGTCGGCGGCAGCGTTTATCTGGTCAAGGATGGAAAGTCCGTCGTGACCAGCGCAGCAGACTATTATAACAGCCGTCATTCCCGCACCTGTGTGGGTATCACCGCTGAGGGCAAGGTTGTCCTGATGGTGCTGGACGGTCGTCAGGAACCCTTCTCCGCTGGCGGCAGTGCTGAAGAACTGGCACAGATCATGCTGGACGCAGGCTGTGTGACCGCAATCAATCTGGATGGCGGCGGTTCCACTACCTTCGTAGCAAAGCAGGAAGGCAGCAATACGCTCACGGTTGTGAACCGTCCTTCGGATGGTTATGAGCGTTCCGTTAGTTCCTCTCTGATGGTGGTCTCCACGGCCCCTGTCTCTACGGAGTTTGATCATGCCCTGATCACCTCTGCTTATGATTACTTGACGAGCGGCGCCGCAGTCCGCTTGATCGCTTCCGGTGTCAGTGTGTCCGGCAGCGCGGCGGAACTCCCTGCCGATATCACATGGAAGTCCGCGGATGAAGCCATCGGTACCGTCTCTGAAGATGGTGTTTTCACCGCCGTCAAGAAAGGCAGCGTGGAAATTCAGCTCCTGTCCGGTGACACGGTGATCGGCAGCAAGACGCTTACCGTGGTCGAGCCGAATGGCCTGAAATTCTCCAAAACGAGCATCAACGCCATTTACGGAGATTCGGTACGCCTTCCTCTGGTTGCAACCTATAACGAGAATCCCGTCGCTGTGTGCGCAGGCGATATCACATTTGAATTGAGCAACAGCGCAGCAGGTACTGTGGAAGCTGCGAACAATGGCTTTGCCTTTACCGGCAGCGAGGAGTCCGGTCTGCGCAATGTGACCATCACGGCCATGATTACGCGGGACTACTCTATCAGTGCTACGATCAAGGTCGCCATGTATAGTGCCAATCAGGCGATTTTCGACTTTGACAACGCTACAAGCGGCGACAGAACCTTCGCATGGACAAGAGATGTCTCCAATGCGGAATACCTCCCCGGCGGCGACGGCGAGACAGACCGCTATCATGTGATCGATCCCAGCCAGCCCATGAACGTCACCTATGTCTTCGGACTGGATATGATGACGATCAAGGTGCCTGAAAAGCTGGAGCCGCTTCTGTCCATGGTTGCTGGCGGCGATATTTCCGGCATTACAGCTTGGGATCTGCTGCTCCAGCTGGCAGAGCGTGTCAGCTCGAAGACTGAGGTGACGGTGAAGTTCCAGTTTGACCAGAATGTCGCTGTGGACATCTCCAACCTGACGGTGTCCAATGATTACTTCCGTCTTACATCCGCATCCTTGGACGAAAACAATCTGCTCACGGTGAAGTGCAACTTCATCAAGCAGAGCCAGGCCATCGATCCTGATACGGCCAACCCCATCTGCATCCTCAGCGGCGTGCAGCTGTCCGCCAAGGATGGCGCACAGTGGGATGATAATCAGTGCCTGAGCATCGAGAACTCCGGTTCGGTCGGCTACGACATCTATCTGGGCGCAAACGCACTCTACAACATGGCAAAGCAGACCTCCTTCCAGGAGCAGTATGGGATCTATCCCTATGAGGAGCCGGAGAATACCACGCACCCCTGCGGCGGCCATTTCTACTGCGAATCGTATCAGGAGTTCACGGATCGTTTCATCCTGGACAACGGCTCCTGGTCAGGCTGGAAGACGGTCAACGGTACATCCTACTACTTCGTCGAAAACAATGCCTTGAAGGGCATCCACAAGGTTCCTGGCCTCAACGATGAGAGCAACGAGTATTTCTATCAGTTCAATGAGAGGACCGGTGCTTGTGAAGGAAAGGTCACTGGGTTGATTGAATTCGATGGCGCATGGTATTACGCCATCAACGGCGTGGCCAAGTCCGGTTGGTGGAACCTGACGGATGCAGATGGCAACAACGGTTATTACTACTTTGATCCCGAGACTTTCCAGGGGCTGAATGGTGAAAACAGCAGCTTCTTCCCCAATGTAATCTATCAATTTGAAAATGGCAAGTTGGTGAAGGGTGCATGGCTGGCCACGGACCACGGTAAGCGCTACTATTATGGCCCCGGCTTTGTTCAGGGCAAGTGGTACACCATTGAAGGCAATCTGTATTTCTTCAATCAGGACGGTTATCGCTATGAGGGCCTCCGGTATGTAAAACTGCGTGATAACCATGATGACCCGCTTTATTGGTACGACTTTGGAGAAGATGGTATCTGCCATGGCGTATATCAGCACACGGGGCTCTTCTATCTTAACGGAAATACGTATTATACCATCAACGGCATGGTCTGCAACGGCCTGTATTTGGCAGAAGACGGATACTACTATTATTTCGGAAGCGTAGACTACACGGCAGTGAAGAACACCCGTCATTGGGTTTCTTATCCCAATGATACTGGTTTTGCACCGGCATTCTACAGCTTTGATGAAGATGGCCGCATGATCATTGATACGCCCGATCCTTCAAAGGATGGCATTGTGAATGAAGACGGCGAACTGTATTACTATGTCAACGGCGTTCGCTTCTACGCTGGCCTGATTCAGATTGACGGCGATTACTACTATGTAAACAGCTCCTGCAAGGTAGTCACCAACCAGCGCTACTGGGTGTCCAAAACCAATGACCTGCTGCCTGCTGGGTTCTACAACTTCGATGTAGACGGCAAAATGACCGATGCGCCCATTCCGACACCTGATCCTGATCCTGATCCCGAGGTGAAGAACGGCATCGTCAACGAGGATGGCGAGTTGTATTACTATGTGGACGGCGTCAAGACCTATGCTGGCCTGATCCAGATTAACGGTGACTACTACTATGTGAATAGCTACTGCAAGGTCATTACCAATCAGCGTTACTGGGTGTCTAAGACCAATGATCTGCTGACCGCTGGGTTCTACAACTTTGGTGCAGACGGCAAAATGACCGATGCACCTATTCCGACGCCTGACCCCGATCCTGATCCCAATCCTGATCCCGAGGTGAAGAACGGCATCGTCAACGAGGATGGCGAACTGTATTACTATGTCAACGGTGTCAAGACCTACGCTGGCCTGATTCAGATCGACGGCGATTACTACTATGTGAACAGCTACTGCAAGGTTATCACCAGTCAGCGTTACTGGGTGTCTAAGACCAATGATCTGCTCCCCGCTGCATTCTACAACTTTGACGCGGAAGGCAAGATGACGGATGCGCCTATTCCGACACCCGACCCCGATCCGGATCCTGACCCCGAGGTAAAGAACGGTATCGTCAGGGAGGACGGCGAGTTGTATTACTATGTGGACGGTGCCAAGACCTATGCTGGCCTGATCCAGATTGACGGCGATTACTACTATGTAAACAGCTACTGCAAGGTCATCACCAGTCAGCGATACTGGGTATCTAAGACCAACAACCTGCTGCCTGCCACATTCTACACCTTTGGTGCAGACGGCAAGATGGTGAGATGACCGAATAAGCCATGGGGTATGGCGCTTTTAGCGCCATACCCCATGGAGGATACGATTATGAAAAGGAGTACGCTTTGCTTGATCTTGTTTTTATCTGGCTGAAAGAGCATTCCCTGATCGTACTCTTACTGCTGGGAACTATTTTCAATGTATTCTGGCTGTACAGGATGCGGCGGCAACTCCAAATGAAATGGTATGCCGTACTGATCCTTTCGGTATTGCATACTGCTATCGGCGTATGCAGTGTGAAAGTCTTTGCTTTTCTGGAAAGCGGAGACATTGGCAACATGAGCCTATTCGGCGGCGTGTTCTTTATGCCAGTGCTTTATTTCATCAGCGCAAAGGTTTCAAAACGTAATATCAAAGCCGTTTTTGATATTTTTACGATTTGCATGATCTTCACAGTGATGTGTGCTCGAATCAACTGCATTGTTTCCGGATGTTGTGCTGGCTTAGTTATACCGGGAACGCATTTTCACTTTCCCACAAGGGAACTCGAGATTTTCTATTACATTGTGATGCTGATTCTGCTCATTCCCAGAGTGAAAAAGAGCAAAAACCCCGGCAGTATTTACCCACTTTATATGGCATCCTACGGAGCGTTCCGCTTTCTTGATGAATTCTTCCGGACGTCCTCTACGGGGATGCTGTTCCATCTCTCTCATGTCTGGGCAGCCATCGCATTTGCGGCGGGACTCAGCATTTACATAGAAATAAACGCCAGAAATCATCAAAGAAAGAAGGTAATGAAATGAAAAGCACATTGAAGCGATTCCTTTCGCTTGTGCTCTGTATGTGCATGGTTATGGCACTGTTACCCAATGTGACCATGACAGCGTTTGCGGCAACCAGTGGTACAGTGACAGGCTTAGCCGACGAGAACATTGGACTGAGTTTTACGGGCGACGCAGATGATGCTTGGTCGGCCAATGGTACGAGCATTATCGGCGCAGCTACCAGCACGGGTGGAACATGTGGCGATACATCCTATAAATCCACACTGACAATTACAAATAAGAAGTCGACAACAGCAACCCTTTCCTTTGACTACTCTATTGAGCAGAACAGCGGAAAAATTCAGGTGGATGGTACAGAGGTTTCTTCGGGTGCCAGTTTTACCAAGGAACTGGCGGCAAACGAGAGCGTTAAAGTATACATCCAGTCTGGCAGCACCAGTGCTGCTACGAAGATCACCCTTACCAACGTGGTTCTGGTAAGCGATGTCAATGCAACTGCGACTTTCGTGCCTGCTGAAAACGGCACTTATACAGTAGACGGAAAACTCATTACCGAGGAATATAGCAACACGCAAAGCTCCATGACCGCCTATCAGGTAGTGGCGACTCCGGCGGATGGTTATCAGTTCTTGGGCTGGTATAACCTGACCACAGGCAAATGCATCGCGACTGCGGCAACCACCGCCCTGAATATCGAAAGTGACTGCACCGTTACGGCGAAGTTTGTGAGCAAGTCTCTGGCGCTTTTTGAGACTGGCGGTCAGCGGTTTGCAGACCTGAATGAAGCGGTTGCTTACGCACAGGCAAACGGCCAGTCCAAGATCACCTTGGCTTCTGACGGCTCTATCAGCGGTACCTATACCATTCCGGCTGGAATTACACTGCTGATTCCGTTTGATGAGGCGGGAACGCTGTATACGGATGCTCCTGCGGCAATTCGCACAGCCCCGGCTTCGAAGCCGTTCCGAACGCTGACGATGAGTGAAGGTGCTTCCATCACAGTCAATGGCGCAATCAGCCTGGGCGGCAGATACTATGCAGCTGGCGGCAGTGAGCAGGGACGTCCCGTTGGCGATTACGGCTATATCAAAATGGCGGACAATAGTTCCATCACGGTCAAGAACGGCGGCAATCTCTATGCATGGGGGTTTATCTCTGGTAGCGGCTCTGTTTTGGCTGAATCTGGCGCTACGGTGTATGAATTCTATCAGATTGCAGACTTCCGTGGCGGTACCGCATCTTCCAATATGGGCAACAAGGTGTTCCCATTTTCGCAGTACTTCGTACAAAACATCGAAGTTCCCTTGACGTTGAATGCCGGCGCCAATGAACAGGTTTATAGCGGCGTTTATGCAATGAAGAGCACATATACTACTGCGATTAAGTTCATTGGCGACACCGGCATGTTCAAAGTGGAATCTGGTAGCTTTACTAAGGATTACGATGAAAAGACGGATCGTCTTGTATTCACAGTAAACGGCGAGGCGGCATTGAACACGTTGTCGCTGACGCTTGCAGGCATGGATGTCAACTCTGAAAGCTACGTACTGCCTATCACCAATAACATCACCATCAATATCCAGTCCGGAAATGTGACCATCAATCAGAATGCCGCTCTGCTGGCAGGCGTTGAGGTCAATATTGCGGAGGGTGCTGGTCTGACGGTTGCAAACGGGAAGAACATCTATTTCTATGACAGCGATGAGTGGAACTCCGACAACTTTGTCTGGGGCCCCTGCAAGTTTAAGTCCGTGGCCTATGCGCCGGGTAAGGCATACAACCGCTCCAATAACGACTTGGTTGATGCGAAGATGGATGTGAACGGCAGCGTAACGGCTATTGGCGCCATCTACACCACCAAGGGCGGTGCGGACATCTGCTCCAGCAACGGCACCGGCAAATATGTTCAGCAGGGTACACCCGGCACGGCGAACGCAACCTATCAGTATAATGCAAATGGCAATAAGGCGGTGACCATCTCCATCACCCCCGCCAAGCTGCACAACGCCGACGGCACCTACTATGAGACGAAGACCGCCAAGGCTGGCGATGTTATCAACTATGTCAAAGGCGTATGGGGCGGCGAAGAGCCTACGGAGCTGACGGTTACCTTTGAAGCCAACGGAACTGTAGAATACCCGGTCGAAGGCACGATGACCCCACAGACCGTAAATGCAAAGACGGATACTGCATTGAACGCAAACTCTTTTACCCGTGAAGGCTACAACTTCCTGAACTGGAATACGGCGGCCGATGGTACTGGCGACTCCTATGCGGATGGCGCGACTATTAATCTGACCGAGAACACCACTCTTTATGCCCAGTGGGAGGACAATCATTCTCTCACCAAGGTGATCAACAAGAAGGATGCCACCTGCACCGAGGACGGCTACACCGGTGATACGGTCTGCGCCATCTGCGGCAAAGAAATCACCAAGGGCGAGGCCATTGAGGCTAAGGGCCATATCGAGGCCATTGATGCTGCCGTTGAGCCGACCTGCACGGAACCCGGCAAGACTGAGGGTAAGCACTGCTCCGTCTGCAATGAAGTTCTTGTTGCGCAGGAAGTGATTCCCGCGACCGGCCACACCGAGAAGGCCGTTGCGGGCAAGCCTGCGACCTGCACCGAAACGGGTCTGACGGATGGCATCAGCTGCTCTGTCTGCGGAACGGTTATCAAAGCGCAGGAAGAGATTCCCGCCAAGGGCCACAGCTGGAATGAGGGCGAGATCACGACCTCTCCTACCTGTGAGAACGCCGGTGTCAAGACCTACACCTGCACAGTTTGCAATGCAACCAAGACCGAAGCGATCGATGCAACCGGGCATACCCCTGTTGAAGTTGCGGAACAGCCCGCTACCTGCACCGAGGCTGGTCATACAGCCGGTACGAAGTGCTCCGTTTGTGATGCGATTCTCTCCGGTATGGAAGAGATCCCCGCGACCGGCCACACAGAAGTAATCGATGCAGCAAAGGCTCCAACCTGCACGGAGACTGGTCTGACCGAAGGCAAGCACTGCTCCGTCTGCAATACTGTACTCGTTGCCCAGGAAGTGATCCCCGCCAAGGGACATACCGAGGTCATTGATCCGGCAGTTGAGCCGACCTGCACCGAGCCCGGCAAGACTGAGGGCAAGCACTGCTCCGTCTGCAATGAGATCATCGTTGCACAGACAGAGATCCCAGCCAAGGGGCACACCGAAGTCATTGACGCAGCAAAGGCTCCGACCTGCACCGAGCCTGGCCTGACGGAAGGCAAGCATTGCTCTGTTTGCAACGAAGTCATTGTTAAACAGGAAGTGATCCCGGCTACCGGTCACAAGCCGGAGATTCGCAATGCTGTCGAAGCGACGCTTACGACACCCGGTTACACCGGCGACACCTACTGCTCTGTCTGCAATGAACTGCTGAAACATGGCGAGGAAATTCCTAAGACCGGCGCACATATCACTTGGGTAATTGATGGTAAGGTCGTAGCTGAGGAAGATTAACTGAAGGGCACCATGCCTTCCTTCAAGGGCAGCACATATAAGGCTCCTGACGAGAACTACCGCTACACCTTCACCGGCTGGAGCCCGGAGGTTGTGGTTGCTGAAGAGGATGCCACTTATACGGCACAGTACTCTGCAACTGCCCGTGTGGTCTACACCATCACCTTCAATGCCAACGGCGGCGAAGGTAGTATGGAGCCTCAGCGCTTTGAAGTCGGTGTGGACACTGCCTTGAATACCAACGCCTTTACCCGTGAGAGCTACAAGTTCATCGACTGGAACACTGCCGCAGATGGTAGCGGAGCCACCTATGCCGATGAGGGCGCAATTCTTGAACTGACCGGAGATATGACGCTGTATGCACAGTGGCAGTTCTGGAACGGCTGGCTTACGGATGTGAACGGCAAGCAGTACTACAAGGACGGTGAACTGCTGAAGACTGGTTGGACAATCATTGACGGCAATACCTACTATCTGGACACTGAAACCGGATACGCGGCTACCGGAATCACGACGCTGGTCCCCGATGGAACAACGGAAGAAGCACGCTGCGTCTTTGATGCGGAAGGCGTATTCCAGAGCGACGTTACCGGTGTTTACAGCGTCGGAGCGGACACCTATTGGCTCAACAGCGGCATCATCGAAGAAGAAGCCGGTTTGAAGCGCGTTGTCAAGGAGGACGGCGAGGTCAACTATTATTACTTCGCAGTCCAGAAGAATCTGGAGGAGCGTGAAGGCCTGACCCTCTCGGCAGCAGTGAAGAGCACTGTGCTGAACGGCAAGGATTGCTGGCTCCATAAGACCAATGGCCTTGCGCTTCCTGAATGGGGCTACTATTTCGATGAAAATGGCATCATTCTGCACGACGAGGACACCGGCAAGAACGGGATCCTGAAGGATGGCGAAGATCTCTTCTACTATGTCGACGGCATCAAGGCTCCTGCAGGCATGATTAAGATTGGTGATGATTACTACTATGCCAACAGCAAGGGTCAGTTGATCGTGAACCAGACATACTACTGCTCCAGAATGAACGGCCTGATGGAGGAAGGAACCTATGCCTTTGACGCAGAGGGCAAGCTCATTCAGGGCGCAACTGACAAGAATGGCATCGTAAAGGACGATGACGGCGTGCTTCGTTACTATGTCAATGGCAAGGTAACCTATGTTGGCCTGATTGAAATTGACGGTGACTTCTATTATGTCCGCAGCAACGGCGAGGTCGTGACCGATTGCGTGTACTGGATCACTTGGACGCATGGCCTGAAGGAAGCCGGTTACTACACATTCGATGAAAACGGAAAGCTGACCGGCACTCCGAAGAATGGCATCGTCGAGGAAGATGGCGTTCTGCATTACTATGTCAATGGAAAACTGACCTATGCGGGCCTCATCAAAATTGGCGATGATTACTACTATGTGAATTCTAAGTGTGAAGTGGTGCGCGATTGCGATTACTACATTTCCTGGACACATGATCTGCTGCCGCAGGGCAAATATCACTTCGACGCAGATGGCAAACTGACAGGTAGCGTCGCACCTCTGAAGAACGGAATCTACGAGGAAGATGGAAGCCTGTACTTCTATCGGAACGGCGAACGTGCTTATGCCGGTCTGATCCAGATCGATGGCGACTACTACTATGTACGTTCCACTTGTGAGGTCGTCCATGACCGTAGCTACTATGTGTACTGGACGCACGGCCTGATGCCGGAGGGATATTACAACTTTGACAGTGCTGGACGGATGATTCTGGACAGCAAAACCGAGTAAACACACTGGAACCGCCGGGGCGCACCTTGGCGCCTCGGCGGTTCTCTTTTATCACACAATATCGGAGATGAGAAGAATGAAAGTGCTGTTTGTCAATTTGGTATATGGAACCGGAAGCACTGGAAAAATCATCGCTGATATTATGAACCTGCTGAAAAAGTATGGCAATGATGTAAAGGCTTTATATGGAACGGGAGCATGCTCCGACAATGCGGACGCAGTGAAAGTATCCGGGGATTTCGGCTTTTACTTTCACAACGCAGTATCACGATTCACAGACCACGCGGGTCTATATTCCTGGGCGGCGACCAGAAAGATGATCCGAGAAATCAGAGCGTTTCAGCCTGATCTGATCCACCTGCACACGCTGCACGGCTTCTATGTGAATTACGAGATGCTGTTCCGCTTTTTGAAGGAAGCGAATATCCCCGTCGTTTGGACTTTGCATGATTGCTGGACTTTTACCGGCCATTGCACACATTTCTCGCAAGTCAAGTGTATGCAATGGCAGACGGAGTGCCGGGACTGCAAATTGCTGTACCGGTATCCGCAATGCTATTGGAAGGGTGATGTAAGGCGCAACTTCCTTCGCAAAAAGAATGCCTTTACTGGTGTAAAAAGTCTGACCATCACAACGCCCTCGCAGTGGCTTGCGGATCAGGTTTCACAGTCGTTCCTACAGAACTATCCGAGAACCGTTATTCCCAACGGGATTGACCGCACGATTTTCCGCCCACAGTCCAGCAGCCTGCGTGAAAAGTATCATCTGGAAGATAAGAAAATCGTCCTCGGAGTAGCCAATGCATGGAATGCACGCAAGGGATTGACAGACTTGCTGACGCTTGCTGGCCGACTCGGCTCTGGCTATCAGGTGGTTTTGATTGGCCTAATCGAAAAGCAACTGCCGGATATTCCTTCCAATGTGCTTGGACTTTTACGCACGGCAAACCAAACAGAACTGGCGCAGTGGTACTCTACCACAGATGTGTTTGTGAACCCTACCTATGAGGAAACCTTTGGCCTGACTACGGTAGAGGCCCAATCGTGCGGAACGCCAGTGGTCGTATATGAGACGGACGGTTGTCCTGAAACGGTAGCACCGGGAAATGGGCGCTTGGTTCCGCAGGGAGATATGCAGGCGTTGGAGAATGCCGTGAGAGACGTGGCAGACAGCAACTGGCGTGCGGATCCTAAGAAAATGGCGGGTTTTGACAAAGATACGGTGTATCAGGGCTATGTCGAGCTCTATGAAAATGTTTTGTCTACTTTGGGAAAAGGGGGTGTGATGACCACATGAGAATTCTTTTTTGCAGTAACTACTTTACGCATCACCAAATCCCACTGTCCGATGCCCTCTATGAATTGACAAATCACAACTATTGCTTCGTGGCACATAAAGAGATGGATGCAGAGCGAAAGAACCTCGGATGGGGAAATGATTTGGCGCGTCCATATACCTGTTCGGCATCAGACCAGGAGGTTCAGAAGCAATTAAATGATCTGGATGTTTTGATAGCAGGTTCCTTTCCAGAGCGTCAGACAAAGGAATACGGCAAAAAGGCCAAATTGTTTTTCCGATATTCCGAGCGAATCTTAAAAACAGGAAATTCGCTTCTCAAATATCCAAAACGATTTTTCCACTGGCACGCTTGCAATCCTCCGTGGCAGAAAGCATATATGCTCTGTGCCAGCGCCTATACTGCGGGGGACTATGCCAAATTCGGCCTTTTCCATGATCGGTGCTATAAATGGGGCTACTTCCCGGAGACAATACGATATTCCAGCATTGATGACTTGATTGACCGCAAAGCAAAAGCGACCATTTTGTGGTGTGGACGCTTTCTCAACTGGAAGCATCCGGACGATGTGATTGAGGTTGCAAAGAGACTCCATGAGGCAGGATGCTGCTTCACAATCGAGATGATCGGTACTGGTGAGATGGAACAGCAGCTCAAGCGGCAGGCTTCGGAAGCTGGACTTTTGGGCGAAAATGTACGATTCCTTGGCGCCATGTCTCCAGAAGCCGTGCGCTGCCATATGGAAAGCGCAAGCATCTGCTTATTTACCAGCGACCGCCAAGAGGGTTGGGGCGCTGTGTTAAACGAGGCCATGAACAGTGGCTGTGCGGTGGTTGCCAGCGATGCAGCCGGGGCAACCCCTTACCTCGTAAATGACGGCGTGAATGGAAGCGTTTATCACTCCGGCAATATTCAGGAGCTTTGCGAAAAGGTACGACGGCTTCTTGAAAATACGACTATGCAGTATAGCTTCGGAAAAGCAGCGTACCAGACGATCACAGAATTGTGGAATGCGGAGGTTGCCGCAAAGCGATTTTTGCAGCTATCGCAGGCTCTTTTGAACGGTGCAGACGCTTCCGGCTTGTTTGCAAACGGTCCATGCAGCCCTGCAAAGCCGCTGCGGGAGGACTGGTATCGAAAATGAAGTTAAAGACTATCAAAAAAAGAATTGTAATCCACCTTGTCAATCATACTTTGGCTGGAACCAGGTTCTTCTCTGAAAAGAGGAATCTTCTCCGTTCCATCGGCTATGAGATTGGAGAAAATACCAAAATTGTCGGGCCGATTCATAATACAGGTACGCTCCGCATTGGTGCAAATTGTTGGATAGGATGCAACCTCACTGTCCATGGGAACGGGACAGTAACGATTGGAGATAACTGCGATATTGCTCCGGATGTTACCTTCCTGACAGGTGGACATCAGATGGGCAACCATAGCAGACGGGCTGGGAAAGGCGAATCCTATCATATTGCAGTAGGCCGCGGCGTCTGGATCGGTGGTCGATCTACCCTCCTATTGAATACAAGCATCGGAGATGGAAGTATGATTGCGGCCTGCGCCTGTGTTTCTAAAGATGTGCCGGCGGATACGATGGTGGCCGGTGTTCCCGCTGAAGTGGTGAAGGAGTTTGAAGATTTTGCTGCAGTCGCTCAGAAAGAATAAAGTCGTTAAAAATGCCGGATGGATCATCGGCGGCAAAGTGGCGAACAAGCTGCTGGCTTTTGTCGTTGGTATTATTGCGGCGCGCTATCTCGGTCCAAGCAATTACGGCCTGATCAATTACGCAGCGGCCTATGCGACATTCTTTGCCTCACTCTGCACGCTTGGTATCAACAGTGTGATCGTCAAGAACTTTGTGGATCATCCGAATCAGCAGGGTGAAACGATAGGAACGACCCTGCTGCTGCGGGCTATCTCAAGTCTGCTGTCTGCTCTGGCAATCATCGGCATTGTCAGTGTCGTGGATAGAGGGGAACGTCTTACTGTTGTGGTTGTGGCCCTCTATAGCATTGGCCTCATTTTTCAGGTGTTTGATACCCTCAACTACTGGTTTCAGGCCAGACTTCAGTCCAAGTATTCTGCGATTGCCGAACTCGTCTCGTATGCGGCAATGTCTGTGTACAAAATCATTTTGCTCGCACTTGGAAAAAGCGTGGAATGGTTCGCCGTTGCAAGTGCTTTGGATTACATCGTACTTGCGGTGTTTTTGCTGATTGCTTATTTCAAAAATGGCGGAACAAGATTCCGTTACTCTCTGGAAAAAGCAAAGGAGCTTCTGCAAAGCAGCGGCAGCTTTATCATAGCCGGGCTGATGGTCTCCATCTATGCTTGTACAGATAAGCTGATGCTCAAGCAGATGCTTGGCGCAGATGCCGTCGGACATTATTCCCTTGCTTCGACAGTCAGCGTTTCATGGGCCTTTATTCTCTCAGCAATCATTGATTCCCTTTATCCAGAGATTGTGCAGAGTTTTCAGAAAGATCGCCTGCGCTATGAGCGGAAGAACCGGCAGCTCTACGCAATTGTTTTTTATGTGTCCCTGTTCGTATCCGCAATGATCTGCCTTGTCGCAAAGCCTTTTATTTTGATTCTCTATGGAGAAACCTATCTGCCGGCAGTTGGACCTCTGCGCATCGTGGTTTGGTACACGGCGTTTTCCTACCTCGGTGTTGCCAGAAATGCATGGATGGTATGTGAAAACAGGCAGAAATATCTGAAATACCTGTATGTCAGTGCGGCTGCACTTAATGTTGTGCTGAATCTTGCGCTGATCCCGTTGCGGGGAGCGTCCGGGGCTGCTGCGGCCTCGCTGATCACCCAGGCTTCGACAACGATCCTGCTTCCTGCGCTGATTCGTCCGCTGCGTCCAAATACAAAACTAATGCTGGATGCCGTACTCTTGCGCGGCGTGCTGCCTGAAAAACAATGAAATCATACAAAGGAGTAAGACCAGATGATATCGTTCAAAGATAAAATACTGCTCATTACCGGTGGGACAGGCTCCTTTGGCAACGCTGTGCTGCGCCGCTTCCTGACCACCGACATTGCAGAAATCCGCATTCTCTCACGGGATGAGAAGAAGCAGGATGATATGCGGCATACCTATCAGGAGATGTATCCGCAGTATGCGGAAAAGATCAAATTCTACATAGGCGATGTGAGGGATTACAATTCCATTCTGAATGCGTTCCGCGGTGTGGACTATGTATTTCATGCCGCAGCTTTGAAGCAGGTACCCTCCTGTGAGTTTTATCCCATGGAGGCAGTCAAAACCAATGTGGCAGGTTCCGACAATGTGATTTCCGCCTGTGTGGCAAACCATGTGAAGAAGGCCATCTTCCTGTCCACGGACAAGGCAGCTTATCCCATCAACGCTATGGGCATGACGAAGGCTGTCATGGAGAAGAATGTGATTGCCCGTTCCAGACAGATGCTGCCTGGGGATCCGGTTCTGTGTTTGACGCGGTACGGCAACGTCATGGCTTCCCGTGGCTCAGTCATCCCGCTGTTCTGCGACCGAATCGACGAGGGAAAACCTCTGACGATCACGAATCCCAATATGACCCGTTTCATGATGACGCTCAGCGATGCCGTAGATCTTGTGCTTTATGCCTTTGAGCATGGCGAACAGGGTGACCTGTTCGTGCAGAAGGCCCCTGCTGCGACCATCGAGACGCTGGCACAGGCTGTGCTGGAGCTGAAGCACTCCGACCTTGGCTCGACGATTATCGGAACGCGCCATGGTGAAAAGCTCTTTGAGGTGCTGGTCACTGCAGAGGAAATGATGCGGGCGGAAGATCTGCCCGGCTTCTTCCGCATTCCGGCAGATAATCGAGATCTGAACTATGACAACTATTTCAGCAAGGGAAATCCAGAGTTCGGCAAAATCGAGCAGTATACTTCGCACAATACGCACCGGCTGAATGTGGAGGAAATGAAACAGCTTCTTCTAAAGCTGAAGCTGTTCGGAGGAACTTGCTGATGAATGTACTGATCACCGGCGCAAACGGATTTGTCGGGAAGAATATGACGCAGCGCCTTTCCACCATCAAGGATCGCAGAGACAGGACCCGGCCCGTACTGCAAATCGAGGAGATCCTTTTATGTACGCGGGATACTTCGGCAGAGACCTTGGCGGACTACTGCAAAAAGGCAAATTTCGTGGTCCATCTGGCTGGCGTGAACCGGCCCCAGGATCCGGGAGAATTTGCAGCCGGAAACACGGACTTCACCCGTACCCTGTTGGAGATACTTCGGAAAAGCGGTAACCGGTGCCCGGTATTGCTCTCCTCCTCCATTCAGGCCAGTCTGGCCGGACGGTATGCCGGGAGTCCCTATGGGCAGTCCAAGAAGGCGGCGGAGGAGCTGCTTCTTGCCTATGGCAGAGAAACTGGCGCAGCCGGGATGATCTACCGCCTGCCCAATCTGTTCGGAAAATGGTGCCGCCCCAACTACAATTCCGTGGTGGCGACATTCTGCCATCATATCGCACGGGATCTACCTATCACCGTTTCGGATCCGGCAGTCGAGCTGGAACTGGTCTACATTGACGACCTGATCGACGAGATCCTAAATGCCATGGAGGGCCAGCCCCACCGGACGGATGGAGCATATTGCAGCGTTCCGGTCAGTTACCGCGTGACGCTGGGCGAGATCGTTCGACTACTCCAGACCTTTCACGACCAGCCGCAGACACTGCTGCTCCCGGAGATTCCGGAAGGCAGCTTTGAGAAGAAGCTCTACAGCACCTATCTTTCCTACCTGCCGCCGGAAAAAATCGCATTCCCGATGAAGATGAATGTAGACGAGCGAGGCAGCTTCACAGAACTGCTGAAAACGAAGAACTGCGGTCAGATCTCCGTGAACATCACAAAGCCCGGCATCACCAAAGGGCAGCACTGGCACAACAGCAAGTGGGAATTCTTCATGGTCGTGGCCGGACACGGGCTGATCCAGGAACGCCAAATCGGCTCCGATGAAAAAATCGAATTCGAGGTTAGCGGTGACCGGATCCAAGCCGTCCATATGCTGCCGGGCTATACCCACAACATTATCAATCTGAGTGAGACGGAAAATCTGGTGACAGTCATGTGGGCCAACGAGCAGTTTGACCCCAACCATCCGGATACCTACTTTGAGGAGGTGTAGCAATGGGAAAGCTGAAGCTGATGACAATCATCGGTACGCGACCGGAGATCATACGTCTGTCCGCTACGATAAAGTGCTGCGACCGGTACTTTGAACAGATTCTGGTTCACACAGGTCAGAACTACGACTACACCCTCAATCAGGTGTTTTTTGACGACCTCGGCCTCCGTGCGCCGGACTATTATTTGAATGCCGTAGGCGATGACCTTGGGGCTACGATTGGGAATATCATTGAGAAATCCTACAAGCTGATGGTGCAGGTCAAACCGGACGCAGTGCTGGTCCTGGGCGATACGAATTCCTGCCTTTCCGTTATCGGCGCAAAGCGGCTGCATATCCCAATTTTCCATATGGAGGCGGGAAACCGCTGCAAGGAACAAAGCCTGCCCGAGGAGACGAACCGCCGCCTCGCGGACATCATCAGCGACGTCAATCTCTGCTATTCGGAGCATGCACGCCGGTATCTGATGGAGTGTGGACTGCCAAAGGAGCGCACCTTCGTGACCGGCAGTCCCATGGCAGAGGTGCTGCACGCCAATCTGGACAAGATCGAAGGCAGTGATATCCACCGGCGTCTGGGTCTGACCAAGGGACAGTACATTCTGCTCTCGGCGCATCGGGAGGAAAACATCGATACAGACCGCAATTTTGTCCAACTGTTCACAGCGGTCAATGCCATGGCGGAAAAGTACGACATGCCAATCCTTTACTCCTGCCACCCGAGAAGCAGAAAGCGGCTGGAGGCGACGGGCTTCCATCTGGACAGCCGCGTGATCGCCCACGAACCGCTGGGCTTCCACGATTACAACTGCCTGCAGATGAACGCCTTTGCGGTGGTCTCCGACAGCGGAACGCTGCCGGAGGAGAGTTGCTTTTTCCTGTCTGTCGGTAAGCCGTTCCCGGCAATCAGCATCCGCACCTCCACTGAGCGCCCCGAGGCGCTGGACGCGGGCTGCTTTGTACTCGCCGGAATCGACGCAGAGCCCCTCCTTCAGGCGGTGGAGATGGCAGTCGAGATGCAACGGGCGGAATGCTTCGGTACGCCGGTGGCGGATTATACCGCTGAAAATGTGTCCATGAAGGTCGCCAGAATCATTCAGAGCTACACGGGCATCGTGAATAAAATGGTTTGGAGGAAGGACGGATAAATGGGGCTTGCAGATATTCACATACATCTTTTGTTTGGAGTGGATGACGGTGCAAAAGACGAAGATGAGATGCATGCCATTTTAGATGCGGCTTATCAAGCTGGCACACGGGTGCTTTGCTGTACACCTCATTTCCACCCAGGCTACTTTGGAGACAATTATGACAAGGTAAATGCGGCATTTAAGCGCTTGTCGAGCTATGTGCAGAAAACATATCCAAACATGGCGCTGTATTTGGGAAATGAACTTCGGTATGAACCGGAATGTGTGAATTGGCTGAGGCAAGGCGTTTGCAGAACGGTCAACGGGACCAGATATGTGCTGGTGGACTTTTCGGAAACAGCACCCGAAAAAGCAATTGGAAATGGCCTTCATGCATTGCTCAACGCAGGCTATATCCCCATTCTTGCCCATGTCGAGCGCTATCGATCCCTGCACGGAAGAATTCCTGCGATTCAAGCGTTCTGGCACGATGGCGTGGTGCTCCAAGCAGATACACAGTCCCTGTTCCGCGGGTTTGGCTTACTTGTTCAGTGTCAATGCCGGAAGCTGTTGTCCCTTGGGCTGATCGATCTATTTTCCTCAGATGCACACAACTGTACGTCTCGCCCACCTGAAATGTTGACGTGCTTTAACTACATCAGCAAAAAGTACGGTGCCGACTATGCGGCAACTTTATGCTGCAATAATGCGATTCGTTTATTGCATGGTGAGGCCGTAAGAAAGGACTTTTCTTAAGCATGAATCAGAAAGCAAATTTTAAAACAGTTACGCTGAAAGACCTGTGGGGTGTATTCGTCCAACGGCTATGGGCCATCATACTCGCGGCCTGCATTTGCTGTGGCGGTTTTTTGGTGTTTAACCGTATGACGTTTGTTCCGCAATATGCCTCTACCGCGACCCTCTACATTCTGCGTCAGGCAGATGGCGCAACCGCCAGCGACGCAAGCTCCGATTTTTCATTGGCCTTAAAGGTTGTCAATGACTGCACCTACCTCTTAAAAAGCCATACCGTTTTGGATGAAGTTATCAGCAGCTTGAATCTGGACATGGAGTACGAGGATCTATATGACTGCGTATCTACTTCTAATCCGGAAGACACCCGTATTCTCGAGGTGACTGTGAAAGCGGATTCCCCTGAACTGGCAAAGCGTATCGTGGATCGAATCTGCACCATCGGCTCAAAGCGCATTGAAGACGCTATGGGGTTTCAGCAGGTGAACCTCTACGAACTGGGAACAACAGACCCTGATCCCTGCAACAGCACGAGGATGCTCACATTCGCTTTTGCCGGCATTGTTGCTGCCGTTGTAACCTATGTGATCTTCCTGATTATCTTCCTCCTCGATGACCGCATCAAGACCGATGACGAAAATCTGGAGCGATACCTTGGCCTCAGTGTTCTGGGCAACATTCCGAATGCGGATGGCAAAAAGTCGGGAAAATACGGCTATTACAAGACATACGCAGCGTATAGGACCTCAGCCAAGCAGGAGGTAGAAGATAAATAAAATGGAGAAAGCAATTTTGGAAACCGGATCGTCTGTGAAAACAACCTTAAAACTTCCAGGAAAGAAAGACTTCTTCACGCAGGAAGCATTTAAGACATTGAGAACTAATTTGCAGTTCTGCGGTCAGGATATCTGCACTGTCGTGATCACAAGCTGCAATGAGAATGAAGGCAAGACAACTATTACCCTGCAGCTTGCAAAGAGCCTTGCAGAATTGGACAAGCGTGTGCTGGTCATTGATGCGGATATGCGAAAATCGGTTATGGCAGGGCGTAACACCACAGCGGAAAACCCTGCGGGACTGAGCGAGGTGCTGACAGGGCTGACTTCTGTCAAAGAATGTCTTTATCAGACGCAGTACGATAATTTGTCGATTATGTTTGCAGGCAAGTATCCCCCCAACCCAGTAGAGCTGCTGAGCGGGCAATACTTTGAAGAGCTTTTGAAGGCGGCGAAAGAGTCTTACGACTATGTGCTGATCGATGTCCCCCCGCTTGGCAGCGTCATTGACGCTGCCGTCGTAGCAGCCAAATGCGATGGAACAATCCTTGTCATTTCGGACAATCAAGTCCGCTACCGGCAGGCCATCGAGGTCATAGAACAACTGAGGAAAAGTGGAAGCAAGATTCTCGGAGTAGTTCGCAACAACATTAAGAAGAAGGATGGCGGCTATTATAAGAAGTATTACAAGAACCGCTATCAATAATCGCAAGAGAACATTGGATTCGAGCGATACTTGTTTGAAAAGTTTCTGACTAAGGTGGTAGAAGCTTATGAAAAAGAGAAAAATCGTAGCACTGGTATGTGTAGCAACAGTTCTGCTTCTGGCCGTTTCGGCTTTTTGGTATGTCCAAACAAAGCTGGATAAGATCAACAAGGTACCAGACACAGTAGATGTTATCCCTCCCGACCAGGAAGACTTCGAGACCGATACAAGCATCGAGCCGAAAGATATCATCGAACTCAAACCGGAAGAAGTCGATTGGAGTGAGATCGAACCATTCCTGGATGATGACCTGCTCAATATTCTTTTAGTCGGTCAAGATCGACGCGAGGGAGAGGGGCGGCAGCGCTCTGACTCCATGATCCTGTGCAGTATCAACCCAGATACAAAGCAAATATCGATGATCTCGTTTTTGCGGGATCTATATGTTCAGATCCCCAGCGGCTATTCTGATAACAGATTGAATGCCGCCTATGTTTTCGGTGGCTTCCCCCTGCTGATGGATACATTACATACTAATTTTGGAGTTTCTATTGACGGGTGCTTTGAGGTTGACTTCTCCGGTTTCCAGAGCGTGATTGATATACTTGGCGGCGTAGACATTGAGATGACGAGCAAGGAAGCCAAAACAATAAATATCGGCACGGAGGCTGGCGTTTACCACCTGGATGGGACAAAGGCTCTTGCTTATTCGCGCATTAGAAAGATCGACAACGACTTTTACAGAACACAGCGCCAGCGCAATGTTCTGCAGGCAATCTATACTAAGTTCCGCCAGAGCAATGCGGCAGACCTGATGAAACTGTTGGATGAAGTACTACCGTATCTGTCAACTGACATGACGAACTCGCAAATCATGCTGCTGGCAGCGAAGTGCATCCCAATCATGGGAAGTGCAGAGCTCTCCAGTTATCGTATCCCAGCAGATGATGCATACCATTATGCTTCTATCCGAGGTATGTCGGTGGTCGTCCCAGATCTGGACAAAATCCATGAGGATCTATTGAACGAGTATCTTCCACTCAATGCGGAGAAAGAGAGCAGTGAATGACCGTTTTACTTACCGGCGGAGCGGGATATATCGGCAGCCATGTGGCAGTTGAACTACTTCAGTCGGGATATGATGTGATCATCGCAGATAACTTCTATAACAGTTCTCAGGAAGTTCCGGAAAGAATAAGGGAAATCACCGAAAAGAGTGTCAGGACCTATAATGTGGACATTCAGAATTCTGCGGCTTTGGAACAAATTTTCAAACAGCATGAGATCAATGCGGTCATGCACTTTGCAGGATATAAGGCTGTGGGGGAAGCTGTTCAGCAGCCGCTCAAGTATTATAGAGGAAACCTTGACAGTACCCTCACACTTTTGGAAACCATGGGCAAATATCAGGTTAAAAACTTGATTTTCAGCTCGTCTGCAACGGTTTATGGCAATCCATCCACGCTGCCGATTACAGAAGCGTGTCCCACTGGCAACATTGCAAGCCCATATGGATGGACGAAGTATATGATCGAGCAGATTATTACAGACTATGCTGCGGCGACTCTGGATTTTTCGGCGGTCATCTTTCGCTATTTCAATCCGGTGGGTGCACATCCCAGCGGCCTTATTGGAGAGGCCCCCAACGGTACGCCCAATAACTTAATGCCGTATATCACGCAGGTAGCTATGGGAAAGCGAAAACAACTATCCGTTTTTGGCGCTGATTATGATACGCCGGATGGTACATGTATCCGGGATTACATCCATATCATGGACATTGCCGCTGGACACACAGCCGCGCTTCCGTTTTGCACTTCGCATCATGGCGTGGAAGTAATCAATCTGGGAACAGGTATGGGACATAGCGTCCTTGAGTTGATCTCTGCATTTGAAAGCGCCACTGGGGTTCATATCCCTTTTCAAATCGTTGGCCGACGTGCGGGAGACATCCCGGCCTGCTTTGCTTCGGCAGAAAAGGCAAAAGTATTGCTTGGCTGGCAAGCCACAAGATCTTTGCAGGATATGTGCCGTGATGCATGGAACTGGCAACAGAAAAATCCAGATGGATTTATATAAGCAAAAAGAATTATGTATTAGCGCAGGAAATATCGAAAACAGGAGATGATGCATTACGAAAACCAAATTGCGCTATATACGGCAAGTAGACACCTGCGTATGTTGCGGTTGCCCAGTTCCAGAAGGCCGTATGGTCTGCTATAATTGCGAGAAAGATACAGCATCATTGCTGGAGAAGAACCACAAGAAGGCCAAATTCAAAAATCGTGTGCGAGGGATTCTCGGCCCCCTACGCAACAATTGATTTGCTATCTCATGGCCGTTTTTCCTGCTCTATATTATCTTCACAAGCAAGGAAGTCCTGAGTGTTTGGATTCCTTGCTTGTTTTTTTGAGAAACATCAGTGGGATTCCATTCATAAAATTCCAATAACTTTCTCCGCGCCCCTATCTATGGCAGCATAACGGGTACATATCATTTGATTACCATATACCATACCGATGATTTCTATAAAGGCAATCAAATGAGGTGTATACTAATAGCATAGTAGGTGGTACCAATGTTCAATGCACAACAGCGGATTCGACAGTTAATGGATGAGCGTGGATGGACAATTTATCGGTTAGCGCAGGAGTCCAAGCTGTCACAGACAACGATCAGTAATATCTTCAAGCGGAACAATCAGCCGTCTATTCCGACGGTAAATGCGATTTGTGACGCTTGCGGAATCACGCTGGCTCAGTTCTTTGCGGAGGACGATCCAGCAAACACTCTGAATACCCGGAGTGAGTTTGACAACAGTGTTGCGGCGCTCAAGGAGGATCAGCGCGAAGCGCTTGCTGCATTCATCAAGACAATGGTATAGTACATAACCGCTCAGCCCTTCTGTGCGGTTCACAGCAGAGGCTGTCCGAGGTACATTGGACAGTCTCTGCGCTTTTTTACAAATCAAAGGAGGCGTATTCATGAGCAACGAAATCATGCAGGAAACCACCACGCTTGTTGAATGCAGCGCGTTTCATCGGGGAATGAGCGTGTTGGAGGCCAGCCTGCGAAACACCGAGGATTCAGAAGCTATCATCAGCGGTCTTCTGAAGGGTGCGGCTGAGTTTTATGGCGCATCAAGAGCCTCTGTGGTGGAAGCTGACTGGGATCTGGGAATCGGTGTCATTACCTATGAATGGTGCAAAGATGGTGTGCCGGCGCAAAGGGATATGCTCCAGTGCCTACCCATGGAGAAGTTCCCGAGATGGAGAAAAGCACTTCGGGCCAATAAACCGGTCGTGATTTCTGACTTGCAGAGATTAGAGAAAGTCTATCCAGATGAGGCAGCCTTCTTTCGGGAGTATGGGGTGACTACACTGCTGGCGGCACCATTCTCCAAACGGATTAATCAGGGATTCATTGCCGTGGACGATCCGACCCGCTACACGGATGACCCGGTTTTCCTATTCATCGCCTCCTATGCAGTGGTTGTGGAACTCAACGAAATCAAACAGCAGCAGTCCCTGTTGGCAGCAACAAAAGCCTCCAAATACAATCCGGAAGACATCCATATCAATTTCTTTGGCGGCATGGAGATCATCAACTCCAAAGGGACATTGACCGGAGAAGATATTAAAGCGGATCAGTGCTACCTGCTTCTGGCATATCTCATTCTGAACCACAAAAAGAATTTCACTGTTGACACACTGGCAGAGATCATCTGTCCATACGACGAACTCGATTCGCCATATAAGGTCGTCAATAATATCGTTTACCGCCTGCGGCGTACTCTTTCCGTCATCGGGCTCGACAAGCTGGTCATCGGGAAGAATGGTACATTCCAGATCAATCCCAACTTCAATATCCATACGGATTTCGACCGCTTTGAGGATGCCTGCATTCAGTTGAAAACAGAAGAAAACCCGGATATGCGGCATTCCCTCTACCACAGCGCAGTCGATATATATAAAGGACAGTTACTCCCAAGATGTGAACATGAACTGTGGCTGATGCAGCTGTCCATGTACTATCAGTCCCTGTACCTGCAGATCACCAAGGGATATGTCCGCCTGAAGATGGAGTGCAAGGATTATATTCTGGCGCAAAAGACGGCCATTGATGCTCTGCGCTTCGATCCGAAGGACAGCGAACTGAACATGTATGCGATCCTCGCCATGGGATTCCAAGGAAATCTCTCTATGGCCCAGACCTACTATACGGCGGCAAAGCCCTATCTGGCGTTAGAGCATGCCGAGGTCATCAAGAAGTATTTGCACATAAAATGAGAGCTGCTTAAGGTCGCTCCGGAGGTTGTAGCAGAGGTTACGCAGTAGGTTGCTCCAGAGGTTACGGAGGAGGTCGTACAGGAGGCTGCGCAGCAGGTTGCAGTTGAGGTCATAGAAAAGTCATACAGGAGGTTGTCCAGCAGGTCACGGCTGAGGTTGCCCGCCCGTTATCATTGGTTATCGGATGCGTCCGATAGATGATGCGGGCGGGTGATTTTTTTGCTGTGTAGGAGACGATATTACGCCGTTGGTCATCACAAGGCCGGTTTGTGCCCTTTGTGTACGGATCTGTACGGTCCTCCTGCGCCGCAGACAGCCTATCACTCTAATATTGCGTCCTGCTCCCGGAGCCATTGCGCTCCGGGAGCTTTTTTGCATTTTGGGGCGCTTTTGCCACGCTGCCGTGGCCCTCCGTTTTCGAGATTTGCTTCACCACCAAATCTTGAAAACGGAGGACAGAAAATGTCGTATCACAATGACCCATATCGGGTCGATTATTTGAAGATATATCCCTGCTTAAAAGAGCGCCCGGATGTGTTGGAAGTCTTGAAGAAAAGTGACCGCAAGATGAAATACATGGAGGTGGATCTGAAAAGCGAACAGCGCAGGAAAAATGCCGAGAATGGCGCGGAAAGTTATGTTCCCAGCAAAGAGGATTCGCTGGAGCGGCTTATATATTCTGCGAAGTGCCAGTTTGCGGACGATGCCGAGGGCGTCGAGGATGCCGTAATCAGGAAAGACGATTTATGGCGTTTGCGGGCCGCACTGGATCAGTTGAGCGAAGAAGAACGGACTCTGATCCATGCGCTGTTTTTCGACGAGCGTTCAGAGCGTGAGCTGGAAGAAATGATGGGTGTCCATCGAATGACGATCCATAATCGAAAGATCCGTATCTTGCAGAAATTGAAAAAGATGCTGAGATGACAAAAAAGTTTGGTGCAAACGGTGTTTTCAACGGCTAATAGAGTGAGAGGGCTTTGAACCTCACTCTGCTGCTGATAAATCAGCGGCGTTGTTCCTTGAAAAACACCGCCCAGGCGGTCATATCCGGCAACTTGAATACATTAGCCGACGGAGCCAGCGTCAGACCGAGTGCGCGATGACCACCTGTGCGGAGCAATTCCGCATCAAAGGACGGCCAAATAAGGTGCAGAGCGATACCCACTCAGGCCAGGGCAGCCTTGGCAAGCTGTCCCCGCCATGATCCCGTCAGCCCATAATGATACTCCTGTACGCAGCTTCGAGAGATCCTCGGAGGGGTGAGAGTCCCGTGATGTGCGCCAGCACAGTTCAAGTTGCCGCCCTGCCTGGGGAAGTAGTGTCGAATACAGGCAAACAAAACCGTAAAGTTCTGGCCGCTCCGGTGATGGAATCATTTGCATCCATCACCGGAGTGACCACACTCTTGCGGCAGAAGCATGGGAACTGTCCACCCCCTCCTATATTTTTGCATTCGATTCCTTTCTCCTTTGTTCGTCGGTCCAACTATCGCCTCCCCTTGATTCCTTCTTCGGACGGTTCCCATGCTTGTGCCGCAGAGATGGTCAGATACAGGGAGGAGCGTAACTATGAACCCCAATATCAATTACTATGGAATTGTGATCCTGCTCAGAAAACTCCGGGAATGCGGCATTTTCACCGAAAAAGAACTGAGAAAAATCGCCGCACGGATTGCTGCGGATAACGGCGTTGAAGTCATGTTTTTTCTCTGATTTCCTTCATCTTTCAGTAGCTATTCGGGCGCTGTTGTGGTAGTGTTTGTGTTGCAAAAAAGGAGGTGAGCGGACATGGATGAAAAGCGGCTGGTAGACGGTGCAACGGCACTGGCAGAAAAGCAGTCCCGTGTTATAAAAATCGAGCCTGCGGAGCGGCCTCAAAATGTACGGCTGCGGGTCGCCGCCTATACTCGTGTCAGCTCAGACTCCGAGGATCAGCTCAATTCCTTTGCGGCCCAAAACCGCTACTACACGGAACTAATCTCAGGCAAGGCCGAATGGCGCATGGTCGACATCTATGCGGATGAGGGGATCTCCGGAACTTCGGTGGCTAAGCGAGATGACTTCCAGCGGATGATGGCGGACTGCCGTCGGGGTCTGATCGACCAGATCCTTGTCAAGTCTATCTCACGCTTTGCCCGCAACACCAAAGACTGCCTCCAGAATATCCGTGAGCTAAAGGAACTGGGTGTTAATGTCCGCTTCGAGCGTGAAGGTATCGATACTGTCAATGTAAGCAGTGAACTCATCACCGCCATCTACGCCGCCTTCGCCCAAAAAGAGAGCGAATCCATCTCAGGTAATATGCGATGGAGCTATCAGCGCAGGATGGAAAGCGGAACGTTTCTTCCACCCTCCACACCTTATGGCTATAGAATCATAAACAAAAAAATCGAAATCGATCCTGAACGGGCCGTGATTATCTGCAAAAAATTCCAGTGGTATCTTAACGGCATCAGTAAAGAGCAGATCGCCTACAAATTAAATAAAGCTGGTGTACTTAGTAATCAGAATAAAGCATGGCGAGCTGGTGGAATCCACTACATCCTCACAAACGAACGGTATATTGGTGATTCTTTATGGCAGAAGACCTATACAACTGAAGCAATTCCTGCGGTTCGGCACAGAAATACAGGGGCGCGTGAGCAGTACTATGTAGAAGGGACTCATCCTCCTATTATTTCGAAAGAAGTCTTCACAAAAGTTCAAATACTTATCCAAATGCGAAAGGAAAACTATGGGAAGTCTCCATCGGAGACGATTCATCCTCTCTCAAGAAAGGCTATCTGTGGGTGCTGTGGGACAGTACTGCGAAGGAAACCGCAAAGAGGTAAATACTATTGGTGCTGCATGAGACACGATACGAATCGTGAAGAGTGCCCGTTAATGCCAATTTCCGAAACAAGCCTATGTGAATCCTTCTGCCGCCTATACTATAAGCTGAAGCATCAGAGCATCCCCATTCTGGAACAGATGCTCACAAACCTCCAGATGATCCGCAATCGCAGGATGCTTTGGAGTCCTGACATCGTTGCCCTGAATAAAAGAATATCAGATCTATCCAGTCAGAATCAGACATTGGCCTTCCTTAAGCAGCAGGGCCTTGTTGATCCTGACATTTTTATAGCCAAAACCAATGAGCTGACTAAGCAGCTCCGGCAGGCCAAGCTGGAAAAAGAAAAGCTGATGGATGCCGAGAGCGACATGACCGCCCTGCAAACGCGAGACTTAATAGACCTTCTGGAAGGTGGGCCGGAATTCCTCGACAGCTTTGACGCGGAACTGTTTGGTGAACTCGTTGAGAAAATTATCATAGAGAGCAACGACTCCGTCCGCTTCTGCCTGAAAAATGGGCTGGAGCTGCGGGAGTCCATAGAGAGGACGGTGCGGTGATGGGAAACCGGAAGCAGCCCTTCGGCTACAAGATGTCCCAGGGTGAGATTGTCATACAGGAATCAGAGGCGAAGCTTGTGCAGGAGATCTTCCACCGATATATTGCAGGAGAATCCTTGAATGAGTTGACCGAGGCACTTCGCCAGCAAGATATTCCATATGACGAGGGACGGCTCTGGAATAAAAATATGGTCGCCCGTATTCTGGCGGACACGCGCTATACCGGAGAAAAAGGATATCCCAAGCTCATAGATGAGGATCAACTCATCGCGGCAAACGAAAAACGCTCCAACAAGCCACAACTTCCGAAAAAGACGGAAGCCCAAAAAGTGCTGCGCAGGCTCTGTGGTACACCGCCATCTGAGCGGGTAGAACAAAGTGTCACCGGCCTGCTCAACGGTCTCGCAAATTACCCGGAACGCATACAGCATCAGCGCAGTCCTACGCCAGCCACACATTCCAAAACGCAGGAGGCGCTGGATAATGCTCTGGAGCAGCAGCCAATCGACGAGGACAACGCCAAGACGCTGATTCTCCGGCTTGCGGCAGAACAATATGCCGCTCTGGGAAATGAAGAATATGAAACAAATCGTCTCCGGCGTCTCTTCTCCGCCTTCGAATGTGTGGCGGAACTGAACACGGATCTTCTGAAAAGCACCGTATCCGAGGTGCTGGTGACCCGCCAAAATGTCAAACTGCGATTAAAAAATGGGCAAATCATAGAAAGAAGTGACCTGCAATGAAAGAGGATGCCCCGAGAGTAATCAAAATCCCTGCCAAACCGGAAGCCACCCGCTAGGCAGACGCCCGCAGACAGCTCCGGGTGGCAGCTTACTGCCGAGTCTCCACCAAAGAGGAGGATCAGGCAAACAGCTATGAGGTGCAGAAAGAATACTATACCGATAAAATCATGTCCAACACCGCCTGGACGATGGCCGGAATCTTTGCAGACAAGGGCATCACCGGAACCTCGGCCAAGAAGCGTGAGGACTTCATGCGGATGATTCGGCACTGCCGCCAGAAGAAAATCGATGTCATCCTGACCAAATCGGTCTCCCGCTTCTCCCGCAATACTGTGGACTGCCTCTACTATATCCGGGCGCTCAAACAACTTGGCATCGCAGTCATCTTCGAGAAGGAAAACATCAATTCTCTGGAGGAGGACAGTGAGCTGCGAATCACCCTCTCCGGTGCCTTCGCCCAGTCTGAAAGTGAATCTATCTCCGCCAATGTCACATGGGGTAAGCGCCGCGCCATGGAAGCTGGAAAGGTCAGCATCCAATATAAAAAGCTGTACGGCTACCGCAAAGGTGAGGATGGTCAGCCGGAGATCATTCCGAAACAGGCGGAAATCGTCCGATGGCTCTATGAGCGCTATCTCACCGGAGCCAGCCTGCGGATGATCAAAGATGAACTGGAACAGCAAGGTGTCAAGTGCTTCGAGGATTCTCCGGAGTGGACCATTTCCCGCATCCGCAGCATCCTGCAGAATGAAAAATACTGCGGTGATGTGTTGATGCAGAAGACCTTCCGGCAGGACTTTATCAACCGCAAGGCCATCAAGAATACAGGCCAGCTTCCCATGTACCTCATTGAAAATCACCACGAGGGCATTGTCAGCCGTGAAAAGTATGATGCCGTACAGGCGGAGATGGCACGGCGGAATGCAGCAAAGAGTCCTTCTAAAAACGCAGTCACAGGGATGGCCTCCTACGCCAGCAAGTATGCGCTCTCGGAGCGGTTGGTCTGCGGTGAGTGCGGGACCCTGTATCGCCGCTGCACATGGACACGAAACGGTGAAAAACGAGTCGTGTGGCGCTGTGTGAGCCGATTGGACTACGGTAAGAAATACTGCCACAATTCGCCCACACTGGATGAAGCACCACTCCAGCAAGCGATCCTCGCAGTCCTGAATACCGCCATGGCTGACAAGAATAGCTTGATTCGGCAGATCACAGCTGCAATGGAAACGGAGCTCATCCCATTCCCAGGTGGAACAATGAGCCTTGGAGATATTGAACGCAGGCTGAGGGTGCTGGAGCAGCAGTTCCAAACACTGCTGGAAAAGGCCACGGATGATCCTGCCGCCTATGGCGGTCAGTTCAAAGAAATACTGGACGAGCAGACTTTCCTGAAGGAAAAACGGTCCGTGATCCTCGCGAATAACAACGAACAGGCAAAAGCCAATCAGCGCATCATGGATGCCGCACAGACATTGGAAAACGCATCGCCCTACATTACAGAGTGGGACGAGAGCGCCGTTCGCCAACTGGTGGAGACAGTAAAAATCCTATCCAAGGATGAGGTCGCAGTCACCCTGAAGGGTGGCATTGAGATTTGCCAGAAAATTATGTACTGAAAGAAGGTGGAAAGATGATTTTTGTAACCGGCGATTTATTCTGATATCAGAATAAATCGCCTTATCTCGATGTAAGAATTATTCCGTTTTTATACTATGATAGTGGAGCTATCTTGCTTCCACACTTAAAACATCGGAATAACTATTGCAAATTAGTTAATGTCCCTCTTATACTGAAATTATCAGACACTTAATGGAATTATGTATAAGGAAGGGGTATTTTATGGAACAGCACCTGTTAGAAAATGGGCTAAAAACGGTTTCGGATTATTGTCTCGGCTATTCAAAGCATGTTCAAGCAAGCTATGAGCGAGCATGTCGTGTCATCAGGGAATTTTACGGAGAATTGGGATTTGAAGAATATAATCCTGTCCATGATGATGAAATTATGAACCAAGTACTTGCCGGAAGGACATTAACTCCAGAATCAAGCTATATGTTTTGTAGATATGTCTTTCGAGTACTTGGGATGATGAAAGATTATTTTGCGGGGCGGCCTTTTCGGGAAAAATATCCGATGTTCTCTCGTTACAAATTTGAGCTTGAACCTGAGTATCTTAATTTTGCGAATGAATTTAGGGATTGGCTCAAACTTGAGCCGCAAACCATACTGAACTTATACTCAATTGCAAGAGATTTCGCATACTACCTTCAGCAGAACGAGTTACGTGATTTTAGCACTATCGACCAGGAAACCCTGTACTCATTCATGACTTGGGAGTATGAAACACATCCAGCGACACTGGACCGCGTTGAATACTGCCTGCGTCTGATATGCCAGTTCCTTAATCAAAAAGGTTTTAATGATGTTCCAATAAAAATACTGCCCTTTGCGTTCCCAGCTCCAAGAAAAAAGATTTATCCATCGTTCTCCCGGGATGATATCGCTAAGATCCTTGCGAACCCAGATCGAACTACCACTGCAGGGAAACGTGATTATGCGATACTATATCTCGCTTCAACAACGGGGATGCGTGCTATTGATATCGCCGGACTGAAACTATCTGATATAAACTGGGGAGAGCAGACAATCCATTTTATCCAGAGCAAAACGAAGAACGCTGTATCTCTCCCCATAAATTCTGAAGCGATATCCGCATTGGCGGACTATATTCTCAATGGAAGACCAGCATCCGGGGAGAAGAATGTATTTCTATCTTTGAAAGCACCGTACAGCAGAATCGGCCAATATGGATGTCTTACCAATATAGTTGCCAAACACATACGGGAATCCGGAGTTTGCAAGGAATTTAGAGATGGGAAATCATTCCATGCGTTTCGCAGGAGCATGGGCGCATGGCTTCTTGATTCAGAGTCTGAACCAGAAATGATATCACAGATTCTCGGACATCACAGTCGGGATGTACTGAAAGCATATCTGCCACTTGCCCCATCTAAAATGAAAGTTTGTGCCCTTGATTTTGAAGGAATCAAAATCAGATTGGGGGTGTACAAATGAAATACACCTTTCACAGCCATTTCGCACAGGACATACAAGCCTATATTTCTCTGCGGGAATCCATAGGGTATAAGGGATATTCATATGACAGATCGCTTCATATGTTTGACAGATTTTGCATGACCCACTTTCCCGATACAACTTCGATTACGCAGGAACTTGCTGAAGCGTGGTGTACGCAAAAGGATAGCGAAAAGATGAGAACGCTCCAGCGCAGGACTGTTATTCTAAAGGGCTTTACAAAATACCTTATCAGCACTGGAAAAGATGCTTATCTGATACCGGATGGCATGATTGGTAAACCAGAAAAATTTATTCCTTATCTTTACTCTGATCATGAATTAAGACTGTTTTTTGATAGCGCTGACAGCCTGCCCATCCATTCCATGTCACCCAATCGTGAACTCGTAGTACCGGTACTATTTAGGATGTTGTACTGCTGCGGGCTCAGGCCACAGGAAGTCCGCCATTTAAGATGTCGTGATGTAAATCTTATTGACGGGACGCTTCATATCGTTGATTCCAAAAGAAACAAGGATCGTATTGTTGTTATAGCGGAAGAACTGCGCCGTCTCTGTCAGCGGTACGATAAGCTAATACAGTGCAGACTCGCAAACCGGGAATTTTTCTTTCAGCATCCGGCAGGTGGAGAGTATTCGGCGGAATGGGTTCAGACACAGTTCTTTCGATGCTGGGGTTTTGCCGGTATAACATTCAAAAGGGATAGGCGTCCTCGGGTATATGATTGGCGCCATAACTATGCAACACGAATCATCGCAAAGTGGCTCCGGGAAAAGCAAAATATTTCTGTGCTTCTTCCATATCTCAGCGCATATATGGGACATGATTCTCTGGATTATACTGCGTACTACATTCATCTGGTTCCTGATCATCTGATGGTATCTGGGCTTACAGGTTGGGAGTGCGGTTTGGAGGTGCCTGAGTATGAAGATTAAGGAGAAACGATTTTTTGAACTGATTAGGGAATATTTTACAGTATTTCTCCCATTGCAGAAGTCCGCAAGCTCACACACAATAAAATCCTACAAAGAAACACTGAACGCATTTTTAACCTTTCTTTGTTCATACCTGCAGAAACCGTTAAAAGATATCTCGTTTTCCAGTGTTACACCAGATTCCATCAATGCGTTTCTCCAATGGCTTGAGGTGGAACGCAGCTGTAAAGCCTCTACATTGAATCATCATCTTTCAGTGATACGGGCATTTTTAAAGTATGCGGGCATAAAAGAGCCAGTATATAACGACTGTTATTTATCCGCGGGACAAGTTGTGCGGCGAAAAGAAGAAACGAAATATATTGTTAAGCACTTTAATGAGGATGCACTGAGAGCTATGCTGTTTCAGCCAAATCCTGCGATAAAGAACGAACATCGCGACCAGTTCTACATGATACTTCTCTACGATACCGGTGCCCGGAATAGCGAACTGCTGAACCTACGGCTTCAGGATGTCGTTATTGACACAAGCACACCATATATCATCATTCGTGGAAAAGGCAAAAAAATCCGTTCTGTTCCAATCATGATGGAAACAGTTCGGCATTTTGAAAGCTATATAAAGCGCTTTCACAAAACTGCAGACCCAGATTCTCCGTTGTTCTATACCATAATACACCAGCAAATACAGCATATGTCTGATGATAATGCCGCACGTTTCATCCAAAAGTACGCCAGAAAAGCTAAGGCGGTATGCCCTACAGTTCCAGAGAAAGTGACCCCACATATGTTTCGCCATAGCCGTGCTCTAAGCTTATACAGAAAGGGTGTCCCCCTTCCGTTGATTGCGGAATGGCTGGGGCATTCGAATCTCGAAACTACCCTAATTTATGCCTATGCTGATACTGAAATGAAACGTGCTGCCATAGAAAAGGCAACCGGGCAAAATCATCCACTTCGTTCTACAGAAAACTTTATCGACGAATATCTGCTTGATGACGATATGATTAGAAAGCTATACGGGCTGTGTTGAGAAAAAATTATTCCGATGTTTCTCAACTGTAATTTGCTATTTCTACTGTTTTATAGCATACATCGGAATAATTCTTACATCGAGATAAGGTGATTGCCACGGAAACTTTGAACGCTTCAAGCCGAAATATTTCCCGGAGCAGGCACAAATGACAAAGCGGGACATCGTGATTTGTGCCGGAGACTTTGGTGGTGTGTGGTTTGGAGACGGCCGTGACGAGGCTGCATTGGACTGGCTGGAAAGTCTTCCGTTCACGCTGGCCTTCGTCTGCGGGAATCATGAGAACTACGACGCACTGGAACGATATCCGGTGAAAGACTGGCACGGCGGCAAGGTACACCGCATTCGCTCTCATGTCCTGCACCTGATGCGTGGACAGGTCTTCGAGCTGGAAGGCTATCACTTCTTCACCATGGGCGGAGCAAAAAGCCATGATACGGAGGACGGCATTCTGGAACCGGGTGCTCCGGATTTTGAGCGAAAGCTCCTGATGCTGCAGAGAAAGCCCCGAGCGAGGTATCGCATCAATCACATTTCGTGGTGGGCGCAGGAGATGCCTTCTGAGGAGGAGTACGCTGAAGCACGGAAAAATCTGGCCAAGGTCGATTGGGCGGTGGACTATGTTATCACGCACTGCGCTCCCACCAGCATTGCTCTCATGGAAAACCGCCACAATGAGGCAGACCCGCTCACAGATTTCCTGCAGGAGGTCAAGGAGAGAGCACATTATCACTACTGGCTGTTCGGCCATTACCACGACAACCGGGCCATTGATGAAAAGCACATACTGCTCTGGGAGCAGATCATACAAGTTATCTGAAACAGGTCAAGGCAGAGAAAAACACGGCGATGTTACCGTGCTTTTCTCTGCTTTGAGCGTTGAATCAGGCGCTGTGCGCCGGAAAGGAGAAACTATGAATATCCGAAAGGCTGTGGACTACAGCACAATGTTTGCCACACTGGAATCTGTCATGAAAGCAGATCTGCCGCAGATGGAGCTGTACTGCGAAATCGGCAAGGCCGTCTGTGCCCACTCGGAAAAGGGTGCAGCGGTAGCTGCTGCGGAGTTCATAAAAGAACAATACCCGGATATGACCGGCTTCTCTCCGCGCAATGTGCGCCGGATGCGGGATTTCTGGCAGTTGTACAGCGGCACGCCGGAACTGCTTGGCGAAGCGCTTCACTTGAATTGGACACAGAACGTTGTGATCATGGAGGCAGAGCTGCCCGCAGAGGAGCGCCGCTGGTACATCCGGCAGGCTACAGCACGGAATCTATCCAAGGCGGAGCTTCTGCGAATGATCGAGGATTCTGCGTATCTGGAAAGTGTTCTCGACGAAAAGGTCGATGTGTGGTATAATGAGGGCAACGATGAGATTTCGGAGAGAACGCAGTATGAAGAGGATCCTGTTTATCTGTCATGGCAATATCTGCCGCAGCCCCATGGCCGAGTTCGTGATGAAGGACTTGGTAAAAAAGGCGGGACTGGCATCGCAATTTCATATCGAATCAGCGGCTACCAGTCGGGAGGAGATCGGCAACCCAGTCTATCCTCCGGCACGGCGCAAGCTGGCCGAGCATGGGATCTCCTGCGAAGGCCATGCCGCACGGCAGTTGACAAATCGGGATTACGACGAATACGATCTCCTGATCGGCATGGACCAGGCCAACCTCCGGGATATGTACCGTATCTGCGGCGGCGACTATGTCGGCAAGATGTCCCTCCTGATGGATCACACCGCCCATCCCGGCAATGTGGCAGACCCATGGTACACCGAGGACTTCGAGGCGACCTGGCAGGATGTGCTGGATGGCTGCCAAGGACTTTTGAAAGAATTCATGACAGAACGAGGTGATTCAAATGGCACAAAACGATAATATCCAACTGTTCGAAGACAAGCGTATTCGAACCGCATGGGATGAGGAAAAGGAAGAATGGTACTTTTCCGTCGTTGATGTGGTAGCTGTGCTGACTGATCAGCCAGATTATCAGGCAGCTCGTAACTACTGGAAGGTAACGAAGAAACGCCTGAAGGATGAGGGAAATGAAACGGTTACAGCTTGTAACCAGTTGAAAATGACCGCTTCGGATGGCAAAAAACGATTGACTGATGTAGCCGATACCGAGCAGCTTCTCCGAATCATCCAGTCTATTCCTTCCCCGAAGGCAGAACCGTTCAAGTTGTGGCTGGCACAGGTCGGTCGAGAGCGTATCGAGGAGACCATCGACCCGGAGCTGACCATTGACCGCGCTCTGGAAACCTATCTCAAGAAGGGTTACAGCCGTGAGTGGATCAATCAGCGGCTGCAGGCCATCCAGGTCCGTAAAGAACTGACGGATGAATGGGATGCCCGCGGTGTGCAGAAAGGCGTAGAGTACGCCATCCTCACGGACGAGATTTCCCGAGCCTGGTCTGGCATGTCCACCCGGCAGTACAAAAATCTGAAGGGCTTGAAAAAGGAAAACCTTCGTGATAACATGACTACGCTGGAACTGGTACTGAATATGCTGGCGGAGGCCACTACCACTCAGTTTTCAAGAGATCGCAAACCAACGACCTTCCAAGAGAATTTGGCAGTTGCCAAGGCGGGCGGTCAGGTGGCTGGACGAACCAGAAAAGACATTGAGTCCCAGTCAGACACGCCGGTCATTACTGCTAAGAATGCCGCACAGCTTAATCAGGTAGTGACAGATCTGCTGGAAGGAGCAGTCTCTGACACAACTGAAGAATCAAAAGACAAGTGAGTTCTGTGCATCAAGTTTTTCTTGCTGTCATACGACGTTTTTTAAAGCAAATTTCAAAAAATCTATAGTGTTGAGTTATGACATTTTTCGAAAAAAGCCGCCAAAACGTGTTGTATTTGAGGGTAGAATGAACTGCAACCGCTTTACGATCTGAGGCGGTAAGAAAAAAGCGGAAGAAAACATCATGCCAGACGCTTAGACGCGGAGCAGGATCTGATGAGGAATCGGATTTGCTCTGCGTCTTTTTTGTCAAAATTCTCTGAAATACAGGGCAGAGCCGCGCCGTTCTGGCTATGAGGCCATCAAAATCCCGATATAAGCACCGGCCGTGCTTTTCCAGGATCAAAGGAGGAATCACAGATGAACTATATTCGGATCACAAAGGAAAATATTGACAGGGAACACATCTGCTGCGCCATGTCCGGCAAGCAGAGCATTGCGAAAAAGGAATGGCTCAGGCAGCGCTTTGAGGAGGGGCTTGTTTTTTACCGCAGTGAGGAACGGGGCAAATGCTTTATCGAATACATCCCGGCAGAAAACGCATGGGTGCCAATTATGGCTGACGGCTGGCTCTATATCAACTGTCTGTGGGTATCCGGCTCCATGAAGGGCCACGGATACTCCAACGATCTGCTGGAGGAGTGCATCCGCGATGCCAGGGCGCAGGGAAAAAACGGGCTATGCATTCTGTGCGCCGAGGGCCGGAAACGGGAATTCCTCGCTGATCCGAAATTCCTTACCTACAAGGGATTCCGAGTTGCAGACATATCCGACTGCGAGATCGATCTGATGGTTTTGCCGCTTGTGCCCAATACGGAACCGCCGAGGTTCCGGGAATGCGCAAAGCATCCGGCAATTGCAGAAGCCGGTTTCGTCCTGTATTACACCGATCAGTGCCCTTACACCTATTACTGGGTTCCAAGGGTGCAGGAGGCGGCAAAAGAACACGATATCCCGTTCAAGGTCATCCACATCACGGACAAAGAATCCGCGCAGAACGTTCCCGCGCCGGTCACGACCTATGCGCTGTTCCGGGACGGCAAGTTTTTGACGCAGAGCATTCAGTCAGACAAAAAATTTCTGGCACTGGCTGGGATCCGGGACTGAGTCATCGTACATTGAAAAAAATGGATTTCTTTTCATACCCCCCCGTTCTATCGATTTCTACAAATTTTATACCATATAAACATGCAGCTTTCAATGCGTCGTCTGTCATTTTCCTTGTCATTGATCCATGTGCGGATACGCGGAGCTTATCCCCGCTCCCGGCGATCCGCCTCGATCCTTCTCTTCCAGTCCGCCGTCAGCGGCTCGCAGGCGCGGACGCTGCACACGGCATCGCCGATGACCTCATAGTTTAGCGCCGTGCCTGCCCGGTCGCACCGATAGTTTACCGCCCGGTCGGGCCGGATACCGAAGCGCGCCGCCTCCCGTGCCGCGTCGATGTTCGCGCCGAGGAACAGAAACTCCCAGCCGTACCGCTCCTTCTGCCGCTCGATCATCCGACGCACCGCCGCATAATCATAGCGCCGGCTGGCGTTCTCCAGTCCGTCCGTTGTGATGACGAACAGCGTCCGCTCCGGCACGTCCTCGCGGCGGGCGTATTTGTGGACGTTTCCGATGTGGTGGATGGCCCCGCCGACGGCGTCGAGCAGCGCCGTGCAGCCGCGGGGGAAATACTCCCGCTCCGTCATGGGCGGCACGCGGTCGAGTGGCAGCCGGTCGTGGATGACCTCACTCTCATTGGAAAAGAGCACCGTGGAGACAAGCGCTGCGCCCGGCTCGCGCTTCTGCTTTTCGATCATGGCGTTGAAGCCGCCGATGGTATCTGTCTCCAGCCCCGCCATGGACCCGCTGCGGTCCAGAATAAAAACCAGTTCTGTCATGGGAAAACCCTCCTTCGTTTGATCACGCTGTTATCATAGCGCATTCGAAGGAGGGTTTGGTCGCCTGTGGGGCGACATTTTATCGCTGCTATTTTCTCTGAATTTTCCCCAACCGCTCCAAACGGGAATCGATCGCTCCGGAGGTGCGGCCGAAATGCGCACAGAGCTCTTTTTTTGTCATTCCGCTGTCAAACAGGCTGCACAGCTCCTGATCCGCTTTCTCTGTCCACGGCTTTCCATTGTTCGCCGGGAGAGGCTTCTTCTGCCCACGAGGCAATGCTTCCAGCACGCAATGCAGAGCGCGCACGATATCGCCCTTATTGCACACATGGTCGCTCGGCAGGACCTCACCGGTCAGGGGATCGAGCCCGTCTGCCAAAGCCGTCAGCAGCTCTTTTGCACGTTGAATGTCCATCGTCTTCCTCCCTTATACGGCATCGCTGCCAGATCACGCCCCCAACAGGCTCTGGTCAAAGGCGAACAGCGCTTCGTTGATCGCAAAAATATCGTAGTTTCTCTGTCTGATAAAATACTCAACAATGACGTCGAATTTGCTGCTGGCACTGAGGGCATAGCCCGCGCGGGCAAGCAGGTCCTTCGTCTCCGCCAGATCCAGCTCCAGCGCAATGGCAAAGGCGAGCGCCGTCGGCTTCGAGGGCTTGTAGTTCGAGTTATTCCGGATCTTCGAGAACAGCTTGCGGTCCACGTTGGCCTTTTTATAGACCTCAGAGTCCTTTTTCCTGCTGCGGTCGATGAGCCGCAGCAGCGTCTCCGAAAAGCCTGCATCGAGATGCTCCAGCAGATCGTCCAGCGCCGGGGCCGCCATGGGCGCGCACATCGGCGCGGCCATTTCGCGATGCAGCGCTCCCCTGCGCAGGCGCTCCGCGCCAGGATCCGTATGCGCTTCAACATAGTGGTCATCGATGTATTCCGCGATGTCCGCAAACAGTTTGCCGCTGATCTGATAGGCCCTGCGGTCAAAAATGACGAGATAGACCGTCATGTCATGCTCCAGCAGGAAGGCCCCGATGGTATCCACTGCCACGCGGAGGGCTTGATCCTTCGGATAGCCGAAGATGCCGGACGAAATGAGCGGGAACGCCACGGTCTCGCAGCCGTGCTCCTGCGCCAGCAGGAGGCTCGCCCGGTAGCAGGAGACGAGCTGTTCCCGCTCGCCATGCCCGCCGCCGCGCCAGACCGGGCCGACGGTGTGGATGACGTACCTGCAGGGCAGCCGATAGGCCCCCGTGAGCTTTGCCTCCCCGGTCCGGCAGCCGCCGAGCCCGCGGCACTCCGCCAGCAGCTCCGGTCCCGCCGCGCGATGGATGCAGCCGTCCACGCCGCCTCCGCCGAGCAGGCTCTCGTTTACCGCGTTGACGATGGCATCCACGGGCATTTTTGTGATGTCGTTTCGGATGAAAAGCAGGGGCATGGTATCACCTCTATCACGGTCTTCGAATTATTTGTATCTTACCATATTCCGTTCGAAAAGGCAAGGAACCACCCGTGCCTTCCCTGCTTTTCCGAACCGCACGCTCTTGCACATTGCTCGCAAGACTGTTACAATAAAAGAAAGCACAAGGAGGAGATATCATGGTTCGAGAGATCTGCAGGGACGAGGCCTTTCTGGCGCAGAAGGCCGAGCCTGCAACGAAGGACGACCTCGGCACGGCGCAGGACCTGCTGGACACCCTGCTCGCACACAAGGAGGGCTGCGTCGGCATGGCGGCAAATATGATCGGCGTGAACAAGCGCATCATCGCCTTTGACAACGACGGGGCCTATCTGGTCATGCTCAATCCCGTCATCATCCGGCAGTCCGAGCCCTATGAGGCGGAGGAGGGCTGCCTGTCGTTGAACGGCACGCGGAAGACGAAGCGCTTCCGCTCCATCAAGGTGCAGTGGCAGAACGAAATGCTGCAGACACGGCTGAAGACCTTCACCGGCTGGACGGCGGAGATCATCCAGCACGAGATCGACCACTGCGAGGGGATCCTGATATGATTTTCTGGTTTTCCGGCACCGGCAACAGCAAATATGCTGCGCAGCGCATGGCGGAAGCGCTGAACGAGCCGCTGCTCTGCATGAACGACCGCATCAAGGCCCACGACACCGCCACCGTGGAGACCGGCGAGCGCCTTGTCATCGTCCCGCCGACCTATGCCTGGCGCATTCCCCGCCTCGTCCGCGACTGGCTGCTGCAGACGGAGCTTCGGGGCGCGAGGCAGGCGTGGTTCGTCATGACCTGCGGCGGCGAGATCGGCAGCGCCGATCGTTATAACCGTGAGCTCTGCCGCGTGAAGGGCCTTTCCTGCATGGGCACGGCACAGATCGTCATGCCTGAAAACTATATCGCCATGTTCGGCGTCCCGCAGGCAGATGAAGCGCGCAGGATCGTCGCGAAGGCCGAGCCGGACATTGACCGCGCCATTGCCGCCCTCCGGGAGGGCCTCCCCTTCCCGCCGACCCGGAACAACCTCTACGACCGCCTGATGAGCGGCCCGGTGAACCCGATCTTCTACGCCTGCTTCGTCAAGGATCGTGCCTTCACTGCAGGCCCGGCCTGCACAGGCTGCGGCCTCTGTGCAAAGCGCTGCCCTACCAACAATATTTCCCTGCAGAACGGCAGGCCCGTCTGGGGCGGCAGCTGCACCCACTGCATGGCCTGCATCTGCCGCTGCCCCGCGGAGGCCATCGAGTACGGCAGGAAGAGCCGCGGCAAGCCGCGCTATCATTTTGAGGCGCTGTAAAAAGCAAATAAATTTCCCGCTCCGGAGCGGTGCATGTGCACTGCCCCGGAGCGGGATTTTTTGTCGGTCCTGCATTGCGGTTTTTTCGTCGAAATCCGGCACTGCCGCGGAAGAAATTCTGCATTTCGTGTCATGTCTTGTTGAAATTCCGAGGAAAATTTCGCAGAGTATGCCACTCTACGAGAATGCTGCCAAGTTTTTTAACGCAAATATTATAAAACGATGAACTCAATAAATCAATACAAAGCCGCTCTTTTTGGCAATTTTCACCAAAAAGCGAACTGATTTTAGACTTATAACAGGTCATTCCTTGTGCAGCGCCATACTCCGCTGCCGGAGACGGAGCCGGGTCGGGCACAGGGAATCGACTTTCGGATCCGTTAAAATAGAAGTACCCGCAAGGGAAAACGAATCTTTGATCGGAGGAAGCAACATGATCAACTGCGAATGGATCCGCAAGCAGAAGAAGGAACGGCCGTCCCTCGGGAGCAGTCCCGGCCCGAAATGCAAGCCGAACGTGCGGCTCCGGGTAAGATGCGCCAATACGGAGCAACCCTGCTTTTCTGCGCTGTGCGATGCCTGGCTCCTGCGGAAGCGAGACGAAATTCGGGAATCAAGCTACATCAAATACCGGGCGATCCTGGAGCGGCATATCAAGCCGCGGCTGGGCAGCCGCAGATTGGGCGGCATCTGCACCGCGTCGGTCGATGCCTTCACGCGGGAACTGCTTGAAACGGACGGGCTGTCTGTCAAGACCGTGCATGACATCCTGTCGGTCCTGCACAGTGTTCTGAAGGATACGGAGGCAAGGCGGCCGGCTGGCGCTCTTGCGGTCCAGATCCGTTATCCGAAGGGCAAGCGCCGGGAGATGCGCGTGCTGACCATTGAGGAGCAGAAAAGGCTCGTTGCATATCTGCTGCACCCCACGGACAGCTGCAAATTCGGCCTGCTCCTGGCGCTGTATACCGGCCTGCGCATCGGCGAGCTCTGCGCGCTGCGCTGGAGCTGCATCGACCTTCGTGAGCAGACCATCCGCATTGCGGCTACGATGCAGCGGCTCGGCGGGACCGGAGAAGGCACGCGGATCGTGATTGGCGCGCCCAAGAGCGATTCCTCGCTCCGGACGATCCCGCTTCCGGCGCAGATCGCGGCGCTGTGCAGGCATATGCAGCCTACAGACCCCGAGGCCTATGTCCTGACCGAAGGCCCGGCCTATATGGAGCCGCGGACGCTGCAATACCGGCTCAAGCGCTATACTGCCGCCTGCGGACTGGAGGGCGTTCATGCCCACACGCTTCGGCACACCTTCGCCACGCGGGCCATCGAGTCCGGCTTTGAGTTAAAATCTCTGTCCGAGGTCCTCGGGCACGCTACAACGGCGATCACCATGGAGCGCTATGTGCATTCCACCTTAGAGATGAAACGCACGAATATGAATAAGCTCGCCATGCCGGGTCTGTGCAATGCATTGGAATAAAGTGACATGCATTCGGCTAGCTTTGCAGAAGTTTGCCGAAAATCCTGCAATTTTCTTTCACTGAGTGGCATACTCTGCGAAACAGCGGAAGAGCCGCGGCAGGGTCTTTCGCAAGGAACGGATCGCACGATCCGTTATTCGGAATGCGCACAGGGGCTGAAAACGAGAGAAAGAGAACGATGGAGATGACGCAGCATGGCGGCAACACTTTCCCGGCCGGTCGCGGAAGCAGCCGATGAACCGCGCACGATATACATCGCGCTTCCGCAGGTACAGACGCGCCGGGGCTATCTGGTCTTCAAGCGCTGTTTTGATTTTACCTTTGCACTGCTCGCGCTGATCGTGCTGGCCGTCCCCATGGGGATCATCGCCGCGATCATCGCGCTGGATTCCCCGGGCGGGCCGATCTACCGGCAGGAGCGCCTCGGGAAAGACGGCAAGCCTTTTTTGATCTGCAAGTTCCGTTCCATGCGCACGGATGCGGAAAAGGACGGGCCAAAATGGGCCGAGCGCAGCGACGACCGCTGCACACGCTTCGGCGCCCTCCTGCGCAAGACGCGGCTGGACGAACTGCCGCAGCTCTGGAACATTCTCAAGGGTGAGATGAGCTTCGTCGGCCCGCGTCCGGAGCGGAAATACTTCTACGAGCAGTTTGAAAAGTACATCGTCGGCTTTTCCAACCGGTTGGTTGTCATACCGGGCCTGACCGGCTACGCGCAGGTCAACGGCGGCTACGAGCTCGCACCCGAGGAAAAGATCGTATATGACATGGAATACATTGCCCGCCGGTCGATCCGGCTCGATCTGCAATGTATCGTAAAAACGGCGCTTCTCATTTTTACCCACGATGGTGCACGCTGAGAAAACACGATGAGGATCGGAGGAACATACATGAACGATACACAGTCCCCGCAGGCAGGCAGCGGGAAGGTCGAGGTCACGCTTCTGGATATTCTGAAGCTGCTGCTCTCCAAGAGCTACTGGCTGCTGCTTGCCGGCGTTCTCGCAGGCGCCTGCGTTTTTCTGGTCACGACCTTCCTGATCACGCCGACCTATGAATCCCGCGTCAGCTTCTATGTGTATAACAGCACGAACAACAACGTGCAGTCCGGCACGATCAATAACGGCGACCTGCAGGCCGCCGAGAGTCTGGCCACGACCTATTCCAAGATCCTGGCCAGCAATTCGATCCTCGACGCCGTGCTGCAGGAGCTTGGCCCGGATGTATCGCTGTCGCGCAAGAGCCTCAGCGGCATGGTTTCGGTATCTGTTATCACAGATACCCAGCTGCTCGAGGTCGTCATCACCTCGACGGATCCAGCCTTTGCCTGCCGGGTCGCAGGAGCCTTCGCCAAGGTCGCGCCGACCGAGATCGTCCGCATCACAAAGGCCGGCGGCGTCGAGATCGTTGACCAGCCGGAGGTACCGACGGACAAGGCCTCCCCGCGCACCGTCTTCGACACCGCGATCGGCGTGATCATCGGTGTGATGGTGGCCGCCGTCATCGTGATCCTGCGGACGCTCGCCGACACGACGATCTATCTGCCGGAGGATATTGAGAACATGGTCGGCATCACGGTGCTCGGGCAGATCCCGGACATCAATTCCGCCGATGACAACTACGCTTACTGGACCGTAACGGAAGAAGGTGCCGCTAAAAATGAAAAAGAGTAATAATAAAGCAGCAGCTGAAGCTATCACGGTCAATCGCCGCAGGCTGCTGAACAACGACGCCCCCTTCGCCATGAAGGAGGCCTATGTCAAGCTTCGCACCAGCCTGATGTTCTGCATGACGGCGGACAAGGCGCGGCCCTGCAAGACCTTCGCCGTCACGAGCGCAAAGCCCTCCGAGGGCAAGAGCCTGACCGCTGCGAATATCGCCATCAGCTATGCCATGCTCGGCAAGCGTGTCCTGCTGATCGATGCCGACATGCGCAAGCCAACGCAGCGCCGTCTCTGGAAGGTCGAGCTTTCTACAGGCCTGTGCGACTACCTCGCCAAGATCTGGCAGCTCGAGCTGGCGAAGGTCACGGAGCTGCCCCTCTGGATCGTCTGCACCGGTACGATCCCGCCGAACCCGTCCGAGCTGCTGTCCTCCGACCGCATGAAGGGTTTCGTGGAGAGCTGCGCGGACTACTACGACTACGTTATCATCGACACGCCCCCGATCAACACGGTCGCCGACGCGCAGATCATCTCGACCTTTGTCGACGGCGTCGTGCTCGTGGCGCGCTCCGGCAATACGACTGCGGACGAGCTGAATGCCGCGACTGCCGCTGTACACCGCGCGGGCGGGAATCTCTGCGGCGTCGTGCTGAACGGTCTGAACATGAAATCCGTGAAATACGCCAGCAAGTACAAATACGGTGATAAGTACGGCTACCGCTATTCCTACAGCGAGTCCTATGGCACAAAGTGACCCCGTGATCGACCTGACGCTCGACTACCACGCGCACATTCTGCCCCGCTGCGACCATGGCAGCGACGGCGTGGAGACGTCCCTGCGGCAGCTCGCCATGGCCGCCGAGGCCGGGATCCGGACCGTCTGCGCCACGCCGCACTTCTACCCGCACCGCGAGAACGCCGCCGCCTTTCTGGAGCGCAGAGCGCGCTGCGCCGCTGCGCTGCCGCGCAGGCCTGAGCTTCCGCGCATCCTGCTGGGGGCCGAGGTCCT